>Ga0302325_10012670_pt1 | contig 18057 bp, 14 predicted proteins | sample Palsa_T0_2_FD_201948 | JGI IMG/M metagenome (GOLD analysis project Ga0302325, IMG submission 201948) | Peat permafrost microbial communities from Stordalen Mire near Abisko, Sweden - Palsa_T0_2 | ecosystem: Environmental > Terrestrial > Soil > Palsa > Peat permafrost | place: Sweden: Abisko...
TCATCCGCTCGGGACGCCGAGCCGAAGCAAAGGAGCGCCTCGAGGCGTGTCTATTGCCGTAGTCGGGATAAATCACCGGACAGTGCCGCTCCCCGCCCTGGAGCCCATGATCGTGGCGCCTGGCGAGCTGGACAAGGCCCTCGCCGACCTTTCGTCGCGCCCCCACCTGGACGAGGTGGTGGTCCTTTCGACCTGCATGCGGACCGAGGTCTACGCGCTTGTCAACCGCTTCCATGGGGCCATGGCGGACATCCGCGAGTTCTTCTCGACCTGGAGCGGCCAACCTCCGGAGGACTTCTCGGGCAACCTCTACTCCTACTTCGACGAAGCGGCGGTCAACTACCTCTTCAGGGTCTCCGCTGGCCTCGACTCCGCATCTCTGGGCGAACCAGAGGTCCTCGGCCAGGTCCGCCAAGCCTGGGAAGTCGCCCGGGAGGAGCGCTCGTGCGGCCCGGTCCTCGGCGGCGCCTTCCGTCACGCGTTGCTAGTGGGAAAGCGTGCCCGCGCGGAGACCGCCATTTCACGGGGCACGACCTCGCTTTCACATGCAGCGCAGGAGCTAGCCGCTTCCAGGCTGGATGGGCTGCAGGGTAAGCAGGCGATGGTCATCGGGTTGGGTGAAGTGGGCGAGAGCGCCGCCAGGGCCTTCGCCGCGGTGCCGGGAGCTCTCCCGGTCATCGTCGCCAACCGGACGAGGCCCCGGGCAGTTCAGGTCGCCGAAGCCGTCGGCGGGCAGGTGGCAACCTGGACTGAACTGTCAACGGTCCTCGCCACCGCAGACGTAGTGGCCAGCTGCACCTCGGGCGAGGACACCGTTCTCGGCTCAGCCAGTGTCCGAGCCGCCGTCGCCTCCAGGCCCGATCGCCCGATGCTGCTCGTCGACCTTGCGGTGCCGCGCGACATCGACCCCGACGTTGCCAACATCCCCGGCGTGACCCTTCTGAACATGGACGACATCAGCGGGTTCGTTGCGTCCAAGGTGGACGGGAGGCGAGCGGAGGTGCCGGCCGTCGAGCGGATTATCGCCGAGGAGGTTGAGCGTTACAGCACGGCGCTCGCTGCTCGGGCCGTGGCGCCGTTGGTAAGCACCCTGTATGACCGTGCGGAGGAAATAAGGGCCGCCGAGATGGCGCGCCTCGAGGTGCGCATCCGGGATCTCGGCACGGCAGAGCGCGAACTGCTGGAGACCATGACTAGGCGCATCGTCGCCAAGTTGCTCCACGAACCAACGGTCAACCTGAAATCCGCTGCCGGCACGGCCAGGGGCGAAGCGCTCGCGGACGCTTTCCGGGAGCTTTTCGGCCTACAACCGTAACGTGCCCCTGCGCCTGGCGACGCGAAGCAGCCCGCTGGCGCTTTGGCAGGCGGAACACGTGGCCGGACTTCTTCGCAGCTTCCACCCCGGGCTAAAGGTCGAGCTCGTGCAGGTCACCACTACGGGCGACCGCCGTTCGGACATCCCCGTGTGGGAAATGGGCGGCCGGGGCGTTTTCGTGCGCGAGGTCCAATCTGCGTTGCTCAGCGGGGAGGCTGATGCAGCCGTCCACTCGGCAAAAGACCTGCAGCCCGTGCCTGCACCTGGCATCTGCCTTGCGGCGGTGCCGCCGCGCGGCGACCCGAGGGATGTCCTGGTCGGCAGCACGCTTTCCGCGCTTCGCGTCAGTGCTACGGTCGCAACTGGGAGCCAACGCAGGCGTGCGCAACTGGCTTGGTTGCGACCGGACCTGAAGTTCCAGAGCCTGCGGGGCAACATCGGGACACGGCTTTCCCGGGTACCCGAAGGTGGCGCGATCGTTGTGGCCTGGGCTGCGCTCTCACGGCTCGGCCTCACCCCTGAGCCGATGGAGGTGCTGGGCACGGACAAGATGTTGCCCCAGGTAGCCCAGGGCGCCCTGGCCATCGAGTGCCGGGCCGATGACGTCGCACAGCTCGAGCTGTTGGCCCCCGTCAATGACAGGGCTGCACGCCAGGCGGTCGACGCGGAGAGAGCGTTCCTCGCAACGGTGGGGGGGGCGTGTGACCTCCCGGTGGCCGGCTATGCGACCGCGCCAAGCGACGGCGAGCTCCACCTCGAAGGCCTCCTCGCTGCGCCGGACGGGAGCGCCCTGGTCCGGTGCGGGTCCACCGGGCGGCCTGAGATGGCTGCCGAGCTCGGCCGCGAGGTGGCCGAGATGGTCCTGGCGAACGGCGGCCAGGAGCTTCTGGCAGCACGGCTGGCCCACCCATGACGTGCCGCCGAGCAGGGGCCCGCCGAGCAGGGGCCCGTCGAGGCTGCCGGGCAGCCGGCCGAAGGTGACCGGGACCGTCTATCTCGTCGGCGCCGGACCGGGTGACCCGGGCCTCCTGACGCTCCGCGGTGCCGAAGTCCTCGCTCGGGCGGACGTCGTGGTCCACGACCGGCTCACCGACGCTAGCCTCCTTTCGCTCGCCCCCCCGGGAGCCGAGAGGGTGGACGTAGGCAAGCAACCTGACGATAGGGGCGACCAGGAAGCTATCAACCAGCTGCTCGTCGACCGGGCACGAGAGGGCAAGCGAGTGGTGAGGCTGAAAGGCGGCGACCCTTTCGTCTTCGGTCGCGGGGGTGAAGAAGCGCTCTTCCTGCGCTCAGAGGGGGTGACGTTCGAGGTAGTACCGGGGGTCACTTCGGCCATCGCCGTGCCGGCATACGCAGGGGTGCCTGTGACCCACCGTGGCCTCGTCACCGCCTTTACGGTGGTCGCAGGTCATTCCCGTTCGGTGGGCTCCTCCGCTCAGGGCGGGGGCACCAATTGGGAAGCACTCGCTCAGGCTGGCGGCACGATCGTCGTCCTGATGGGCGCCGCCCACCGTGGCCAGATCGCAGATCGCCTGATGGCCGGGGGCCTGCCTGCCGAAACCCCCGTCGTGGCGGTCCAATGGGGGACCGAGCCCGAGCAGGCAACCGTCCGGACAACCCTCGGCCGTCTCGCAAATGCCGCTATCGGCCCGCCCGTCACGATCGTCATCGGAGAGGTGGCCGGTCTGGACCTCGGTTGGTACGAAAAGCGCCCGCTATCCGGCAAGACCGTCGTCGTGACACGCTCCGCGCAAGCGGCTCCGCAACTCGCCGCGCTCCTCCGCGACGTTGGGGCCCGGGCGCTCGAGGTGCCGACGATCGCACTCGCGCCCCCATCCGATGGGGGGGACGCCCTCGCCGGCGGGGTGGCCAAGTTGCGCGCGGGCGCCTATGCCTGGGCCGTGTTCACCTCCCCAAACGCCGTGCAGCGCGTCTTCGAACTGGTACCTGATACCCGCTCGCTCGGCTCGGTCAAGGTGGCGGCGGTCGGGCCGGCGACCGCCGAGGCTCTGAGGGCATACCGCGTCGTGGCTGACCTGGTCCCGTCCCGCTACCTCGCCGAAGGCCTCCTCGAATCGTTCCCACCACCACCCCCAGCGGCATCCCGGGAGGTCTTTCTCCCCCAGGCCGCGGGCGCCCGAGATGAACTGAGGCGTGGGCTTGCCGAGGCAGGGTGGGAGGTCGACACTGCTGATGCGTACCGCACCATCGCCCGTCCCATCGAACGGGAGCTGCTGGAGGAGGCGGGCCGGGCCGATGCCATCTGTTTTGCCTCTTCCTCGGCGGCCGACAGCTACCTCGACCAGGCGGGCACGGCGGGCAGCACAGTCCCTCCCGTGGTTGCATGCATAGGCCCGGTCACCGCCGCGACCGCGCGGCGACGTGGCCTACACGTGAGCGCCGAAGCCTCGGAGCACACCCTTGACGGACTGGTAGCCGCCCTCGTCGGAGCCCTGGGAAACGTCGATGGCTAGTTTTTAATGCCCGGGGCGGCGGCGCCTGTACCGGTAACCTGCGTTGGCAGAGACGAAGGATGAAGCCAGCTTCGAACACATCGGCGGCCGCGCCAGCCAGCCCCGCCGAAAGCCGGCGGCGCGCCCGGCAGGGTTGGGCGTTCATGCGCAAGGCCATGAGCCCCCACTGGGCCGTCCTCGGTTTGGCCGTCGTAGCAGCGTTAGTGTCTTCGGCCGCCATCGCCAGCACTCCCCTGCTCCTCGGTAATGCTGTCAACGACGGCCTGCTCGATCACCGCTGGAAAAGCTTCACCGTCTACGTGGTCGTCATCAGCGCTCTCGGGCTGGCGCAGGCGGCTGCCTCCAGGGGCCGGCGCTACTACAACGGCGTCGCTTCGCGGCGGGTGGAGTCCGAGCTGCGCCGCGCCTTCCATGACCACCTGCTCTACCTGGATGTCAGCTACCACTCCAACGTCAACCGGGGCCAGCTGCTGTCTCGGGTGACAAGCGACTTGTTCCAGGTCCAAGCGGTCGTCGCGTCGGCGCCCTTTTGGCTGGGCAACGCCTCGCTTGCTGCCGCTGTGGCAGTGATCCTGCTGCTCACCAGCCCGCTGTTGGGGGCCGTCGCCCTGGCCGGCCTGCCTTTGGTTGCCTTCGCTTCCAACCGCTTCTCCAAGCGGGTGCGCGAAGCCATATCCGACCTGCAGAGAGAGCGGGGTGCCCTTGCGGGTGTCGTCGAGGAGACTATCTCGGGCGTCCGGGCCGTAAAAGGCTTCGGCACCGAACCGGTGATGGAGGCGCGCTTGGGCGCGTCCGCTGACGCGGTGCTCGGCGAGGCCATGCGTGTTGTGCGCACACGGGCCCACTACCTCCCCACGCTCAACACAGTCCCCATGCTCGAACTGGCCGCGGTCAATTGGCTCGGCGGTTACCTGGTCCTCCATCACGAGCTGAGCGTCGGCATGCTGGTCGCCTTCAACGCCTACCTCGCGATTCTGACGGGGCCGCTGCAGTCGATCGGTGCCTACATCGTCATGTTGCAGCGGGCGGTGGTGTCTTGTTACCGGCTCTCTTCGATCATGGAGCGCCGCACATCGGTACCCGAGCCCGCTATCGCCAGTCCTCTGCCTCCCGGGCCCGGTGCCGTCCGCCTCGACCGGGTCAAGTTCTCCTACCCGGGCGTCGTGGACGGCAGTCCCGTTCTCGACGGGTTCGAACTGTCCATTGACGGCGGCGAAGTCGTCGCGATGGTGGGAGCAACCGGTTCTGGCAAGACAACGGTCCTGTCCCTGCTGGCCCGCTTGTACGACCCCACAGAAGGCGTCGTCTACCTGGACGGCGTAGACGTATCCAGCCTCGGCCTGGCTACCGTACGCCGGGCCGTGGCCGTGGTCTTCGAGGACAGTTTCCTTTTCAATGACACGACAGAGGCCAACCTCAAGGTTGGCCGTCCTGATGCGACCGACCAGGAGCTGGCCGAGGCGGCTCATCTTGCACAGGCCGACGAGTTCATCGACGAGCTGCCGCAGGGCTACAAGACACCCGTCGGCGAAAGGGGCCTTGCCCTCTCGGGCGGCCAGCGCCAGCGCTTGGCCCTGGCCCGGGCGCTCCTCGCCGACCCCCGCGTCCTGGTGCTAGACGACGCCACCTCAGCCGTTGACGCCCCCCGGGAGCTCCAGGTGGTGAAGGCGCTGGCGGAAGCCCGCCGCGGCAGGACGACCCTTATAATCTCCCACCGTCCTGCAACCATCGCTGTCGCTGACCGAGTCGTGCTCATCGACGGCGGCCGGGTGGTGGCCCAGGGCACCCATGAGCAGCTGCGCGCCACCACTCCCCTTTACCGCCACGTCCTGGGCATCGAGAGCGTGCCGGGCGAAGAACAAAGCGTGCGCACATGACAGCACAGGACATCCCTCCGGCAAGCTTCCTGGGCTCTGTCGTGTCGTCGCTGCGGCCCTACCGGCGCCGCATCTTTGTCGCCCTCGTCGTGCTGCTAGCCGGGTTGGCCACCACATTGGCTGGCCCCGCCCTGGTCGGTTGGATGATCAACGACGGCCTCGTCCACCACCGTTCGATGCGCGTTATTACAATCGCCGGCGCCTCTTATGTCGTCGTGAGTGTTGCATATTTCGTCCTTACCCGTGTACAGACCCTTATGGTGTCGGGCATCGGGGAGACATACCTCAACGACCTCAGAAAGCAGGTCTTCAGCCATTTATTGGCGCAGCCTCTTGGTTTTTTTGAATCGGAGAGCTCCGGCCAGCTACTCTCGCGGATGACGGCCGATATCGACGTCCTGGAAACCCTTGTGCAGAGCGGGCTTTCCAGCTTTGTCACGAGCATCGGCCTGTTCGTGGCGATCATGGCCGTGTTGGTTGTGATGTCCCCGCTGTTGTTCATCGTGGTGGTGTTTTCCCTTGTTCCCGCTCTCGTTTCTGCTATGCGCTATCGCACCACGTCCAGCAAGGTGTACGGGCATGTGCGTGAGCTCATCGGCGACGCCCTGGCCTCGCTCGACGAGAGCCTCGCGGGGGTGCGGGTGGTCCAGGCTTTTTGCCAGGAGGACGCCACCGTCGCCCGCTTCGGGGCGGTGAACCAGGCCCAGCTCGACGGCGAACTGGCAACCGTGTCGATGTCCTCGCGCTTTTTCCCCAAGATCGAGCTCTCCGGGGTCCTTTCTTCGGTAGTCGTGCTGGTGGCTGGTGCCCTGCTCGTGCAGGCCCATCTGACGACCGTGGGGACGGTGGCGGCGTTCGTGCTGTACCTGGCCAACCTGTTCAACGCAATAACAAGCCTCTCCGCCCTGTTCGACCTCCTCCAGTCTTCGGGGGCGGCCCTAGCAACGGTTTACAAACTGCTTGCCGTGGGGTCGTCCATGGTCGACCCCGAGCGTCCGGCGCTGCTGCCCTACAGCGGAGCCCTGGAACTGCGCTCGGTCGACTTCGCCTACCGGGGCGAAGACGGCGACGACGGCGAGGAACGGCTCGTTCTCGAAGGCGTCGACCTCCGGATCGAAGCTGGCGAGAGGCTGGCCCTGGTGGGGCCCACCGGGGGCGGCAAGTCGACCCTCGCCAAACTGGCGGGTCGCCTGTACGACCCGCTCTCGGGGTCGGTACATTTCGGCGGCGTCGACCTACGCCAGGCTCTGCTGTCCCACATCCGGGAACGGATCGTGGTGCTTCCCCAAGAAGGTTTCCTGTTCCGCGGGACGGTCCTGGAAAACGTGGCCCTTGGCCGTCCTGGTGCGACCCTCGAGGACGCCCGGGCGGCCGTGGGCAAGCTCGGTTTGAGCGAATGGGTAGCGAACCTCCCCCAAGGCGAGGGGACCGACGTAGGCGAACGAGGTTCACACCTGTCGGCAGGGGAACGCCAACTGGTGAGCCTGGCGCGGGCCGCCCTCACCGACCCCGCTGTGCTCATCATGGACGAGGCCACCTCGAGCATCGACCCCGGGACTGAACGCCAGGCCGAGGCGGCTCTTGCTGCGCTGGCCGAGGGCCGCACGGTGATCATCATCGCCCACCGGCTAGGGGCTGCAGAACGAGCCGACCGGGTCGCCGTGGTACGCAACGGTGCGTTGGCCGAAGTGGGCAGCCACGATGAACTGATCGAAGCCGATGGCCACTACGCGCGCCTGTTCGCTGCCTGGAGAGGAGGCGTCACGAACCGAGGGCGGAGCCAATGAACGGCCCTGGCTCAACCCCGCATATCGACGGCCCGCACCCTGTCGGCAATGAGCGTTACGACCACTCTGGTCTCCCCGGGGGGGTCGTACTGGCGAAGGTCAGCGTTGTACTTCGCACCAACCTTGTCGGCAAAAACATAATCGGGGTCGGCTTCGATCTCGGCATTGCCGCGTACCTCGAGATAGCGCTGGCTGACCGAGGGGTCGACGATCACCAGGCTGCAGGCCGGACGGCGTCGCAGGTTGACCGTCTTCTGGCGTGAAGAGGCTAAGGAGAAGCGCACGGTGTCACCGTCGGCCAAGAACCACACGAGTGATTGCTGGGGGCGACCGTTGGCACCAACGGTCGCCAGGGTGGCCACCTGGGCATTGAAAAGGTCACGATGCGAGGCAGGGATGGTTTCCATTGCCACGTTCTACTGGCTTTGACCCGGCTAACTGGTCAACTCCCCCGCTCCTATAACGCAATCTTCCGGCAGGAGATGTCTCAACGAGGGATAACGTGGAGGGCTATGGGCTTCCCCGAGACTCGCATGCGCCGCCTGCGCCGCTCTGCAGTGCTGCGCGAGATGCTTGCCGAGAGCACGCTGACGGTGAAGGACTTGGTCGCGCCCCTCTTCGTGCGTGAGGGCATCGACGCCCCGCAGCCCGTGGCGTCCCTGCCGGGGGTGCTCCAGCACACGGTCGAATCGCTCGTGAAAGAGGCGCGCCGGCTCTCAGGGGCCGGGGTCCCGGCTCTCATCCTTTTCGGCGTCCCTGCCGACAAGGATGCCGAAGGGGCTCAGTCTTGGTCCCCCGATGGCATCGTCCACGTGGCTCTCTCATCGCTGCGCGACGAGCTCGGTACCCAGATGGTCCTCATGGCCGACCTCTGTCTCGACGAGTACACCGACCATGGCCATTGCGGCGTCCTCGATGCGCGGGGCGAGGTAGACAATGACCCCACGCTGGCCCTTTACGCCAAGGTGGCGCTGGCTCAAGCCAAAGCGGGCGCAGACATTGTCGCTCCCTCGGGGATGATGGACGGCCAGGTGTCAGCTATCCGCTCGGCCCTCGACGACGAGGGCTACCACCAGGTCGGCATCTTGGCTTACGCCGCCAAATTTGCCTCAGCACTATATGGCCCCTTCCGTGATGCGGTGGACGTGACCATTGCCGGCGGCGGCGACAGGAAGGGGTACCAGCAGGACCCGCGCAACCTGCGCCAAGCTCTGCGGGAGGTCGAGCTGGACATCGCCGAAGGGGCCGACATGGTGATGGTCAAGCCTGCCCTTTCCTATCTGGACGTCATTGCGGCGGTCCGCCAGGCCGTGCAGGTGCCCGTGGCGGCCTATCACGTAAGCGGTGAGTACGCCATGGTAAAGGCGGCGGCCGAGCGCGGCTGGCTGGACGGCAGCGCCGTAGCGCTGGAACAGCTCGGTGCGATCAAACGGGCCGGGGCCGACTTCGTGCTCACGTACTTCGCTGGCGAGGTTGCCGAGCTTCTTGGGGCTTGAGGCCGGGGCACCCCAGAAATGAGCGGCACAGCGATGAGCGACGCAGCGATGACCGACGCAGCCACGAACGAGCCAGGCACGAACGAGTCGCTGTTCGAGCGCGCTTGCCGGGTGACGCCCGGAGGCGTCAACTCGCCGGTCCGGGCGTTCAAGGCTGTTGGCGGCACGCCGTACTTTGTGGTCCGTGGCGATGGCGCCTACGTCACTGATGTCGAGGGCAACCGGTACGTCGACTACGTGCAGTCCTACGGCGCCTCAATCCTGGGCCATGCCCACCCCAAGGTCGTTGAGGCCGTACGGCGGGCTGCTGGTGAGGGGACGACGTTCGGGGCGCCCACCCCACGCGAGGTCCAGCTCGCCGAAGAGATCTGTGCGAGGGTGCCGGGCTGTGACGAGGTGAGGCTGGTGAGCAGCGGGACTGAGGCCGCCATGTCAGCGGTCCGGCTGGCACGGGGAGCGACGGGGCGCGACCGGGTCGTTCTTTTCGAAGGCTGTTACCACGGGCACAGCGACGGCCTGCTGGCAGGCGGCGGGAGCGGGGTGGCGACGCTGGGACTGCCGGCCTCGGCTGGCGTCCCGAGAGGCTCGGTGGCCGAGACGATGGTCGCCCCTTACAACGTCATCCCCGAGCTGGGGACCGATGTGGCCGCGGTCATCGTCGAACCAATTGCAGCGAACATGGGTCTGGTACCACCCGGACCAGGGTTCCTGGAGGGCCTGCGGGAGGCGTGCACGAAGGTCGGCGCCCTGCTCATCTTCGACGAAGTGATAACCGGTTTCCGGGTGTCACGGGGCGGGGCTTCGGCCCTGTTCGGGGTCCTCCCCGACCTGTGGTGCTTCGGCAAGGTGGTGGGCGGAGGCCTCCCCTTGGCGGCCTTCGGCGGTAGGCGAGCCGTGATGGACGAGCTTGCTCCGGTAGGGCCCGTTTACCAGGCCGGGACACTGTCGGGTAACCCTGTGGCGACCGCAGCTGGCCTCGCATGCCTTTCCCTGCTCGATAACAGCGACTACAAGGAACTGGCAACATTCTCGGGCCGGCTCGGCGCGGCTTTGGCGGCCGCCGGAGCCGAAGCCGGGTTGGAACTGCAGGTGCCGGTGGTTGGACCGCTGATCGGGATGTTCTTCGGGCGCTCCGTGGTCCGGGACTACGAAGGGGCTCGGTCGTCAGCCGGCACTGGCCTCTACCCGCCGGTCATGCGCGGTCTGCTCGCACGCGGCATTGCGATAGCGCCGGGGCCGTACGAGGTCTTGTTCCCGAGCCTCGCGCACGGAGAAGCCGAACTCGAGCGCACCACTGCGGCGTTCTCCGAGGTTGCCCGCTGGCTCACCTCTTAGCTTTGTCGCTGCGCCTGTTTCAGCTCAGAGGGTGTTTTGGCCCTGGCGATGGCGGCGATGGCTTTGTAGGCGGCTTCAGCCGGCCCCATCTCGTCGGGCCTCAGAAGGTTGGACATTATGCGCAAGAGCCACTCCATGAGGCTGCGGCTCTGCATGCCTGTTGACGTACAGGCCCGCATCACCTGCGGCCGGCTGATCGCCCGGACGAAAGCCCGGGCTATCCGGTAGTAAAGGCCGTACTCCGCTTGCAGTCGCTCCTCATACAGGCCGAGCAGCGCAGGGTCACCGGACGTGAGCGCCTCGTGAAGGACTTGGGCCGCCATACGGCCGGTTTCGTAACCGTAGGTGATGCCCTCGCCGTTGAAAGGGTTAATCGAGCCGCCGGCGTCGCCCACGACCAGGTGGCTCGGGCCGGACCTCGGGCCAACCGCAAAGCCCATCGGGAGCCGGCCTCCCGTCGCCGGGCCGAGGCAGGTCTCACGCTTGATCCCCCACGAAGCGGGAACTTGCCTGCAGAAGGACTCGAGCATCTGGGTGGTGTTGACGCCTTTCCACCTGTCGCCCGAACTGAGCAGCCCGACGCCCACGTTGATGCGCCCGTCCCCGAGCGGGAAAATCCACCCGTAACCTGGCATTGCGTTGCCCGCTTCGTCCTTCAGGTCGAGCCAGGAATCGATCCAGGGCTCGTCGTGGCGCGGGGAGCTCCAGTAGCCGCGTAAGGCCATGCCCTGGGGGTACTCCCTCTTACGCTGGTTCCCGAGCGACCAGCCGAAGCGCGAATTGGCGCCGTCAGCCACCACCACATACCGGGCCGTCACCTGACCGGCGTGGCCGTCGTCGCCCTTGGGTGCAAGGCGGGCCCCACGGAGAGACAGCCCTTCCATTATTGGCTCGACCGCCTCAGTGTGCTCCCACAGGGCCGCCCCGATCTTGGCAGCGTTGCCGGCGACGAGCCCGTCGAGGTCCTTGCGGGTCACCACGTAGCCGTAGGGCGGCAGGCCCTTCACTTCCGGCCAAGGCATTACGAGGCTGCGCCCGAAACCGTGGGAACGCAGCCCCTCGAAGCGATGGCAGGATGCCAGCTCGGGCCCCAGGCCCATGTCCTGCAGCTGGCGCACCGAGCGCGGCGTGAGGCCGTCCCCGCATGTCTTTTCTCTCGGGAAAGCCTTCCGTTCCACCAGCACCACGTCGTGGCCCGCCTTGGCAAGCCAGTAGGCGCAGGATGACCCGGACGGCCCGGCGCCGATGACCAGGACGTCGCAGTCGTACTCACCAGGAGTAACGGGGACAGTCGTCGCAGTCACGAGGCAGTGCTAGTCATGAGGCAGGGGCGGTAGTCATCGGCTTTGTTGCCTGATGCTAGCCGGCAAAGGCCCCGGGACGGCCGAGCGGCTGGCGAGATGTGCCTCCCATGCCTCTGGCGCTAGCGTAAGGCGGTGATGGACCAGTACCTGCCGATCTTGCTGATAACCGTCCTGGCGCTGCTGTTCGCGATCGGCTCGTTCATAGCCTCCGGCACGCTCGGGCCCAGGCCCAGGCTCGACCCTGCCAAGCGGGGCCCCTACGAGTCCGGCATCGCTCCCCGCCGCGAGCCCTCGGCGCGCTTCCCGGTGCGCTTCTATCTCGTCGCAATGATCTTCGTCATCTTCGACATCGAGGTCGTGTTCCTCTACCCTTTCGCTGTCATGTACCGCCAGCTAGGCCTGTTCGGCTTCGTGGAAATAGCGTCGTTCACGGTTGTGGTCTTCATCGCCTTCGCATACCTCGTCTCCGAGGGCGCCCTTGATTGGGGCCCTGGGAAGCGCTTCGGCACCCGCAGTGGTGCGCCCGTAACCCGTTCCCTGAGCGCGTCCGTCCGGCGCGTGAGCAGGCCCGGCGCACCCCCGTCGCGCGCTTACACCGGTGCTGGGACCACCACTGGCACCGGGAGTGGGACCGGCACTGGAGCCGGCACGACCAGCGCTCCCGCCGTGGCCGTCCCGGCCGGGGAGGCGGCGCAGTAAATGGGCCTCGAGGATCTCAACCACAACTTCTTCACCGGGACGCTCGAAGGCGTCGTGAAGTGGGCCCGGGCATCGAGCTCGTGGGGGGCCAACTTCGGGCTCGCCTGCTGCGCCATAGAAATGATGGGCACCGGTGCGGCCAACTACGACTTGGCCCGCTTCGGGATGGAGGTCTTCCGCGCCTCGCCCCGCCAGGCTGACCTCATGATCGTTGCAGGCCGGCTCAGCCAGAAGATGGCCCCGGTCCTTCGCCAGGTCTACGACCAGATGATGGAGCCGAAATGGGTCATCTCGATGGGGGTCTGCGCCTCCACGGGTGGGATGTTCAACAATTACGCACTAGTACAAGGTGTTGACCAGGTCGTACCGGTCGACGTGTACACCCCCGGCTGTCCCCCTGGGCCCGAGACTCTCATCCACTCGATACTCACGCTGCACGAGCAGATCCGCCGTGGCGAGATCACCCGCCGTCGAGTTCAGACCGGCGCTGGCGCCGGCATCCGCGTCGAAGAGATCCGCTCGCTCCAGCCCTCCTCACCTGCCAGCGCCCATGCGGTGGAGCGATGAGCGAAGTGGGGGCGACGGAGCCAACCGGACCAAACGAGGCGGCAGCGCCCGAGGGCCCGGCCCCGCTTTACGGCTGCCCGGTAACTGAGCGCTTCGGCCAACGCACAGTGCATGCGGACCGGAGCCGTTACCTCGCGCTCATGGAGGGCCTGTACAAGGACGGCTTCGAGGCCTGTATAGGTGTCTGCGGTGTGGACTACCTGACCCATCCTGGCCGGGACTTGCCAGCGGGTGTAGAGGCAGAGCGCTTCGAAGTCGTCGTCGAACTGCTCTCTTTTTCCCGAAAAGAGCGCCTGCGGGTGCGGTGCCAGGTACCAGCGGGCGACCCGGTGGTACCGAGCTTGTTCGACCTCTGGCCGGGCAGCGAGGCGCACGAACGTGAGACTTTCGACATGTTCGGGATCCGCTTCAGCGACCATCCCGACCTCACCCGCATCCTGATGCCAGAGGACTGGGAGGGCCATCCGCTGCGCAAGGACTACGCCCCCGCCCATGTCCCAGTGCAGTTCAAGGAGGCACCCAAGTGAGAAGGCCGGCCGCGCCGTCGCGCCAGGAGGACGCGCTCACCGACCTGTTGAAGGCCAAGACCTCCGAAGGTGCTCAGGAAATGGGCGCCCGCGAGAACACCACCGCCCGGGAACTGAGGTCCGAAATCGGTGGGGTGCTGCGCCTCCCTGAGGGGGTGTCGCTCGATCCCGACGACATCAACTACGAAGCTCCCGACGACGAGACGATGATCCTCAACCTCGGGCCTTCGCACCCGTCGACGCATGGGGTGCTGAGGGTGATGGTCGAGATCCGAGGCGAGCAGGTGCTGCGCACCAAGCCGGTGATCGGCTATTTGCACACCGGCATGGAAAAGACCGGCGAAGAGCTGATGTACCAGCAAGGTGCAACGAACGTAACCCGGATGGACTATCTGTCGCCCTTTTTCAACGAGCTCGCCTACTGCCTGTCTGTCGAAAAGTTGGCCGGGATCGACGTGCCCGAGCGTGCAGGTTGGATAAGGATGCTGATGTGCGAACTGAACCGCATATCTTCACACCTTTTGTGGCTCGCGACCAACGGTGCTGACCTCGGGGCGCTGAACATGCTCGTTTATGGCTGGCGCGACCGCGAGCTCCTGCTCAGCTTTTTCGAAAAAGTTACGGGTTTACGGATGAACCACAACTACTTCCGGCCGGGCGGCGTGGCCGCGGACATCCCCGACGGCTGGCGCGACGACGTGGCCGCGATATGCGACACCGTGCTCAAGCGGATGGACGAGTACGACAACCTGCTGACTGGCCAGCCGCTGCTGCAAAACCGCATGAGCGGGGTCGGCGCCCTCGACGCCAGCACCGCTGTCGGGCTCGGGCTGACCGGGCCTCTGCTGCGCTCGACCGGAGTGGCGTACGACGTGCGGCGGGACTTCCCATACCTTTATTACGACGAGGTCCGTTTCGACGTGATCGTCGGCACCGTCGGTGACTGCTGGGACCGTTTTGCCATACGTTTCAATGAGATCCGGGAGTCGGTGCGCATAATCCGCCAAGTCGTCAAGGCGATGCCTAATGGGGACTACCGGGCGCAGGACAAGAAGGTCACCCCGCCTCCCCGCAACCGTATCAACGAGTCGATGGAAGCGCTCATCCATCACTTCAAGCTTTTCACGGAGGGCTTCCGGGTCGCTCCCGGGGACGCTTACGTGCCGGTCGAGTCGCCAAGGGGCGAGCTCGGCTGCTACATAGTCTCCGATGGCACGTCTCGGCCCTACCGGCTGCACGTGCGGGCGCCTTCGTTCGCGAACTTGCAGGCCTTGGCTCCAATGGCGCGTGGGGCGTTCATCCCCGATGTGATCGCCTGCATATCCAGTATCGACCCGGTACTGGGGGACGTAGACCGTTGAGCACAGAGAGACGTGGACCGCTGAGCAGAGTTAAGCGGCTCGATTGGGCCCAAAGCGGGCCCCTCGGCAAAGATCGATAGACGTGGCCCGGCTAAACGACGACAACCTCGTGCGAGCGCGAGAACTGATCGCTTTGTACCCCGTCGAGCGCTCCGCCCTCATCCCGGTGCTGCACGTCCTGCAGGAGCAGGACGGCTACTTGAGCCCCGACGGGCTCGCCCACGTAGCCGAGCTGTTCGAGCTCACAGCCGCCGAGGTAAGAGGCACCGCGAGCTTCTACGACATGTTCTTCCTCGAGCCTGTGGGCCGCTACGTGGTCGCCGTCTGCACGAACATCGCTTGCATGCTCGCCGGCTCCTATGAGCTTCTCGACCACATCGAAAAGCGCCTTGGGGTTACCGCTGGGGGGACCACAGCAGACGGCTCCTTCACTCTCGAGGATGCGGAATGCCTGGCACTTTGCGGCAACGCCCCCTGCCTCACGGTCAACTGGCGCTACTTCGGGGATATGACCCCTGGGCGCTGGGAGACATTGGCCGAGGATCTCCTCGCCGGTCGCCTTGCAGACGAGGTACCCGCCCACGGCACCCTCTGCCGGGTGCGCCGGGCCGTCGGGCTCCCGGCGAGCAAACCCGCCACCGACGGCACTGCAGCCACGGGACACGGGCCGGCGAGGAAGGGCGCCGCACAGGGTGGCGCGAAGCGGCAGGCCCCGGCAGCGCTCGACAGCGCCGGCCACCTCGACTACGCCGGCCACGCCGTGCAACTTGCCACCTCCCGCTCGACCGCTGCGGTGGGCAGCACCCTCGCTCCGGGCGGCTCACCTCGTGATGCGGCAGGAGAAGCCGAAGCGAGAGGAGACGCGCCATGACAACGACCGGGCCTGCGGGGGCCAAGTTGGGGCCGAACGTCATCAGCTCGCGCTTCGGGCTGAAACAAAGCTGGGGCATCGAAGCACACCTGGCCCACGAGGGGTACGAGGGGCTGCGCAAGGCCCTGGCGATGACCCCTGAGGACGTCCACCAGGCAACGCTCGCCTCGAGCATCCTGGGTCGGGGCGGGGCGGGCTTCGACGCCGGGCGCAAATGGGGGATGCTGCGCAAGGCAAAGCCTGCCTACCTGGTCGTCAACGGGGACGAGAGCGAACCGGCCACCTTCAAAGACCACGCGATCATGGAGGCAGACCCGCACCAGTTGATCGAGGGCATTCTTATCTGCGCCTATGCCACCGGCGTCGACCAGGTGTTCCTGTACGTGCGCGGCGAGATGGCCCTCGCCCATGAGCGCCTCCAGGCGGCTCTCAACGAGGCTTACGGGTACGGCGCTGTAGGGCGCAACATCCTCGGCACGGATTTCTCGGTTGACATCGTCATCCACCCTGGCGCCGGCGCTTACATATGCGGGGACGAAACAGGGATGCTCGAGAGCCTGGAAGGAAAGCGCGGCTACCCGCGCATCAAACCCCCTTACTACCCGGCGGTAATGGGGCTGTACGGGGCACCCACGGTCGTCAACAATGTCGAGACGCTTTCCAACCTCCCGTGGGTGATGCGCAACGGCAGCGACGCCTTCTCGGCCCTGGGCGAAGGCCGTTCCCGGGGCACCAAGATGTTGTCGCTCTCCGGCCACGTCCGCAGACCAGGCAATTACGAAGTCGAGTTCGCCAAGTTGACCTTCCGGGACCTTATCTATGACGCCAAGCTCGGCGGAGGCATCAGGGAGGACCGCGAGCTCAAGGCCATAGTCCCCGGCGGAGCCTCGTCACCTTGGTTCGGGCCGGACCACCTGGACGTGTCACTGGCAAACGAAGCGATCGCCGAGGCCGGTTCTATGTCCGGCTCTGGAGCCATCACGGTCATGGACGAGACGACCTGCACGGTACGGGCCGCGTGGCGCATTACCCGTTTCTTCCATAGGGAGTCCTGCGGCCAGTGCACACCATGTCGGGAAGGCTCGGGCTGGGCCGAAAAAGTGATGCGCCGCATAGAGGACGGCGAAGGCAGGGAGGCCGACCTCGACCTTCTCATGGACATTTGCGACAACATTTCGCCCGGGATCGTCTGGCCCCCTGCCCAGACGACGATATGCCCTCTCGGGCCGTCGATCCCGGCCCCGGTAGCGTCGGCTATCCGCCTGTTCCGCGACGAGTTCTTGGACCACATCCGCCAAGGCCTTTGCCCCTTCCCACCCGACCGGTTGCAAACGAGCCCCGCTTATGCCTGACCCCGTGCCGCCCAGCCAGCAAGTGACCCCCGTCATTGGCCCCGTTGACACAGGCACGGCCCTGCCTCCGCACGTCGAGGCCGAAGGCGTCACGATCACCCTCGACGGGCGCCAGGTGACGGCCAAGAAGGGGGAGATGCTCATCGCTGCCGCCGAGCGGGCCGGGACGTACATCCCGCGCTTTTGCTACCACCCCCGCATGAAGCCGGTGGGGATGTGCCGGATGTGCCTTGTCGACGTGAAGGGCCCAAGAGGCTCCAGCTTGCAACCCGCCTGCTACATCGAAGTCGCTCCGGGCATGGAGGCCGTAACAGACAGCCCCAAGGTGAAGAAGGCTCAGGACGGGATCCTGGAGTTCCTGCTAGTAAACCACCCGCTCGACTGCCCGGTATGCGACAAAGGCGGCGAGTGCCCGCTGCAGGACCAGACCATGGCGTACGGGCCCGGAGAAACACGCTTTGTAGAGGAAAAACGGCATTGGGACAAGCCGACCCCTCTGTCTCCGCTCGTGCTCATCGACCGCGAGCGTTGCATCCAGTGCGCACGCTGCACGCGTTTTGCCGAGGAAGTTGCCGGCGACGCGGGCATCGATTTCGCCTCGCGCAGCGACACGACCGAGGTTGCAATTTTCCCGGGTGAACCCTTCGTCTCCAATTTCAGCGGCAACGTCGTACAGATTTGCCCTGTAGGCGCGCTCCTGGCGAAGCCGTACCGTTTCAAGGCGCGGCCCTGGGACCTGGAACAGGTCGAGACCACCTGCACTCTGTGCGCCGTCGGCTGCCGGACAGCCGCGCAATCGAGCTCGGACGAGATAGTACGTTTCCTCGGGGTGGACAGCGACCCGGTCAACTGGGGTTGGCTCTGCGACAAGGGACGTTTTGGGTTCGAGGCTCTCAACAGCCCCGAGCGGACCGTTCACCCGATGGCCCGCCGAGTGGCCGGTACAGCAGCGGGGACGAACGCTTCGGGCGCCAATGGGAATGCGAGCAAAGGACTGGCACGGGTCAGTTGGTCCGAAGCCTTTTCGGAGATCGCCAGCAAGGTGGCCGGGGTCGCCGGCAACGCCATCGGCGTGATCGGTGGTTCCCGCCT
>Ga0302325_10012672_pt1 | contig 18057 bp, 19 predicted proteins | sample Palsa_T0_2_FD_201948 | JGI IMG/M metagenome (GOLD analysis project Ga0302325, IMG submission 201948) | Peat permafrost microbial communities from Stordalen Mire near Abisko, Sweden - Palsa_T0_2 | ecosystem: Environmental > Terrestrial > Soil > Palsa > Peat permafrost | place: Sweden: Abisko...
AGGGAACGTGGCTGCCGTTTGGCCATCGCATTCTCAGCGAGGAACGGCTCGTCGAGTATATCGAGAAGATGCGCTCGACGCTTCCGGAAGAGGTCGGTCGCGCCAAGGTAATCGCGACCAACAAAGACCGCGTGATTCGCGACGCACAGGACAAAGCGCAGCAGATCGTCACCGAGGCCGTCAACCAAAAGGCAGAGTTGATCGACCAAACCGATATCATGAAGCAGGCGCGTGCGACGGCCGACATAGTCCTGCGTGAAGCAGAAGAGAAGGGGCGGCGCGTTCGCGCCGGCGCGGACGCCTATGCGGGCCAAGTGCTGGCGGATCTCGAGATGCGCCTCGCAACCGCCCTCGGATCGGTGAAGAAGGGGCAGGAAGCGCTCGTACCCAAGCCCGCGCAGAGCGTGCCGCTAGCCGAGGCCGCCGCGAAGTCGAAGCGCGTCGCGTTCGACGCGCAGCAAGACGCCGCGGCGCTCGACGCGGTCGAAGTACCCACCTAAAGTGGGGGGGATCGGGGGGCCTTCGCCGCCCCGATGTTAGCTTAGAGTGGGCGGCCGGCGCAGTTCGGCGTTCGTGGCAACGATCGTCGCGCTCGTTATTTTCGCGGCGCTGGCGCTCGTTCCGACGCCGTTCTTTCTGATATCGCCCGGTACGGCGGTCGATCTCTCACAGAGCGTCACGGCCGAAGGCCACACTCCGCCGCACCGCCACTTCTACCTCACCGACGTCGCCGTTACGCACGCGACCGTTTTGTTGCTGGCCGCGGGCTTGCTGCCCGGCACGCGGATCGTGCATCGCAGCGACCTCTTCCCGGCGGGCGTTAGCTTACGCGATTACAATCGCATCTCGGATTTCGCAATGGACGACAGCCAGCACGTCGCCGCGTACGTCGCCGAACGCGCTGCGGGATTGCGGGTGGCGCCTCCCTCGCGCGTCGTCGTGGTGGCGGACCTCGTCGACGGCTCGCGAGCGGCGAGCGTCCTGCGCGTCGGCGACCGGCTCGTGCGCGTCGGCGTGCGGCCGGTCTATGAGGCGAGCGACGTCGCGCGCGCCGTCACGCCGCTCGCACCGGGGACGCCGGCTCACCTCGAAATCGAGCGCGACGGCCGCGACGCGAGCGTCATCGTGCCGACGATACGCACCGACGCCGGAACGCGCCTCGGGATCTACTTGCGCGAACGCGGCGCGACCACGCTGCCGGTCCCGGTGCACTTCGCCATCGACGACGTCGGGGGTTCCAGTGGGGGCCTCATGTTTGCGCTCACGATCTACGCCGAACTCACCGGCGACCGCCGCGGTCCAAACTCGATCGCGGGCACGGGGACCCTCGACGCCGACGGTAAGGTCGGTCCGATCGAAGGCACGTCGCAGAAGTTGATCGCGGCGAAGCGCGCCGGCGCGACGCTATTCTTCGTGCCGCGGAAGAATTACGCGGACATCGCGGGGGATCGCGATATTGCGATCGTTCCGGTCGATTCGTTCTCGCAAGCGCTCGGAGCGTTGCACTGACATGCCGAAAGTGAGACGCGCGCGGCGTCCCAACCCGAACCCCGTCTTCTCGCCCGCCTTGACGCTGGGCGCGCTCGGCGTCGTCTTTGGAGACATCGGCACGAGCCCGCTCTATACGATCGCGACGTGCTTCTCGATGGGCCACGCGAGCGCGACCCCGGATGACGTGCTCGGCATCATTTCCCTCGTCGCCTGGACGCTCGTGATCGTGGTCTGCGTGAAGTACGTCGGCGTGATCACGAAGATCGATCACGACGGTGAAGGCGGCATCCTCGCCTTGCTCGCGCTCGTCGCGCCGGGAAAGGTCAAAGGTATCCCGGCGAAGCCCAAGTGGGTGACGATCGTCGTCATCATCGGTTGCGGTATGCTCTTCGGCGACGGCGCGATCACGCCGGCGATCTCCGTCATTTCGGCGGTCGAAGGTCTCGACGTCGCAACGACGGCCGCGCACCCGTACATCGTGCCCGTCTCCGTTGCGATCCTGATCGGGCTCTTTGCGATACAGTCTCGAGGCACGGATCAAGTCGGACGGCTTTTCGGCCCGGTCATGGTGCTGTGGTTCCTCGCGATCGGCGCACTCGGTATCGGAGCTATCGTTCGCACGCCGCAGGGTCTGTGGGCCCTCGATCCGCGTCACGGGCTCGGCTTTATCGTGCATCACGGCGTCTTCGGCTTCTTCGTGTTCGGTGGCGTCGTGCTCGCGATCACCGGCGTCGAAGCGCTCTACGCCGATCTCTCGCATTTCGGGCGGCCGCCCATCTTTGCAGCCTGGTACGTGCTCGTTTTTCCGACGCTCATCTTGAACTATCTCGGCCAAGGTTCGATCGTGCTCGCGGCGCACAAGGTCCCCGATTCACCATTCTATGCAATGGCGCCGGGTCCGATGCTCATTCCGCTCGTGGTGCTGGCGACCGCGGCGACGGTCATCGCATCGCAGGCCTTGATCTCGGGCGTCTTTACGCTTGCCGAACAGGCGATCAATCTCTCGATGCTGCCGCGCATGCGCGTTCGCCATACCTCAGCGGCCGTGCACGGCCAAGTCTACGTACCGTTGATGAACGGGCTGCTCGCGGCTGCGTGCGTCGCGCTCGTCATCGCCTTTAAATCGAGTGCCGCGCTGGCCGCTGCGTACGGACTCGCCGTCTCGACGACGATGCTCGCGACCGACGTCGTGTTCTATCAAGTCGTCGTTCACCATTTTCACTGGCGCCGGCGGTTAGCGCTGCCGCTCGTCGCGTGTTTCTTCACCATCGACGGAACGTTCGTTGCGGCCGGTCTGCCGAAGTTCCTCGACGGGGCGTGGGTGCCGTTCGTGATCGCAGCCTTCTTCGTAGCGACTGCGCTCACGTGGTTGATCGGCAGGCGCAGGATGGCCGAGGACGTCGCGCGAGTGCACATGCCGATCGACCAATATCTCACCGACGTCGCGCCTACCGACGGCGAGCCCTCAGGAACGATGGTATTCCTCACGCCGGATCCCGGCCACGTCCCGTTCGTCGACAGCAAACACCGCTGGGTACGAGCGCGAGCGCGCGAAGAACGGCTCATCTTGATGACCCTCGCGCCGACCCGTCACCCGTACGTTACCGACGGCTCGCGGGTGAAGATCGAAAAGCGCAGCGAGCGGCTCACGATCGTGCGCGGCACGTTCGGATTCATGGAACGCCCCTCGATTCAACCGATTCTGGATGCGTGCAAGGAACTCAACCTGCACATCGATTCCGACGACACGTCGTTCTTTTACGCCGACCCGAAAATCGTGCGCGCGCACACGTCGGCGCTGCCGCGTTGGGTTCGCAAGTATTTTGAATTTCTCAACCGCAACGCTTTCCCGCTGCCCGACGATCTGCAGATACCGGCCGAGCGCCGCGTCGAGCTCGGGGTCGAAGTCGCGATCTAACGATGACGACGTGGGGCTAAACCGGTGGCGCTTGCACGTTGTGCGCGAACGCTTCGAGCTTCTCGCGATCGAGGGCGCGGACGCGGCCGCGGTCGAGTTCGACGGCCGAGGCGTTCTTGAGCCGCAACAGCGCGCGAGCCGCCATGTCGCGGACGGTGCCGGCAGCGGCCGCGATTTGCGCTTGCGAGAGATTTTCGACGCCGGAGAGACCCTTGGCCATGCCGGTCGTGGCCGGCGCGTACGAGAGCAAGAACTTCGCGACGCGCTGCAGGACGTGCGCGAACGCCAGGTCGGCGATCGTGTCGATCGAGCGGCGCCGCGCTTGCGACGCCTCGGTGAGGAATCCGATCGCGAGTTCCACGTCGTTGCGGATCGCATGAACGATCGCTTCGGCAGGCACGAGCACAAGGGTACAGTCGGTCAGCGCTTCCGCACGCGTCGTCGCACCACCGCCGTCGAAGGTTCCGGTTTCGTTGATCGGATCGAGCGGGAGCCGCTCGCCGAGCGCGTGCGTCTTCCCGTCGGGCGAGAGCAGCGTGTAGACGACTTTGCCCGTACGCACGAACGCGAGGTACGGCCAAATCTCGCCCTCGTCGAAAATCGGTTCGCTTTGGCGATACGAGCGCTCGGTCGCGGTCGCCGCAACGTCTCGAATCGTCGATGCTTTTGCGTTCGCAAACGGCGTGCAGTGCGAGATGAACGTGCCGACATCGGCGTGTTCGTCGATGCGTTCGATGCGGATCGTCCAGCGCCCGGAGCCCTGGTTGCGCCCATCCCACGAGAACCGTCCCGGCCGGTGCTGGAGAAACTCGTTGCGGAGCGCGCGCGGATCGGCCTCCTCAGGTAATTCGAGGATGCCGCCGAGTTGCAGCTTATCGAACGCGTCGAGGATGATGAGGTTGCGATTCGTGCTCGGAAGCGTGCGACTGTCGAGCGTAATTGCAGGTACGCGAGTGGTGGCCATTAGGGTGCGACATTTGCCGCAGCGCCCCCCTTGCCTTTTTTGGCCGCCTACTCTCCGGTAAAGACGGGCGGTCGCTTTTCGAGAAAGGCGCGGGTCCCTTCGGCGAAGTCGCGGGTCCCGATCAGGCTGCCGAAGTGCAAGGCTTCGATCTCGAGGGCCGCTGCGAGCGGAAGCCCGGCGCCTTCGTCGATGGCGCGCTTTGCGGCCGCGACGGCGAGCGGGGACTTGGTGGCGATGACCCCCGCGATACGCTTCGCCTCGGTCAGCAGCTCGGCGTGTGGAACCACCCGCTCCACGAGACCGATGCGCAACGCCTCGGCCGCATCGATCATCTCGCCCGAGAGGCACAGGAGCATCGCCATACCTCGGCCCGCGAGCCGGGCGGTGCGCTGCGATCCGCCGTAGCCGGGAATGAGGCCGAGGTTGATCTCCGGCTGCCCGAACTTGGCGCGGTCGCTTGCGATACGAATGTCGCAGCCCAGCGCGAGCTCGCATCCGCCGCCGAGCGCGAATCCATTGACGGCGGCGATGACGGGCGTCCGCATTCCCTCCATTAGCAGCGTCAAGCGTTGCCCGGCGCGCGCGAGCGCGGCACCGCCGATGACGCTCGGCAGCGCGTTGAGTTCGGCGATGTCGGCACCGGCCGCAAACGCGCGCTCGCCCGCGCCCGTAAGGATTGCGACGTGAACGCTTGGATCGGCCTCGATCGCTGCGAGCGCCGCGGAGAGCTCGCCGACGAGCGCAACGTTAAGGGCATTAAGAACGGCGGGCCGGTTGAGCGTAATCAGAGCGACGGCACCGTCGCGTTCTTCCAGAATCGTTTCGTACGTCACCCAAAGGGCTTCAGGTTCATGCTATGCTCTACCTCGCTGCCCCGCAGGGCGCGAGGTAAGGGGGATTAATATGGTAAGCATGCGCGCGGCATATCACGAGGCCCTCGAGCATGCGCGGCTGGACGTTGTCCGGCTCGGCGCATTGGTTGCCGATGCGGTGCACGCATCCGTCGTTTCGCTCGAAAAACGCGATACCTCGCTTGCGGCGCGCGTGATCGCGGGCGACGATGAAGTCGATACGCTGCGCCGGCGGGTCGAGCAATCGTGTATCGAGCTGATCTGGAAGCAGCAGCCGGTCGCGGGCGAACTGCGTCAAGTGGCCGCGATGCTCGAAATCGTCGTCGACCTCGAACGCGTCGGCGACTATGCCGTCGACATCTCCAAGTACTCGATCAAGCTGGCCGACGTGCCGATCCGCCCGGCCCGCGTCGAGATCGGCCGGATCGCTGCGATCGCAACCGAAATGGTGCGCGAAGCGATGAAGGCGTACACCGAAAACGACTCGGCGATCGCCGAGGCCGTTATAGCGCGCGACGACGAAGTCGACGACCTCTATTCACGTGGCATCGAGGCGCTTCAGGACGAAATGCAGGCCGATTCGGATAAAGTCCGGGCGGGCACGATCATGCTCTTCGTGCTCACGAATGTCGAACGTGTCGGGGACCGCGCGCAAAACGTGGCCTGGCATACGAAGGAGATGCTCGGGAAGGCCTGATAACTTAGCTCTCCATGAGACCTTCGACCGCCTCGCTCGTCGTGTCTTGCTTGCTCGTCCTAACGCCGCTCGCCGCTCGCGCCGACGTCCCGTACACGGTCGTGATGGATGGACGCATGCTCGACGCGCGTCGTCCGAGCGCCCGCAACCACAGCGGCACCACCTATATCAACGTCGTTCGCGCCGTTGAGGCGTTCGACGGATTGCTAACGTTCGGACGCGCCGGTGTGGTTCGGGTCACGGTGAACGGCCGGACGCTCATCTACCGCGTCGGTCGCGGCACGGCGGTGCTCGACAACTCGATGGTCATCGGGCTGCACGGCATTCCGTATGTCGATCACGGCGACACGTACGTTCCGGTCGCCTCGATTGCGACGCTCGCCCAAGTACGCTACGGAGTCGACACGACGCGGCATCGCGTGACGCTTACGAGCGGTCGAAGCGAAGGGTTCGCGACGCCGGTTCCCAAGACGCTGCCCGAGCCGACGGAAGACGAACTGACGCTTTCGCCGCTGCAAGCGCTGAACTTCGACGCGTCGGCGACGACGGATGCGACCGGAATGCACGCGCGCGTCGCGATCACGAATAAGACCGATAAGCCGTACGCGATCTCGTTTCCCGGGCCACAGCAGTTCGTGTTCGTCGTCGCGCGCAACGGCTCGGAAGTCTGGACGTCGCAGACGACTGCGGTCTCAGGCGGGCAGTCGACCTTTCGGCTGCTGCCGGGTGAGACGACGACGCTGTTGCAAGATTGGCCGGGTTACCTGAAGTCGGGTCCGGGCCGCTATACGCTGCGGGTTCGGATGCTCAAAGCAATTCCTATCGATACGATCCCCGTGTCGCTCGGCGTCAGCACCCCCGGGCCGTCCGCGTCGCCCTGAGCCTGGAGGCCCCGCTCGGATCCGACGACATCGCGGCGGACCCGGGCATCGTGTACCTCAATCACGCCGCCGCGGGGGTGCTTCCGCGGCGTACGCGCGACGTGCTGGTCGAGCTTGTCGACGCTCAAGCGCGCAAAGGCCTGCTCGGTTTCTTGCCGGTGGAAGCTGGGCTCGCAACCTATCGCGAACGGATCGCGGCGTTCTTCGGCGCGCGCGGTGAAGAGGTCGCGTTTCTACGCAATACGGCCGACGGTGCAAACACGATCGCGCGGGGGCTCGACTGGAATGCCGGCGACGAAATCGTGCTGTGCGATAACGAGTTTGCTTCGAACGCGTTACCGTGGGTCGCGCTCGCCGAATACGGGGTCACGGTCCGCTTCATAACGACCGCGCGAGAGCAGCTGACGCCCGAGGTGCTGGCTGCACACATCACGCCGCGGACGCGGCTGGTCGCACTCTCGTGGGTCAGTTTCGCGGATGGATACCGGCACGAGTTGGCACCGCTCGCTGCGGTCGCGCACGCGCACGATGCGTTGTTCTGCGTCGATGCGATTCAGGCGCTCGGCGCGTTTCCGCTCGATGTCGTACGAGACGGCGTCGATGCGATGTACGCGGGCGGCGCGAAATGGCTCCTCGGGCTTCCCGGCATCAGCGTGCTCTACGTTTCACCCGCGTTGCACGAACGGCTCAAGGTCCGGTGGCGCGGGTGGCGCGACGTCGCCGACATGTGGAACGATTTCGATTACGGCCAGCCGCTGGCGGAAACGGCGGCGCGCTACGAGGGCGGGACGCCGAACTTTCTCGGGATAGCCGCGATGGATGCGTCGATTGCGCTGCTCGCGAGCGCCGGAACCGAGCGCATCGCCGGGCACGTGCTGGCGCTCACCGACCGGCTCGTCGAGGGGCTGCATGCGCTCGGCATGGAGGTCACGACGCCGCGCGGCCCTGGGATTTCCTCGGGGATCGTCACATTTTTGACGCCCGGACGCGATTCGGTCGACATCGGGCGGGCGCTTGGGAAGCGCGACTTCATCACGACCTATCACCGCCCGCTCGGCATTCGCGTGTCGCCCCACGGTTACAATACGACGGGCGAAATCGACGCGTTCGTCGCGGCCCTCGACACACTGCTGTAAATAGTCGCGCTTGACAACGCGCGATACAATAGCTTCGTGATGATCTGACGCGCCCCCGCGCTGCGCGTAAATGTGCGGCATTTGCGTTTTCCGTCGACCTCGAACGCTTCGACGTTCGGGTCCGCTTGTGGGGTGTGTCGTCGTGGCCGATAGAGCCAGTCCTCGTTTGTCGTTGTTTGCCAACCGTAGTTTCGTGCTGTTCTATTTGGGACAGACCTGCAGCTACGTCGGCGACGGCCTACGGCTCATCGCGATCCCGCTGCTCGTCTACAAGCTGACGGGTTCCGCGCAGTCGCTCGGGTTCACGTACGCACTCGAGTTGCTGCCGTTCTCGCTGTTCAGCGTGCTCGGCGGCTCGTTCGGCGACCGGCTCGACCGGCGCCGCTTGATGATCGGCTGCGACGCCGTGCGCTTCCTCGTGCTCGCAGCCTTTGCTGTCGCCTACGTGACGCACGCGCTAACGATCGGGATGCTGTACGGCGGCATCGCGCTCATCGCGGTCTGCGCGGCCATCTTCCTCGGCGGTCAGTCGTCGACGATTCCGTATCTGCTCGGACGCGACAACACGACCAAAGCGATGGCGGCGCTGATCGCGGCAGAGCAGATCTCGATGACGATCGTCCCGCCGATCGGCGGCGCGTTATTTGCGCTCGTCGGCCCGCTGCCGGCGCTCGCGATCAACGCAGCCACCTACGGACTCTCGCAGCTCTCGCTCGCGGCCACCGACGGTTTCGGTCCCGACCAGCCCGGCAGGTTGCCGTCGCTGCGCGAGATATGGTACGACGTGCGGCTCGGGTTCACGTTCGTGTTCGGCGATAAAGCCTTGCTCGCCGTGACGCTGTGCAGTTCGTGTTTCAACTTCTTCGGGTTCATGGCCGGCGCCGTGTTCATCCCGTTCTTGAAGCGCGAGTTTGCCGCGAGCGATGCGACGGTGGGCTGGACGCTCGGCATCGGGGCGATCGGCATGGCACTCGGTTCGTACGTTGCGGGCCGCGTGCCCGCCAACTGGCCGTTCGGCCGGATGATGAGCATCGCGTACATCCTCGATGCCCTATTCTTCGTGCCGGCGGTGTTCACGCACCGGCTCGACGTCTTGATCCCGTTCGTCACGCTTGCCAACGCATGCGTTGCATTCGAGATCGCAACGCTCGTCGGCTGGCGGATGCGCATCGCACCCGAAGAACAGGTCGGGCGCATTTCCGGCGTCGCGCGAATGATTTCGGTCGGAACGACGGTGCCGGGCGCGATCCTCGGCGGCCATCTTGCCGACGCGTTCGGAGCCCGGCTGCCGATAGCGGTCTCGACCGCCGGCTACCTCGCGATCGCGCTCGTCTACCCGTTCATCGGCGTCCTTCGGCGCGAGCGCCGCTAACGGGTCAGTAGCCGCCCTCGCGAACGGCGCAGGGTCCCATGATGGCGTCGGCCATGCCGTGGATCAGGCGCTTGTCGGCGGGAGCGACCGTTGCGAGGATGCCGCCGAGTTTGACGCTCTCGCCCACGACGTAATAGTACGGGCACAACCGGACGCGGCCGTCGAGCTGAGCGATGTCGTCGGCTTTGCGGTCGTAGTAAGGAACGCGAACGCGCTTACCCTTATGGAAGCGCTGTAGAATGTACGGCGTGCGTCCGTAGGAGGCGAGCGCGTCGTCGAGGGTCTTCTGGAGTTCTTCCTTGGTGAGATCGTTGAGGACTTTAACGCCCCGCGATCCCCACGCCAGCTCCGAAAACCCCGAGGGCTTGACGACGAAATTGCGTTCGCTCTTTCCGAGGCCGACGAGTTGCGACCAATTCTGGAGCGGCTCTGGTCCCGCGTTGAGCCCGACGATGCTTGCCTGCGGCGGCAGCGGACGCGGATCGAGCACCCACGTATCGGGAAAGATCCCGCGCAGCCGCTCGAAGGTCTCGTTCCCAAGTTCCGCTTTCCAGAACTTCGCCAGCAGCGGATGATGCAGCAGCGCGAAGCTCATCTTTTCTTCGAGATGCGCCTTGGGCGGGGGTGTCATCTTGACGCGATTGTGACGCGCGGAGTAGAGCATGAGATCTTGCTTGGGCACGTTCACGAGATCGAAGAGCTCGAAGTTGCGATATAGGACGTCGAGTTTGATCTCTTCACCGTCGCCGTGGCGCACGAACAGAGCGTCTTCGGTGAACACGATGTCTTCCGGCCGGCAGACGTAGGTCTCGCCGAGTTCCAGCTCGTTCATCTTGTTCGCAAGCCACGTCATCTCGGCGCGATAGCCGTCGGATTCTTGCGAGACGACGATCGCCGTCTTCGGGTTTTCTGCGCCGGCCGTGGCTGCGAGCATGGCTGCGAGGCCACGCGGAATGCCGTCCGTATCGCCGACTGTGTCGTAGCCAAGTTCGCAATACGCTTGCGCCATCGCGCCGACGAAGCCCTGACCGCCCGGGACGCTATCGAGTTCGGCTGCGAAGAAGCCGTCGTCGTTGAGGATGAGGTCGGGCCGGATGACCCCGGGCACCTCGCTCTTGAAGCGGTTCTGGCGGCCGGCCTTGACGATGAACTCGGGTTTGCCTTGGTCGAGATATTCGGCCACGAAAGCCGGCGCCGTCCCGCGCGCGCTGCGCTGGTACAGCCCGGCTAGGACCCGGTAGAATTTGAGAAGGTCGACCCCGAGGCTCTCGATCGCCTCGAACGTTTCCGGCGCGAGCCAGAATGGTTCGGGGGAGAGGCGCCATGCGACGCGGCTCTGATCGACGCCGACGCCGGCGAAGAGTCCCGCCGGCATATGGTCGTTGAGGAAGAGCGCTTGGTCGCGCGCAGTCATGTTCGGGTCGAGCGCGGTACAGCCCATTCCGGCGATTCTTACCCTTTACCTAGACAACATCGACACTCGAGCAGCTTGGCGCTCGAGAACGCAATGTAACGGCGTCTCATGACCCTCTGCAAAACGTGCAAGCGGCTTCCGGGTTGCGACCGGCCCTATTTTAGGGCGATGGCCCCAGGCACGAGTAGCGCGTGCTCGAGGTGGGCGACCCCGTTTTTGTAGGCGATCGTCAGGTGGAGCGTTTTGGCGATGCCGAGCTTCTCGAGCGGGGCGTCGTCGATCGTGCGCGAGGTGTCGGCTCCGGGCAGCAGGTCGATCGAAACCGGGCGCACGAGCGGAGGCTGGCCCTTGATGGTGAGGGTTTCTGTCACCGCGGCTTTGGTCGACGTGCCGCCGGTTGCGGCGGGGCACAGGCCGACGGCGAGGCTCGACCCGTCGATCGAGAACGCGTCGGACGAGCAGCCTCCCGGAGACGGCGCGGCCGAGGCGACTCCCAGAAAGGAGAACGCGATTGCGATTGCCATGCCCGCGCGTGTGAAAAGCATTACGAAGAGTATAACGCGCTTGGCCGCTTTGTCGTTTCAACCTGCCAGAGGAGCGGGCTCGAGGCAGAGATAACGTCGCCCCTCGCCCATGCGAATCGATCTCATCGCTCTCGATCTCGACGGCACGTTGCTCGATGCCGATGAAGGCATCTCCGAACGGAACCGCGCCGCGATCCGCAAGTCGCTCGAGGCCGGCGTTCGCGTCGTGCTCGTCACCGGTCGCGGGACCGACGTACCGATCAGCCTCTCGCGCGAGCTCAACCTCAACCTTCCGGTCATCTGCTGCCACGGTGCGCTAACCAAAGATTTCGGCGCGAACAAGACGCTGGTGCATTTGCCGGTGCCGCTTCCGTACGCGAAGCCGATGATCGAATACGCGGAAGCCAACAACCTGTCGATCGCGGTGTACGCCGAGGAGTTGTTCTATCGCCTCGAAGGCACGAAGCTCTTCATGGACGACATGCGCGGGCCGGCCTGGCGCGAAGCGAAAACGTTCGCCGACGTACTGACCTCGGCGCCGACGTTCATCCGCTTCCTCGGCGAAGATTCGGTCCGTGCGATGGAACGCGAGTTCGGCGATTGGCCGCTCGCATTCCGGCACGAAACCTGGGGCGACTTTCACGAATGCGCCGTGCTCAATCGCGACGCCAGTAAAAAGAACGCGCTCAAACAACTCTGCGCGGACTTTCAAATCCTTCCCGAACGCGTGCTTGCGATCGGCGATTCGCGCAACGACGTGCCGATGCTGCGCTGGGCGGGCGTCGGCGTCGCGATGGGTAACGCCATTCCCGAGGTGAAGGAAAGCGTGCGGTACGTCACCGCCTCCAATAAGGAAGACGGCGTGGCGCTCGCGATCGAGCGCTTTGTCGGATTGGCGCAGAAAAAGCCGGCGTGAACGGCGAGCCCGAGTACGAGGCCGAGCTCCGCGGGATCTTAGCGGCTGGGGATTGGGAGCGCCTGCGCGACTTCTCGCAAAAGCACAACGCGATTCCGGACGACGTCTACGCGCAGCCGCAACACTTTTGGGAAGTGATGCTGCACAAGCTCATCTGCAACCGGATCGATCTGCTCGGGCTTCACGAAGAGTCGCGGAAGTGGCTCGGCGAGCACGACTATACGACCGACCTCGGCGGCTACTAGCTTTCCCTATAGGTATTCTGAGCGAAGCGGGCGCCCTTCGCGAGCTCAGGACAAGCTCCGCGCCTGAGTCGAAGAACGGCGATACCAGCGGTTGAGGCCGTCGAACTCGATGAAGTCGTAGCGCTGGTCGCGCACGTATGCGTCCCACGGTTCCCACGCCGCGACGTCTTTGAGCGGCTCGACCGCTTCGATGACCAAGATGTTGGGACGGTATGCATCCCAATCGGCACCGCGCAGGACGCGATCTTCCCAGCCCTCGACGTCGATCTTGAGAAAGTCGATCTCCATCCCCGCGGGTACGTTCGTACGGCAGATGTCGGCGAGCGTCGTTATCCGGACGGGCACGGTCGTGACGACCGCAGGTTCCTCGCGATTCTCGAGTACCCAACGCTCGGCACTGGCGGCAAACGGCTTTTCGAACGTCGACAAGCCGGTTTCGCCGACGAGGGTAAACGCTTCGTCGCCCGGGCGGTCGCCGAGTGCGACGTTGAGATTGATGTCGCGCGGCCGCTCGCGTTCCAGCATCGCGAAGAACGTGGGATGTGGTTCGACGTTAATACCGCGCCAGCCGCGATCGTAGAAATACTTCGTCGTTGAATCTTTCTCGGGATGCCACGCGCCGACATCGATGTAGAAGCCGCGCCGCCGGCGTCGCAGAAGCTCCGCGAGGCGCCGATCCTCGCCACGCTGTGCGTACCAAACGTTGCGGCGTCCAAAGGGCCATCCCACGCGGCGAGGGTTCGCAGCCCGCGCGGAGGCCGCCTGGGAGAGGGCGGCAAAGCTGCGCAGGATGCGCGCGCTGCACGTCGTCCGTCCGAATGCGTTTACGCATGTCGGAGGCGACATGATCATGGCGCAGAGCGCGGGCCGCGCGCTTCGGGAGCTCGGCGTCGAAGTCGACCTCGTCGCGACGGAGTCCCCCGAGACGAGCGGGTACGATGTGGCGCACGTCTTCGGCATCTTTCATCCGGAAACCGCAGCGCGCCAGATCGACGCCGTCCGTAAGGGCAGCGCGCCGCTCGTACTCTCGCCCATTTGGCTCGATCTGCGACCGTATTTTATGACCGCGCCGCTCGTCGAGCGAGCGCTGCGCGTACGGACCCCGGGCGCCGTCGAGCGCCGGCTCGAGACGATGCGCAAGCGCACGCGCGAATCGCGCCGGAGCGATAAGGCGGCGCGTCGCGCGGATCGCGAGGTCGACTTGCAGCGAGAGCTGGTGCTGCGCGCCGACATGCTCTTGCCCGCGAGTGAAGTCGAGGCGTACCGGTACGGCGAGCAACTCCGCGTCGCATCCGTGCCGTATGCGGTCGCACCGGTCGGCACCGACGAAGAGGCGCTCGCCGTCGAACGCACGAGCGAGCGCGCCGGTGTGATTTGCGTCGGGCGCGTCGAGTCGAAGAAGAATCAAGCGGCTCTGCTGTATGCGCTGCACGACGTCGATGTCGACGTCACCGTCGTCGGCCGGGAATACGATCCGCGGTATTCCGCGCTGTGCCGGCGCTGGGCGACGCCGCGCACACGCTTCGCGGGTACGCCGTCGCGCGACGAGGTGCTCGCGATGATGGCGCGGGCGGCAGTGCACGCTTACCCGGCCTGGGTCGAGATCCCGGGACTTGCGTCGATCGAAGCCGCGGCTGCCGGCGCGCGTATCGTTTCGGGCGATCGCGGTTGCGAACGTGAATATTTAGGACCCGAGGCCGAGTATGCCGACCCCTCGGAGCCCGAGTCGATTCGCGCGGCGGTGCTGCGGGCGCTCGGACGGGGTCCGCGCGAGCGCGGTGATGCGCTCGAGCTACGTCTGCGCGCCCGAACCTGGCGCGCTCACGCGGAAGCAACGCTGGCCGCGTATCGGCGCGTTGCGCGATGACCGTGCGTATCGTGGCGTTCGCGCGTATCCGTGAGATCGTGGGATCCGGTGCGTTCGAGTGGGTCGCGCAGGATGGTGCGACGGCAGGCGATATCCTGGCGGCACTTACGACGAAGTTCCCGCAACTCGGCGACCTCACGCGTTCGATTCGCTTCGTGCACGGGGGCGCGTTCGCCGGCGCGGCGACGGTCGTTCGTGACGGCGACGAACTTGGATTGCTTCCGCCGTATGGAGGGGGATGATGTTCTACGAGGTTACCGAGGAGGCGCTCGATCCCGCCGCGCTCGTGGCAGCAGTGCGCGGGCTTGGGGCCGGCGGTCTCGTCACGTTCGTGGGATACGTGCGCGAGACGAGCGACGATGGCCGCCCGGTCGAAGGCTTGCACTACGAAGCACATCGAGAACTTGCGATCGCGGAGTTGCGCACGATCGGCGCGGAAGCTTCGACTCGTTTTGGGGAAGCGCGCGTTGCGATCGCGCACCGCATCGGCGAACTCGGGCTCGGCGAAGCGGCCGTCGCGATTGCCGTTGCGGCCGCCCATCGCGGCGTCGCTTTCGATGCGTGCGAGTACGCGATCGACGAGCTGAAGAAGCGGGTCCCCATCTGGAAGCAGGAGCGCTACCTGGGCGGTGACGCGCGCTGGCGAGAGAACGCATGAAGCTCGATTTGGTGCGGTTTGTCGACGCGAACGGGCAGAGCATCGCCGCGCTCGACTACGCTCCGCGCCGCGCGCGCGGCGTCACGCTCGCCGCGGGTCACGGGTATTCGAGTTCGAAGCACAACCTCGACTCGCTCTGCGCCTTTCTCGCAAGTCACGGATTTGGCGTCGTCAGCATCGATTTTCCCGGCCACAAGCTCGGCGCGAGCGGCGGGCGCCTCGACTCGATCGACGACCTGACGGCCGCCCTCGGTGCCGCGGTTGACTACGCGCGCGAGAAGCACGGCGGCGCGCTCTACACCCTCGGGCACAGCATGGGTGCGACGACCGCGCTTCGCACGTGCGCCGCCGACATCAATATCGCGGGCGCGATATCGATCGCAACAGGGCTCGGGCGGCCGATCGCGCTGCAGGCATTGGGGACGCTCGGCGCCGTCGATTTGCGCTCCGCGTACGTCGATGGCCTGACCTTGCCGGAGATGGCCGAAGCAACCGAACTCGTGCTCGACGACGCGCTCGCCGGGCTGGCGGGCCGGCCGGTCTTGTACGTCGCCGCCGAGCGCGACGGTATGGTGTCGCGCGCGAGCGCAGAAGCACTCTTCATGCGCGCGCCCGAGCCCAAGACGTTCGTCACCATTGCGAGCGACCACACCTACGCCGGTGAGCACGCGCGCGCCGCCGTCCTCGCTTGGCTCAACGAACGGCACCCACGGTGAGCGTGTGGGGGCGCGCGTGAGTTCGCTCGCCGGGCGGCGCGAACTACGCCGCTATAGTCGCCACTTGTTGATTCCCGAAGTCGGCCTCGCCGGCCAGGAGAAGCTGGCGCGCGCGAGCGTGCTCGTCGTCGGCGCGGGCGGTCTCGGGTCGCCGGTGCTCCAGTATTTGGGTGCAGCCGGCGTCGGGCGGATCGGCGTCGTCGACGACGACGTCGTCGACATTACCAACCTGCAGCGCCAAGTTATCTACGCCGACGCCGATGTCGGCGCACCGAAGGCCGTCGTTGCGGCCGGGCACATTCGCGGGCTCAATCGTGACGTCGTGTGCGAACCGTTCGTCGAGCGCTTTAACGCCGAGAACGCGCGCGCGTTCGTAGGCAACTACGACGTCGTCGTTGACGCAACCGACACGTTTGGAGCGCGCTACCTCATCAACGACGCGTGCCGGCTCGAGGGCAAGCCCGACGTGTACGCTTCGATCTTTCGCTTCGAAGGTCAGGTCAGCGTCTTTCTGCCCGGCGGCCCGTGCTATCGCTGTCTCTTCCCCGAGCCGCCGCCCGAAGGCAGCGTCCCATCGTGCGCCGAGGGCGGCGTCCTCGGCGTGCTCGCCGGCATGGTCGGCACCTTTCAAGCGAACGAAGCGCTCAAACTCATCCTCGGCATCGGCTCGCCGCTCGCCGGCCGCCTCGTGCTGATCGACGCGCTCGAAGCTCGCACGCGCGAGGTCGCGTTCGGTATCGACCCGGCGTGCCCGCTCGACGGCACGCAGGCAACGATGACCGACGTTGCCGAGATGGCGCGCAGCGCGCCGGAACCGCTCGGTGTCGCCGCGCTCGCGCCCGATGCGCTGGATGCGTATCTGGCCGATCATCCGGCAACGCGCGTGCTCGACGTGCGCGAGCCGCACGAAGCGATCCTCGCCGCGCCGCCGCAAAGCGTCCACATCCCCGCAAGCGTCCTCGAAGCGCGCCTTCACGAGCTCGACACCGCAACCGAATACATCGTCGCCTGCCGCGTCGGCGCGAAATCTCGCTGGGCCGTCAATCGCTTGCGTGATGCCGGTTTCCGGCGCATACGCCATCTCGACGGCGGCTTGCTCGTCTATGGCGCGCACGCGGTGAGCTTCGACGTCTTCTAGCTTACGATCCGCACCGGGATTGGTGTGTCGTCGTCGAAGGCAGCGTGATACCCCTTCGCTAACATCGGGGCGGCGAAGCCCCCGATCCCCCCCAAAAAATCGGGGCGGCGAAGCCCCCCGATCCCCCCCAAAAGAGGAGCAAGCAAGTATGCGTTTGCGCGCCATCGTTTCTCTCGCTTTCGTCGTCGGCGTGTTCTCCGCCGCAACGGCGGCGAGTTCGCTGCAGTCTCCCGGCACCGGCTTCGGGCCGCTTCCTCAACCGACGTGTCCGCCGCCCGTCAACGCGATGACCACGGCCTCGCAGTCGCTCCACCCCTGCCCAGGGTAAGGCATCCCTAGCGTTTCCGGCTCGGCGGCGGAATATCGGGCGATTGCCGATTCCGCCGCGCGGGCCGGTGGCGCGGCGGCGGTCGCGTTCGCAACCGCGAGCGAGGACGCGCAGTCGCGAGATCGCATGCGGGTCGCGTTCGCAGGCGGAGACTTCGAAACGTGGCGATACGACGAAAGCTACGCCGCAGCTGCGAGCGATCCCGCGACGCTCTTACCTGGTGCGCGCAGCGTCGTGTGCGTTGCGGTGCCGTTCGCGCATGCGGAGCCCGCGGAGCGCGCGCCGTTGTCTGGGCGCGTTTCCAACTACGCGTGGGCGGCCGACTATCATCCACGCATGCGTGAGATTCTCGAGCGCATTGCAGCCGCGCTCGACGATGCCGCAGGTGCGCCCGTCACTCGCATTGCGTGCGATACGGCGCCGCTGGCGGAACGCGCATTCGCAGCGCGCGCGGGGCTCGGCTGGATCGGAAAACATACGAACCTGATTGCGCCCGGTCTCGGATCTTTTGTGTTTCTTGGGGAAGTCATCACGACGCTCGAGCTTGGCGCGAATTCGCCGTTGAAGAAAACGTGCGGTTCGTGCACGCGTTGTGTCACCGCATGCCCGACCGGGGCGCTGCGTGGCGACTACACGATCGATGCAAGTCGCTGCATTTCCGATTTGACGCAGCGTACCGATGCGATTCCGCGCGCTATGCGCGCGCTCGTCGGCGATTGGGTGTGGGGGTGCGATTTATGCCAACTCGTGTGCCCGCCGACCCGGCGCGCCTCGCCGCCCGTCGACCTGGCGTACGAACCGCGGGATGGACGCGGCGCGTTTCCGTCGCTCGTCGATCTCTTGCAATTGCGCAGCGCCGAGTTCAAGCGCCGCTATCGTCGCACTGCGATGGGCTGGCGCGGCGGCGCGATCTTGCGTCGCAATGCGGCCGTCGCCCTCGG
>Ga0302325_10012675_pt1 | contig 18053 bp, 19 predicted proteins | sample Palsa_T0_2_FD_201948 | JGI IMG/M metagenome (GOLD analysis project Ga0302325, IMG submission 201948) | Peat permafrost microbial communities from Stordalen Mire near Abisko, Sweden - Palsa_T0_2 | ecosystem: Environmental > Terrestrial > Soil > Palsa > Peat permafrost | place: Sweden: Abisko...
CCCTCCCCATCCTCATCCGTATCCTCCCCCGGAAAATAAAGCGGATCCAACCTCGTCCCCACCTCCCCACTCTCCAACGCCCTCGAAAACGCCTCAGGATCCCTCAACGCCCTCTCCTTAATCCTCTGCAGCGCCTGGATATCCTTCACCGCATTCCTCGCCTGGATCTGCAGTATACTCGCCGCGCTCTTCAGCGCCAGCACATCTGGATTCTCCTCGAACTTGACCTCGATCGGCTTTGGGGGCGGGATCGCGGTCTGCGGGGGCTGGGAATGTGTGTATCGGTGTTGGGGTGGAGGAGGTTGGGAAGGCGAGGTCGATGTGGACATGGATGTGGAGAGAGCGAGGTGCGCGGAGGAGAGGGTGGGCGTTATGGGACTGTAGGGTGGTCGGTTGGGGGATTGGGAACGCTCGCGTGAGGGGTTTGAGTAGGGCGATGCATCTTTGGGGTCACTTGAGGAGGGGTTGTCTGATATCGAAGGCATGGTATGCATGTGGAGGTGATTGTGGTGTTTGCGACGCAGGTTGAGGTTGCCTTTATGAAAGGCGATGGGGGAAGGCGGTCAGCTTTTCTGCCGCGGGGCGAGCCTTCCTTGGCGGGGCCGGTCCGCCACGTGATACAAAATGGCCTGTCTGCCCAGTAGGATGAATGTTCAGAGCAAGAGACCATGGTCATTATACGCAGTAGCGGATATCTCGGAAACTCCAGTAAATGATTAGAGTTTGCACACCTCAAGGTTTAATTGCTAGTACTGTTTCCGGTTCAGAAAACCCCCCCTTTTTTTCAAGGCACCTCGCTTATCATCTCTCAAAGCCCTTCAAGATGTAAAGATTGCTACGAGAATTACACTCAATAAAGCTTACTAAGTAAACCAAAGTTTATTAGTAGATAAAAACATGCGTTACAGTAGACCTAAATAGTAATACATATTTAAATCCTGGAGTGATCTGAGTGGACGCGGGATGTCTGAAAAGAACAGTGAAGGATGAGAGGCGGTCGAAGGAGGCAAACGCGGTGGAGGGTTTCAAGAGATGCTCATCAAGAATTGAGACTTTCATACTAATAGGTGAAGTGAGTAAACATTGATCACAAATGTTAAGGGTATACTTTAGAAGAATCATGTTTGTGAAATTCATTTGACAGAGTTGGGTTCTTCATAGCTCTCACCCTGGTAATTCCGCACGATTCAGCATCTCATAACTACCACAGCGAGAACGCTGGGGATGTTCTGGAGGTTCCCAGCACTCGCACCTCGGATAATGATATGCCAGAATAGCCGTCGAGATGAAGGCACCCACAGCGACGACCCAACCTGCAAGCGTGAATGCATCACCCATTGAATATCCATAACTCTTGTTGAGAGTGAAATATACACCCAAGAAGCAGCTTAAGGCGACGAAGGCGGCAAAGAAGAACATGATGAGTAAACATGGCCGGGGCGGCTTGAGAGGGACGTAGGGCGTGGGCAAGGTGGCAATCCCGTAGCCAATCCCGCTGCAGCCGATAGGGAGAGACCAGATATCTTCGCTCCCCAGGATTTCATAGTTATTAGGAACTACAAGCGGTCTCTGAAGTTCTTTGATCGCTCGCCGCCTGAGGGTTCCTTGTGTCAGTTTGGGTGGGCAGGTTAGACACTTACAAGAGGAAACTTACCTCTTGATCCTTAACAGGAGCGAGTCCAGCCGTGCAACAGTCGAAGTAATAACCTGTCGCTTCTCCGTTATCACGTACATAAGCATCATCGAAGGCAATAAAAACCCCTTGGACGAAGAGATGAAAGGCTCCTCCCGGATAATAAGTTGGAGTGTGGTAAGAATAGCATTGAAGCTATCAATCAACGCTCCCCCGAGTTTTTCCACATCTTCCTCAAGCACGTCATCCCCATCAAAGTCTCTTTCCTCAAACCTTCCCAAGGCTTCTCTTAGTGCTGAGACAGACTCCGACAATCTGTCGATTGGAGCGATCTCCCTGCTGAAATCGCCAAGTGCTTCTTGAGTGTTAGCACATAGCTGGATGGCTGGCGATAAAAGGTCGAAGATGAAATCTCTGCGAGCTGATACTAGTCCTAGAAATAGACGAACTAAGTAGCTTAGAGCATGGAAGTCGGTGGACTTGGCCTGCTCCTTCACGTTCCTACGCCTGGTGATAACATGCTCTGCCTGCATCTCGGTCTCAAGCTGTGCAATGAGAGAAGTTCTGTGATGTCTTGAAGAGAGGAGAAGATATGAGAAGTCGACGAGGCTGTGGTGAAAGAAGGCAGTCGTTGTGGCTGAGTTCAGCCCATCACGTGCCGTGCTTTCTTCTCTCCGTGCATCTGGCGAGGCTGCGCAACCAACACTGATCCAAGCGCTGGAAAACGATATATTTGATGCTACCCCATCCGTCCGAAGCTGCACTTCACAAGTTGATGCGAATCCAAGTGAATCGCCAACGAATTCCTGGACAACTCTCAGCCCTATACCCGCCCGTGAGGATATCGCTAGAGCCGTATCTACCCCATCATGGAGTACAAGCCTCTCTGCCGCGAGCGAAATGAAATCCGAGTGATCTCTATCGAGCCTTCGAAGTTGTATTCTTCTGGAAGAGGAGCAGAGAATTCATGGGCTCCCCACCTACGTTTTGAGGGACGTGACCGGCCTTATGTGCCTGCTGTGCCTGCTGTGCGAATTGCATCAGCAGAAGATATAGTGCACTGCAGGCTAGAGCATGTATCTCTTCAGGACACGGTCGATAGGTACCAATGGCAGGCTTGTAGCAAGACCGTGATCTAACTTTTGCCAGCCACTCGAATAATGACGTTGGAAGCATCAAACCCGGAACTATCGAGGTACCAGTGTGGCGGCTGCAGAAAGATATTGAAGCTTACCTGGCTCAACATATAGAATGGCATTCGGTTCGAGATCCCCACGCAGTGGAAACAGTTGCCCCGAGGTTTTTATGGGGAGACTTCGAAGCTCTCTCCTACACATGGGGAGAAGAGAATGCCGATGGGAGAGTAGTGGTGAATGGGACACTGTGCCATGTCCACCAGAATCTTGAAGCCGCGTTGCGGCGTTTGAGAGCATTACCGGAGACCGAGCATGGGATGAAGTACTGGATTGATGCTCTATGCATAAACCAAAAGAATATTCCGGAGCGGAACGCAGAAGTGAAACGTATGCGGAAAATCTACGAGAGAGCATGGTCGGTAGTTGTGTGGCTTGGAGAGGGAACGGAGGACCACGACAAGGCTTGTGACTGTATATCCGGCATCAGTAATCCCGACCTTTCTAAATACCGGAAATATTATTTTTCTCATGACGAAGAACTATTTGGGAATTTGAAATGGAAGCCGTTGATTGATCTTCTCAGAAAGCCATACTGGAAGCGTGTATGGATCATTCAAGAGCTTGCCATGAACCATCATCACACCTTGTTCATCTATGGAGATACCGCTTTCTTCCGACAGGATTTGGAGTTTACTTTAGAATCATGCATGAGTGACAGTCTGTTCGTGCAGAAATGGCTGGATGCTGAATCAGATGACTCGACGAACGAGACCCAAGAGAACCTATTCGGGCTCTTTCGACGAGTCTCGAGTCTCATGGCGCTGAGTAGTCACCAACTTCAAGGAGCGGATATTGAGGATGTTCTAAGCTTGGCTCAAGAAGCATCCTCGAAAGATATGAGAGACAAGATTTATGGTATCCATGGTTTGTTGCCGACTGCTCTTTCTTCGCGGATACAGCCAAATTACGACTTATCCGTCGCCGAAATTTTCCAAGACTTTTCCGAAATCTTGCTCCAGGAGTGCGGTCTTGAGAGCGTTCTGTCATGGGGAGGATCGGATCTCCGTCTGCCTTCTTGGTGTGTCGACCTGTCAGGACCATTTTCTCGATGTCATATACAATGGTTAAGGCGAAGAAGAGCAAATCTCAATCGGAGTTTTCCGTACACATATCGTTTCTCCGATAGTACCAAGTACTTATTGTGCAATGGAGTCTTCATTGATACAATCGAATCAGCCACCGAATGCTCCCTTGAGATGTCGGATCTGAACAGAAACCTTGGCGTTCAGCAAGATTTGAACGGCGCGCAAGGCGACTATCCCATGGTTGAGAACGAAGCACTTATAGACACGCTCATCGAAACCCTTCTCTTAGGCCATCCACATCGGTCCGGACATAAGATATCATTCTTTGCAGCGCCGTGGGTCGAGAATCGCAGAGAAAATAATATTTCAAAAGAATTCGACCTCGCTCCGGATGAACAGAAGGCTCGAGAGCTATTTTGGAAATTCGTGAAATCCGACGGATACTTCGGGGCCTTCGACAAATTCCGCAAAGCATACAGCACCTTCAAAGTCCAGGGGCATGAGCTGAAATCCTTCTTTCCTAGATGGATGCCACGCATTGATGCTAGACTGGGGATATATAAAAAATATCTGAGTAGCTATTGCGAGTCCGCTGGCCTGGTTGCTGCAACTGACGTACGATTGGCCGTAGTTTCCCTCGTAGGCAGAGCCCTGGCAAACACTACGAATGGCCATCTCGCCTTGATCCCAAGCAAAGGGAGGAAGGGCGATGTCATTGCAATTGTAGACTGTTCATTTCCCATCCTTCTGAGGCCGAAAGGGCAAGGATATAAGTACATCGGAGAATGCTATCTCCAAGGTTTCATGGATGGCGAAGCGTTTGCAGGAGACGAACAGCCGAAGGTCGAAGAAATTACAATAGTGTAGGAGCTGGTCAACTTTTGTATCGACTTCTCGAATCCGAAGAAAACATGCAAAAGCGCACAGGAAAATAGGAAAGATGGTGTTGGAGATGGATTTTGGGGATGTCTGATGGAGGAAATGATGTAGTTGAGGAGAGGAGAAAAAAGAGGGGAGACGAGGAAAGCCCGCGTCTCAACATCAGAAGGTACGACAATTTCTCGCGCCAAAATCCATGTTCTTTCCTTTCAAGATCCCCCGCACTTGCTTCCACAAATCAAATTTCCTGCTGCTTCTTCCTGTACGCTGACTTGCTTCGTATTGTACGCCAGTCTTCTGGGACCATCGCTCCTCACTCGAATCATTGCAAAGTCTTCCGGGACAATCAAAAAGCTCCCATCACACCGCACATTGACATTACAAATGCGCCTTCCCTTGGACATCTCACACACACCTGCTCCTCACCTCGAGGAAATCCACCTGCGACAAATTATCCATTACTGCAACTTTATATCTCCCTATATACACGCCGAGATGCAACATTCGTCTTCCTCTCCTCCTTCCTTCTTTGCCATGCAATTTCCTTTTCTCTCCCTCTTATACAATATATGCTCTCCCTCCCCAATATACCCTTTATTCAACGTACTTCTTCTCCGGATATAGGTACACCCCCTCCTCTCCTCTCCACCCCAACCCTCTACAAAAGCGCCATAACAGCCCCCACAACCCCCAACAACCCCACCCCCACCTTCACACTCCCCGCAGCGTTCTTCCCCGTGGTACTCGCCGCATTGCCCGCCCCCGAGCTGGTGGTACTCGGTGTTCCGCTCCCCGACGTCGAGCTCGCGCTCGTCTTCGTCCCACTCGCACTCGTCGTCGTCATCGTGCTCTGAGTTCCCGTAATTACTGTAACCGCACTAGAAGAAGCGACGGAGGAACCGGTGCTTGAGGCAGCAGCAGAGGAAACGGTGTTGGTAGAGACAATGGAGAATTGGTTCGAGTAGTTGACGATGGAGGGGTTCAGGTCGTTGATGATCTCGAAGGCGTAGCCGGTGCCGGCTACGAGGGAGGTGGGGGGTGTCCAGAGGTAGGAGCCGGTGTTTTGGATGGATGCTGGGTACTGCGTTAGCATTGGACTCTTTTTCTGGGGGAAGGGGAATATAGGGGATGAGGAAGAGAGAGAGAGACATACGAGCGATTGTTTCAATGGTGCTCAAATGCGTTGGATCACCCTGTCGTAGAACCAGCGTCACAGTCTGCACGGTCCCTGTTGACGGCGCCCAAGTGATGTTGAACGGTGTGCCAGCTGTGATCGACGTGAGGGTCGTAAATGTAAATGGATTCTGAGCTGCGGCGAGAGCAGAAAACGTCGCGATGACGAGCGAAGCTGGGAGTGAGAAACGCATCTTCGCTTTCTCTTCCAAAAAAAACTTCCTTCCTAAAATCCCTCTTCTTAAAATTGATATATCTCACAGCAGACTTCCAATTCCTCGATGTCGTATTAAATAAATATGTACCGTACTGTACACGAAAAATACAGGTAGCTGAAGTGAAAGATAAAGCGAGAGAATTATTGAATCGAGCAAGAGAAAAAGCAGAAGAGAGCTCAGGGCCGCACGACCCTTTAAAGCAATGCTCCCCAGCAAGCTTCTCCGCAGCCAGTGGAGCCAGTTTTACTTTTCCCTCGCTGGGACAACGAGTAGCGGCGATCCGATCCACCGAACTGAACGCCCCACGGTAGAAACCGCCCCCTATTTGGAAGATGGCTTTCTCACTCTTCCCGCCGAGTCTCTCCCCTTTCAATCAGTTCTCACCTCTTATGTAAGTTGCAACCTTTACACTTTTGGTGAGGCGTGTATCGATATCGATATCGAATACGAGCACAAGCAAGTTATGAACACGATTTGTTGCACGGTACCTGCATACTATCTATGCATGCGCCCACACAAGGGCTGCCTGGCGCTGGCTTTACAGTACCTTGACTCGCCACAGCCGATGCACCGCACCCCTGCCGATCTCCTCCACTTCTTGCTCCACTTCCACTTCCACCACCAAGGCTAAGCTCCTCGAAATCTCTTCCCGGCCGGTCTGAGTCCTCCCGGCTCTCCCGTGCAATGCTGCGACTCCAACATGTGAATTCGATACAAAAGGGTAGGAAAGGAGAGAGGGTGGTCAGAAAAATACATTAAACCAATATTTGGAGTGGGATTTTTTTTAAAGAGAATTGTGCATGTGGCTTATGCAGATACGAGCGCCACCGTTTCCCCCCTGCCGACTGCTAGCTGCGCTGCCTATCGCCCATTTTCAACCTAAGGTACTGGATTATTGCCGCTATCGAGAGTGGGGATCTTTACAAGTACAAGTTTAAGTTTGTTTTATTTCGAAGTAGGTAAACTAGGTGTGCGTCATGATCTTCCTGAGGTGAAAGGGAAGGGCTTGGAAGGTGGAGGAAAGTGCGGAGTGCCGCTTATGCAGGGGTGAGCTGAATCGTGATTTGAGGTATGAAACTGCAATGGTCTTCTTCCACGTGCGCACAGATGGGGTTTGTGGAGAGACGATGAGGGGAATGAATATCAAAGGAGAAAGTCAAGCGGAGGGGAAGAAAAAAAGGTTATTTTGATGTTTTTGTTTTTATTTTATTCATTGACTTACACTACATACAGCACTATTTGAAAGGTAATCCACAAGAATCAGATCGACCGGCACCGCTATCCTTTTCCATCGCATATAATATTCCCCAGCCATAGCTGTACAAACCACCTGCTTTCCATGCAATTGGCAATTATGAATCGCGCCTCCCATATGCAAGCACCATTACCTAGCACCGTTTCCACGTATGAAGATTTCTCCGTCCCATTTAAACAGAAGATCTTTTGTTTTCGAATTTGACAAGTATTGATGGACAAGCGCAAGCTATGCTCTATTAAACACTTCTCCTTCTTTTGGTATACTTAGACATTTGATAGAATCGCAGGTAAGTTGAAGCTTAGTTGAGGGTCATCATTGCCACGAAAGCGAGCAGGACCAACGCGAGCGGACTCGAGATGCTGATCGCGGAGTTCGTGTTTGGGGTAGTGGTTGAGGAAGTTGGGGAGTTTGTAGCTGAAGTCGCTGAGCTCTTGGTAGCCGAGGATGCTAGGTAAATTAGCGGGTGTAATATCAGGAAGAGAGGGGATTGCTAACTGGTCTTGGTATTAGAAGCAGAGCTTGTTGGGGACGAGCTTGCAGATGAACTGCTTCCGCTGGATGAGGCAGACGTGGTTGAGTTTGATGCAACGCCAGATCCGCCGGTCAAGGTGAAGTATGCACTGTAGTTTATGTCCATGGAGGAGGAATCGTCGATCTCGAATGCATATTGGCCATTGGCAAGAGTTGAGGGAGGGGTGTAAGGGTAGGAGTTTCCGGAGACGCCAGCTAGCAGGACATTAGCAGGTACCTAACAAGTATGGACGTATTTCCTTACTTGCGATAGTGCTGACGGTGTTGAGAGCGGTCTTTGGGCCGTTCTTCAGCTTCAAGGTGACAGGTCCACTGTTCAGATCCCAGGTGAGGTTCATAGAAGTAACACCAGCTGTGTAGGTCGCAGCAAAGAACGACGCTCCCATTGTGAATTCAACCTGCGCATTGGCGACCGCGAAAGCCGCAGCGGCGATGAGGACCTTTGTGAACTGCATTTCGGCGTATGTGAAGGTATTCGAGATTCGTAGTACGTGAGACTGAAAACCCGTATTAATTTCCCGACCCCGAATGTCAATAGCGACGCGACTCGACGCGTGAAGGACAGAATGGCGCGGATTACGTACTTGAGGAGATCTTTGATGGCTTGACTTGACGTTTGTCTGGATGGAGGGGCTCTTGTAGTATCTGTACCGTCGGCAACGTCAAAGGAGAGGAGGTTGTTGGGTGGGAGGAGACCTTTCTAAAATAGAAGATTGCGACACCCCCTGGCTCTGTTTTTGCCAGGGGTCGCGCACGCAAGTTCACGCAACACCGTTGCAGACGCTAGCCGCTTTTAGTATCGCACTTGCGTTGATTGGGTTGCCGAGCGCCCCTTTTCTCCTTAGTGGGGATAGCCTCACTTCCAGTTGCAGGGTCAACCGAGTCTTAAAAAACTTGATTACGGGGAAAGAAGTGAGTTGCAAGGGGCAACCTCCCACTCCTGCTCGGCGAACCTCTTGTCAAGAAGGTCAGAAATATAATACCATATTTTTGGCAGGTTTCAATTCATCTTTTTATCTTCTTGGCTTCTTCTCGTCGCTGCTTACAAAAAGACATGCGGGAGTCTGCACTCAGGACTGGCTTGTATGATAAGTGACAGTGAACCTCGGTTTTGGTTTCCTCGGGGGGCTTCCTGCTATTGTTGTATATCGCCACAACATTGCCAAGAAAGAAGGACCTTCACGATTTTACGTTAGGGACGCGTCGTTACATATGCGGTTAAATTTTGATGAGAGACACCTGTTGCTCCTCTTGGGGAAGTACCTAGGCACCTATCTTGTAACTCTTTCGAGGCATCCGAGCGTCCCGTCAGGTCGGGGGCTCGCAGCATGTGCATTGGAGTCGAGTCAGGCACGTGACTAGCTCGAAGTCATCCCAATCAGGACCATCAGTAGAGCCTGTCAACTTTGATGTACGTCCCAAGTGGAATTCCGAAAGTGATCTGATTGGAAATGATCATCCAATGTTTTATAATCCATTCTGAGATGCTTTATTAATTTTCCTTCATCACATGATTTCCCAAAGCAGGCCCATCTTCACCCCACCAAGCCACAGCGAATCAATGGAATGATGGACAAAGCCGCAGATTTTGTTGCACATCTTATCGCATACGCTGTGCATATGCATACGGTATGCATATTTGGGGAAGTTTGTCGGTATCGGCGAACGTTACACTTGGGTAACCTCAGATAACGCTTCTCTCCCAGCTTTGAGAACCAAACACCCCAAAAGGTAAATGAATCTGTTGCGCGTCGGAAATCAAATAATCTCTTGAGAGTAGAAGATTCAGAAGCGTGGAGAAACGTGATTGGCGTGGGGCTTGAGACATGGCAGGGCTTAGCTGCAACTCAGCCCCAGCCTCGTTCCTACCTCTTCTTCTACAGTTCTCACCCCTCCTCCTCCTCTTCTTCCATCGTTGAATACAGCCTTTTTGTATCATATAGTGTAGCCCTTTCATTCATTACTCTCCCATTTTGATCAAAAAGCCATGATTTCGAGTCACATGAACCACTTGCTTGCGAGCTTCCTCCTCACTGCAAGCCTCGCCTCAGCCTCAATTTTCTCGACAAATTGCACACTCCCCACTGAGACCACAACCATCGTTTCGGGGGCCAACATACGTGGAACATTTGATATCCTCTGGAGCGGTCTATTTACGATCTTCATTTGCATCTGGACGGTGCAGCACCTCAATGTACCTGAGCAGCGAAAGGGTCGAGATCCAGGCTGGCGTGGAGATCTGAAATGGGCTTGGAAGGGCTTCTTCACGAAGTTCAAGTGGATGCTTTTCACGTTGATTCTTCCTGAATTCATGTTTGCGAAGGCATGTGCCGAGAGGATGGTTGCACAAGAATCGATGAAAAAAGTCAGATCTTTGAAGCTTCAAAATGCTGATTTCTCAGAGGCTGAGAGTTCAAATTGGACGACAGCTCATGCATTCTACGCGGAGATGGGTGGCTTTGTAATCCATCCTCACGGAGAAGGAACAACGGATACCAGAGTGATAGATACATTCAATATCCTGCGGCTCAGAAGGAGAGGCTTTCTTCGAACACTTCCAACGATCACCGCGGATCATCTCAATGACCTGAGCAATGGAGATTCATTCACGAAAATTGCCGCTGTAGGCCAAGTTTCTTGGATGGCTGTGCAAGTTATCGTGCGCGCTGTCAAGCGGCTTCCAATAACCCAGCTGGAGGTCACGGCTTGTGGATTTGCAGCCTTAACGTTCCTCACGTACCTGTTGTGGTGGGAGAAGCCACAAGCTGTCAGATCAGTTACGGAACTTCCATTATCAGAGGCTCCTGAATTTGAAGCACTGGAAGAACTTCTCGAGTTTCGGGAATTCTGCTTCAACGAGCTCGTTGTTTTACCGGATTACAAACAACGAAATTTGAAAGACAACGAGCCCATGCCCAACCAAACAATATCTTTTCATGAAAATATCGATAACAAATTCATTCTAGGGTTCTTGTGGGGTGGGATTATACTTGGTTGCGTTGAAAGCACGGCTTGGAAATTCGACTCCCACACAAGTATCGAATTGCTCCTCTGGCGCATTTCAAGTCTTGTGATTATCGCTGCTTTCCCACTTACATACACAATCGTCGCAATGCTTTTGGGGCTAACTTCTGACTGGAATGGCATGGATATTACCATTGTCAAGGTGGGGAAGGTCGCAAGTTCCATTACCTCCGCAATCTTCCTCTTTGCGAGGCTTTTCATTCTTTTCGAGTCAATATATTCTCTTTTCCATTTACCTCCGGGAGCGTTTATTTCGACATGGTCATCGAATATTCCTCATATAGCCTAAAGCACATAGTCATGAACTCCACCATTGAACGCACTGCAAAATCTCAATAAGTCAATTTCAAATCAACCAAGACAAAAGTTCAAATTTCTTCTTAGGTCGTCAATACAATCCCGCCATTTTAGATTAAGGGTTTTCATGACTGGAAATGCTGACTGCAATACTACTTTATAGCCTCCAGTATCCCCTGCTAGCAAATCACCCGTAGGCATCGTAGACTTTCAATCGCTACTCCTGTGACTGGACACCGCGATCCGCTGCGCTACTTCGTCGATAACAAATTCTAAGTGATGAAAGAAGAGAAATCTCTGAGAATAGGAAAACCTTGACTCCGCTTCTTCCAGTACCCTCCTGTTCCTACTCGTTGATAATCTAGCCGTTTCACTGCAAGCACTACTTTCCTGAGACGAGATTATGTTGCAAGTCCGAGATGCTCAAGAGCAAACCTCGACAGAAATTAAGGCAAACTTAACTTCCCTAATTTCTCTTCTATCCCAAGTCTACCGCTCTGATCTTCAGCAATACAGTCATTCGTATTTCTGGCCGGACGTTTGCCCTTTGGATTTGGTGAAAGGTGATTCTGGACTCAAGGTTTCAGGTAAATAGCAAGATCACAACATTCTGGGCCTCAAGCACAGTTCCTTAGCAATGCCCACGTTGTGAATTTGACATATAAGAAGTCACATCTTAGTACTCAATTGGTTATAATTACTTCTTCTCACGGGATATAAGCAGGAAAGTGTAGGACCAGGACTGGTATGGTGGTTAGTCCTGGTTGCTGGCCTACTGTTGAGATATTGTAAGGACATTTCACGGAGCGCCCAAGCTTTAAAGTACTCTTCCTGAAAGCTAATGTAGAGCATTTAAGAGGAGTTTACGGAACTAGACAGCACCACAAATCCTGGTACAAGGAGTGTACAGAGACCTTGGCATGGTGTAGTGCCACTACGGAGTCTAACACTTTCCGTAAACACAATTCGAGACACTGCGCGTTTGGCCGTTCATGCATCGCAGCCCAACCGAGCCACAAATGGCTTGTCCATAGTCCTGGTTATTTCTTTAGTTCCAAAAAGCTACCTTGATTAGCCTGATCGAGAAGTGGGACAAGATTCAGGTCAGTTTCTGGACTGGGAAACACGGGTTGAGAATGCACATAGAAGGGGAAAACCAGGGTGGGTGAAATTATATTATGCTTGTTTACGATTTCAAGACAAAATCCAAGATGTCCTTCCCTGGCTTGTCATGCAAAGAATTGATCCATCTGAAAGACTTTAAACTGTCCCGCAGCTCATTCCATGATTTGACGTGACATATATCCAGGTGTTCTTGCAAGGGATTCTTCAGCCACATGTCGACCAAGATAGTGAATCTCGAAAGGCCTCCAATCATAAGAAGCGAGAGCATAATCGCCGGAGAAAACTCAACCCCATGTTTAAGGCTGGAAAGAGTAGTCTTGTAGCTGGACGGAAAGTAAAAAGAGAGGAACCCTAAGTCTTGCCACTGCAAGAAAATATAGTATGACAGAGACAATAGCCCCAGACGGATTCCTTCCTCAATCGATCCCGATAGAAAGCTCATATGAAGAAGACGATACATGACAGCAGCCATAGTGTCCATCAAAATTTCTATGAGGAACATTCGGTGAGTCCCCGTCGCGAGATTGACGAGTGAACAGAGTCTCTGCAGGGCTACCCATGCAGCACTTACGGCCTCATCTAAGTTTTCGAGGGAGCTCTGCGAGTTGGACATAGCAATACTCTTTCCGACCACCCGGAGCTTCTGGTCAGGATATAGCGGAAAAGGCTCCAAGAGAGGGTCGCTGAAAAATATGGGCTTGGGGATAAACAATTGCATCCACTTACCTCAAAATTTCCATCAGATGCCTTTTACTAAGATTGTTGTGCCTGAAATTGGCAGCCCTTGTCTCAACTTCGATATCTTACAAAGTCCCTTCAAATGCCGCTTTGCAGCCTCGTACTTGCCCATGCCGTATGCACAGTGAGCCAAAGTCAAGATCACTGACCCGTGGCATCTGACACTTTTCCTTCCTCATCTCGAAGCAAGAGCCTTTCGCGTAGAATCCGAACGCCTTTTACGTAGTGCAGTGTTGCCTCTTGACTGGTAGCATGATTCGGCTGACCCAATACTTTGCCGATGAAGGCTCCGGCCGAGAACGCTGTTATGTGAAGGTAGGCGGCATGTCGAAGCGACTTCCACGATTCACTCTCGAGTTCTCCAGCCTTATCTATATAACGGAAAATAAGAAGATTCCCTCCGCCCTTCGGGGAGCGACACTGCGTAAGCCGCCACGCATAACACCAGCAGTGAAACTAACACCAAAACGAATCAGGTTCAAGGTATACTCAATATACCATGCCTAATCGATCATTTACGCCAACGCGCAACTAGCTGGGCCTATGGGAAAACAGGAAATAGACACCCGTAGTTGAATCGAAACCCGCTAGAAAGGATGTACGCCTCTACTCTCCCAAATCGACAGGCATTACGAAGCCCGGGCATTAGAGATTCGGCGCGGAACCTTTTGCTATTTAGAAACTCTGGTTTTTTTTTTGAGTTCGAATCGAGAGCAAGGAGATCCAAGCACGATGTGTCTTTTTTGTTTTAGCTCATAAATTCTCCAATTGGAAACTTGACTTTCATTACGGTGGCACAAACTATTCAGAAGTGAGCTACTTCGTGATACAATATTTTAGCAGAATAAAGAAGGCGACAGACATTGTAGAACATCTCCAAATATGGCCGGCGTGATCTCAGCTGCAATGTTTATAAAGGATAAATTCGAGACAACCCTTTTAGGAATATAGGAATAACAAGTTTTGATCCATTGGTCGTGTGGGACTGCCTGCGGACTGTAATGGGGATTTACCCTGATTGCAGAGCTTGCTATTCCTGGTTGCTTTGCGGGAAGAAACTTGAGCTGATTCTTTCCTCGCATGAGATGGCGCCTGATGAGCGTCCCGCGTCTCTTCATTGGTCTTCTCGCTACTCGTAGTTACAATAAAATGGAAATCTGATCGACGATCCAATAAACATCAGCCGTTGCTTCAGAAGAAGAATAAGACAAATCTCGATGATGGCTTACCTGATCCGTTCGTTACAGACATTGTATTCACCTCGATTAAGGCCAAATTGCCCAGATTGTTCGCCAAGACTGGAAACTAGTCGAGAAGAGGTTATGACCCGAGTCTGCTTGGTCATGGGATAGCTTTACATTCGCTCTTCTCGCTCCGTTTCTAACGATTATGAAAGTTAATGCTGCGAGTGCTTCTGCATCACAGATTATCCGGTGTGCCAAGACAGTTAATTGTGTGCTATTTCCAGCATAGCCGCGAAGTGATTTTGAAAGAAATGGAGTAGAAGTTGATACACTGCTGATCGAGCTCCGTCGTCATTGTAACATCAGCTCGCTAAGCTCATGTTAGCGTGCCAAGGCTTCCAATTGAAAGTCATTTCGGGGGATAATGCTTATTCTTCAGAGCGTTCCAAATTAAGCGAACGAATAGGGGGGAGACTTCTAGTCACATGACCCGGACTGTGAAAGGCTGTACTTCTCGAAACGCTCAAAATCGATACATTACAGAACTCAAGAGAACTAGCGTAAAGCTAGAAAAGCCTCGCCATTTCTGCCCGTCATTGGTGGATATCTAGAAACTTGAAAACGTAGCGTAGCGTTAGTTACTTACCTGACTCCCTCTGTCCATGATCCATGACCTTCCAAGAATTGACACAAGTGCAGTGTCGTCTGTGATAACTATCTTCTCACAATCTTCTCCAAGAGCTGACTTAATTCTTATTGATCCATGCCTCCAGCATAAATTTCTCGAGAAGAAACACGCAAGCTGTTTAATTGTTTCCGCCATCTTTTCAGGCTTCAAATGACTTCAACACTCAGATCAGTTCTCATCGCCGGCTGTTCTGCTGGGGAAATAGATGCGGCCTTGACTGACGAATTTCATAGAAAAGGTTATCACGTCTTCGCCACTGCGCGTATACCTGTTGAATTTCTTTTATGCTAGACACAAATTCATTCACGCTTATAATAAGCTTATTATAAGAGCTTGCTGTCTACTTTTTAAGCCCCTAATAATTATTAAAAAAGTTATATATAAAGCACATACTTGATTTATGAGAATATGAGAATATGAAATATATTTTTATTCCTTGAAGTAGTTCTCGATTAAGCTCGAAGCTTCCATTGTTTATATCGAATATAGTCCTTTAATGAATGCATAATCTTATTGCATCCTTGATTTGAGGAGGTTTCTAATACGCTCAATCCTGTCGTTGGATAAGAGACCTCCGGGTCAGCTCCTAATTCCAAGAGACTCTCGATCACAATTTGATTCTGTTTCTGGCAAGCAACCGCTAGCGGCGTCCATCCATGCATGATACCGTTTTCTAACTGCATGGATCCGCATAGTAGTCGGACCGTCTCAATGAACGATGACTTGCATGCTATAAGCAAAAACCGCAGAGCAAGGCCCTGAGATATCTGTTTCTTTCGAACGACTAATAGGTTCAACAAAGTTGATAGTCGTTGTTCATCGGGTAATAATGCGCATTCTGAAAGCATTCGTACAATGGTATGTTGATCTAAGGATTCCACAGCCGAAGAGTATTTTTCCACGAGAAAGTCGAATACCTTCGGCTCAGCTACCTGGCAGGCAAGTATACATAGCCGCGCAAAACTTCTGGGGTTATCTAACCCTCGGCCATTTTGCAGAAGTGCATTTAACAGAGTAACATTTTGTTGTGCTGCTGCAACTTCCAAGTCACTGAAACCAAGTACGTTACTCTCGCTGAACGCTGCGCCATGCTTTAAAAGCAGCTCAGTGACCTCTGGTGACTTCGCCATGGCCAAGGTTGTGAAGCCGGCAAAGTTTTGAGAGTTGATATCATCATGATTCTTGGAAAGGAGAAAATCAACCACGTCAAGATGATCATTAGAGACTGCATGATGCAGAGCAGTTTTCCCCTGCTGATCAAGACGTGAAGGATTGGCCCCAACTTGCAAGAGAAGCTGCACAATTTCTAAGTGCCCGCTTTTGCAGGCACAGTGGAGAGGAGTTTCGCCCACATTGGTAATTGGGTCAATGGGACTTTTCATGAGAAGCAACTCTCTGACTGCCTCAGCATGGCCTCTTTCTGCTGCCCAGTGTATCGCCGTTGCTCCGTTTCGATCTTTAACCCCTGGACTTAAAACACCTCGTAGTAATCTTATGATTCCAGGGCGACCAGTATATGCAGCTGAGTGAAGGACAGTTTGGCCATACTGTGTTTCAGTGTGAATTGAAAAACTAGAATCAACAAGAAGATTGAATAATTCGACGTTTCCAGATTCTGCAGCCATGTGTGTTGGTGTCATTTGAGATTCCACTTCGCATGTCTTGCAATTTACACCGCTGTTCAAAGCACTTCGAGCTAGTGCGAGATCTCCCTCTGTGCAAGCCAAAAGCAGCAACTTATCCCTTGCTGTTTGGTCGAGCCTCTCTGAAGGCACTCCGGCTAAAATAAATTCTCGAGCTTTCTTATAGCCACCAGATGATATGGCAAAATCAGTGTAGTAAAGTGCGCTCGGATCTTTTTGATAATAATCCGGTGATGGCCCATGTGATAAGATCAGTGGGAAAATTTCTTCGTTCCAATTTGCACAACCTTTCTCAACCGTTCCTCCGTCGACCAAAGCCCCATTTTTCAACAATAACTTGACAATGGCAGTGTGTTGTGCTTGAACAGCTGCAGTAAGCGCTGTGTCACCGTCCAGACTCTGTGCATTCAATGGCGCTCCTGCCTCGACGAGAAGCTGTACAGCGTCAATTTTGCCTGCCAGAGAAGCGGCAATGAGAGGAGTTGACAGGCTGCGGTCAGCAGCAAGAATGTCCCCTCCGGCAGCTTTTAGTTGCTTGAGAATATCAACACTGCCACTTTGAGCGGCCCAACCTGCGGGTCGGCCACCTTTTTCATCCAGCGCATTTGGGTTTGCTCCGTGCCTGATGAGAAGGTCTACGACTTCTGCAGACTTGAAGTGGGCCGCAATATGAAGTAAGGTCCTGGTTTTATTGCCTAGACGAACAACTGAATTTGCATCCGCACCGGCTTCTAGGAGATGAGTCACACAGTCAATGTTCTGCCCTTGTACTGCTCCGAACAACGGAGTACCCCCGGTAGCGGTGTCGCGAACATCAACAGTGGCCCCCGCTGTTAACAGTTCTTTCAGAATTGCAAAAGAACCGTTTTGGGCGGCATGATGAAGTGGAGTAGCCCCATGATGATCTCTACTATCAGGCGGGATGCCTTCCTTGAGTAGGTATTTGACCGCATCGAGGAGCATGTCGTTGGAAGTTGCATAGTGAAGAAATCCCATTCCATCTTGGCTCGCATGACCTGCCCAAGATCTTATGCTTAGGCCGTGACGTTCGAATTCCGATACTACCGCCATATGAAGATTCAATATTGCCTGTTGCAACGACTTCCATACGTAGTGTTTCCTAAAATCGTCTTCGAAACCCAGGAGTATCCCGACGAGTTCTGCATTTCCAATCTCAGCGGCGATTTGTAGGCAACTAACTGCATTTTCGTCATCGGTGTCCACTAAGGGGTCGGATCCATAGTCTAGAAGCAGCTGTACAGCTTCGACAACATTTGCACGAGTCGCAAGGTGAAGGGCTGTCTGCCGAGCAATGTTTCGGGCCAACGGATGAGCTCCATGGTTCAGTATAGTCTGAATCAGATTTACGTGGCCAGATTCAGCTGCAATGTGATGAGGCGTATTTCCCAGTCTGTCACGCTGGTGAATGCTACCAGTCGTT
>Ga0302325_10012676_pt1 | contig 18053 bp, 6 predicted proteins | sample Palsa_T0_2_FD_201948 | JGI IMG/M metagenome (GOLD analysis project Ga0302325, IMG submission 201948) | Peat permafrost microbial communities from Stordalen Mire near Abisko, Sweden - Palsa_T0_2 | ecosystem: Environmental > Terrestrial > Soil > Palsa > Peat permafrost | place: Sweden: Abisko...
GGCCCGGGGGGCTGGGGGGCCCGGCCCCCTGGGGGGGGGGGGGGGCGGGGGGGCTGGGGGGGCACGGCCCCGGGGGGGTATGCGCCCCTGGGGTATGGGGCTATGGCACCCGGGATGGGACCAGGGGGCTTCGGTTCGGCTCTCGCCTTTGCGATACTAACGGTAGGAATGACGACTTCTGAGGATTTGGTTCAGCGCTATGAACTGGGTTTGGAAGTTGTCAAGGCGTGGTAAAGGTATTGCGATCGGTATCATACTATTCCCTCGTCAGGGCATTCGTTTGAGTTTTTTCGGATTGGTATAGCAGGATATCATCTTGTGGTCTCTCATCAGCGAGCATACATAGGGCATACATAGCAGTCATTTGAGTATAAACCTTTGTCATTCCACACTATAGCTAAATAATACTTATCCCACGTCAAGGAAAGTCTACTTAGTGGGAAGTAGGTTTGGGAAATGCTACTCGGTAATGTTTGCCCCCATCTTGGCCATCAACGTCATTCCGAAAGTGAGCACTTTTGGCCCGCCTTTCTTAGAATAGTGACTCGATTACTCGTGTAAGGTTGGTCGCTCGCACCTCCGCGAAAGTACGCTACTGCGCCTCCAGCCAAGGAACCGCTTAAATGATCGACGCTGGTGGTGGATCGCCACAGGTAGTGTTGCCATCGCGCAACGGATCTTCATAGACCCCACGCTCCACCCCATCTTGACTCGGATTATCCTTATTTTGGGGGGATGCCTCCATTTTAAGCAACGCCTCGTGGGGGTCTGTCTCATAACTGCGCTTGGCTGCTCCTGAAAGTGATATGATGACATCCCTCAGGATATCCAACCTCCAAGAATTATCGGGAAAAAGAGCTATATGGTTTCACGAGATAGTCCTTCTCATTTCTCCGTGATGTGTAGTCATCCGGCGGACTGGTAAAACCTCCTTTGCCATCTCCTTGGTGGTATCCCACACTTTGGTTTTCCCGTTCCACAAAATCGCTATCTGAACCCTCGGCTCCACTTTTGTCTGTGCGTGGGGTGTGCGTACTAACTCGAAAAGGAAGTTTTACGGAAAATCCGGGGCTCGGGCCCATTCCGTGAGAGTCACGATGGTGAAGTGTGGCTGTTTCCGTGCACGGCTCACAATTTCAGTGGAAGCGGCCAAAGCGTTCGATATTTGCAGAAATGAAGTCCCCACATATGCATGAGGGGGGGACCTCCGAAATTAGTGGAAGAAGTGGCAATGCAATGCATGCAAACAAACAGCTGCTGCAGGGGTCAGATAAGAGGTGGCTCAAGCGCGCAGAGATGGTCCGAGACGCAGGGGTGGGTCGAACCTTACTCCTGAATTCCGACTTGAAGTTTTGAGAGCCCAGTCCGTTGCTTTGAGGACTTTGGACATGTCTTTTGTGTGCCTAAATTGGAAATGTTTGCGACAGGTTGTAGCGCTGTCGAAGTTTATTTGATGGCCTTGGAACAAAGGGGCGTGTTTGTCGATCAATGAACTCATCATCCGAGACAATGGATTCGAAACAGCACAGCACCGGGAAATTTCTAATTTAAGGTTTGGGAGACCAGTTACAATTACAAGCTTGTCGTCCTGAGTGCCACGCAGTCCACTCTTACGGAGTTAACGGCAGACCCGATTTACTACTCCGATCCCGACATGCCAAGGCCAGGCATACTCAAAAGGGGGTACTCAACCGGCGTTGTTCTTCGTTCGATTCTACTGACGAGGGACGGTTGTTGTGGTTTGGAGAGAGGGGATTGAGCGACCGATGAGAAGGGAAGTATTCCGAGATTCAAAGGTTATTTTATTGGGCGATAAAAAGGCTATTTTTCATTGCCAAGGGAGGTCCTGTCCGGAAATCAAGTTCTTTGTTCACGTGGCTTCCCGACGCATATAACAGGCCTGTCAACTGCCACTTTTTTCATTGCGAACCCCGTCCTCCGGACTTCTCCTCCCAAACTCCAATACCTCTCCACAATATACTCCTCACCGTCCACGATTCCACAGACACAGACACAGACACCAATTCATAATGTCGCTTAGCCCAACGCAACTCACCACCATCGCGGTCGAAGTAGACAAACCAGCGCACCCGCACGACTCCGATAATACGGTCGGCGGAAGCGAGACTACCCCGGAATCATTCAGTTGGCCCAGCTGTTACAACTGTGGACGCGGTCTCGATCCCGAAATACCACCTTGTTTCTGCCCCTACTGCACTGCATTCAATACCTAAATCACCCCCATTCGGCGCCGGCGCCGCCGTCACAAAGGAGAAGGACAATTGGATGTACGAGGACATTATTTGGTTTTTGGAAGGTTGCGCTGGACGCGAGGAAAGACTTCGAGATCTTATGGTAATGGTAATGGAGAAACATCAATAGCGAGCGTCAATGTCCGGAGTTAATCAGCATAATCTGTAGTATCTAATCCATATAATTACAACGGTGGGAAATCAACAAACACAAAACATCGTGGCAATAACAGTCGTCGCGTGTGCAAAATTTTCTGCGCAAAACACGTTATGGAGTTGCCTCGAGTGTGTGGTGTGGAATGAAAGCCACTTGCGTCGATGAAAGCCCCTTATCCAGGCGTGCGTTGCCCCTATTTTCATTGAGTGCAGGGTCCGAGCGGTGGCGATAAGTGATCAATCAATCAATCCACATCCGTCAGGGGCAATTTTGTGGTTTCAGGGGTAACGCATGTCGTACGTGTCGATCCTCCGGCTGCGTGCATTGCCGATCAGGAGATGGACCGGTTGTGTGAGGCATAATTTGTTTCAGGTGGATTTGGGTTGCATTGTTAACGGAAGTCAGCTTGCGTTCTGCAAATAGATGCTCGGGTTTCAGAATGAGGGGTTTTTTAGGGGGTCCGAGTCTGGAAATATTGCCGAGCGAGGATGGGAAGCGGATGATGCCCGAATGGAAGTTGGAATGACAACACTGCAAACGATGAGAATGAACTAGAAACAAGACAACAAACAATATTTACAAAGTCTTCGACTTGTTCGCGCAATCTCGACTCGATTCAGAAGAAATACCGTAACGACTTCAAAGAGCTCTCTTGTCTCCCTCAGTCTCATCCCTCCCTCCCCTCGAGTCTTCCACCACCGCTCCCCAAGCCTTCTTCCCCATCCATGGCCATCCACTTACCCAACTTGCCCAATCCTCACAACTATTCCCACCCCAATTGGCCCCGTCAAACACAACAGGATCACTCAATAGTCCCCAAATATACTTCTTGAGCAGAAATAACAACCGCACTTTGCGCCGCAGGGTTAGCCGAGGACGTGGAGATATAGAAGGAGGAATAGAAGTCGAAGGGAGGTCGAGGGAGGTTGTTCATGCATATGGTCGAGCAGAATTTTCATGGTACATTGTTGGGAAATTGTTTGTGGAGGAAAAAACTGTTCGAGGAAGTGGGAAACGGTGATCGGCGAAAATGGCGCCGTCTAGTGCCCACCAGGAGAATCCCTCAGTCTGACTTTGGAGCCACCGACAGTCGACCGTCCAGGCAGTAAGAAAAGTCTAAATCCAATGAGCAGGTCAATCAATTGTTTTCATCCGAACTCAAAGAGAGATAGTGCAAGATATGAATTGCCCAAGAACTTCTGTCCATTTTGAATTACCGATATGATCAAGACATGTCAACTATTAAGATATTTATGGGTCCAAATTTCCAATGATGATAGCCTTGATGTTCTGGTACTCTGAAATTCCGTACTTGCTACCCTCGCGTCCAACACCGCTCTCCTTGACCTACATATTAGTATGTAATTATAACAACTTGGGGAATATATAACCGGGGAATGGAAGGACAGAAAGACGTAGCAGGCAAGAGGGGACGTACACCACCGAAGGGAGATTCAGGAGCAGAGATCTTTCCGGTATTCACTCCAACCATACCGCACTCAAGCGCAGCAGCGACTCTCCAAATCCGATTAAAGTCCTTTGAAAAGAAATACCCCGCAAGTCCAAACTCGGTATCATTCGCCATCTCAATGACCTCCTGATCAGAAGAGAACTTGAAAAGCGGCGCCAAGGGTCCAAAAGTCTCATCATACGCCACAACCATATCCCTAGTGACACCAGTGATAATCGTAGGTTCGAAGAAAAATCCCTTGAGATGTTCGGGGGCTTTTCCGCCGAGGACGACTTGTGCGCCCTTGGATTTTGCATCGTTGACGTGTTCAAGGACTTTTTTGACGGCGGAGGCGTTGACGAGGGGGCCCTGGGTTGTCGTGGGGTCGAGACCGAAGCCGAGTTTGAATTCTGAGACTCGTTTTTTGAGGAGCTCGGTGAATTTGTCGTAGACTTTTTCGTGGACGAATAATCTGTTGGCACTGCTATGAGCGGGGAATAAAAGGGGGGAATACCAGACACAAGTTTGGCCGGAGTTTCGGAATTTACAGACGATTGCTCCCTCGACAGCTTTCTCGAGATCGGCATCCTCGAAGACAATGAAGGGGGCGTTTCCGCCTAATTCCATGCTGACCTTCTTCATTGTTCCAGCAGCGAGTTTGGTCAACATTTTCCCGACACCGGTGGATCCTGTGAACGAAATCTTCTTGACAATGGGATTGGTAGCCAGCTCAGTGGCGGCGTCTCTGTCCTTTGTGGGCACGACGTGAACACAGTCGGCGGGAATGCCTGCGTCGACGGCCAATTTGACGAATGCAAGACAGCTGTAGGGGGTCTCGCTGGGTGGTTTGATGACGACGGAACATCCCGCGGCGAATGCGGGGGCGATTTTGCGGGTGATCATGGCGGCTGGGAAGTTCCATGGCGTGATGATGCCGCAGACTCCGACGGGTTGTTTGAGCGTGAAGACGGTGGTGTTGGGCAGGGACGAGGGGATCACGTCGCCGTAGACACGGGGTGCTTCCTCGCTAAACCATTGAATGAAGGATGCGGCATAGACAACTTCACCCTTCGCCTCAGCGACTGTCTTTCCGTTCTCGAGCGAGAGGATCTTGGCCACTACCGGTTAAACCCAGAGACCCACAGGGAATTGTACAGTCATCCACATTTGCGAGGATCAAATCATTCCATTTGCGCAGTTGGACGCCTCGTTCGGCAAAGGTGGTCGACGTCGAGTACTTTCGGAACCCCTTGTCGGCAATCTTGATCGCCTTGATGAAATCGTCCCGCGACAGATCGGCCACTTGTCCCAGCACTTCTGCCGAGGAAGGCTCGTACACAGGGAACGTCTTTCCATTGTGTGCATCGACCCACTCGCCACCAATGAAGCCCTTCTGGATGAACAGCGACGGGTCCGTGAGCTAGCGGTCAGTAAGTACTACTAGTGACGGCACATCCCCCGCGCGCAGAACAGACAGACAGACAGATAGATAGATACCTTTGCGTCGCGGATGAAATGGGACTGCGAGGTTGTGTCGCCGTTTGTCTGCACCATGTCTGCGGTACTCTGTGCTCAAGAAAAGGGACTGAAAGGATATATGCCGGGGGACGGTGTGCAGATGTGTTTATTATATGGACACCGAACGACGCTCCCGAGCAGCGACACCGGATTGATCAGCGATGGCATGGCGCTGCGGACGTGGTGGGCACCTCGTCCCGGCTGCGGTGGCGTCCCTTTCCGAGGCTGCCGCGTCTGGGCGATCCAGCGAAATCAAAGCGGGGCTAAATATTCCCAATAAGGAAGGTATCGCACTCATGTGGGGCTCACCAGCAGTCCACTTCGGCCCTGCGTTTATACCCAGACTGGCCCCGTAATACATATGTCGAATACAGATACAACAGCTCGCGGATACTCATCAAGACAAGCTTCCAGGACACTTGTCCTTGGGATGAGGTGAGACGGATTAACTAAGGAGATCTTAACCGATGGCAATTACGCCCGGATTATTTAATATTTATTCCCGATCGCAATAACATTTCCCAGCAAATCAAAATTCAGAAATAACCGTCAACGACCCGCGCTAAATAGCACTTCTATCCCGCCAACGGGATACAGGGCTCCTTCCCCAACGTGACCTAAAGCGACGGACGGGCATAAGAACCTATCACTATGGCTCCGAATACCTCTCCCCCGGGGACGGATGACACCGCTGCATAACCCGCCATTGTCCCATTTGGGGGAAATCCCTCCAGCCCATCCGGCGCCGTTGCAGCACCAGATGTCATGCCATATTCAGGGGGAGCCGTTGTAGGGTATCCGGTCCCTCCGCCGAGATGGAAGACGTCTGTTGACGGCGTAGCTTGGAGCGATGGTTGATTGCCATCAAGAATAGGGATTGAATAATTCCCCAAATTGGGAATGCCGATCAGACGTGGGGTGCCATACAAGTCGACTGACGAAGGCACAATCTCGGCGGCATTGGCTCCAGAACCATATCCGCTCGGCCTGCCATGGAATTCTGGCAATTAGCCAAGTCAGATACCGTTGGAGCACTACCTTCTTGCATGGATGGATATCCGTATCCGAGAGTTGCAGCCCCGGACGTCAAGCGCGGCCCCGCTCCGAGAGATGGCATGCGCGGCAACTCAGCCCATCCTTGCAGAATAGTCGGCGCCGGAATCGAAGGAAATCCAGCGCTGCTGCTGCAGGGATAAACTTACAATCAGCACGTCATGCATGACACCGGATCTCACCACTCTGCACTGTGGGGACGTATGGTGACCCTCGAAACTCCCCACTGGGATCAAAATTCTGACTGTCATCAAGGCCATGGGATATCGGAAACTGAGTCAAACCCAGTTGGACCTCATGAGACATGGCAAAAGATCCCTGTCCAGTGGTCGCATACGTTGGATATTCTTGCAATTAGCGCGGCGCGATAGGGACTCGCACGACTTTGTGGAGGGGGATATGGGTTCACGGGTCCCAGCGAGGACTGAGGATCCGGACCGACGAGCCCAGGCCATTGCAGAGCGGGCGTCGGCGGCAAGCTTGGAGCGTTCTGAGTGTCAGCATTGTCTCTTGTCGGTTGCGATACCAACAGGTTCATTTCCCCACTCGCGGCCGTTGGTGGTGTTTCAGTTGTGTGACGATATGTCGAAAGATGGAATTCAGCAGGAAAAGTCATGGGGGAATTCTTGTGGTGGTAAAACTGGAGAGTACTGAAGATTCTGGTCTACTGCAGATGATGTGGCAGGAAAGGAGAGTGGGAAGACACACGAGCGCCCAAGGACCTTTTATATCCTGTCTGCCTACGAAAAAGGCCAAAAAAGTTTCAGATACCTTTTTTGGCCCCCGGCCGCGGCTCTTGTGTGTGGCGGATTTCAGCTCATTTCATTTCACGCCAATCACTACGTATACTTTTGTCCAACTCTATTTTCATCCCGCAGGATCACTGTCCAATGCAACTCTATTTCATCCCGCAAGTTTTAGAGGCTGCTGCCTCGGACTCATTGGCCAAGCAATCTATTATCCGAGCCAACTATTAAGGTTAAGCCAGCTGGCCCAATGCAACTCTTAGTAATATTGGCATCCCGCAGGCTTGCTTCACTCAAATATATCCGAAAACTATACGCAGCGTTAAATTAATGGCCTTGGAACTGCAGCGGCACTTGCACCCTGTGGGACACTATGGTAGCTTCCATTCTTCCAGTTCCTTGACGGGCGGCGCTAAAGGATTCTTGTTACAGTTGCGCGAGCGCATCGGACTCAACGGAATACCTGCCGAAATGAAACACGCTGAGGCGAAACGGCATGAAGTGGACGGATGCATATGCAGCATTATGCGCAACTAGCTCCCGTGCCCGCAGCCACCTGACTCCAACGTTTCAAACTGGAACTCTAATGATTTAAGATACTGCAGAGCATCCAATCCGCTCACTTACATTGGCCATCTGAATTAAACCGGGCTTACACACAGACCCTCCGCCTGAAAGCAATGCGAAACGGTGCGGTCTCGGCCTAATTCTTTCCGTCACAAGCCAATCATCCCGTCCGCAATCCCTGATAACGCGCAGATGACGAAACAAGTTTTGTCCCCTGTCAGGAGCCGGAATATCCTTTAAGGGCCCCCGCTTACCGACCGCCAATCATAATCTTACACATGAGCATATCTGGATATCTTAAGGTCTAATCTGCTTACTCTTACTAATCCCGAAATCGCGAAAGCGGTCAGGTTGTTTCACCCCCTACCATGTCCTCTTACGCTTGGATCATTCCCGCTCTTCCATTGAAGAACGAATTCGCTCGGCACCCGCTCTTCCAGTCCTCTGGGTCGCATTCGTGAATCCCGGCGTCTGGTACCAGTAGGGAGGGTCAGAAGGTCTTATCAGTGAGGTGGCGTGGCGAGATCATTGCGACAAATTGATATCGATGTATGTAATCGCCTTATCCAGCGAGAAGTGTTAATGGAAGAGAGGCGATCTTGCCCTCAGCTATCCGATTACAAACGTGCGCTGTCAAACTAGATAGCCACTTACTTATCTTTACGGCCCAAATCTCAGGGAACTGGACTGCAGACGGTGGAGGAACAGACGTGGGGTGCGGAACGGTGAACCATGGTGCGTAGTATATCCGGCAAACCACGGCTGTAACTGATTTGGACATGTAATTTACGGAGCAACTCGTATATTTGTGCTGGATTACCTTGTGATATCGATCTCATTATACGACAGTTCGGTTTCCATCCCGCTTCAGACGCCCAAGGGCCTGGCTGTGGTAGTGCCAGGCAGGTTCGAGCGAACTGTTTTCTCTCTTAAGATGCAACTTTATAGCGGTTATAGCGGTATCAGCAGGTTTTGGATCCCATGCCGAGTAATTTCTTCGGCCCGAAATACATCAAGGTGGCCATGGAGCCGAAGACAAGAGATAGTTATACCGTTTTTGTCGACGCTCGGACACTTAAATTATATTTCGGGTCTGCCATGTGGTTATAGCGGCAGAGTTCCCATAACCTTGTCCTTTTTTTATAACTGATAATGTACGCTCAGGTCGCATCCCAAAAGGTCTAACAATCGCATGTGAAACAGGCTATGATTACGCTGCTAAATTACGGGCCGGAGTTTGGGCCGAGCTTATCAAAAGCGCTCTCCGGCGCCTCCAGTGGCTAATATTAATTAAAATGAAAGCGAACCGAGCTGCAATTACATTTCGTTCGTTGATTAAATATGTTCGGAACAAATTGCATAGGACAAAGCATTGATCCCGCCAAAGTGATCATGAGGATGTGGACCCTCGATCCCAACATCGACTTGATGGAGGCGCGTGGCGGTTGTCATGCAGTAATCATTGGCCTATCCGATTAAGATCTACTTCCGTACCGGTTTTCATTGATTGTATCAATCCACGCTCTACTATCTTACAGAAGTATTATTAGATTATGTTATTTTCTACTTACTTACTTTCTATCATGAATACATATACTAGCCCTCAACGCTATCTATTGCAAAAAGCTAACATTCCCGCAAACCCATGCCTTCACACTAATCGATACACTTCAATCCATTATTTTGCCTCTACGAGCCATAGCCTTGATTTGTGTTAGGATATTGTAGCTGAGGAGGAGCATAGGTTTGTCGGACGCCGCCATACATCCCGCTGCCCGGTGGGTCTAACAGTCAGTCACGTTGAAGAACAAGAGTGTACAGGAGGCCGGCGGTGCCTGAAGTGGCGGCAACTGTTGTCTTGGCATTTGTTGACTAGGTGACATCGGAAGCGACGGTTGTGGTGTTCCCTGATAGTTTGCTGCATACTGATACGGTGGGTTTGGATACGTTGGCATTTGTTGTGGCTGCGGAGGATAACTGCCTTGATATGGCATAGTTGGCGGGACATATGGCTGCGTAGGATATGTCTGCGATGCGGCTGGATGGTAGGCCATATTCGAGGGGTATGGAGTGAATGCTTGGGTCTGCTGAGGATATGGAGTTTGATTTGGGTATGGAGTGTTGTTCATGTTGGCTGTTCAGTTCGACCGAGGTCTAAGGGAGGTCCTTATATCTCCGTTGCTTTGGGTGGAGGCGTGGAATTGCGTTTTGGGGGCAGGCTCAGCCTTCGCTCGAGCCATTTAAGTTGTGGCACTGCTTCGCGCTATAGGTCTGCGGGCTCCAAATACCGGGTTGTTGTTCAGCGCTAGCGATAATAGACTATTCGCGTTAATGAGAAAATTATTGCGAATTATTTTTTAGCGAAACCTAATCGCGCGATCGATGGTTACCGTTGGTAGTAGCATCTCGCACTAACAAAGTAAGCGTAGCCGAAGACACAGCCGAAAATAGCTAAGCATCGTCGTCGGCTTACCTCCTTCAGTCGCGGACTTTCTCCAGACGTATTAATTATAACGAAGCGCTGAGCTCTGTCTGAGCGTACGCGTCAGTCCCATCCTCGTGTGACTATAACAATACGCTCGGGTCTCGAGGAATCTCCTTTCAAGTTTCAGGGGCAGTTCTCCCTTTGTTTCAAGAATGCTCACATTCAGCCGGCCCGGTGATCTGCGTTCCTTTGCGGTGGGCCCGCATTACATAGTACCTGTGGCCGGTTGTGTGTTATCCTCTGGCGAATCTTCACACCCTTTGGGACTAAGACTTTATCCGAGCTTTCAGTTCGCTAGTCTAACGATACTTAAGCGGGCATTTGGCTCTTCAGTAAGAAGAATACCGGGCAACAGACGCATTACCATAAATAACAAAGACCATTATAACCCCGTAATGCGCCCCAGCCACGGTCCGTGCGCTCCTGCCCAATGACTGGCAATGAGGCGTCAATATCGGAACTTTATTTCTAGTCACACCAACATCAATTAGTCTTCATGGCAGATAGCGCAGAATAACGACGGCTAAATAGTAGTGGTTGCTGACATTTGCGCTTGCAGGGCAAGCAACAGAAAAGCTCAGGTTGAGCCCGTGCGCTCTCGTAGTCAGATTTGTCTTCAAGTGTGCCGTAACTCCTTAACATCTCGCGATCGTTGTGTTATGTGACTTAACTGGTGTTCGTCAGCGCTACATAAACTTCACTCAGTTAATAAACATCCACTCAGTTAATGAGAAGTGACTGATAGCTACATTGACGAAGACATACATAACAACGAGTAAGCTAAGAATGAGATGATCATTACACCTCTAGTATACTAGCTCAATCCAATACTATGAAAACCGCCTGTGGGATCTTCTGAGCCAAGCAGTATTTATGTCCCCGCCTACCTAGAGCTGTCGTTAGGGCCGGACGCTTTGTTGAACGTGGGATGAGTTCCACCATAGTTGACTGGCGAAGCGGCAGTATCGGTAGCCCATTGAGAGTAGGGAGGGCCTTCACTGGAAGGCGCTGCCCCAGGGGCTCTTGGCGGAAGAGGGAGGCTCGGGATTGGGCTTGAGCTATTGGAGTGGTAACGCTGATAAGGAACAGGCTGTTGTTGATTGAACTGTCCACCTGAAGAATCTTCTATGTCAGCGTATTCCTTTGATACTAGCGTCATACCACTTGCAGGTCTAGCAGTCTGTGTCGGAGCTGACTGAACAGGAACGGAGGGAAGTCTGGGTCCATAAGCACCGACGCCTGCCGTAGTTACAGGTTGAACCGAAAGCGCAGCATTTGGACCTTGTGAGCTTGACTGGCTGCTCAAGGTGGGTTGCAGAGTCTTAGGATCAGTGACCCTGCTGTTGGAAGGACTTTGTTGCATCTGGTCTCGGTTTAGGCGTTGGAATGGTAACGCGGAAGGGTCGATAGGAAGGTGGGCAGGCTGACCACTGGCGTTAGGGGGAACGGAAGCCCACTTATATATTGAGTCAGAATATTCCAATCTGAGACCGCGGGCTTCAGTGGAGCAAGAGTTTAAACGCGAGGTTCTCGCTTATTTGTTCATCAGTCCCTATTTCCGTTGTATTACCGTCTGCAGTCGCTATGACTTATAATATCTCGTAGGTATTTCTTTAGCCCAACAGAAGCACAAACTATTGGGCTGACTCAAACAGCAAGAGCTGTAGCGGCGTGTGCGACGTGGAGCCTTGGTGCTGGAAGCATAACACTGTGAGGCATTCCGGTTCACCGAATTTCCCTAATTGAATAGGTTTTTATGCGACTATGTATAGGTTCTTTGTAACTGTAATAAGTAAATCACATCATAAAATCGATGGCCCCGTGCACCCGCGCTGCATGAATACTACTACTCCGTATACTGTGAACCTTCTTTTTCTCTTATAGAAATCCTGTTTCGGAAAGAAGGTTGATACATGCCTAGTGATAGAGTTTCCTCTATGCATTTATCTGTTCTCGAGGACTACTGTACATTCTGGACAGCCACAACGCAGTTCTTCTGTCGCTCTCAGTTAGTGCAGTTAATGGTTTATTCTCATTGGATAGCCCGATGGATTTAAAGTTGACCGAAACGTGATGGCCGGCGAATGAGGTTTCCGGAACCGACCACAGCCTCTGCTTTTGCGACCCAATAATCTGCGTCTCAAACATGCAGGAACAACAGTCAACAGAGCTATAAGACATTTTGCGCAAGGAAAAAGTCCACTTACTACCTCAGCGAACAGTTACTACGATCCGAGAACAACAGCCGTGCAAAATAAAGAAAATAACGTCCAGTACCCTCCCGACCTCTCCGAGACAACATCTTCACCGTCTTCAGTAAGGGTTGTAGTTCTGCTGATAATATCCGGCCGGGTAATACGGTGAACCAGCTGCTGGCTGCTGTTGAGTCGCTGGATACGTGGCGCCGGCGCTTGTAGGCTGAGTGGCAGGAGGCGCGTATTGAGGTGTTCGATTTGAGGCGGCCGGATATCCTTGAGGCCCGTGTTGGGTGCCATTAGCGGCACCAGGATATGTGGGCATGGCTTGACCTGTAGAGGTGCCCGCAGAATTGTAGGTGGAATTCGAAACTGGGTACGTTCCGGAGGTTTGGGTTGTGGCCGAGCCAGCTTGGTTTGCGGCAGGTTGAGATGTTCCACTAGCGGGCTCTATAAGGTCAGTTTGATACCCTTCGGTATTACGAGATTGATTGCTAGTAGGCTGTTGATACACACCAGCATAGTAGTAACCGCCGTTTGGGTAGTTGGACATTTTGATCTGGGTTGATGAGAAGTTGTCGGGTTTGTCAATAACGATTGGTCGTTCGAGGATATCTTGCTCGGAGCTTTGAGAGTTGTTGAAGTAACGGTTTCTGGTCGGAGCTTATATACAGCGAAGGCTCTATAGCGCTCGGAACGCTTAAGCCTTCTAAGCTCTCCGACTCGGTGCTTTATCTTGTGCGCGCGCAACAGGAAGCTCAATATACAAATTTGATCAAAGTATGCGCACCCCTTACTGCGCAATTAAAATCAAGGCGTATTTTCAGACGTTCGTTCTATACTGTGACTCACTTGCGACTGTGGCTGACTTTCTTGTGTTCCCAGGACATTCACCATCAAAATTTAGGCTATTTCCATTATTTCAGTGATCATTTAGCTCTTTCTGTCCAAACAAAGTATTTCTCCTATGCCTCGATTTTCCGGTACAGATATCCACCTACAGCTGAATTAGATCCAGCGGTTGCGGTTTACTGCGGTTCCAACGATCACGCGAGGCGTTGCACTTCGCTATAGCTATTATGGAGGCTGCGCTAGGGACGCCTTGACCAGTGCCATTCAGCCTCCTCAGTTGCGTTTATCGAGGAGAGATCGGCAAAGGTCGAATCATCGGGAGAGAAGCTGGGGCCACTGATCTGCAAAGGCCGAACCTATGCGACCCGAAACAAGGTTTCGCTACAACCGATATAGCCGCTTAGAATTAGACTTTGATAGGCTAAAATGATTTTGTTAAAAGACCAAAGTTATGATTTTCGCTCGCAAATCAAACTGCGAAAATAGAGCCACTGCTGAAGCGCTCTGCGCAAGTAGGCTTGGCTTTTCGGGATAAGAAGGTTCCGTCTTATGACAACCGAACTCAAGGACGCAGAACCGGGCTCAGGAGTTATTTGTCTGCTTTGTTGCTTTAATTGGTCCGGAAGAATTAAAGAGCCGTCGACACGAAAAGCGTCCCGACTCAATACGTTGAACAGTACTTTACGATCATGGTGCTTTCGAGAAGGATTAGGGAGTGTTCGGCTTCCAGCCACGCCCAGGCCTCCGATCGAGGCCTAGAGTTGTGCACGCATGGCTTTGTACTTTTCCTGTATCCCACGGAACCGATGCGAAAATTTCATGAGCCTGGACATCTGACGCAATTCCGGCCGACCATTAAAGTAATTTAAGGTATCGATTGGCGCTGGGCGCCTACTTTACCTTGGGTGAGCTAATTCAGCTTTACAAAGGAATGTTAACTCGGCTGACAGAGCCTCAGAACCCCCTTTCCTTTCTTAGGCTGAACGGAGCGATTTTTACGATATTGCGGCCATGGACCTCTGTTGCCAGTATCTACATGCGATACGAAGGCAGTCAAAGTCCAACATTGTATGACGTAGCTGTGTTACAAGGACTCTGCAGCTGGCTATCCATTTACTAGTAGTACTAGTAGTAACTATTAATTCCTGCGCGCAGATTGTCGCCGCACTGGCCGTCAAATTGTCAAGATCGATGGCGCGGCGGAAATAATTTCCGCAGATGCTTCTATGTAGATATAATTAATCTATGCCTTCTCAGAACAAAGTTCCGCCCCTTACTTATTGGATGCGCAAGTACACTCTGTTGCGGTTTTGCTGCGCTGAGCGCTTGTTCGCTAATCCGAGAGTATGTCCTTGTAGTACAAGACTGACTTCTGACCTCGTAACCCTTTGGATGACGTGATCGCCGAATTTTGCACTGGCACTTTTGTCCACTGGTGTCGCAGCTTAAATTTCTGGAAATCATAGTACTATGTAGTACGGCTTCAGCCGAAGACAATTACTAGCAACACACTGAAATACAATTTCAACGCGAAAATATTAAATTTAGTCGCTGAATATCGACAGCGAACCTTGCCCAGTGCCAGTGGCACACGGGCAGCGATCAGTTCAATAGTTTCAGGTGCCAGAGTGGCGCTGATCACTTCTCCGCAAATCAATAACTTGAATACCGGCGCGGAAGGATACGTTATAAACCTCAACTTGTTCCCGTTTAACGTCTCCTGATTACTAGTACCACTTATACTACTACAAGGAGTAGTAATTCAAGTTGTTTCCAAGAGGAACACTACTATGCCCGCCAATAGACAACTTCAAGTTGAACCAGTACAATAGTAGCACTACTAGTAGTAGTACTCAGGCTGTTCAAGTTCACATTGATACAAACAAGTTTGTAAAAGTTTTATCACTGCCAGTGGCAGGCAGGGGTCATGAACTCGAAGTTTGGGCCACCCCACTTGTGGCAAAATTCTGTGGAAGTTGAGGTTTACTTCAAGTTCAGTTTGAGACGAAACTTCAAGTTGAGCCAGAAAGCAGCCTTCCGCTACTAGTATGGACTGCCAAGTGGCAATGGAAGCGTCCAAGTTACCTTGGACTTGAGAATGCCAGTGGGGAGCTTGAAGGTGTCTTGAAGTACCCAGCCCCTACCAGCCTGAGTACGAGGTGGAGTGAAATTTTCACTTATTCAAGTACGCACATCCCAGTTGAAAGCCAATACAACTTGAATGCATTGCAAGCCTAAGTGACAGTAATTTCACGGCTCGGATTAGTAGAACTGTAGAAGTACTAGTACTACTAGTAGCAGAAGATTGAGAGATTGGGGTGTCCCGTATTCACTTGTACTAGTAATAGTTTTGAAGATTGTCATTTGACGTATCTGAACGGGCCCGACCGGAACTGAAGTTCCCAATTACTAGTATGAGCACGAGCGTTAGGCCAAATTCACTCCAAAACCACAGTTTTTCAAGAGGACTCGATATAGGTGTTGTTTGGCATGGGCGAGACCTCCTTGATCTGATTGGCGGAGGACAGGTCGGACAGGTCGACCCGTGATTAATTAATTGAGTCTTCCGTTCCGTTGCGGTCAAAGAGTACCAGAGATTCAATAAACGATGGATCTTTCGGCTGTAGAGGCAAAACACGTTTCTCCGCGATTCAAAGATTTCGGCTTTTCCCGGATACGCGTGGCAAACCACGCGAGGTGCGAGGTGCGAGGTTTGCTATCGGTATTAATTGGCGATCCACAGTAAATCTCGCAGAAAGAGGTCCGTGTGCAGTTATTGATCGCCAAAAGCAGTAACAAAGAGTCGAAATTGCTTTCGATTCTGCGACGCCTCGACGGTCCAACCAGCCGCCCGCCATATTCTCGGACGAGCACGCGAACCAAGCGTTGTATTGATCGCCAAAAGTAGTCCCGGCTAATGTAGGATACCAGGCTTCCGCTGCAAGAATGCCAAAGCGAGTAGCGCATGGCCGCGTCGATCCCCCTGGAGTGTCAGAGTATCAAAAGAAGGGCCCTCCCCTTCCTAATCACCGAGGTTTCTTTGTCTTATCTTGCGCTGCCCTCTTATATACCGCAGACGGACGAGCACTCTCACTCCAAACCTCGACACCTACGCGTTCGTCATGGCAGATATTCCGTTCACCGTCTTCTCCTTCCTTGGATTTCTCCTCGCGATCGAATGCCTGTTCTGCATCTCGAAGAACCCTGGTCGACCATGGGCAACATACATCTTGATCACATGGATCCTCCTCGCCAACTTCTTTTCGTTTACGGATTCTGTGATATGGCGTTCTGAGGACCCGACTGGCTGGTGGGACGGCAAAGGCTACTGCGATGTTGTTTCTAGAATCAAAACCGAATTCCCAATCGGCGTGTGTGGTGCTGCGATCGGTATCAGTCGATTTTTGGCGGAAGCAACCGATCCCAACCCCAAACAAACGGATATGCGCTACAATCGAACTAAACGAAATATCATCGACATTATCCTCGGCGTTGTGCTCCCAGTCGTCAATGCAGCATTGCGATACCTTGTTGAACCCTCGAGATACTATATCATGGGTGTTAACGGCTGCACAAGCATTACCAGGACTACATGGCCCGCAATTCCCATTTACTTCCTCTGGGTACCTATAATGACTCTAATCGCTGCAATTTATGCATGTATCATCAACATTTTTCTTCCTTGCTGATTAGTAGGCATCTTTATCTGGCACTGGCACCAACGCCGTCAACGCCATAATAACAACTGGGCTGCAGGAATGCGTACAGGCATATCTCCCGCCGACTTTTTCCGTCTTATCTTTACTGTCTTGACTCTCGTTCTCTTATACCTTCCGCTTTCCCTCCTTCGATTTGTGTCGTATCTCCAAGCCGGCACGTTTTCCTCGTACTCATTCTCCGACATCCATGGGCCATTTTGGGGTCTCATTGTCAAGATAAGTGTACCAAAAGCGGACTGGAGTTTGTGGATGTCGTATTTCGGTTTGGCGGTCGCTTCCTTCTTGCTCTTTGGTATTCCCAGAACCGCAAAGCCGTATCTTGAGCGATCTGTCGAGTTTGTTTATGATCATGCACCAAAGAAACTTCAACCAAAGTTGTCGCTCATGTCGAAGATTGCCGAGCAATCAAAGGAACGGAGAAAGGAACACTTGTTCGCTATTCGAGAAGATCGACCTACCATCAGCACGGAACCGTACCTCCCTAGTCCTCTCAATCTCTGACCACTAGTATGACTCGAGGTAGCCCCCCAAAGCATTGGTTTGATTCGGATCTGGATGAGAAGTCTTTACATTCAAGTGATGGGACAACACTGGGGACAGGTGACGAAGTATAAGGGTGGGGATGGATTGAGCGGGGAATTTTAAGTACATTCTAGATTAGGTTTAATTTGGATTTAGCTTGGGACCGTATTGGTATTTGCGTTATGTACTTCGGGCGCCTCTGTGTCGGGCTATTCACAGCGAAACCTCTTGCTGGACCCGAATGTTACAGGAATATAAGGTCATATCCGGTAGATGCAGTCAGCGTAATGAAAATCAATTCGACAATTGGGAATCACTTCGAATTCAATTGGAAGGAGCATTTATGCAGGATTAACAGGATTTTTGAGAAACGCTTTTGGCAGTTACTATCACAGCCCTAGCTTGTCTATTCTAATATAACAGCAGCGAAAATAAATCCTTATTATCCGTAGAAAGTCCCTTCTCTTTACAATACAGCAATGAACATCACAGAATCCTCAAACCCCCTCTGCACCGTGCAGATGAATCCTTCAAAAT
>Ga0302325_10012679_pt1 | contig 18052 bp, 10 predicted proteins | sample Palsa_T0_2_FD_201948 | JGI IMG/M metagenome (GOLD analysis project Ga0302325, IMG submission 201948) | Peat permafrost microbial communities from Stordalen Mire near Abisko, Sweden - Palsa_T0_2 | ecosystem: Environmental > Terrestrial > Soil > Palsa > Peat permafrost | place: Sweden: Abisko...
TCCCGAAAAAGGAACAGCAAAAATGTATAGAAAGAGTGTGATTCACGACCGACTGCCTTTCCCTTGCCGGCATTAAGGGTTGCCGTGAAAGGAACACATTCTGAAAGCGGTAACTCAAAGATATGATTCACGGATCCAACACTTAGCGAGCTCATGTTTGTCCTTTACTATCCGTATATAACGGATTCGTGCACCTCTCTTCCCTCCCTAGACCACTTGCATGTATAACAAACATCACACTGTGGAGTCGTGGACATGTGTAGTTGTGTCAGATGCCCGATCCTTATTCAAGGCTCGGGCATGGATAATTATACACAGAGCCCCCGCCTTGTAGATTATTCCAAAGTATATAGAACATTCGGAAAAGGATCAGCTATGTTGATTGCACGCAGAGAATGACAATAACAATAACCTTGACAGTAAAAGACAAGCGGGACAAAGAGTGAAGTGCATTCCAAAAGGATATATATTTGAAGTTACGGAAAGCCAGAGAGACAAAGTGTGAATTGAGTACCGGTGCCGACTGGCTTCTCTTGTTCAGGATATGTCAAGTACATCAACAAGAGACAAAGAAGGAAGGTAGGGATGTAAATCTGACGAATTGACAGAGAGTCAAGCGCTGACTATAAGAAGAGTAAGAACAGACGAAACAAGAGAATTGAAGGGATTGGCATTTGGATTTGGGAAAGACTAAATAATTATATCACCGCTAAATAAGGTGAAGCTATGGAGCAATATAACTTCTTTATTATTTCCTGATTGCTCGTGTAGCTGACATCAGGTACAACAGGATGGTTCTAGACTGTCTGAGTTGTCGAATCCACGTCAACTCCGCCGAAACATATATGCTCAGCAAGCGAGGAAATCAGTGATTCACATCTTCCAGGACTAGGGAAATGCACGATTGAAAGAGTACACCCAGGACGCTCCTTCCTCATCTGTGAGCCTGCTTCTCCTGGTTTTCTTTTGTCCCAACAAGCGAGCCATATGCCACTATTGAGTATTGACCCGACTAGCACACTGCAATGTCACTGAAGCAGACATGGGTGCGGCTCCGTCCGCCAGCCACTCGTGCCCACAACTACCTATTCCGTCCCCAACAAAGTGCTGACAGAGAGTTCTGCGGAAGGATTGCATAGCGGGGTACGGTTGTATCGAGGCACGTAATGAATCGCTGGATCACCTTACTTGCAGCAATATTTCACCCATGGCGTGTAAACACTCGCATCCCCATCCCTCCGATAAAAACAAGAAAAGCCATTCCGCCACCAAGCAGGTCATCGATCTAAACGAGGCAACTCAACAATGCAATACTCAAGCAGACGAAGCTGGAAACCCCACTCTGCGTTGGCCATACCGGACGCCAACGAAGCACTTGCCACTATCATAACCCCTCACAAGAGCAAGCCTCACTTGAGGGCTCCTAGATCTCGATACTTGGTTCTTGGTTTCGGGTTGGTAGCCTGGTAAGTCTATGCAGTGTACTGTAAGAACTCAAGATCCAGGTAGTTGTTTCTCAGCGGCGACGACGATCGGATCCTTCCCGGGTCACACACACATACATACACACACACTTCTGCGATCATCCGAACTTCCAGAATGCCTCAACCCCGCCCCTTGGGCCTCCGACTCGTCGTTCTGCCCTGCAACTCTGCAGACGCAGTACAGTAGTTTTCTTGGGTTTCGAGCCTGCTTGATACCTGTTTGTGAGTCGGAGAGTTGTGAGTGGTGTGCTTGCATAGGCGAGCCGTTGAAGATCAGCGCCGTTGGCCGAGTGGCGACATACACGAGGTTGCTATTCATAGCGAGGTGGGAGCCATTGGGTGAGAGGTACAGGAACGTTGAACGCTTGTTTGAACCCGTTTGCGCTGGCATGTGCGAGTAGCGGGGTGGGTGCTGAGTCATTTCCTTCTTCTTGATGATGATAGGAGGAAGTTCTTTGACCTCCGACAACTTTGGAGGGGCTGCGAGTGGATGGGGGAACAAGTTGCAAACATTTCAGGTCTGGGCAGAGCTGCGAGATATTGTGCGATACGGATATGACGAAATGTGGAAAATACGCTTATGGGCTGTGCCTGCTTCTTGCAGCAATGAGGGTGTGAAGCTGAGGTTGGTCGGCCCGCGATAAGGGTTCGTGATTTCGTCTGGTACCTGTCCAGCATCGGACTTAAGAAACTCTCTTGATCACGTGGCTTGATACGACGTCTGCACCTTCTCAACGACTTTAGATCCATTACTCTTCTTGGATCATTATTCGGGTCTTCAGCCTTGCAGAGATAGAGAAATTCTAGAACTTCCAGGACCTGATCAGTGGGCCATTGATAATGTCAGCTGTCAACTAAAATTGCAAGTGATGATCTAAAAGTCTGGGTCCGTAGTATTGGGTTTGTTCTAGTACGCCAACTTGGCAGTCTAATCGTTGGGAACACAAACACAGCCATGAGGAAGCTAGAGAGATGCTAGCTGAGTTCTGACACTGACAGTCTGTCAGTGTCAGAGGACCAAGAACCACTGTAGGAAGGAACCACACTGCTGCAGAGTCTGCATATACCGTCTTTACCGTCCGTACCGGTCTAGCTCCTGCTGCTGCTGCTGCTCGTCACTCCACCGCGGCTGCAAGTTCGTGCAGTAGTCAGCAGAAAGCGTGACACGGGGAGGTGAAGCCGTGAACTTTCAATACGCCACCGCAGAATCTAGTGAGGAAATGCAGTGACGGTGAAGCGTCGTGGATGCTGAGCAGTGGGCACGGCTGGATGTGGACATTACTGTCTTAATTGACGCCTTGCTTTGAGAGCTGCGGCGTCTCGCCCAGAGCTGTCTGTCCATATCGATTATCGACGGAGAAATGGTGGGCTTTTCTCTCACTTCGATAGTTTGGGGCTGAGGAGATCTCGAGTCTCGACGTCTTGGACTCTTGGCTGCTACTGCCATGGAATCTTGTTTCCTAGGGCATTGCCAGCTTCGGGGTGATCGCTCTTCATAAGCTCAGTGCCCCGCGCAATCATCCCCCGTCCCCGTATCCAGACTTCGTGGTCAGTCGAGCTTATCTGGGCATTGCTTGGCATTGGCGTGGAAAGTTCTCCAAGCGAGATTGCGGTGACGGTTGTGGAGCAGGGCCCAGCGCAGTAATCGATAAATCGGGAGAGGAACGGGTACAGGACAGTGTATTGACTGGGCATTTTAGAATGCCACAGACTACCCCGGTTTCAGTCACTGCCCAAGTGGGAATAACCTTCTCGTATTTCCCCTGTTAGGACGAACACAGCAGCTTGGTAGCGCGGTTAGCTCGCTGCTGGCTCAGGGGCAGATGCGCCCGTTTCTCGCTTGCATGCAATGCTGCTTTTAGAGGGCGCTAGCCGTCAGGGGGAGGGTCGCTGCCGTAATCTAAGTGGGCCGTGCTGGACTCCTGGTGGTTCCCAGCCTCGACCCCTGATCTGGGTTAACGCGACAAGTCAGGATGTTCGAGACCTGAAAGAAGCAGCTGTTGATGCTGCTGCTGTGCTACTGCCGTGCTGAGTGCCTTTTGTGAGTAATCGCCATCCCAACGGAGTGAATGGTTGCCAGCCATGCATTTACAGGAGGAAGGAGCGGAGACGCACCGTAACACAACAAAACATACATAACACAGAATACAGTACAAGCAGTTTGGCGTCCCCTTGAAAGTGACTCTGGCGCCAGTATCAGCATCAGTAATCCAAATCCAATATTGGCTCTAGCTGCACCCATATATTGCAGATATTGGGCTAGCGCCATCCTAATCGTGGTGCCTTGCCTGTTGCAGAGACTGATCTCAGCCACTGCAACCTCCCTTCCCACTCTTATCGAACACCACCAAAGGCTTCCTCTGCTCCCTGGAAAGGTGTCCCGACACGCTATCACCACCTAGAGCCAAATTGCGGGAGCGCTGTACGGAGTTTTCTCAAAACAGGCCACGCTCTCGTCCTCGCCCCCTCAACCGGCACCGTATTTCCCAGCCTTGTCCACAGTCCAGAAGTGAGATCGCCGGTCCGTGTGCAGCATTTTCCTTCCGTATCCGACCCATTACAGTCCAGTCCCAAAATATCCAAGCAACCTTTGCCATGCTGGCCCACCACTGTCCAGCCACACTGAGTTACTGATATCCCCTGTCGCTCGACTGTCTCTCGTTCTCCAAGAGGGCCATCCCCTTCGACCACACCACACTACAACCACAACCACCACGACACTCGTTTGAGAAGAACACCACTGCAAAGTCGAACAGCTGCATGCAGTCGTCTTGAAGACCAACCTTAATATCTAATATATAGCTCGATCTCTGTCTCTCTTCCCGCCTTGGGGGACGCAAGATGGACAATCAAGCTCATTATAGGGGGAGTGGCATGTCGGCCATTTCAACAGCAACAACACCAATGCGACCTGGCACGCCTGAGAGCAGGAGTAATCCGTTCGGTGACGACATCTCTCCAGCACCTGGCAGAGCCAATCCCTTCTCCTCACCTTTCAATTCACGACCCGCATCCTCGTTTGGGTCCTCGTCTGCGGTACGAGGCCTTCCACAAAGATACTTTCATTCGAGACGAGTACGGAAAGGAGAAGTCGAACAACCGTGGAGGGCAAAAGTTGATCCCAAAGAGAAATGGGTCACAATCATACCATTGATTGGGTTACTATTGGGATTCGGAATTGCGGGTTTCTTGGTTTATGACGGTCTCCACTCGGTGGTGCACCACAAGTACTGCCCAGTCTTCAGCGATGATTTCTCTTCAGGTCTGAATCCTGCAATCTGGACGAAGGAAGCTGAAGTTGGCGGATTTGGGTAAGACTTGATGATCTTTTTATGCAATTTATTCTGACTCCGTACAGGAATGGAGAGTTTGAGGAGACGACGCTTACCGATGAGAACATTTACGTACAGGACGGCAAGCTCTACATCAAGCCGACACTACAAGATGCCACTCTCATTGACAGTAACAACGTTATCAACCTGACAGAAGCCGGAACCTGTACCTCGCAAATCCTCGACAACTGCGTTTCCATCACCAACAAGTCTTCCAACGCAATTGTGCAACCAGTGAAGTCGGGACGTATCAACAGCAAGGCGGGAGGGACAATCAAGTATGGACGTGTTCAAGTCACTGCGAAGATGCCGGTTGGAGACTGGTTGTGGCCCGCGATTTGGATGTTGCCAGTCAACAACACCTACGGTCCCTGGCCATTATCCGGAGAAATCGATATTGCCGAATCCCGCGGAAACAACCACACCTATGCCCAGGGAGGAAACAATATTGTCTCGTCTGCTCTTCACTGGGGTCCCAACGCAGCCAATGATGCCTGGTGGCGCACGAACAACAAGAGGCAAGCTCTTCACACAACGTACGCTGCCTCGGAACACACCTTCGGGCTGGAATGGTCCCAGAAATACCTCTTCACCTGGGTCGACAACATCCTCGACCAAGTCCTGTACACCAACTTCAACGAACGTCTCTGGCAACGTGGAGGCTTCCCAGCCTTCGACTCCAACGGCACCCATCTGACCGATGTGTGGTCTCAATCCGGGGACAACTCAGCCCCTTTCGACCAAGAATTCTATCTGATCCTGAACGTCGCCGTGGGCGGCACCAACGGCTGGTTCGAGGACGGCAAGAGCGGAAAGCCATGGGTGGACAGCTCGACCAGTGCCAAGCTGGATTTCTGGAATGCCCGCAACATCTGGTATCCCACCTGGACTGCCCCCATGGAGATCAGCAAGGTCGTGATGGAGAGACAGTGTGACGGGAACGAGAACAACTAGATCTTTACCCGTTGGGGTTTCTAATGCTAATGTGGATGCATGGGGATGGCATATACGGATAATTGGTCTCTCTGCATTACTTACCAGTTTGAAGGGGGTAATTGTTGATACAAAGGCAAAGTGTTTCGATGTACCGGCGCTGGGGCTGAAGGAAAGGGCAAATTTAGACTGGGGGCTCGCAGATGGGTTTGAACCCGTTGCTTTTTATGTGTGTGTCTTTTGTGTATGGGGATCCGCTTTTTGTCAGGGTAGATATTTTTCCTTTGTTTCCGTGGTCGTTGATTGTTCACGCATTTTCTCATACACATAGCTGGTGTTTTTTCAACTCTCTCTCTCTCATGATGGCTGTGAGTACGATACACAAAATAATCAATCAAATCATATGGAAGCGTTGAAGGGAGACTCTGTCCTCCCTACATTTTGTGAAGCTTACTCAAACTTTATTTTCGTTTACTGTTGTATCATATGAACCTTTTCGCAAATACAATTGCAAAAGCTACGATCTCCAGCTTCTCCGCAAATCACAGTATTGCATCACATGAGGGGTAAGAGTCGTTCAGCCGCTTGCTCTCCTCAGCTCAGCTCAGCTCAGCTCGAATCTTTCAGCCCCTGCCACACCTCCTCGTGTCAAGCATGCCACTCACCAATCGCATCCCCGCCCACCTAAAGAACAACATACGTAGTATTCAAGGCAAATTGTATTTTTTATACATCTCTTTTTTATTTCGCTTCTTTCTGACCACGATTTTCTGGGTAACCTTCATATGGTTTTTTCTTGGTTTCTCCAGTGCAGTGCTTTCTGGATTAAGTGGAGGGAGGGTAGAAGGAGAAGAGAAATCGAGCCAACAGTCTTTCTCGGGAGGTGATCACAGTATGCAGTATCAATGCCTGCCGTATCACTCACATTACTACTCACCGTTTGCATGATCTGCTTGAAAACCTTTTTCACGTGCGTGGAGAAGGACACTTGCAGCGGGTAACTCTACAAGGGGAACTGCATCGTGTGCTGAATATATGTAGGGAGGGAAGCTGCATGCAAATATTTGAACGTGCCGAGCAAACGAAGCTGATGCTGCTCTCCGTAATATTGACAGGATGGGAGGGTGGGAAGGGTCCAGTTACCTGGTTGAAGGGAGACTTGGTTGAGTCGCTGGAATGCAATAGATGAAGAGGTCCACTTCCTAGATTTTGGAAGTAAGAGTTCGAGCGATTGATACTTCGTCTTGGTAGTCTTGATAACTACAAGCAAAGCAGTCGAGGAGAAAGGGAGTTTCACTACGGAGTGATCTAGATCAGAAGCTGAAATTTAATTTCTGATCTGATCTCGAATTTTCGAGATGAAAGGCTAATAACAAGATGCCAGTACTGAAGGTCCAAGATCCAGCTCAGAGACAGCAGCGGAAAATATCACCGAACTCTCGATGTTATGTCATTCAAGGAAAAGCGCACTAGCTTCTCAACGACAATGAACTGAAATCCTTGTCAACACTCAAATAGAAAACAAATGAGCAGAAAGAGGGTTCGAAGGCAAGATAAGGGAAAGCCATCTGGTTCATCGATGACCACTTGATTCAGCCCAGTCCACCACAAACTCACGTCTTCCCCAGCCTAGCCCAGCCCAGACCACTTTGTCTTCAGTTCCAGGAAATGGGTTGATCGTCCGGGAGGTGGCTCGTGGAGATTTCCAGATCCAAAACTGTTCATCGGACAATTACTCTCGGAGAGTGAGCACAATGGCATTTCTCTCTTATGGATATCGATCGTACTGACGTGGCTGCCCCAAAGCTTAATTTAGAATTTCAGTCTTCCAATACGAAGATTCAGATGTGGGGCTGACGAATCAGGGGCTGCCTTGAATCTTGATCCAAAATCCGAGGGCTGGGCAAACCCCCACAGGAGCAACGGGAAAGAAAAAGGAAAGATAACAAAAAACCTGTAAGGTGGTAGGATTCAAGACATGGGAAAGGGGGTGGAAATTACTGGTACGTTACCTAGCCGTGCTACCGAAAAGGGGGCTGTGGCGCGGTGTGGCTTTGCTAATCCCTTAATTCCCGCTGTACAAGCTGCCAGGCCAGACGGGAGATCTCCAATGCCATTGTCTTAGGCTTCGCGTTGCGCACTGATCGGAGTTATGATCTGCGCTTTATTCTCGAGTGGCTTTTTGGGCGTGAGTGGAGATGAGGGAGTGGTGGAGCTTGAAAGCTTTATTTGGAAAAGGAGTGGCGAGGTTTGGGGGCGGCAAGAGCCAGATGCTTCAGCCGCAGCGCTTGAGAAAGGTTGTTAATAGCCAGTCGTTGACGCGCGCTTCAAGTAAAATTTATGCGCTTTAATGTTTGAACTGAAGACATCTTTCGTCATCGGTCGATGAGCAGAGCCGCTCTGCCTCGGACACGCGACGGCCACATCGTGGGCCAGTTCTCCTACCTTCTCCGTCTCGGTTTAGGGTTGCGAAGAAGGACACGGAGGGATCATCCTCAAGACGCGATGCACACCATCGGAGTTTGAAATTAAGTCAGGTGAGTCGAGGTGAGGCGAGACGAGGTTGAAGCATTCCTTTCGTGTCCTGCGGACTCGGGCGTCACGGGCCTGATGCCTGGTCTGTGTAAGTATCAGATTGAACCTGAGCAAAGTGCCTCGAGGGATCAGCTGAGATGTCGTGCATTGTCCGAGAGGTAACACTTTGATTGGAGGATTTCGTGTTTCGATGCAAAAGTCCTCGGGCCAAGTGGTCGCGATGATGAAGAAGATGATGTTTCGTTTTGTCTTGTTGTCTTGTCAGATGCGTGTTTGAAAATGGGTGCGACTGAGTGTGCCCGAAGTATGTCAACGCTTGTGGCATTGTGAATACTACTGTTTGAACCTGGATTGCTTGTCTTATTTGCATGCTGAGTGCTTGTGGCTTCGTTGCGAAGTCCCCTTCAGAGTGCCCCGCAGTCTGGGCTGAATTCGAGCGTGGGGGTTAGCTGAACGATACCCTCCATGACTCTTACTTGCAGCTCTTGCGTATTGCAGTATTGGAATTTCAAAACCGCCATTGCATGTTGGTGGCATGTACTTCGGATACCAAGTCTAGACATTGCTCCTTGACCAATGCGTGGCCATCCAAATACGGTATTCTTGAGGTTGTACAAATATGATGCGAGTGCATTTGCCACTGCATTGGTGACCAAAAGAGACCTGGCCTTGGACACGTGGATGCTCTGGTAAGACAGAATGCGAGTGCGAACAACCATGATTCTGGGTTGGCTAGGTCTAATAGATAAGGGGACGAGAAAGCTGCGAGTTCTTGACACAAACCCTTCCAAATGGTAAGATGTGGTTACCGCATGGCGGTGTGGTAGAAATGTGGCAAGCGTAGGGCTGAGAAGGCCCGAAGTTCTGTTTTAAGGATCTTGATCATGTATATTCGCACGCGTAAGCTGTGTTACTGCTGGTCAAACCACGAGGATTTGGAATAGTATAGTTCATGTAACAGCGCATATGCAACGAAAATGGGTGAGGAACATTGTACATCGGTACTTGCTGAGGGGTCGAATTTTCTGGTGGGGCAAGGCAAGGCTGGCGGTGCTTTGAGGAAGATTGTGTTGAATTCTCCTTGCGTCTATGTCTTGGTACTCTGGTGCTTCCCTACAAAGACCAATTGTTTTTAAGATCCTCAACATTTCTGTTGCAAATCCTCTTTTTACGCCACGACCTTGAACAGCTGAATGCAGGTCTTTCACGGAGTTGCACAGTTTCCATCCTCGCCTGGCCATGCGATTCACGTGCATATGCTGGTGATGGGACAGCCACACGCAAGCCGTCATGTTATTCGCCCCTCAGGTCCCAGGGGCCCAATCACACCGTCAAGCGAGGTGTGCAGCAACTTAGCAAGCCTGGAAGCCTGATAGTGAAAGTGTTGGCGTTGGCCGCCGCAATTGCATGTATGCCTTGGAACCGAAATAGAATAGTGACGTTCGGTTCTGGCTGCCGCTTAGTGGACTGTGGCCCACGATGCACGACTGCAGTGGGAACAGCATAGAAAACTCTACTGCGGCGTTGAGCATCAAATGTTGAACAAGCTGTGGCGGTGAAGCTCCTAATTGAAATCCTTATCTTGGGGTTATCGCGGACCCCGCAAGATGTTGTGGTTCTCGCTTTACTTCGCCTTCTGCGGAATGGCTTCACGATCCACTTGGTATTGAACCAGCGTTCTGGATGAGTTTGTTGGGACCACACCTGGCGGCCCGACGCACATCGGTGACAGAAAGGTAATGCTTGATCCATGGACCGGAAGGTCGGATCCTTCGCGCAACAACATCGTGGATCAAATGACGTTATCGAGGCCTAGGATAAGGCAAGTAACCTTGGTCTTGAAAGTCTGGTTCCGATGTTTCCGCCCGACCCATATATGCCGGGCCGTAAACTTGCTCCGAGTGCTGACAGCCTGACAGGTTTGAGCCTTCGGGGGTTTCCCCAGAAGTGTTTCGATTCTGCGCGGTGCAATGCTACCTTGCAAGGCGCCTCGTATTGACAGCACAACGTGCATTAGCTGCCTGCTCTTGTGTAACGGGACTCTCTGGCCGTGCTTTGATCGAACACTCATTCTTTGCATAATATCTGCTGGATGCCAAGAGTTGCAGTACGAGGTTAGTATTGAGACACATAGCATCGATGTTCATCTAGAAGCCGAGAAGTCGGATAGAGTTTGGTTCCGAAGCTTGGGAACAGCGGAGCTGTGAGAAACCGGGACACTGGTCAACATCTGGAGTAGATAGCGGTAGAATCAAACACCTTGGGCCTCGTGGCGTAGGGGGGCGTTTCGCGGTGGATCGATAGTAGTCTGCCCTTTCCTCCAACCGGGGTCAGCGAGCCAAGCACGCTGAATTGGTATAGCCGTGCGCCAGACAGCCTCGTTGGGCAAGAAACTGTCTGATTTGAGATTTTCCGTTTAAAACATCGTCGAACCCTCGGACGGCCCAGGCAATGGTGAAACGTGAGATGCTAAGATGGGAGCAGAGAAGCAGAGCTCGTGAGCTGGAAGCAACCTGCACCTGCCTGTGAGACCGTTTAGCAAAGCATTTCAAACGCTCTGAGCTCCTCCTTCCTCTCACTCATAGCGACGCTCGTTATAATGACAAATAGAGTATTAGTGTGTCGATTGGCCCGAAAAACTGCTAGTTTACCACACATCAATGAGCGAAATTCGCTTGTTGGAGGGTAATCCAGCCGCTAAAACGTTTCTCCGCTTCCGCTATGGAGCTTTCGAGTTTGTAAAAACAGCGAGGCTTGGCGGGAGGAGGAGACTAGGCAGTACCGTATTGACTCTCCATCCCTGCAAGTGACATGCAGGGGATCGACAGGGGCGCGAGTCGATAGTCTTCCATTTCTTGAATGCCCCAGTCTCGAGATATCGCACGAATTACGGTTGCAGGCTGACAGACATCCAAGAGCTTAAGACAACTAACTGGTTGACGACAGCAGAAAAAGAGGCACCGCTGATCACCGCTTCTGAAGTCGTGTATGTCCGAGTGTCAATGACGCTGAATCTCGAAGATCCAACGATGTGAAAAAACCGTTGATTCGCTTCTTCCCGCCGTGCTAAATTTAGGAAGGCGTGGTTTAGGTGGTTTAGGTGGCGTCAAGGGGCGGGGCAGAACTTTCCGGTTGCAACCCCGTTATCGACATCTGTGAAGCTGACATTACATACCTCCTTATCCACGCTGAATGAAATGCGAAATGAGAGGTCCAATGCGTGTTGCGGGCCATGGCCAGATAAGAGCTGGATCTGGATCAGCTCCCCCTTTGCTGGTGCTGCTGGAACGATTTTCTTTCTTGATAGGCTGCCCCGTCCAATACGCCAATACGACCCTATTTGGCAGGGCACGGTCTACTCATTTCCACATCACGTTCTTGGTGGGGAGATCCTGGATCGGACTTTGCGGATCCTGGACCTGGACAAGATGCGAATGCCCCTCTTTGGATGCGGCGACAAAGCTGCCCTGTTCGCAGGGCCAAAGTGACAGGTGGGCTGACGCTCTGGCTTTCGTCATGATTTGGCCTATCCATGAGCTCCTTGTTGAAACGAAACGAAACGAAACTTGGGTGCAATGAGCTTCAAAGCAAGTATGGAGGTATCTGTGCAAAGGCCCAGCGTCTCGGATTTGAAAACATGATTACTTCTTTCTCCCCATTGAGGTAGGTGTCCTCCGAGGCTCAGCGCTAGAAAACCGGATGCTAGTTGCAAAGTGTTCCAGGCCGTTGTTGTTCTAGAAGTCGAGGTGAGGTCGCATCGGGAGAGACGGCTCTCACTCTCACTCTCACTCTCAGGGTGGGATGGTGATAAGCAGGGCTCGAAGAAAGCTCGCTGTGGGTACTGTAGCAGGTCAGCAACTACGTCCCGAAACCTTATCGATGGGCCCTAGACTCAACAGGAGAGGAGTGGAGATGGAAGAAGGCTCAAAAATCAGGAGAGTGGCGGTCGCTTCCATCGCGTGGGTGTTTGCGGAGGAGATTGGTAGCGAAGAGACAGCCACAAATTGCCCAAAGGGGTAAGGATTCAGGAGGCTACCTTAAATAATTGGCGCTAGTGCTAGCGCCCCCCTGAGCGGCCCAAGGTGGCAGCTCGAATTTGCTGTTGCAGTGCTTTACCATACTGTAATGAAATTATGAAAATCACGCAGGATTAATTTAGCAGGTATTCCAGATCACAGGTTGTATGTAGGAAAATCTCTGTGCGAGCTGTTAGGGCGGTGCAGCGATCACAGGCTTTGCAGCCAGGCTTCAACACTGCTTGTGCGAGCTGAGCATCAGCTGGGAAAGAGGTTGAGAAACGTAGTGCAAACGAGTACCGCGGAGCTGGCTGGCTATCGTCACTCTATTCTTGACTCACCAGCCTCACTCTTCAGCATCCAAGAATAACAGCATCCGCACCCCATTGCAAAACGCTTCCAGTCCGAACAACCCCCCCAATCGTCCAGCTCAACCGCCTGCGAACAAAACTCGACTTCCTCCTCATCTCATCAGCCGCTTGCAAGCCACTTTAGAGCGGCCCTAAAACATTGACACAACCTAAAGATCGGCACAAGGATCTCGCGTACCCTTGCCCACTCTTCAATACCCCCTGCGCCCAGGCCCCAGCCGTTAGTGCCTCCATCTTTCATTTCCCCTGCCAGGCGGTTTCCACACTATCAGAAAAGCAGCGCTTCTCCGTGAAGCCAAATCAACAGCCCTGCCGCCCAAAGGCCCACAGGCTTCCTTCCCAGCTTGACAGACAGGCAGGGACGCTCTCGCCTCCTCGCGCTTTCCCTCATTCGGTCTTCGACAGCACGCCAGAACTCCCTGCCAGCTTGCCCTCACCTTCTCCTCTCGACTTTCGTTTAGTTCCAACAATATACATCCTAGGGCTGCTCGCACCCTTCACACTCGTTGTCACACAATCGTTCAACCACCCCATAGTGTCTTCCGGTCCAGACACTTCACGATCGGCCGCCGACCAGTTATTGAGAGCAGATCCAACCTCTTGACACTCTAATTGTACGCAGACACAGAAACAGCTCTGCTTCGACCTCGGCCTCCTTGCTGATTCGTGAACAGTACCGGCCAACAGCAAACTGTATATTCATGAATTGCTCTTAATACCCTCACCCATAGTCACTCGCTCAACATAATACTGCTGTCTGCGTTCTCCGAACTTGCAGCAAACGCAGGATCCAACGAGACTCCTTGCTGTCTCGTCGACCAACACATCCTGATTGAAAAGCAAGAACACCGCCGCAATGGGGTTAGGAAGTTACTTCAAGGCGAAGAAGCCGGAGCCGGCAGCTCCTGTGATGACAGAGAAGACTGCTGCTCCGACATCACCACACCACAGTTATAACATGGAACTCCAACCACCGACATCGAGATTTGGATCATCGAGGAATTCAATTTCAAATCGATCGACCCAAAGCTCCACTTTCCTGGACGACATTAAACATGAAGTAATGGTCAACTACCTCTACCAACAACAATGTTCTCATCTGTGGGTCAGCGACGGAAGTGGAGAGATTGAAGGTGTTCTCCTCAGGAAGTCGAGAAACACATACATGGCATGCCCGCCACAATTGGGTAGTTCGGCATTTGCTGCAGCATGTGCTGCTCTTAATGTTCAGGTATGGAGACCCCACTGAAGATCTGAGGTCTGTTACTGACAAAAGCAGTGTGCAATGACTGTTAACTCAAGAGTCATCAAGACGTTCCTCCAATGGTCACCCGATGCAGTGGACGTCCCTCTTCTTAACGGTCTGCGGATACAGATTCTACCAACCATTGAAGATCTTCCACGGGCGAGGAAACATCAGTTCGCAGCATTCGTTGCATCAGAAGCACTGCTGATTGTTTGGGACGACGAAGCACTGCACTTGGTGCAACGTGCAAAGGCGATTGAATCCGAATTGATGGAGCTTGTGTGGAAGACAGGCGATACTGAGGAGGAGGATAAGAAAGATCCAACCGTCGGCGTCTATGAGATTGACGAGGAAAGCGGAGAGATCATCCCAGAGAAGCGTGGCCTGCATTTGCAAAACACAGTGTTGGTCGCTCTGACACTGATGCTGATTATGACAACACTTGGTGCTGGTGCTCGACAATTGGCCATCGAAACGGATTCGGATGGCACATATCTTCGACTTGCTCTTCTGGCCTTGACACCCGTCCAGATCTTCTTTACCCTCTTCTTCGGTCAAGTCATCGTCGGTTGTTTGGCGCAGATCTTCGGTCCAGTTCGACAAATGACCGAGAACTCCAAGTTCTACTCAGCTCGTACTCCTCCCAGGATTCAAAGCGCAGTTCTGCCCCACATTACCATCCAGTGCCCTGTTTACAAGGAAGGCTTGAGCTCCGTCATTGCCCCAACCGTCAAGTCTATCAAGCAGGCCATTTCCACCTACGAATTGCAGGGTGGATCTGCCAACATGTTCGTCAATGATGATGGTATGCAAATCATCGATGAGGAAGAGCGTCGGGCTCGAATCGAATTCTATGCGGATCACAGCATCGGATGGGTAGCCAGACCTAAGCATGGCGACAACTTCACCCGCCGAGGAAAATGTAAGTGTTCAATCCATCAGCCCTCGCTGAGCAACTACTAACAGATTTTGCAGTCAAGAAAGTAAGTTGCAAGTCCAGATTTGTTTTCGATTGTAGGGACAGTTTGATGGCGTGGCGAAGTTCGCCCACAAATACTGTCAGCTGCTTCGGTTATTGTGGCCTGCATTCCTTGGTTCAATCTATTCGCGAATCGCTTGAAACTTTGCCTATTGCCTTTCAATGCCACCCTCCTTCATTTAACTTTATGCGAGAGCTGAAAAGCTGACAATTTTTTCCCAACAGGCTTCTAACATGAACTATGGCTTGCATATTTCTTGCATGGTTGAGGAGAAGCTGGCCTTAATTCAACGTCCTGTCGACTGGACTCAAGCGGATGAGGCTCAAGCCTACGAACGATGCTTGAAGGAAGCGCTCGAAGAAAATGGACGTGCTTGGGCTGATGGCAACATTCGTATTGGAGACTATATCTTGCTGAGTAAGTCAATTCTCTGGACAAAATCATCACATGATTATGCAATACTAATGCGGTTTTAGTCGACTCTGATACTCGTGTCCCCGCCGATTGTCTTCTCGATGCTTGCTCTGAAATGGAACAGTCCCCCGAAGTTGGTATCATGCAATTCTCATCTGGTGTCATGCAAGTTGTCAACACCTACTTCGAGAATGGTATCACTTTCTTCACCAACCTCATCTACTCTGCTATTCGATACACTGTCTCCAACGGTGATGTTGCCCCCTTCGTCGGACACAACGCCATTCTCCGCTGGTCTGCCATTCAACAAGTCTCCTACGAGGACGAAGATGGATACGAGAAGTTCTGGTCGGAATCGCACGTGTCCGAGGATTTCGATATGTCTCTCCGTCTCCAGGTCAATGGTTATACTATTCGTCTTGCTGCTTGGGCTGGCGAAGGATTCAAAGAGGGTGTGTCTTTGACTGTGTACGATGAACTGGCACGTTGGGAGAAATATGCCTACGGCTGTAACGAGCTTCTCTTCCATCCTCTCCGCAAGTGGATATACAGGGGACCGTTCACACCTCTGTTCCGAACATTCTTGTTCTCCAACATCCGTTTCACCTCCAAGATCACCATCGTCTCGTACATCGGAACCTACTACGCCATTGGCGCCGCCTGGATCATGACTACAGCCAACTACTTCGCAATTGGATGGTTCAACGGTTACCTGGACAAGTACTACGTCGATTCATGGAAGGTCTGGTTCTCTATTATCATTGTCTTCAACGGTTTGGGCAACGTGGCTCTCGCTATCATGCGTTACCGTATCGGCGAACGATCTCTCTTGTACGCGTTGTACGAGAACTTCAAATGGACCATCATGCTCGCAATCTTCTTGGGTGGTCTCTCGCTTCACGTCTCCCAAGCTCTTCTTGCACACATGTTCGAGGTCGACATGACATGGGGAGCCACCGCCAAGGAAGCCGAGTTCTCCAACTTCTTCATTGAAGTGCCCAAAGTGCTCAAGAAGTTCAAGTTCTCCATGATCTTCTCCATCCTCGGCATAGCTGGCATGATCATCCTTGCCGTCGCACCATTCGTGCCCTACGACTGGAAGATCACCGATTTCGTGGCCATCCTGCCCATGGCGACAGTGACGGTCTCGCATCTGCTTTTACCACTCGCGCTGAACCCAGCGTTGATGACCTTCTCGTGGTAGAGCGTTTCGTTCCGTTCCGTTGCCGAAAATGTTGGATTGGGTTGTATATCTGGTGCGGGTACATGATTGGAGATATGGGCTTCTTGTACGGCGGGGCAGGGTGTTGGTGTTTAATTCTTAATGAAACCGTCGTCACAAAGTCAAAGGGCCAAAACAAGGTACCAAAGCATTGCATCGCGTGCATCTCTGGGATATGATTGGGAAAGCCAGAGTCCTTTGGGGGTCACGATTTTATAGTACACACTCCTTTAATCGTATTGTTTGAGTCAATCAGGACAAGAAAGAAAGAAGAAACCGCAGCAGCAGCAAAAGCTGAAGGGAATGAATAGGGAAATAGACTTGGATGGTGTAGTGTGGAGTTATTTGTATATAGCCTTTTTTTTGGCACACCACCTTTTTTTCCCCTTTCGCTGAATGTTTTTTTGTAGTGGTGTATGTCGATCGTTTGGTAGTTACGAATTTCCTTGTGTTTGAAGGGGGAGGGGGGTTAGTGGAATTATACATACATTTAATATTTAAGAATTGGGTTTTTTTGATGTTGTGAGTGAAGTGAGATGATGTACTCGATACTTGGATCTTGAGGTCTTTCATTTGACTATGGTATTATACTTCTTCCTAATGGACAGCTTATCACGGATTTACGATTTGGGGTCACGGAAGTAAAGCACAAGAGAAGATTGCAGAGGGTAGAGCAGTTCAGAAGGTCGCATGGGTCTCGAATCCAGCCAGTCATTCGCTCAAAGTTTCCCATCTCACTCAACTCTCTCACCGAGTGTCTCAATTTTGTCGTTCTCGGTCAAGATGTATGCATGTCGGTATCCGGCTAGGCATCTGTGATGGGGATATGATTCATATTGCCCTTCCTACTGACTGCATCGTGGTTTCTAGCACTCTGTTGCTGTTTGACACGAAAAGTTTCGAGAAGGTCTCAGGACGTGTTCGCGCTTGCTGTGATGCTGCAGCGGCAGGTTTGAGCCGTGCCGCGAAATGTTTCTTAGTTTCGTTGACCGCTCTGATGAGGCTTTAGGTAGGTGGAGGTGGCTAGGCACGGGACTGTGACGAGAGTGCAGTCACTAGACTAAGTCGTCAGCCGCGTGAAGGGAACAGCGTGACGACGAAAGGAAGGAAGCTGGAGGCTACGAGGTGAGACAGCGTGTTCTATAAATGTCTGGGAGAAGGTTGCTGCCGCCAGTAAGGAAAGTGAGCGGCTGACAGCTTGCCACGAGACTGGAGAGGCTGAGACTCGAGATACACAACTGTGTACCTACAGAGAGGCTGGGAATGATAAGAGATTTGGGAGTTTGTTCTCAACCACTGAGGAGAGGGCAGTCATAACTCGATGCAGCAGCAATCACTGCAGATGCTTTCTGTCGGGCCGGGACACGGCACGGGGAGATCGGAATCGGAACCCACGAGTTCGGATCTGTCGCTCGGAGAGATACTTCTCTCGGTGAAAGATGTAATGTCCTGCAAGGGAAATCATCAAGGGGAAGGTATGCAGCTAGAAAATTTGTGCATGTTGAGGATATATGGACCG
>Ga0302325_10012680_pt1 | contig 18052 bp, 18 predicted proteins | sample Palsa_T0_2_FD_201948 | JGI IMG/M metagenome (GOLD analysis project Ga0302325, IMG submission 201948) | Peat permafrost microbial communities from Stordalen Mire near Abisko, Sweden - Palsa_T0_2 | ecosystem: Environmental > Terrestrial > Soil > Palsa > Peat permafrost | place: Sweden: Abisko...
CTCGGTGGCGGAAATGGACGTTGCGCTGCCACGGCCACGCCGGCGAGCCGACCCCGCCGTCGTCGAGCTCCGCGAGCGCGTGTTCGCAGCGCTGGGGGTGGCGTCATGAAAGCGACTCCTCAGCGGCTGGCGGGGCGTGGCGTCATGAAGCGAGTCCTCAGCGGCTGGCGGGCGCTGCTGCTCCTGCTCGTGCTGCTGGGCGTGTGGGAGCTGTACGTCGACCTGGGCGGGGCCGACCCACTGATCCTGCCCGCCCCACACGCGGTCGCCCAGTCGCTGTTCAACGATCGCTCGCTGCTGTGGAGCAATTTCCTGGTCACCGCCGAGGAGGTCCTGCTGGGCATCGCCGTCGCGGCGGTCGCCGGGCTCGGGTTCTCGATCGCGATCCACCTGTCCAAAACGCTTCGGCAGGCGGTGTATCCGCTGCTCGTCGCCTCCCAAACACTGCCGGTCCCGATCGTCGCGCCGGTGCTGGTGCTGTGGCTCGGGTTCGGGATCCTGCCCAAGCTGGTGGTGATCGCACTCGTGTCGTTCTTCTCGATCGTTGTGACGACCTCGGCCGGGCTCGCGGCTGTCGATCCTGACCTGATCAAGTTGATGCGCACGTTTGATGCCTCGCGCCTGCGGACCTTTCGCCATGTCGAGTTGCCGTCCGCGCTGCCCGGCCTGTTCACCGGAGCCAAGATCGCCGTTACCGTCGCTGTCATCGGCGCCGTGTTCGCCGAGCAGGCGGGCGCCAGCTCGGGCCTGGGTTACCTGTTCGAGCAGTCGATTCCCCAGCTGCTCACCGCGCGCGCCTACGCCGCGGTCGTGGTCCTGTCCGTATTCGCGATCGCACTGTTCGCCCTGCTCACCCTGGCCGAACGGCTCGCGCTGCCCTGGGCCTACGAACCGACCGGAGAACGACCCTGATGAAACGCAACCTGGCGCTGCTGGCCGGCGCTGCCGTGGTTTCGCTCGCGCTCGCTGCCTGCGGGGAGAAGACCGACCAGCTCACTCCCGCCCACTCCCAGTCGCTCACCCTGATGCTCGACTGGACCCCGAACGCCGACCACGTCGGGCTCTACCAGGCGCTCGCCGATGGCGACTTCGCCCAGGCGGGGCTGAACGTGCACGTTCAGGTGCCCACCGATCCGGCCACCCCGCTGGAGCTGCTGGCGGCCGGCAAGGTTGACATCGCGATCTCCTACGAGCCCGAACTGATGTTGGCTCGCGACAAGAACGAAAATCTGGTCGGGGTGGCAGCAATCGTGCAGAAGCCGCTCACGTCGATTGTCTCGATCGGCTCCAAGCACATCAAGACCCCCGCCCAGCTGCGCGGCAAGAGTGTGGGTGATGCGGGCATCCCGTACCAATCCGCGTATCTGTCGACGATCCTGGCCCGCGCCGGGGTCCCCGCCAGCTCGGTCAAGCAGATCAATGTGGGCGACAACCTCGTGCCCGCGATGCTGTCCGGGCGGGTCGATGCCACGATCGGCGCCTACTGGAACTACGAGGCGATCCAACTGGCTCAGGCGAACAAGCACCCGAATGTGATTCGGATGGACCAGGCCGGCGTACCCACCTACAACGAGCTTGTCCTCGTGGTGCGCGAGAGCACAATCACCAAGCAGGCCGACGAGATCCGTCGCTTCGTGCAAGCGCTCGCGCGCGGTTACGAAGCGGTCCGGAGCAACCCGCAGGCGGGCATCAACTCCTTGCTCCGGGCAAACCCGGCCCTCGACCGAAAGCTGCAGACCGCCAGTGTCGAAGCGACCCTGCCGGCGTTTTTTCCCTCAGGCTCAGACGCCAACGAGCCGTGGGGTTGGCAGGACCAGGCACAATGGAATGCCTACGGCGATTGGATGCTCAGCCACCACCTGATCTCGAATCCGGCCGCGGTCGCCGACGCTTCGACCAACGAGCTGCTGGCCGGCCAGGGATCGTGACGCTCACCGAGCCCTGGGGTGGTTGAAGTAGTCCTGCGCGAGGACGAGCGAGGCGTCATCGCGATCGGACAAGCGTCCCACGCGTGGATCTCAGGTCAGCTCGCGCGGGCGTGGGGCAACGCCCGATTCGGCGTCGTCGAACCCTATGAGGAGGTGTGTCTGGGCGCCGAGCAGCACGATGCCGGGATGGCCGGGTGGGATCTGGCTCCAACCTGCAACCCGGATAGCGGCCTGCCTCATTCCTTCACCGAGATGCCTCTCGCCGTGCACGTCGAGCTGTGGCGAGAGGGACCGCGGCGCCTGCTCTCCCAGAGCCGGTACGCAGCCCTGCTGGCGGCGATGCACGGCCGACGACTGTATGAGCGCGCCAAGCTGGACCAGCTGGCGCCCGAGCAGGCGGGCATTGTCCGGGGCTTCATCGTGGCGCAACGGAAGTTCGAGCAGCAACTCCTGGCCTCGCTCACAGCCGATCCCGCGACGGCGTCCCTCGCCGGCGCGGACCTCGTGGCGCGCAACAGCCAGCTGCTGTGGACCTGGGACCTGCTCTCGCTCGCTCTGTGCCTTGACTGGGCCCCGTGTGTGGCTCACGAGGTCCCGACCGCGGACGGCCGAGCCGACGTGAAACTCGATACCGGCGGGGAGCGTTCTGCGCTCTCGCTTGACCCGTGGCCGTTGCGGTCAGCGACGCTCACGGTCCACTGTGAGGGCCGGCGGCTGCAGGGTCGCTTCGAGAGCGACCAATCGTTGCGCCGCGGACTCGCGCAAGCGCGGTGGGAGACGGTTGAGTTCGAGCTCGTTCCCGCCCGTCCTCAGCGATCGAACTGACACCGTCTAGGATCCTGCGGCCGTGCTGATCCCACGAGCACCCACATCGGACGGCAGCCACCGCGGCGGCTGCGGCGCTGCCTGGGCTTTACGTGCGAGAGCGCCTCGGGCCTGCCGGAAGCGGGCGGGCGCCGCGGCAGTGGCCGCGCTCGGCGCGATCACGCTGACAGCTTGCGGTGCGGTTGGGGCGAGCTCGACCTCCGTTTCCACCGCCGCCTCCACCGCCACCCGCCCCGCGCAGGCTCACCAGGCGACCGGGTCCTCCCAGCTCGCGAGCGCGCCGTGCTCCAGCGCGCAGCTGGAGCTTTCCTACGCTGGGACACAAGGGGCAACCGGTCATCTGGAGGCGACGTTCAGATTACGCGACGTCTCGCACCGAAGCTGCACGCTGCACGGCTATCCAGGCGCCGAACTGCTCAACGCGACCGGGCACACGATCCCGACCCATCTGGAGCGCGGACACGGATTCTTCCCCGACACGCTGCTAGTGCCACGTCAGGTGCTGCTGCAGCCCGGCACCAGCGCGCAGTTTGGGCTCGGGTTCGCCGACAACAACGAATATGTGGGGGGTCGGCCGTGCCCGTCTGCCGCCTGGTTGAAATCCGTACCCCCGAACGCGTCTGGCCCGCTGCGCATTGCCTTGACCGGCAGCGCCCACCCGCGGTTCGCCCCCTGTGGCGGACAGCTTGTCGCCTCGCCGGTCTACGCGGGCTGACCGCCTGAGTCAGCCGACCCGCCGGGGCTGACCCGCTGAGACAGCCGGCCTGCCGCGGGGCCGATCCCCTGAGTCAGCCGACCCGCCGGGCCTGTGAGCGGAACGAGCGGCTCAGTGGCGACCACTAAGCGACAAGCCGGTGGGTAGCGCCACTGCCGGACGCGTGCAGAGCGTGGATGCCGGCCAGTCCGGCCCACGGCGCGTACGGCGCGAACAGCGCGGCGACCTCATCCTCGGTGGCCCGTTCGCGCGGGTTCCCAGTGCGCAGCCGACCGACCAGCTTCAGGTAGGCCAAGTCACCCGCGGGCAGCTGATCGAGGCGCCCCTGGCCTGTGAGCGCGAGCGTCTGTGCGGTCCAGCGACCGAGCCCGCGAATCCCGCGCAAGCGCCGCCAGCCGCGCTCGTGATCGGGGGCGTGAAGGTCGACCCGACCGGCTGCGACCTCGCGGGCGGCTCGAACCAGTGCGATCGCCCGGGTTTCCGAGAGGTCGAACGAGGCCAGCAACGCCGGCGCCTGGCGGCCGAGGACAGCAGCGTCCGGTGCGTCGCGCATATCGCTGAAGCGGCAGCGGCGCCCGAGCCTCCAGACGATCCGGCGCTGGATCGTGGCCGCGCGTTCGTACTCGATCAACTGCTCGCAGATCGCCCATACCAGCGCCTCGAACGGGTCAGGTCGGGCGGCGACCCGGAGCCCCGGATTCGCTCTCAGCGAGGGGCCGATGAGCGGATCGAAACGGAAGCGCTCGTAGAAGGGGCGCAGGTCTTGATCGATGCCCAGCGCCAGCCGCATCCGCTCGATTCCCCATTCGGCCGCGGCTCGGTCGTCCGCCGCGGCTCCGAACAGGACCCGATCGCGCGTGAGTTGGGCGACGCGAACCAGGACGGGCTCTGCGCCGGCGTGCAGCAGGCGGTGAAGCACGCCGCCGCGGACACGGGCGAGGCCATCGAGACCGCCGCGCCGTGAGAGGCGAAAGACCCAGCGAGGCCGGACTTCGATCCGGACCTCGATGCCTGCGGCCGCGGTCACTCCCCTGGCTTGGCGATCAGGTGGACATCGACGAGAAACGTCCGGCTACCGACGATCGGCAGCATGTCCACGGCGCGACGGTGGTTCCGACCGGCTCGCGCGAGCTTGCGCGAACTGTGGCGCCTCACCAACGCGATCGTCGCGGCGCCGGCGACGAATCCCGTCGCCGCCGCAGCCGCGGCTTGCACGGCCGGAAGTGAGGTCGGTGCCACGCGCTCGATCGGCCGAACCTCGGCCAGGACCGGGAGACCGTCGACGGTCTCTTCGTCCTCGGCCGAGCCGGCGTCGAATCCACCCGGCGCTCGGACGCTCGCGCGCGCCTCGTTGTTCATAGCCGCGACATGGTGACAGTGGGCGCGGTCAACTGCAAAGGGTCGCTTCGCGGGTCCGAGGACTGCGCATGATCTGTGGCGCCGATTCCGTCCATTGTGGGGTTTATTTTTGGGGATCCAGCTGGGCTCGTTACGATACAGCCGCCATGGCAGCTTGACGGACTTGTTCCTGTCGTGCTTTGACAGGGACAGTGGATCCGTTGAGCGTCATCAGCCGGGAACCCACATGCCGACTTCGATCGACGTCTTCGCCAAAGCTCGCGAGTTCGAGCGCATGGAACAGCTCAAGGCGGCCCGCGAGCTCGGCGCCTTGCCCTACTTCCGCGTGTTGGAGGGACCGACGCTGCCGGTCGTCGAGATGGAGGGCAAGAGCCGGATCATGCTCGGCTCAAACAACTACCTCGGTCTCACCGGCGACGAACGGGTCAAGCAAGGAGCGCTCGACGCGCTGAACCGCTACGGCACCGGGCTGACCGGCTCGCGTTTGCTGAACGGCACGATCGATCTCCACCTCGAGCTCGAGCGCGAGCTGGCCGAGTGGTTCGGCACCGAGGCGGCGCTGGTCTTTACCACCGGGCACCAGGCAAACGTTGGCGCCCTGGGGACGATCCTCGGCCCGGGCGACACCGTCGTCGCCGATTCCGGCGATCACGCCTCGATCCTCGACGGCTGCATTCTCTCGCGCGCGAAACTGCGCGCGTTTCGCCACAACCGCATCGATCGGCTCGAGCGGACGCTGGAGAAGGCCGCGGATGACGGTGGCGGGATCCTGGTCGTCGTCGACGGGGTCTTCTCGATGGAGGGCGATGTCGCACCGCTGCCTGACATCGCCGATCTGTGCGGACGCTTTGGCGCCCGATTGATGGTGGACGAGGCGCATGCGCTGGGTGTCCTCGGGCCGCGTGGCGCGGGCAGCTGCGAGTTACTCGGGATCGAGGACCGGGTGGACCTACGGATGGCGACGTTCTCGAAGTCGCTGGCCTCCTGCGGCGGGGTGATCGCCGGGCCATCCGACGTGATCGAGTTCCTGCGGATCGCGTCGCGTCCATTCCTGTTCACCGCCTCGGCGGTTCCGGCGGCGGTTGGCTCGGCGCTGGCCGCCGTTCGCATCTGTCGTTCCGACGAAGGTCGCGAGTTGTTCGCGCGGGTGCTCCACAACGCCCGCTATCTGCACGCCGGTCTCAGCCAGCTCGGGTTTCAGGTCGTCGAGCCGACCCGGATGGCCGACGAGACCGAGCTCATCACCCCGATCGTTCCGGTCGTCGTGGGAGACGACTGGAAGGCCGTCTTCCTGTGGAAGGCGCTCTATGACGCAGGCGTGTTCGTTAACGTTGCCATCCATCCCGCGGTGCCGCCGGCCGGCGCGCTGTTGCGCACGAGTGTGATGGCCACTCATGACCGCGACACGCTGGACCAAGCGCTCGAGGTGTTTGGCGAGGCCAAGCAGGCGTTCGAGGCCGAGCACGGCCAGCTTCCGACCGGCAGCTAGCCGGCCGGTCCGCCCGGTCCCACCCCAGCGATGCCGGATCTCGGATGACGCGCTCACTTGTCCGGTCCCGCACAAGCGTTCGCAGAGAAGAAAAAACGCGCTCTAAGCGCATCCAACAGCAGATGTGACGTTGCTGTTACCGAGCCGGTATCGTAGTTTCTAACCGTCGAACGGTGGTCCCTCAGCCGGGCGGCGCGGAGGTTACAGTGGCGGTGGCTTGACCAACCGCTGCGGGGGCCGCCCAGCACGAGAGTCGAACGGCTCAACGAGCTATAGCGCAGGCGCAGGTCCGGCCGGGCCGCGGTGATGGATCGATCGCGGGCAGCCGGTATTGGTCAACGGCGTCCGCTTAGGCGGACAAGAACGCAGGGAGAAATAGAGCTCAATGACGCAGACCGCCATGATGACCCCGGGCCCGCAACGACTGCGGGCACTGGAGCGGGCCAACGCGATCCGGCTCGCGCGGGCGGAACTCAAACGACACATCGCCGATGGTGAGATCTCCGCCGCCGAAGTCATCCTTGCCTGCCCTCCAGAAGCGTCCAGCTGGTTCGTGGGGGACCTGCTGATGAGTCAGCGACGCTGGGGTACGACGAGATGTCGGAAGTTCCTTGGACGTAACCACATCACCGAGACGAAGCCCGTCGGGGCATTGACAGAGCGCCAGCGACGGGTGCTGGCAACTCAACTCGACGGGTGCGCCTCCCGGGAGATGGCCCTCGTCAGCGCATAACGGCTCAGGCCGGAGGTGCAGCGCCTAGACGAGAGGTGCGGCGGCGCCGGGACGTGTCTCGCTCGGAAGCGGGGACGTCCCGGCGGGTGTCGCTCGGAAGCGGGGGACGTCCCGGGCGGGTGTCGCTGGGACCCCGTCGGAGCTAGATCTGAATGCCGATCGGGACTGGGCTGGATCCGGCGAAGAGGAAGAACCAGATCACAAACGCCACCAGCGTCAGTCCGGCGCTGACGACCAGAACGCCCTCGAGCACGAAGTGTCCAGGGTCGTTCAGTCCGCGGGCCAGGCAGTTGGCCCGGTAGACATCACTCAGCTTCGCCAGCAGGAGCGCGACCAGTGCGATCGAGGCGATGACACCGACGAACGTGACACCGAGCGCGGTCCCAAGCGAAGCGGTGGCGCCCTGAATCTGAGCACCCACCCATAGCCACAACAGCGGCGTGCCCACCCACAGGCCCAGGCTCCCGATGAACATGATCAGAACCACCAGGAGTGCGCCGGTGCCGGTCCTCAGCTGTGCGCGCATCCCCAGCTGAGGATAGCCCCGGGACGAGGCGTGTCGAAAGTCGAGGCCGGATGACTCGCGGGCGGCCCATTTGGCGAGGCCGGATGCCGAGCGGGCCGCTACCAGCCGGATGACTCGCGGGCGGCCCATTTGGCGAGGCCGGATGCCGAGCGGGCCGCTACCGCGAGGCAGCGGCCCTGGGCTAACGGGCAGCCCGACGAAAGCTTGACCTGCCACCACCCCATCAGCATGCCGATCAGGCCTAGGCGGGGCCTCACTTGCCACACTCCGCAACCGGGCTCCCCGAGCTCGTGGCGCGAGATCCGCGCGAAGCGGTAGGAACCCGGATCCAGCAGCATGAGCTCAAGCGCCAGGCGCTTGCGCTCCTGCACATCGGCCCGCTCGGTGATCGTCTCCCGAGCTCGGCGCACCCGCCCCGCCAACTCATCACGGACACACTCGAGCTCGCCGAGATCGAGTAGGCGGGGCTGCCCGGCCAGACTGTGTGGCTGCTCGAGTCCACCCATGGGATAGGCGGTGACGAACGCGTCGGAGAGCTCGCGCTCAAGCCGGGTGATCTGTGCGCGCAAGGAACGTCGGGCTGCGCGCTCAACCCGCTCAGCCTCGCCCTCTTCAAAGCGAAGCGCGGTCGTCGCATCTGACACCGGAACCTGCGGAGCGCTACGGGCCGGCCGGAAAAGCACGGGTTTGCTGCCCTCCTTTGCTCAGCGGAGGTCAGCCTACCACCAGGGGTGAGCCACCCCTTTCGTCGGCCACCCCTCCCGCCGACTGCGCTCGGCATCGAGAACGCCGCTAGCTGACGAGCGGGACGTTGCGCCACACCGCGCACCCGCTCCCCGGTGTCAGGCGACCTCACGATCGCTCGCCGGCCGCCAGAAGCTCGACACATGCCCACAGCGCCTCTTGCACGGCAATCGCGGGCACCCCGTCCACGCCAACCGCGAACAGGACGATTCGCGTCGTGCGCGAGCTGACTTCACGCTCTCGTGCGACGTCACCAAACAGCAGCGCGTGGACATGATCTGCATCTGCGACGGCGAGGGCACCGGGAGGCAGGCGGGCGCCGCTGCCATGGCCGGCCAGCGTGTCAGCCGAGGTCGTGGTCCGGATCCCGAGCTCGCCGGCGACCAGTTCCGCATCGAGCGCCCAGACCGGCACTCCGGTCTCAATCAAGGCGATGAGGAGAGCGTCGCGCACGAGATCCTCGGAGTGGAACTCGCCTCCGAACAGGCGGGCGACGGCGGCGCGCTCACTGGGGATCCGGCTCACGTCGGGATCAAGGCCGATCTGCCGGAAGAACGCGCGATACGCGTGGGGTACCGGCTTGGTCCGCATCGCGACGACAGTGGCTCCGCGATAGTGATTTGAGAGCGCGTTGAGCCGCCGCTTGACCTCGTGCGGACTCTTACGCAGGCGGGCCGGCACCGTGACCCAGGTGAGCCTCAGGCCTGGGAACTCGTCCGCCACCCGCGGCTCCACGAACCCGGCCGTGCCCACCTCGAGGTCCTCGGTCACGTCGTAGGCCCGCCTCCGAGCCGGCCCCGGCCGTCGTCAGCGCCAACGCCGATGAGCGCCCGCACAGCGGGCGCCAGTGCGGCGACGGTCAGCCAGTGATCGCCGATCAGGCGATCCTTCACGACCCCGCCGCGATTCGCCAGCTCGACCATCGGGCAGATCTCGACTCCGTACAGGGCGCCGACGGCCCCGTCGCGATCGTAGGCCACGGGGATCGTCCAGTGGTGCGAACGTACCAGCGCGGCGGCGCTCGAGTGACTCGCGTTGACCGCCACGGCGGCAAATTGCACGGCGCCGGCGGGAAACTCTGCCGACAGGGCCTGGAGCGCGTCGATCTGGCGCTCGCATGCCTGGGAGCCAGTAACGAAGAAGGCGAGCACGAGTGGAAGCCGATGCGCGAGCAGACAGATGTTGAGCGCGCGGGGGTCGTGGCGGGCCAGCGTGCACGGCGGGTTCAGGTTTGGATCCCCGTTCAGGGTCGAAGCGGCGAGTGGCGCCGCGAAGTAGTGCAGGCGTTGCCCTGGTGGCACGCCAGTGGTCCCAATCCCGTGCGTGGCGAACTGATAGATCGAGATCGCAACCACGAGCACCAGACCGCAGATCCCGATCATCCACCGGTACCGCCGAGTGTCGATCACCGACGGCGACGATGACGGCGACGGCGGCACCGATGACGGCGCACTGCTCGAGCCGGCCAGTGCGGCCGCGCGGTCGGGATCGAGCCGATACACCGGAACGCCGGGGTCGGGCGCCTCGCCGGGCGCGCCGGCTGCTCCATCGGAGCGGCCCGTTGGCCCTTCGCCGGGCGGACCGGCTGACCCATCCGCGTGGCCCGTTGGCCCTGCGCCCGGCGGGCCTGCCGGCGCGCTCACGCGACCCGCGGCCTGCGCCTCAGGCGCCACTTCCCCGTGGTGGCCCGGCGCGCCATGGCCCGTGCGCGCTCCATCACGTCACCGCGTTCGGACAGCGCGAGCACGGCCGGCAACACGATCAGCACCCCCCCCAACGAGACCGAGAGGTCAACCAGAGTGACGAACCCGAAGTCCCGCAGCATTGTGATGTTCGAGAAGATCAGCACGCCGAATCCGACAATCGCTGTGATCCCCGAGGCGAGGACAGCCGCCCCCGTGGACCGGTAGGTGCGTGCGAGCGCCTCGGACAGATCGTGGCCGCCGGCCCGTTCTTGCCCGAAGCGCTCTGAGAGCAGGACGCTGAACTCGGTCGAGATCGCGATCACCAGCGAGCCGAGCGCCGCTGACATCGGGTTGAGCGGGATTCCGATCAGGTACAAGATCAGCGCCGACCAGCCGGTCGCGAGCGCGATCGGGATCAGCGGCACCAGCGCCCGCTTTGGCCGCCGGAAGAGCGCGAGCAGCACGAGACCGACGGCGATCAGGCCCGCGAGCAGGGTGAGCAGGCGAGTACCCGACGATGACAGTGCGGCGTTCGCCTGGGCGGCGAGCACCGGCAGCCCGGCCAGTTGTGCCTGCACGCCCGCGGGCGGGTGCAGTGCCGAGCGCATGTAGTTGATCACGCGCTCCTGGCGGGACAGCGGCATCAGGCGGATCCCGAACGCGAGCGTCGCCTCCCGGTGGTCCGGCGTGATCACCCCCTGGGAGAAGTACGTCGGCACCGCGGCGAGCAAGCCGTTGATCGAGCTTTGGCTCAGAGGTGCGCTCTGCCCGGCGGTGGTGCCGTTCGAAAACAGGTCCGGGAGCGAAAGGGCCGGACACAAGGTGGCGTGTGCGCAGCCCTGGTCCTCGCGGTAGCCATAGTGCGTGAGCAACGTGTTCTCGTAGCGAATCATCCACGCGACCGTCCGCGGGGTGGCCACGTTGGCGGCGTGGACCGTCACGTCGATCTCACCGGAGACACCGGTAACCCGCTCGAGCGTGCGAAGGTTTCGCAGCGACGGCATGCCGGCGGGCACGAGCTTGGTGACGTCGGACTGAACCGACGTCTGCGTGTCGGCGATCCAACCGAGCACCGCCAGCGTAGCCGCGAATGCGAGCACGCGCTCCGGTCGGCGGGCGACGCTCCGGATCGCCGCACCCAGCCCACGACCGGTGCCCTGGCGACCGCGGGCAGGCGGAGGGCGCCGACGCCCAAGGGTCCTGGCCAGCGGTGCCAGAACGGCATCGCGGGCGTCCCGGAGGATCTCGTGCGCCCCTCGCAACGATGCCCCGATGATGCCTCCGTCGCATTCGGAGAGGACGAGCGCAGCGGAGCCCGCGCTCAGCGCGCAAACCAGCGCGATCGCGATGCCCACGACCAGCAGCAGTCCGAAGCCGCGCACCATCGGAACCGGAGAGAGCAGCAGCACCAGGAAGCCGGTGGCGGTGGCCAGCGCGGCGGCCCCGATCGTTGGCGCTGCGACACCCGCGGCACGCGCGACCGCTTCTGGGGCGGACATCTCCCCTCCCGCCTCGCTGTCGGCGATCCGGCGAGCCTCCTGCGCGCGGGCCTGGAACTGGATCCCGTAGTCGACCGCCAGTCCGATCAGGATCGGCAACACCGCAATCGAGGCCATGGTCAAGGTTGACCCGAGAACTGCCAATAGGCCAAAGGTGATACTGGTCGCCGCCAGCGCGATCGCCAGCGGCAGCAACCTCAGCCGGCTGCGGAATACGACCAGCAGGGTGGCGGCCATCATCAGCACAACGGCGATCAGCAGGCCAGCGATCGAGCCGGTGATTTCGCTGGCCAGATCGTTGACCACTACAGGTACCCCGCTGATGGTGTAAGTCCCCCTGTGGGTGAGGCGGAACATCGGCATCTTCAGCGCCGCCCGGATCCAGGAGATCGCCCTGGCCTGCTGCGCGTCGCTGAGCGAGGCCTTCAGCCTGACCTGGATCAGGGCGGAGTTGGCAGTCGGAAACAGATACGAGAACCGCGCCTTGGGCTGGTTCACCCCACGCGTCTGGTCGAACACGATCTGCGAGATGAATTGCGGGTCGTCGATCGAGGGCGTTCCCGCGATGCCCGAGCTCACATAGAGACGCGCGAGCGTCTGTAGCTGCTGCTGCTCCTCGAGTTGACCGGCGGCACTCGCCTCGCTGAGCGCACGCTTGCGCCCCAGTCCTTGCCCGAGCGCGAGCGCGTAAGCGCTGTGCTGGGCGCTCGTGACCGACTGCCGGGCGCCGGTGAGCAGCCCCTGGATCTGCAGGTTGACGGCCGCGACGGCACGATTGAGGAACGTCCCAGGCCCGTAGAGCACCTTGACCGCGTTGGCCTTCATCAGCTTGCCGCACGGACTCCCCCACCCCCCATACGGCGCGTGGGTACCGGCCGCTGCCGGGGTAAATGCCTCCAGGTTCTGGTCGTGCACGGCGTACTGGCCGGCCAGACACGCCTCCAGCGCCGTCACGGTGACCAGATCCCTGGTCCCCACCAAGTCTCCCAGAGGCTCGCGGATCAAGACCACGACCGCGTCGTCGCCAAAGTTCCGCTGATCGTCGGCGGTGGCCTGAAAGCTCGCCGAAGATCGACTGACGAACGTGTCGGCACCAGCCGAGGGCTTCAGTCCCAGCGCGAGCACGCCGCCGCCAAGCGCCAGCGCAAACACGATCCCGACGGTCAGCAGCGGCCGGGCGCCGGCGGCCCGAGCCAACCGCTCACACCGGTCTCTCATCGTCATGCGATCGTCAGGCTAGCGATGTGACGAGCTGGTGCACGCATCCGGGGCGGCCCTCAGTCCATCGTGAGCGGGCCCTGAGACTCCCCGGACAGGAACTGGCGGATGAAGGGGTTCTCGGAGTTGAGCATGTCCTCGGCCGGACCCGCCTCGACGACCCTCCCCTTCCACAGGACGTTGATGTAATCTCCGACTCGACGGGCGCTCATGATGTCGTGGGTGATCACGCAGAAGGTGGGCAGGTGGGCCTTTTTCTTCTCCTTGGCGTCGTCCATCATGTCGCGGTGGATCTCGAGGATCAGCTCGCCCAGGAGCGCGGTGCGCACCGGGTCCAGACCCGAGTCGGGCTCGTCGAACAACAGGATGTCGGGTTCGAGCACGAGCGCGCGAGCGAAGCCGGCGCGCTTGCGCATGCCACCCGAGAGCTCGTTCGGTAACAGCGTCCGTGCATTGCCCAGGCCGACCTCGTTGAGGCGGCGCATGACAATGTCCTCGACCTCGTCTTCGCCCTTTTCGGTGTGCTGGCGCAACGGGAAGGCGACGTTGTCGAAGATGTTCATCGATCCGAACAGGGCGCCGTCCTGAAACAGCAAGCCGAATTTCTTGCGCATCTCGAACAGCTCGTTGTCGGGCATGTTGGGCACCGACTCGCCGTGCACCAGGACGTCACCCGCGTCGGGGTACAGCAGCCCGACCATGTGCTTGATGCAGACTGACTTCCCGGTTCCGGACGGGCCGATGATCATCGAGACCATGCCCTCCGGAAGGCCCATGTTCACCCCACGCAAAATCCGGTTACGCCCGAACGACTTGTAGACGTCAACGAATTCCACCGCGTCCGGGCGACCCGAGGGATAGACCTTGTATGAGTGCCACTTGTAGTCCTCCTCGGACGTCCCCTCGGGCGGGGCCGGACGAGGGGGCGGCTCAGCCACCACCGAGACGCGCGACGCGGTCGGCGCCACCGCCGGGGGCGCCTCCACCTGTGACGCCGGTGATTCCACGCCGTCGAGCCCGGGGTCAGGCACGGACTCGGGCTTGTCCTTGCCACCGGCACCGAAACCAAACCGTGTCATTGTCAGCCTCCTATGGGTGCCCTGGGATTGGCACCCCAAAAGAGCTGCGTCCCGAGCATTCCGATCAGATGGACAGACACGATATTCAAGACCATCGACTTGGCCGTGGCAGTGCCCACCCCGACCGGGCCTCCGCTGGCGTTATAGCCGTAGTAACAGCCGACGAGCACGATCACGAACGCCATGGTCATCGCTTTGATCAAGCTATATAAGAGGTCAGGCGGGTTCTGAAACTGCCAGAAGATCAGGAAGAACCCGCCGGAGGACACGTACCCGATCTGCTGGACGACCGCCAGATAGCTGGCGAAGAAGCCGGCTCCGATCGAGCACAGGTAGACGAACGGCAGCACGAGCAAGGCCGCGAGCAGGCGGGTGGCGCACAGGAATGTGATCCCGCTGATGCCCATCACCTCGAGCGCGTCAATCTCGTCGGAGATCCTCATCGAGCCGAGTTCGGCCACGATCCCAGTGCCCACCTTGGCCGCCATCATGTAGCCGAACACGAGCGGCACAAGCTCCCGCAGGTCGCACCAGGCCGCGAACACGCCGGAGTAGGCAGGCGTGCCTTCGCCATAGGTGAAGTAGGCCCCCTCGATCCCGCATTGCAGGCCGATGATGAACACCAGACCCCAGATCACCAGCGTGGAGGAGACGATCAGGATCCCGGCCTGGCGAAGCGTCTCGCCGAAAAAGCGCAGCACCCGCAAGGTGAGCACATCGCGCACGATCTGCGAACCGAACTTGACGATCTCCCCGAACGCTTCGATCCACCCGCGCGGGGTGACGATCAGTTCTTTCATCGGCGCGACCGGCCGCGGTGGGTCATGCTTCGCTTCGGGCGGTGCAGTGTCGCTGTCCTGAGGGTCACTTGATGACCGTCGTGATCTCAGGATGGGTCGCGAGCAGCGTCTGAGTGAACGCGTAGTTGAACGCAAACACGCCGAGGAATGCGATCACCACCGCTTGGTTGACCGCCCGACCAACCCCCTCGGCGCCGCCTGATGCGGTCATGCCCTTGTAGCAACAGACGATCGCGATGATCGCGCCGAACAGCGTCGTCTTCAGGACCGAGCCCCAGAGGTCGGTTGTCGAGGCGTTGTTGAAAAACGTGGCCCAGAACGGCCCCAGCGGCGCGTTGTTGACCAGCGTCGCGAGGATCCCGCCGAAGATGCCGAACAGCAGCGCGTAGATGTCGAATAGGCCGGTGACGAGCATCAACGCGAGGAAGCGCGGAACCACGAGGTTCTTGATCGGGTCGACGCCGAGCACCTGCAGGGCGTCGAGCTCCTCGCGGATCTTCCGGGCGCCGAGATCAGCCGTGATCGCCGTGCCGGCGACGCCGGCCAGCACGATCGCGTCGACGAACGGTGCGAACTCCCTGATCGATGCGAGCACGAAGAAGCCGCCGAGCCGGTCCAGCGCACCGAACAGGACGAGGAAGTTCGCCGCTTGCAGTCCCGGCGCCTCGTAGCCGAACGCGACGGTCGAGATCAGCAGCGGGAACCAGCACAGCCTCATCGCGAACAGGAACTGGCCGACGAACTCGCTGCCGTACGGGTACGGCGGTCTCACCGCAGACACGAGCGTCTTGCCAGTCAGGATCATCATGTTGCCGACCTCTTCCAGCACCCCCTTTGTGGGCAGGAACGCTCGGTCGGCGACGGCTCGGATCAACGGTCTCGTTCCTCCCAGTATCTGTGGGCCGCTCGCGCAGCCCACCGCGGACAAGCCTACGCCACCCCCAAACCAAAGACCAACTGACAACCGTTGGCGGCGAGGAGCACCGTCAGCCGGGCGCGCGCACGCGTGGTATGTTCGGCTCGCGTTGAGCGGGTGGAGATTGAGGAGCCGCAGGAGCTGCGGGATGATCGCCGGCCTCGTCGGAACTCTGGCGCTGACGGGTTGCGGCGCCGGTGCCCGTCAGGACGTAAACGAGCCGGACGGCAACTTCACCGTGGCCGTCCGGACCGCAACCTTTCCCGCCTCTCAGCGGCTCGCCCAGCGCACCCACCTGGTGATCGCGGTGCGCAACGCCGGCGTCACAGCGATCCCGGACGTCGCGGTGACGATCTGCAACCTCACCTGTGCCTATCCTGCCCCCCGGGGCGCGGGGACGAGCGCGCAGGCGTTCGCCGAGGATCTAGACATGCCGTACCTGGCGGACCCCTCGCGGCCGGTGTGGATCGTCGATCGGGCACCCGGAGCGTGCCGCTTCAGTTGCCAGTCGGGCGGAGCCGGTGGCGCGGTGACCGCGTACTCAAACACCTGGGCGCTGGGCACGCTCGAGCCGGGGGCGACCGCAACATTCGACTGGGCCGTTACCGCTGTGAAGGCCGGAAAGCACGTCGTGGCGTGGCAAATCGCCGCCGGGCTGAACGGGAAGGCCAAGGCGGTGCTGGCCAACGGAGCCAAGCCGCGGGGCGCATTCATCGTCACGATCCACAGCGCCCCTCAGCAGACATACGTCAAGGCCAACGGGCAGGTCGTGGCGGTCAACCGTTAGTGGTGACCGCGAAGTAGTCGCCACTAAGCGTCACTCGAGGCCGCCCAGATGTTGACGCCGCCATCGACCGCGTGACGGTCGATTTCGGCCAACTCGGCCGAGTCGAAGTCGAGCCGGTCCAGCGCCGCCACGTTTTGCTCGAGCTGCCGAATGCTGCTCGCGCCAATCAGCGCCGAGGTGACGCGCTGATCTCGCAGCACCCACGCGATCGCCATCTGGGCCAGCGACTGCCCGCGGCGCTCAGCGATCTGGGCCAGAGCCTGGACACGCTGGAGGTTCTCGGGCGTGATCAGCGCCTCGGAGAAATGCAGCCCCCGGCGCACTCGCGAGTCCTCAGGCACGCCACCGAGGTACTTGTCGGTCAGCAGCCCCTGCCCGAGCGGCGAGAACACGATGCACCCGGCGCCCTCGCGTGCCAGCACCGCCAACAACTCCGCCTCGACCCAGCGGTTGAGCATCGAATACGAAGGCTGATGAATCAACAACGGAGTGCCCAGGTTGCGCAGGATCTGGACGGCCTCCGCAGTTCGCTCGGGGCCGTAGGAGGAGATGCCGACGTAGCGTGCCTTGCCCTGTCGGACGGCCGTATCGAGCGCTCCCATCGTCTCCTGCAGCGGCGTCTCGGGGTCGAACCGGTGCGAGTAGAAGATGTCCACATAGTCCAATCGCATCCGCTTGAGGCTCGCCTCCAGGCTCCCCAGCAGGTACTTGCGCGAGCCCCACTCGCCATACGGCCCAGGCCACATGTCGTAGCCGGCCTTGGTCGAGATCACGAGCTCGTCCCGATAGGCCTGAAAGTCCTCGGCAAAGATCCGGCCGAAGTTGATCTCCGCGCTCCCGTATGGCGGTCCGTAATTGTTGGCCAGGTCGAAGTGAGTGACGCCGAGATCGAACGCACGTCGCAGGATCGCGCGGCTGGTGACGAGCGGCCGGTCGTCGCCGAAGTTCTGCCACAGACCGAGTGAGATCGCCGGCAGCTTGATCCCACTGCGCCCGCATCGGCGATAGGGGAAGTTGTCGTACCTGGCTGCCGCCGGCACGTACAGCGTAGGTCCAAGGTCGGGGTCGAACGGCACAGGCTGAGTATTTCACGGTGCGTCGATCACCGGCTCGCCGAGGTTTCTCCTAGCCGCTAGCCTAGTCGCCGTCCGGTGAAGTCGAGGGTTCGTCCGCCGGCGGGCGATGGGCGACAGCATTCTGCCGTCTGGCGGACAAATCCCTTGGCTGTTTGGCCATCGGGATAGTGACCCGCCGACGCGAGTTCCCTAGGCTGTCGCCGCTTACGCTTCGACGAGACTTGCTCATTCACGCGCGCGCCCCGGCCGCCGAGGGCGCGGATCCAGGAAGGAACGACTCAACATGGCCATCCGCCAGCAGAACGTCCTCGCCGCCCAGTGGACCCCCAACGGCACCGTCCTTGGAGCCCCCGACCTCACCGCCCCGGACAACCAGATCTTCGGGGTCAACGTGTTCAGCCCCATGATCCAGCGTCAGCGGCTGCCCAAGGACGTCTTCCGCCGCCTGCAGCAGACGCTGGCCAAGGGTGAGGCGCTCGACACGTCGCTCGCCGATGCCGTCGCACTGGCGATGAAGGAGTGGGCGCTCGAGAAGGGCGCCACGCACTACAGCCACGTGTTCCAGCCGCTCACCGGGCTGACCGCCGAGAAGCACGACAGCTTTTACGGCCCCACCGGTGAAGGCACCGCACTGGCCGAGTTCTCAGGCAAGGAGCTGATTCAGGCCGAGCCC
>Ga0302325_10012681_pt1 | contig 18051 bp, 15 predicted proteins | sample Palsa_T0_2_FD_201948 | JGI IMG/M metagenome (GOLD analysis project Ga0302325, IMG submission 201948) | Peat permafrost microbial communities from Stordalen Mire near Abisko, Sweden - Palsa_T0_2 | ecosystem: Environmental > Terrestrial > Soil > Palsa > Peat permafrost | place: Sweden: Abisko...
GTCAACGGCGTACAGATTGCGATATCGAAGATCTCCGGGCCGCCGGGCGATGCCGCCAGCGCGAAGACAATGATTACACTTACGCGGCTTTGAGACTCTCGTCGGTGCCCGCGCTCTGGCAAGTGCTCGAAGTGCACCACAAGGACTGCGAGCCGCACGGACCCTACAAACCCTGGTGGGACAACGGCATCCCGAAGGAATAGGGTCAATACGAGGCACGCAAACTCGTTGGTGTTTACCGCTGGCTCCTAGAGAATGGTGATCTTTGGCAGGAGCACGACTACGGCCCGCCCGCGCGGGACTAATCCAACGCCCAGCGCAATGCGCCGTCACCGGACGGTTACGCTGGAACAGCGATCCTTGGCGATAAAGCGCACCGGGTCAGCAGCACAAGGCGAGCCACCGCCTGGAGAGACGAAATCGATCCTGCGGCACTTACAGTGCACTTAACAAGATCCCTGAGTTAACCTGATCACAGGAGAATATACTTTAACTCTTTGATTTATTTGATCGGGGTGACAGGATTTGAACCTGCGACCTATACGTCCCGAACGTAGCGCTCTACCAGGCTGAGCTACACCCCGATTTAGGAACGACCAAGGCCGTCCTGAAGCGGCCGCCCCGCCTTGGCGCCGGGGCCGCGCAGTGTACCCGCGCCTCGAAAGGCGCGCCAATTCCTTTCCCGTCCGCCGCGGCCCTAAGGGATTGCGACTCAGTGGACGGCGACCGCCCTGCGCGATGGGCACTCACGTCGTGTGCTCAACGGCAAAGCGCGCGAGGCTCGCAAGGCCTTCCTTATAAGAAGATCCCGGCAGGACATCGAGCGCCGCCAGGGCGAGGGCAGATTCCGTTTCTGCCGCGCCTTGCGCGTAGTCGAGTCCGCCGGTCGCTTCGATGGCCGCGACCACGGCATCCAGCTCGATCAAGCCGCCGCTTTTGATGGCGCGGCGAATCGCCGCACGCTGAGACTCGTCGCCATGCTTAAGTGCGTGAATGAGTGGCAGGGTCGGCTTCCCCTCGGCCAAGTCATCGCCCAGGTTCTTGCCGCGCGCGGACGGGTTCGAACGGTAGTCGAGGACGTCATCCATGAGCTGGTAGGCGGTTCCGAGATGCCGCCCGAAACGGGCGAGTGCAGCCTGCACTTCGGGGGGACTTTGAGATAGAACCGCCGCAACCTCCGCACCCGCCTCAAAGAGCCGGGCGGTCTTGCGATGGATCACGTCGAGATAGCGCTGTTCGGTCGTTTCCGGGTCGTGCGCATTCATCAGCTGCAGCACTTCGCCTTCGGCAATCACATTGGTCGCATTCGCCATAATCTCCATCACGCGCTGCGAATGCAGGCTCGCCATCATCTGAAAAGCGCGGCTATAGACGAAGTCCCCGACCAGCACGCTTGCCTGATTGCCAAAGACCTCGTTCGCGGTGTCGCGGCCGCGACGCTTGGATGAGCTGTCGACCACGTCGTCGTGCAGCAAGGTGGCCGTGTGAATGAACTCGATGAACGCCGCAGCCTCGATATGTCCCTCCGAGCTCCTGCCGCAGGCTCTTCCGGCGAGCACGACCAAGAGCGGGCGCAGCCGCTTGCCACCGCCGGTGATGATGTGCGCCGCGACCTGGTCGACGAGGGCCACGCTGCTCTTCAAGCGTGCCCTGACGACCGCATTAACGGCGTCGAGGTCGCCTTGGATCAAGGCACGGATTTCATCGAGGGTCATGGATGAGAGTGTATCTGGAGTAGGGCATTCTGGCGGGAGTCGGTTTGACCCCCCACCACCCGGTCAGTAGAATGCGCGGCCTTTCGCAGGCTCGGCTCCCGGGCCCCAGGACATACCATGTACGCGGTTATCGCCACGGGCGGCAAGCAATATCGGGTCACCCAGGACGGGGTGCTGCGCATCGAGAAGCTCGATGCCGAGCCCGGCGCGACGGTTGAGTTTGGCGAGGTTCTGCTCGTCGGCGAAGGCGCCGACGTCAAGCTCGGCGCACCCCATCTCAAGGGCGGAAAGGTCAGTGCCACGGTGCTGCGCCACGGCAAGGGCACCAAGGTGTCCATCGTCAAGTTCCGGCGCCGCAAGCACTATCTGCGTCAAAAGGGACACCGGCAGATGTTCACAGAGGTGAAGGTGACCGCGATCAGCGCGGGCTAGGCCGCGGCTCACTCGAGGGTTTTGCAAAGATGGCACACAAGAAAGCAGGCGGCAGTACTCGTAATGGACGCGACTCGCATTCCAAACGCCTGGGCGTCAAGCGCTTCGGCGGCGAGCAGGTGCTGGCCGGCAACATCATCATTCGCCAGCGCGGCACGCCAGTTCGCGCAGGTGCAAACGTGGGTGTGGGCGTCGACCACACGCTCTTCGCCAAGGTAACCGGGCGCGTCAAGTTCAAGAAGTCAGGCTCCGACCAGCGCCTGTATGTCAGCGTGCTGCCCGAGACGAACTGAACGCCCGCGCAAGCCGCACCCGGATCCCTGACGACCCCGGCCCTGCCGGGGTTTTCATCTGAGCCATGAAATTCGTCGATGAAGCACGGTTGAAAGTGCAGGCCGGCCACGGCGGCCGTGGCAGCACCAGCTTCCGGCGCGAGAAGTTCGTGCCGCTGGGCGGCCCCGACGGCGGTGACGGTGGTCATGGTGGCAGTGTGTACCTGCGTGCAGCACCGGGGATCAATACACTCGCCGATTTTCGCATCGAGAGAACCTTCAAGGCCGAGGTCGGCGAGTACGGTTCGGGCAACGACTGCACCGGACGAGGCGGCAGCGACCTTTATATTCCCGTGCCGATCGGCACCGTGGTCCGGGATTCTGCAACTCAGGAAGCCCTGGGCGACCTCACCCGCGAAGGGCAGGAGCTCCTGGTGGCGCGCGGCGGCAAGGGCGGCTGGGGCAATGCGCGCTTCAAGTCGAGCACCAATCGCTCACCGCGCCAATTTGGACCCGGACTGCCTGGTGAGAAACGCTTACTTGAGCTCGAGCTTAAGCTAATCGCGGATGTGGGTCTCCTGGGCTTGCCCAATGCCGGGAAAAGCACCCTGATTCGCGCCGTTTCCGCGGCCCGGCCGAAGGTCGCGGGCTACCCCTTCACGACGCTGCACCCGAATCTGGGCGTCGTTGCAGTGGGCGAGCACCGAAGCTTCGTAATGGCGGACATTCCGGGGCTTATCGAGGGTGCATCCGACGGAGCGGGTCTGGGCCACAGGTTCCTCAGACATCTGCAGCGCACGCGGCTGCTGCTGCATTTGGTGGACATGGCGCCTCCTGATCCGGAGGCGGACCCGGTGAAGGATGCGCGGGCGATTGTGCTGGAACTGAAGAAATTCGATCCGGCCTTGGCGAAGAAGCCGCGCTGGCTCGTTCTCAACAAGCGCGATCTCATGCCGGATGAGGAGGCCGAGGAGCTTGCGCGTTCCATCGTGCGGCGGCTGCGATTCCGCGGCACACACTTTCTCATATCCGGCGCCACGGGACGCGGCACGCAGGAGCTATGCGCGGCGGTGATGAACTTCCTCGAGGAGCGCGCTCGCGCGGAGCGCACGGAATCTTAGGCTTTTGCCTGCATCTGCCGGATGCGCGCCGCGAGTCGGCTCTTATGCCGCGCAGCCTTGTTGCGATGTACGATCTTCTTCGTCACCAGCGTATCGATCAGGGGCACGGCCTCCTGATAACTCGTGCGCGCGGTCTCTTTATTACCGGTCGCAATGGCCGCGATCACTCGGCGCAAGGCGGAGCGCATCCGTGAGCGCAGCGCGACATTGCGCGCGCGGTGCTTTTCGGCCTGGCGGGCGGCTTTTTCCGCTGACTTGGTATTAGCCACAGTGGTCCATCCATTTATCGGGCGCGGTAGTCTGGGGAGCCTCCGATGCCTTGTCAACGCTGGCGGTGCCCTGACCTTAGGGCGCCTGCGCTATAGTTTGCGGGCTGCGGTGCGAGGGCGGCGATGGAGCTTATTCGAGGACTCACGAACCTGCGCCCGCATCACCGGGGCTGCGCAGTCACCGTCGGCGGCTTCGACGGGCTGCACCTGGGGCATCAGGCGCTCATCGGCCGCCTGCACGACGTTGCGGCGCGCTTGAGCTGCCCGACGATGCTCGTAAGCTTCGAGCCCATGCCGCGCGAGTACCTGGCGCCCGATTCGCCGCCTGCGCGCCTGACGACGTGGCGCGAGCGCTGGCATGTGCTGCAGGAGCTGGGGCTCGATCATGTGCTGTTGCTGCGCTTCGGGGAGGGCCTGCGACGCCTCTCCGGGGAGGATTTTGCACAGATTCTGGCGCGCGATCTGCAGGCGGCCGCGGTCGTTGTGGGTCATGATTTCAAGTTCGGCCGGGGCGGGGAGATGAGCGCCGCAGCGCTCGCCGCGGGCGGTGAGCGCTTCGGCTTCATGGTCGATATCGTGCCGCCGGTGATGCTCGGAGGCGAGCGCGTCAGCAGCAGCGGTGTGCGCGCGGCCCTGGGCAGAGGTGACCTGGCGCACGCCGAACGCTGGCTCGGCAGACCCTATTCCATGATCGGGCGCGTGGTGCATGGAAGTCATTTGGGACGCGAGCTGGGATTTGCCACCGCGAACGTGCAGCTGCACCGCAAGCGCACGCCGCTTGCGGGGATATTTGCGGTGCGCATCCGCGGGGCCGGGACTGAGACACTGCCGGGGGTGGCAAGCTTGGGCACGCGGCCGACGGTCGGGGGCACAGAGCCCCTCCTCGAGGCGCACGTGTTCGATTTTGCCGGCGACCTTTACGGGCGCGAGATCGAGGTCGAGTTCGTCGAGAAGCTGCGCGATGAGGAGCGCTTCGTGGACCTTGCCGCGCTCACCCGGCAGATGCATGTGGATGCCGCGCAGGCGCGGCGCATTTTGGAGTGTTGAGCGCGAAATGGACTACAAGCACACGATCAATCTGCCGCAGACGGACTTTCCGATGAAGGCGGACCTCCCCAGGCGCGAGCCCATTACGCTTGCGCACTGGGATGAGCTTGCGATCTACCGCCGCCAGCGCGAGGTTGCGCAGGGCCGGCCGCGCTTCGTGCTGCATGACGGGCCGCCCTATGCCAACGGCGTCATTCACATCGGCCACGCCGTCAACAAGATTCTGAAGGACATCGTCGTCAAATCGCGCTTCCTCGATGGCTTCGATACGCCCTATGTGCCGGGCTGGGACTGCCACGGGCTGCCGATCGAGCTGCAGATCGAGAAGAAGGAAGGCCGCCCGGGCGACAGGCTCGACGTCAGGGCGTTCCGAGCCGCCTGCCGCGCCTTTGCGGAAGAGCAGATCAAAAGCCAGCGCACCGACTTCAAGCGCCTCGGCGTATTGGGCGACTGGGATCATCCCTATCGCACCATGGATCCCAAGTACGAGGCACAGCAGCTGCGCGCCTTCGGCCAGGTGCTGCACAACGGCCATGTGTATCGCGGCTCGAAGCCCGTGCACTGGTGCCTCAATTGCCGCTCGGCGCTTGCGGAGGCCGAAGTTGAGTACGAAGAGAACACCTCGCCGGCCGTTGACGTCGGCTTCGAGCTCATCAACGAGGATCGCGAGAAGCTGCGGCAGACCTTTGATTTGGGCATGCTCCCTCCAGGTCCCGTATACGCCGTGATCTGGACGACGACGCCCTGGACGCTGCCCGCGAACGAGGCCTTGAGCGTTCATCCGGATTTTATGTATTCACTCGTCTCGACGAATCGCGGCAGCATGATCGTGGCGAGCGATCTGCGCGCGCGCGTGGACAGTTACGCGCCGCGGGGCATCAAGAACACAGGCGCGGCGGATGATGATGTCACGGCCGTCTACGGGCGCTCGCTCGAGGGGTTTCGCTTTCATCACCCGTTCTACGAGCGCGTGGTGCCGATCGTGCTGGGCGAGCACGTCACGCTCGATGTCGGCACCGGCATTGTCCACACCGCCCCTGCGCACGGACTCGATGATTGGACGGTTGCGCAGCGCTACGGATTGGCGGTCAATAATCCAGTGGGCAATGACGGGCGCTTCGTGCGCGGCACGCCGCTCTTCGTCGGTGAATTGATCTGGGATGCGAACCCGCACGTCATCGGCGTGCTCGAGGAGAAAGGCAGGCTCTTCAGGCACGAGCCGTACCAGCACAGCTATCCGCACTGCTGGCGCCACAAGACGCCGCTCATCTTTCGCGCTACTCCGCAGTGGTTCATCAGCATGGAGGCGAAGTCGCTGCGCGAGCATGCGCTGCGCGATGTGAAGAAGGTGGCGTGGACTCCGGCCTGGGGCGAGCAGCGCATCAGCGGCATGCTCGCGAATCGCCCCGACTGGTGCATTTCCCGGCAACGCACCTGGGGCGTGCCGATACCGCTTTTCGTTCATCAGGCAACGGGCGAACTGCATCCGCGCACGCCTGAACTCATTGAAGAGGCGGCGCGCCTCGTCGAGCGCGGCGGCGTGGAAGCCTGGTTTGAGCTTGATTCCAAGGAGCTCATCGGCACGGACGCCGCCTACTATGCAAAGGTCGTGGACGTCATGGACGTGTGGGCCGATTCGGGCCTGTCATTCGAGGCCGTGGGGAAGCTGCGCCCGGAAATTGCGGCCCCGGTCGATTTGTATCTCGAAGGCTCCGACCAGCACCGCGGCTGGTTCCACAGCTCGCTCCTCATGTCCGAAGCCATGTACGAGCGCGCGCCCTATCGCGGCGTGCTCACGCACGGTTTTGCCGTGGATGAGAAGGGCCGCAAGATGTCGAAGTCCTTGGGGAACGTGATCGCGCCGCAGAAAGTGATTCAGAACCTGGGCGCGGATGTGTTGCGCCTCTGGGTGGCGGCAACCGACTACGCCAATGAGATGAGCGTGTCGGATGAGATCCTGAAGCGCATGGCGGACTCCTATAGGCGCATGCGCAACACGGTGCGCTTTCTCCTTGGGAATCTCGCAGGCTTCGACCCGCAGGAGCATTCAGTCGCGCCTCAAGACATGGTGGCGCTCGACGCCTATGCGCTCGCGCGCACGCGGCAACTGCAGGACGAGGTGATCGAGGCCTACAGGAGCTACGCGTTTCACTTGATCTATCAGAAGGTCCACAATTTCTGCGTGGTGGACCTGGGCGGCTTGTATCTCGACATCCTGAAGGATCGCTTGTACACGACGCCCGCGACCGGCCATGCGCGCCGCTCGGCGCAGACTGCGATGTTTCACATCGCCGAAAGCATCGTGCGCTGGCTTGCGCCCATTCTCTCCTTCACCGCTGAGGAGATCTGGCGCCATCTTCCCGGTCCGCGCCTGGAGTCGGTGTTCCTCGCCACCTGGCACACCCTGCCCGAGGTGCCGGCGACGAGCATCGACTGGCCGGCGCTCATCGCGCTGCGCTCCAATGTCATGCACAAACTTGAGGCGCTCCGCGATGCCGGCGCCATCGGTTCGTCGCTCGATGCGGCCGTGGATGTCTATGCCACGCCCGCCGATTACGCCAAGGTGAGTTCATTGGGCGATGAGTTGCGCTTCCTCTTCATCACCTCCGCAGCGCGCCTGCACGAGCGCGCGGCAGCGCAGGAGGAAGTCATCGAAGTCACGCCCGCAGCAGAGCCAAAGTGCGTGCGCTGCTGGCACCATCGGCCGGATGTGGGCTCCGATCCTGAGCATCCTGAGTTGTGCGCCCGATGCGTCACGAACCTCTCGCTGCCGGGCGAACGGCGGGTATTCGCGTGAACGAGGGCAGCGGCTGGCGCTGGCTGCCGGTCAGCGTGGCAGTGATGGGCCTCGATCAGTTCACCAAGCTTCTGGTCGTGCAACACTTGAAGCTCTACAGCAGCATCTACGTGCTGCCGGTGCTCGACTTCAGCCTGCGCTACAATCGGGGCGCCGCCTTCAGCTTTCTCGAGGGCGCATCGGGGTGGCAGCGCTGGTTTTTCACCGCGCTGGCCCTTGTCGTAGGAGGCGCGATATTGGTCTGGATGCGGCGTTTGAAGGGCTCCACGCAGTGGCTGCTGTCCTTGAGTCTCGCGCTCATTCTCGCCGGCGCGCTCGGTAACATGATCGATCGCTTACGGCTCGGCCGCGTCATCGACTTCATCGTCGCGCATTGGGGCCACGCGGAGTTCCCGGCGTTCAACGTGGCGGACTCTTCCATCACCGTCGGCGCGGCGCTGCTCCTCCTTGATGCGCTCATCGAGAGCCGCCGCAAACCAGGACCCGTCTGATGCAGATACTGCTCGCCAACCCGCGCGGCTTCTGCGCAGGCGTCGATCGCGCCATCGACATCGTCGAGCGGGCCCTGGAGCTCTTTGGATCGCCTGTCTATGTGCGTCACGAAGTGGTACACAACCACCATGTGGTCGAGCGCCTGCGCGGCTTGGGAGCGGTGTTCGTCGAGGAACTCGATCAGGTTCCCGCCGGCGCCAACGTGATCTTCTCGGCGCACGGCGTGTCGCGTGCGGTCGTCGACGCGGCCGCCAAGCGCGGTCTCACCGTGTTTGATGCCACCTGTCCCCTCGTGACCAAGGTGCACATGGAAGTGCAGCGCTACGCAAATGAAGGCCGCGACGTCATCCTGATCGGCCACGCGGGCCATCCCGAAGTTGAGGGAACAATGGGGCGCTTTGATACCTCCTTCGGCGGAACGATTCATCTGGTGCAGAGCGTCGCCGATGTCGCGACTCTCCTCGTGCGCGATCCGGAGCGCCTCGCCTTCGTCACTCAAACGACGCTGTCGATGGATGACACGGCACAGATCGTGGCGGCTTTGCGCGAGCGTTTTGCGCACCTGGCGACGCCGCGGCATGAAGACATCTGCTACGCAACGCAGAACCGGCAGGACGCGGTGAAGAAACTCCTCGAACTCTGTGATGTGCTCGTGGTGATCGGTTCGCGCAGCAGCTCCAACTCCAACCGGCTGCGCGAGCTTGCCGAGCGCGCGGGGATTTCCGGTTACCTCGTGGATGGACCCGAGGATCTGCACCGCGAGTGGTTTGACGGCAAAACCACAGTAGGCATTACCGCAGGCGCCTCGGCGCCCGAGGTCCAGGTGCAGCAGGTCATCGAATGCCTGCGCGGCTGGGGTGGCGAGGTGTCGCATGAAATCTCCGGTCGCGAGGAGAAGGTCTATTTTTCGCTGCCCCGGGAGCTTAGGCGCTAGCGAGCGCCGTAGAGGGATTTTTTCAGGCGCCAGCGCTTGTGCGACCACGGCCAATCAGGCGGCGATGCGCGAATCTGTGCTTCCACCGCACGCGCATAGCGCTCGGTAAGCTCGCCGGGCGCGCTCGCCTCACCCGCGGCGGCGAGGCTTGCAAATTCCATCCGGTAGCGGCCGCGCGCCAGGCGGCGCATCTGCGCGAAGAACACCGGATAGCGTGTCGCGCGCGCAATTTCCTCCGTGCCCACGAAAAAAGCAGTGTCGCGGTTCAAGAAGCGCAGCCACTGTTTGTGCTCGGACTTTGTCGGCTCCTGGTCGGCGATCATGCAGATCGCGCGTACGACCTTTCGCCGCTGCAGAATATCCGGGAGCAGCGCATCCGCCGCTACGAGGCGTGCACCAAAGCGCGTGCGCAGTTTCAGCATTTCGCGCTCCGCCCAGGGATTGATCAGCGGCTTGTAGGCGGCATCGAGCGGGTAGCCGAGCTCGGCCGACAGTGCGAGGAGAAACCATTCCCAGTTGCACTGGTGCGCAGCCACGATGAGCACCGGCTTGCCCTGGGCAAGAAGCTCGCGGATCACCTCGAGGTTGGCAATCGCCACGTGCTCGCGCAGCTTCTCGGCAGGCCAACTCACGGCCTTCACGATCTCCACCAGCACCTGCGCGAATCCCGAGTAGTAGCGGCGCATGATTCCGCGCAGCTCGCTCTCGTCCGCTTCGGGAAAAGCGATCTTCAGATTCTCGTGAACGACGTCGGCCCGATACGGCACGACGCGAAACGTCACCCAGGCGATGAGGGCCGCGAGCGCATACAGCACGCGCAGCGGCAGAGCGGCGACGAGTCGCAGCCACCACGCCGCCCGTTGCATGTCACACGGCCGGATGCGGCTTGGCGGGCGCGGGCGGTTTGGGCGGACGGGTGGAGAGCGCGCTGGACACCTTCGGTCCGATCCAGCGCTCGATATCGTCGATCACCGTGAAGGCCGCCGGCACGATCACGAGCGTCAGGAGCGTCGAGGTCAGAAGGCCGCCGATGACCGCAACTGCCATGGGCGCGCGGAACGAATTGTCCCCGTGTATTCCGATGACGACCGGCAACATGCCCGCGACCATCGCGACCGTGGTCATGACGATGGGGCGCGCGCGCTTGTGGCCGGATTCCATGAGCGATGTGAGCCGATCCTTTCCGGCCCGCATCTCCTCGATGGCGAAGTCGACCAGCAGAATGGAATTCTTGGCGACAATGCCCATCAGCATGAGAAAGCCGATGACGACCGGCAGCGACACCGGCATCTGGCAGATCATCAAAGCCACGGCTGCGCCGCCCACTGACAGGGGCAGGGCGGAGAGGATCGTGAGCGGCTGGAATACCCGCGCGAACAGCAACACAAGTACTGCGAACACCATGAGGACGCCCGTCGCCATGGCGAGCGCGAAGTTCGTGAAGAGCTCCGTCATCACCTCGGCGGCGCCGACGTCCACCAGATGCACCCCGTTCGGCAGGTTCTTCATCGTGGGCAGCGCACGGATGGCTTTCATCGCGGTGCCGAGTTCAACGCCGTTCAGATCCGCTTCGAGCGATAGACGCCGGCTCTGGTTGTAGCGCCGCACCTTCGTCGGTCCCTCGCCGAAGGACAGGTCGGCGACGGATTTCAGCGGCACCGACTGCCCGGAGGCTGTCGGTACGGGGAGGTTCTCGAGAGTCGCCATGTCGTTGCGCGCGTGCTCGACGAGGCTTACGCGAATGGGGATCTGCCGGTCCTTGAGAGAGAACTTCGCCACGTTCTGCGGGATGTCGCCGAGGGTTGCGATCAGCACGGTCTGGCTGATGCTTTCCACCGTCACGCCCATTTGTGCCGCAACATCCAGCCGCGGCCGAATCAGGATCTCCGGACGCGGCAGGTCGCCGTTGATGCGCGGATCGCGCAGCGACGGTAGCGTTCGCATCTCGGAGATGACCTGGCGCGCCGTCCTCTGCAGCAGATCAAAGTCATCGCCCGTCAGATACAAAGCGATGTCACGGCCACCGCCGTTGCCGGCGCCGTTATTTGAAAAGTCGATGCGCGCATCGGGAATCTTGCGCAGTTCGGTGATCGCCCCCTGCTCAATCTGGCGTTGGGTGCGCTTGCGCTGCTCACGCGGCACGAGCGAGATGTAGAGCACGGCATTGCGCACCTCGCTCGCCACGTTGCCGTCATCACCGATCGCCTCGACGACGTCAGTAACTTCGGGCTGGCGGCGCAGTATCTCGGTCGCCCGGGCGGACACCGCCGCCGTCTGCTCGAGGCGCACCCCGGGCGGCAACTCAATATTGAGCTGCGAGCTCGTGCCGTTGTCCTGCGGTACGAAAGTCGTCGGCAGCATGCCGAAGGCGACGATCGACAGCACGAAGAACCCCGTGCCGAATGCCAGCGTCTTCCACCGATGCAGGATGCACCAGCGCAGAGTGTTGAGGTAGCGCGTCATGATCGGTCCGTCATAGTGGACCTTCAGACTGTCCGATCTTAGGGAGTAGGCGGCGATGACCGGCGTGATGAGCCGTGCGACGAGCAGCGAGAAGAATACGGCCGCAGCGACGGTGAGCCCGAACTGCTCGAAGTACTGCCCGGTAATGCCGCCCATGAACGACACCGGCAGGAACACGGCGATGATCGTGGCTGAGCACGCAACCACCGCCAGCCCGATCTCATCGGCGGCGTCGAGCGCCGCCTGAAAGCCGCTTTTGCCCATGCGCATGTGGCGCACGATGTTCTCGATCTCGACGATGGCATCGTCGACCAGGACGCCCGCGACGAGCGACAGCGCGAGCAGGCTGATCTGATTGAGCGTGAACCCCATCCACTGCATGAAGGCGTAGGTCGGGATCGCGGACAGCGGGATTGCGAGCGCAGAGATCGCCGTCGCCCGCAGATTGCGCAGAAAGAACCACACCACGAGCACTGCGAGTATCGATCCTTCGATGAGCGCCAGCATGGAGCTTTCGAACATCTCATAGGTCTCATCGACCGAGGTGTAGATCAGCTTCACGTTGACTTGCGGGAAGTCCTTGGCGATTTTCCCGAGCTCCTTCTGCACGCCTTTGAGCACGGCAACGTCCGAAGAACCGCGCGCCCGCAGCACACCGAAGGTCGTGGCGATGCGGCCGTTGAAGCGCGAGATCATGCGCACTTCGGCGACGCCGTCGTGCACCTCGGCCATATCCGAAAGGCGCGCGAAGCGGCCCCCGGGGAGCGTGATCTGCGTGTCGCCGAGCTGCATGGCGGAGCCTGCACCGCCGAGCACGCGGATCGATTGCTCGCCGCCCCCCAGCTGTGCCCGGCCGCCCGGCGCGTCAATGTTGAGGCGCGTCAGCTGCTGGTTGACGTCAACTGCCGTGATGCCGAGCGCCTGCATGCGCGCGGGATCCAGGTCCACGCGAATCTCGCGGTCGACGCCGCCGCCGCGCTGCACCTGCGCGACGCCGGACACACCGAGGAGGCGCTTGCTGATCGTGTTGTCGACGAACCACGACAGTTCCTCCTCCGTCATGCTGGTGGTGTTTACTGCGAAGTAGGCAATGGCGCCGCCGTCGACGTCGATCCTCTGCACGACGGGTTCCTGGATGCCTTGCGGCAGCTGGCTGCGCACCTTGGAGACGGCGTCGCGCACATCCGCGACCGCCCGATCCACCGGAGTACCGATCTGGAACTCAATTGCCGTGTAGGCCTGGCCTTCCATGGACAGCGAAGTCATGCGCTTGATATTGCCGATGCTGGAAACCGAGCCCTCGACCTTCTGCACGATCTGCGTGTCGATTTCCGTCGGCGCCGCGCCCGGCTCCGACACGGTCACCGTTACGAGCGGAAATGTGATGTCGGGGTTCTCGTTGATGGGCAGGCGGATGAAGGCGACGATGCCCATGAAGGTGAGCACGACGAACAGAACCAGCGGCGAAACCGGATGCCGGATCGCCCAGGCGGAAATGTTCTTCACGACGCCGACTCCCGCTGCAGCACGGCGCTGACACGCTCACCCTCACGCAGGAAACCAGCAGCGGTGGTGACGATGCGTTCGGACCCCGTGAGCCCTGCACCGATCACGACGCCCGCGGCGGTGGTGTCAATGACGCTCACCTTGCGCCGCTCGACTTCATTTTTGTCGTTGATGATGAAGACGTACGAGCCCTTCTCATCGGCGAGCACGGCGGTCTCCGGCAGCACCGGATGCTCGTCATGATCAATGACGACTTCGCCGCGGGCAAAGGCGCCCGGCCGTAGCACCGGATCGGAGCCCAGGGCAATACGGATCTCTCCGAGGCGTGTATTGGGATCGATCACTGCGCCGAGCAGGCGCACGCGGCCATCAAAGGGCTTGGCGACGTTCGTGATGTAGACGGACGCGCTCTGCCCCACGCGCAGCCGGGCCATGTCCTGCTCGGCGATCTGGCCGCGCATCTCGATCTCACCGTTGCGCGCCAGACGAAAGAGAGCAGGTCCGCCGGGGCTTACGATCTGGCCGACTTCGGCCGTGCGCGTGAGCACCAGGCCGTCCGCGGGTGCGCGTACGTCGGTGCGTTCGAGTCGTGCCTGCGCTTCGGCCAGCTGTGCGACGGCGACCTTCACGCGCGCATCATCGGTGAGGGAGGTTGCGCGCCGATGTTCGATCTCCTCCGCTGACAGTGCGCCCGCGGACTGCACTCCAAGACCGCGCTTGTACTGAGCCGCCGACAATGCCGCCTCCGCCTTGGCTTCCTCGACGGAGGCTGCCAGCCGGTTCACCTGCGGCAGGAGTACCGAACCGTCGAGCTTGGCCATGACCTGGCCCTGCTTCACGTTGTCCCCGGCCTCAACATCGATTTCCTTGATACGCCCCGTGTCCGTGTCCGAGCCGATCGGCATGTCGTAGCGCGCCGCGAGCGCGCCTGTGAAGGTGATCCTTGAGGTAACGGCGCGGCTACCCGGCGTAGTCACGGTCACGACGGGTATGGAATTCGCGGTGCTGGCGGCTGCCGCGGGGCTTTGGGTGCGCACATGCCGCACCCACAGGAGTGCGGCCACCGCGATGGCGGCAATGATGAGAGCCACAAGCCACTTCCGGCCCGCGTTTCGTGGAGTCTCCGCGCCGGCAGAAGGCGGCTCGTTGCCCATCGGATGCACGACGTTCGGTGCATGATCGCGTCCGATCCACGTCACCGGTCCAGGCGGTGGGGCTTGGGGTTCCAATTGCGCTCCCATGATCTATCCTCTGTCGGGTCCGGGGCGAATCGCCCATTGGACCGGCGGCGCAGAGTTTAATCCTTAAGAAGTTGCGAGATTCTTAAAAAGCGGCCGAATGAGGGATACGGGCGGCTGACCGCCTAAGCCGGGCGATTGTGCGCGGGTGGCGGCATGACGAGCGCACTGGTCAGAGAGCCTGACGCAAGGTGAGATTCATGCGGCAGCGCCCAAGCGCGCCGTGCTCGCCGTCCTTCAGCGCGAGCACGCCATGATAAAAAAGCCGTGCCGGTCCGCCCCAGACTACAACATCGCCGTGTGCCAGCGGCACGCGGCGCGGCCGCTGTGCGCGGCGCGCACCGCTGAACAGAAAGACCGCAGGCAGTCCCAGCGACACGGAGACGATGGGCGATCGCAGGTCGCGTTCGTTCCTGTCCTGATGCAGTGACAGCCGTGCCCCTGGCTCATAGCGGTTCAATAGGCAGGCATCGGGTGTGAAGCCGCCGAATCCGGCCCTCTGCGCCGCATCGGCAGCCAGGTCCGCGAACGCCCGTGGCATCGGCGGCCAGGGCTCGCCCGTCGTCGGATCGAGTGCGTCGTAGCGGTAGCCGCTGGCATCGCTTACCCACCCGGCTGCGCCGCAGTTCGTCATGGCCACGGACATGCGATGGCCGCCGCGCGTCGTCATGATGCGAAACGGCGCCAAGTTCGCAACGCCTCCGATGGCTGCCAGGAGTTGCGCGCTCCGCGGCACCGCAAATCCCCGCAGCAGCATCGCCCCGGGTGCGAGGATCGAGTCTTCCTGATTGACCCCGCAAATGTCGGAGAACAGATCGAGGGTCATGCCTCGCGTTCGAGGAGCGCGCGCTTGCGCTCGACCCCCCAGCGATAGCCGGACAACGCACCGTCGCGGCGAATCACGCGGTGACAGGGAATCGCGAGGGCGATTGGATTAGCCGCACAGGCCTGCGCCACCGCGCGCACCGACTTCGGCGCGCCGATGCGCTTGGCAATGTCGCTGTAGGTCGCCGTCGACCCCGCTGGAATCTTGCGCAGTGCCTGCCACACGCGCTGCTGGAATGCCGTACCGCGCACGTCAAGTGGCAGATCGAGTCCCACCGCTGGCGCTTCAACAAAGCCCACGATTTTCGCCACCAGCGCCTCAAAGTCTCGATCGGCGCCGATGAGGTTGGCGCGCGGAAAGCGATCCTGCAGATCGCGCACGAGCTCATCGGGGTCGTTGCCCAGAAGAATGGCGCAGACGCCTTTGGCACTGCGCGCGACCAGAATCGCCCCGAGCGAGCATTGGCCGACGGCGAAGCGGATTTGCGCATGCGTCCCGCCGGCTCGATACTCCGTCGGTGTCATGCCCAGGAGTTCATCCGAGGTCGCATAGAAGCGGCCGCCCGAGTTGAACCCGGCATCGAAGATCGCCTCGGTCACCGTGCGGCCGCGACCGAGCTCGCGCCGCACGCGTTCGGCCCGGCGCGCCGCCGCATAGCCTCTTGGTGTGAGGCCCGTGACCGCCTTGAACACCCGATGAAAGTGAAACCGGCTCATGTGCGCTTCGCGGGCTAGCGCCGCAAGGCTTGGAGCCGCGTCAGCACCTTCGATGCGCCTGCAAATTCGCGCAATGGTTGCCGCGTGCTGCGCCGCAAGCGGCGGCTCATCGGGTTTGCAGCGTTTGCAGGGACGAAATCCCGCACGCGCGGCTGCGACGGCGGTTGTGTGGAACTCGACATTCTCGCGCCGCGCCGGGCGCGAGGCGCAGGACGGACGGCAATAGACGCCAGTCGTCTTGACGGAGTAGAAGAATTTCCCGTCGGCACTGGGATCGCGGGCGGCGACGGCTGCCCAGCGGGGGTCCTTGGCGTTCATGTGCGAATCTTTGTGGCGACTCATAATGCGCGCAATTTAGTGCCCTCGCCATATATGCACACTGCGAGTCTTGCTTTCAAATCGCCGCGGCGATTGTGGACTTATTTGCGTCGAATTCGGAGATAGCCGTTACCGCGTTCCGCAATTGACCTACCCGCTCGCGAATGGCACATAGCCATACTTTGTTCTTAAGTTCTGCCTACCCTCTTGCATTATTGCCTGGTTTCAGATCGTCGAAGCGCTGCCCTCAACTGGGAGGGTGTCGTCCCCTCCCACGTTCGGAAAGCTCGATAGAAGGAATTCGAATCCTCGTAGCCGAGCAGATATGCCACTTCCGTAACATCCATCTCCGGCCGCTTCAGGTACTCGTGCGCCAGTTCCTGCCGCGCCTCAAGAAGCAACTGCCGGAAGGTTGCGCCGTCATCGATAATTCGACGCTGCAAGGTCCGATCGCTCAACCCGAGCTCGCGCGCCACGGCCGCTATCTCCGGCCGGCTTCCCGCGAGCAGGCGTTTGAGAATCCATTTCACCTGCTCACTGATCGAACTTTGCGCACGGCGCTCTTCAAGCGCGCGTTCGAGCTGCGGATTCAACATGTCAAGCAACTCGGCGTTGTAGGTAAGGAACGGCCGATCGAGATCCGCCGCGTGCAGGACGAGCGCATTCCGTCGCGCTCCGAACGTGATCGGGCCCTTGAAATAGGCTTCGTGGAAGCCGGTCGCCTCCGCGCTGCGCTTCAGCTCGACCCTTTTCGCCGTCACCAAATGCCCCGTGCCGCGGCGACCAAGTTCAACGAAGGAGACGAAGGCTGCGTCTGTCAACAAAGGCGGCGTTTCTTCCTGCGCGTGGAGCCACACAGGCTCGATCACGCACTCGTCCTTGCCCACCTTGATTTGCAGTTCCTCGGGCGAGCACAGTTGCTTGAAGCGAGCAAGGCGGGTGAGGGCATCCCGGTAGTCACGGGCGTAATAGGCCGCCATGGTTGACGGTGGCCGATTGCCAACGTCGATCTGGGTGGCAATTTTTAGGCCCGCGGCCGGATCAGCGGAGAGCTCGCCCACGGCACGCCAGAGTGCGAAGAACTGCGCCGTTGTGACGAGGTTCTTCTTGCCGTCGTAAACAGTCAGTGGCAAGCGAGCTTGGCTCAGCACCGCTGCTGGCGTAAGTCCGATCTTACCGAGCCCTATCCAAAAGGCGTTCGCGGCTTTGAAACGGTCTGGCACGTGGACGGTCATTTATTTCTCTCGGCGGCAATTCGTCTAGAAGCAATCGCCCTCTCAGGACGTTCCTCGGGTTAGCCGATGATCGCTTTGGGTTCCAGGTACTCCTGCAGCCCGAAGATCCCGCCTTCCCGACCGATCCCCGATTGTTTGAACCCACCGAAGGGAGCAAACGGATCGTGACTTAATGTGTTGATCAGGACGCGGCCGGCGGCGAGTTTGCGCGCCACACGGGTGGCCCTTTCCGGGTCCGCCGAGCTTACGTAGGCGATGAGGCCGAATTCGGAGTCATTGGCGATTTCAATGGCCTCGGCTTCCGTCTTGTACGTCAGTATCGACAGGACCGGTCCGAAAATTTCTTCCTTCGCGATACGCATCTCGCGGGTGACGTTGGCGAACACGGTGGGCTTCACGAAATTCCCACCTTCAAGTCCCTGAGGATGACCCTCCCCGCCGATGACGAGCTCCGCGCCTTCCTCGATCCCAGACGTGATGTACTCCTGCACGCGCTTGTACTGCTTTGTGCTGGCCAATGGGCCGAGGGTAACGTCCTTCTCCCTCGGATCGCCCATTTTGATTTTTTCGACGGCCGCCTTGGCCAATCGCTTCACTTCGTCGAGTCGGTCTTCCGGCACGATCAGACGCGAAGCCGCAATGCAGGCCTGCCCGTTATTCAGGTAGCAGG
>Ga0302325_10012683_pt1 | contig 18049 bp, 15 predicted proteins | sample Palsa_T0_2_FD_201948 | JGI IMG/M metagenome (GOLD analysis project Ga0302325, IMG submission 201948) | Peat permafrost microbial communities from Stordalen Mire near Abisko, Sweden - Palsa_T0_2 | ecosystem: Environmental > Terrestrial > Soil > Palsa > Peat permafrost | place: Sweden: Abisko...
AGTTGAAGGCCTGTTCAAGACCTTCGTCCGTCGACTTTCGCGTGTAGATGGCGCAGCGCCTCTTCCTGGTGGGTCGCCGCTCGGCTTTTCTGGCCTCAGACATTATCCTTCTCGATCGCGCGCTTTGGCTGTTCGCGGCAAACCGAAGAAGCGGGGTCCCGACCAGTGCGCGCCTGTAATCTTCTTGGCGATTGTGCTCAGCGACGGATAGCTCGAACCCGTATAGTCGAACCCGTCCTCTGTCACTGTGACCGTGTGGGTGCGACCGTGCCACTGGCGTACGAGTCTCGCTCCCGGCTTCAGGCTGAGGCTGGGTATCGACCCAACCCGGCCTGTTGTGCGCAATAATTTTGCGATGGTTTGCAGCTTTCGCCGTGTTGCTTTGCCGAGCCCGCCCTGTGCCGCTTCCTGAATGCGGTAACCGAGCCCAAGGACAAGAAGATCTCGGCTAAGCCTCGGCGCATCACCGTGGTGTAGCCGCCGCCACTCGTCACGCAGCTGCGGAATTTCGAGCGACCGAAGACGATTGATCTCGCCCTCGATCGCTCGGGCAATCGGCCTCTTCACGACGAAGCTGCTGGCATCTCTGAGAGGGTATATTTGGAGTTCGCTTTGCCGGATTTCGCCGGGCCGACATGATAGATACGTCTGCCGTCGGCCTTCTCCGACGTTAACGTCAAGCCAAGCTTCTTGCGGACCACACCGGCAAAGAAACCGCGAACTGAATGCTGCTGCCACCCGGTCATTTTCATGATTGCAGCGATTGTCGTCCCTTTGGGTTGCGCCAGCAACGCGAGCACTGCACCCTGTTTGGTGTCGTGCTTCGAGCTAATACCGACGTTTGTAAGCCTTGCGGGCCTCTTGGCGCTTTTTGGCTTTGCGGGCTTTTTGGGGCTGGCGATTTTGCGGTGCGACATGTTTGGATCCTCTCGGTTGCGACGGCATCAGCACCGTCACCACCGAAGCCCCGCAGTAGCCGCACGGCCAGCGGGGCGCTATCCCGGACGGACGAACAGGTCCACCCTAAAGTAACCAGCACACACGCTCCGTTTGCGGTCTAAGTCCAGTGCTTTCCGGCAGCTGTCCTACGGTTTTTCTTTTCTTCTAAATATCAATAACTTATACCTATTTCGATAGGGACCTTGAATTGAATTGATAGGTGACCATATTGGTGTAGATGATAAATGATGCACCATGATGGTCTCGAAAGGCCGCCCCAAAGGTCGTTCCCCGAAGCCGCCGGCGCTCGAACCCGATGACATCCGCCGAATTCGAGAGAAACTCGGACTTTCACAGGTGGAGGCTGGTGAACTCCTGGGCGGCGGCCCGCGCGCTTTCACAAAATACGAAGGGGGAGCCATCAAGCCCGCTGCTTCAATCGCAAACATTTTGCGAATGCTGGATGCAAATCCAGCGGCCCTAGCGACGCTAACCGGCAAAAAGCTTCCCCCGATCGACAGCGAAGGCGCCAAGCCGTTCGAGGTTACCGGCAAGCACGTCACCGCACTTAGCGAGCGGAAGCTGGTAAACCTTCTGAGGCGCTTACTCGCGGCTGAGGCTTTGAGCGGCGAGCTTCCAATGGATGGGATTCACGTCGCCGCTGTGATTACTGCGCCGGACGGCGGCGAAGATGCGAAGATCGAGTGGTCCGGCGGCCCCGACCGCACTAGGTTTCTTCCGTCCCGCCACACACAATTTCAACTGAAAGCCTCAGCCCTAACGCCCGCGGAAGCCGGGGCCGAAGTGTTGAACGCAAAAGGCGACGTAAAACCTATGGTTCGCGCTGCCATAGAAGCGGGCGGCACGTACGTTCTGGTATGCGGCAACTCTTACACGAACAGTCTGATTACGACTCGAGCCGCGGCGATCCGCAAGGCGCTGACCAGCGCTGGAATGACGTTGCGAGAAGAGCAAGTCCAATTTCGAGACGGTGATCAGGTTGCCCTATGGGTCAATAGTCATCCGCCCGTCGCTGCTTGGTTGCTGGAACAAACGCAACCTGGGCTCGTAGGAATTTTCCGGGACTGGTCACATTGGTCCGGTCGATATGATTCCCTGCGGTGGGTACCGGACGAACGTCTGGCGCCCCTCCGCAAGAAGTTGCGCTCGTTGATTTCTGTGCCGCGAGGCGTCGCGCGCGTGTTAGGCCGGTCGGGTTACGGCAAGTCCCGACTTGTTCACGAGGCCCTCGGGCCTGCTACCGAGGAAGAAGAAAGCGCGCCGCGTCTGAGCGACTTGGTTCTCTATGCTGTAGAATCGGAAGTCGGCCCTGTCGCCGTAAAGAATATCGTGCAGAGTCTCGCCGACTCTGGAATTCGCGCGATCATAGTCGTTGATCGCTGCGCTCAGGACACGCATCAAGACCTTGCCGCCATGGTGAAGCGCGCAAGCAGCCACCTTTCCTTGGTGACGATTGACCACGAGGTCCCACCGACGGACCATCTGCCGAATGACGTGATCCTCGTTGATCGCGCTGCTGAGACCGTCATCGACGAAATGCTCAAACAACTCAGTCCGGACCTTCCAAGCGAAGATCATCGGCGTCTCGTTAAATTCTCTCAGGGGTTCCCGCAGATCGCGGTTCTCTTAGGTCAATCGTGGCTCAAAGAGGCGTCAATCGCCGCAGCCAGCGATGCCGAATTGTTCGACCGCATTATCCTAGGACGAAAACCAAGCGATTCCGCGCTGTTGCGCGAGGTTGGCATGTTACTTGGTGCATTCGGGATTCTCGGTGTCAAAACGCCTCTGACTGACTTGGAGGTGGTCGCGCCATTGAGCCGTCGGACCGGGGCGGATTTGCGAGCCGGTCTTGATGAATTGGGCCAACGCGGCGTTGTGCAACAACATGGGCGGTTGGTTAGCCTTCAACCAAAGCCGCTTGCGATGGCGCTGGCTGAACAACAATGGAGACGTTGGGACGAAGCGCAGTGGGACAACATTCTCGCCGGGACTTTGCCCAAAGACCTTCGGATTCGCGCAGCACGGCAGCTCGCCCTCATCAACGACCGAAAAATATCGACGGATGTTGCACGGTATGTATGCCGATTAGACGGCCCATTTGCGTCGCTCGACGGTCTTGAACAAGAGGGAGCGTCGGAGGTGCTATCGGCACTTTCGGAGATCGACGCGGATGCGGTGATGGCTCTGCTCGATTGCGTTTTCGGAAGCCTGACGATCGACCAGCTCAAGGCCGTGGCCGGAGATACTCGTCGCCACCTTGTGTGGGCGCTCGAAAAAATCGCGTTCCTCGAAGATACGTTCGAAAAGGCCGCCCTGCTGCTGCTTTCACTGGCCGCCGCCGAAAATGAGACGTGGGGGAATAACTCCACGGGTCAGTTCAAGAATTTGTTCCCGATTTTCCTCGCTGACACCGTTGTCGGACCGGGTCCGCGCTTGCAGTTGCTTGATGAATTAATCGTCGAAAATGAACCCGCGAGAATGCCCATCGTGGTGGACGCGCTATTGCGTGGGGCAGATCTGAACTCCAGCAGTCGCACGGTCGGTTCAGAAACGCACGGCAGCCGCCCACAGTTGGAGCCTTGGGCACCGAAGCTTTGGAAAGACGCCTTTGATTACGTCTTCGCCTGCCTCGATAGATTAGCCGATCTTGCGCTTCGAAATGATGCAATCGGTGCGCGGGCTCGAGCCGGAATGGCCAACACCTTCAGAACACTGCTCTCGGCTGGCCAGGTCGATCGGGTGGAAGGCTGGATAAAAAAAGTGACGGCCGTACATCTGTATTGGCCGCAAGCGCTCCATACGCTTGGCATTGCGCTGCAATACGACGCCGATGGAATGAAGGCTGGGCATGCCGCTCGCGTCCAAGCCTTAATCGTCACTCTTCGACCTAAAGACCTCGCCGGTAGGACACGCTTCCTCGTCACGGAGATGCCATGGGACTTTCCCATCGGTGAAAAGCTCGACTTCGACGTTCGGGGCAAGCGCCAAGTGCAAGCCGTGAGGGAGCTTGTCGAAGATTTGTTGAAAGAACCTGAGGAGCTTGAACGGCTCCTTCCGAGTATGAGTGTCGGTTCGCAACGCATGGCATATGCGGCAGGTGAAGCTATCGCAACGCTTGCTAGTGGCCCACACGCTTGGGCAGCGCGTATGGAGGCGGCTGTTGCCGAGGTAGAGGCCAGCAAGCGCAATTTCTCGCTCGTTGCAGGTTTTTATCTTGGGCTGAACGCGAAAGACGTCCCTAGTGTTGAGGCGTTTAAGCGCAAGGCAGCCATGTCGCACGATTTCGGTCCGGCCTTTCCCCTTCTGACCTCAGCGCTCGGTATCACCAAACAAGACGTCGAGCTTGCTTGCAAAGCGCTCCGCGCTGGAACGATCGAGCCCGAGCAGATGGCGAACTGGACGTTCGGCGGCGTCCTTGCGAAGTTGCTCCCAGCAGACGTTGCTCCAGTTTTCGACCAGCTCATAAGCATGGAGGGCTACGCCTATTCGGTCGCACTTGATCTGATTGGCATGTATGTGCACGGAAACATAGATCGTCTTGAAAGCTTGCGGCCACAGCTCGTCGATGTAGCGAGAAATGTCCACAAGCGGCCAAAGCGCCGCGGGTCCCAGATGGACGCGCATCACTTTGAGCAGATTATCGGTTGGCTTCTCAAAAAAGGTCGAGAAGATGCCGACGCTCGAACTGCGGCTATTGAACTCGCCAATCACGCCACGGCCGAACCTGATACGGTCGATGGACTGTTGAAGCCCGTTTTGCCGATACTGCTGACGAACTTTGCAGCGGTCATCTGGCCGACTCTTGGCCGAGCCATTGTTGCCGATCAGGGCAAGGCATGGCGTCTCCAACATCTTCTTGGCGACAGCTATTCATTTGCCGAAACGAAGACTCCAGCCATCCTCAATGTGCCAGAAGACATTCTCTTCGCGTGGTGCCACGCCAACCCGGATGTAGGTCCGGCATTTCTGGCGCAATTTGTACCCGTCCTTAAAACTCGGCGCGCAGAAACAGGAGGCAGCAAATTACATCCCATTACGAAACGGCTTCTTGATGAGTTTGGCCAACGAGATGACGTGCTGCGACGCCTTGTTGCTAATATGCATACTTTCGGATGGACCGGTTCTCGCGCCACCTATTTTGCCCTCTATGAAGCACCGCTCCGGGAATTGATGAAGCATCCCATTGGGGCCGTACGCAGATGGGCGAAAACGATGCTCGATCAAGTCTTAGCGGAAATTCAAAAGGCAAAATCGGAGGATGACGAACAGCAAGCGGAATGGAACCACTGACGGATACCTTGTGTCGATGTCGATAGCGGAAGGCGGCTCTGAGCCTTAGAAGCCTTCGCTGTTACCCAGCGCGATGGCGATCCCGTAACAGAACGTATCTAAGGCGTCGTCCTCCCGGTCGTTTTTCTTGTCGCCGACCCGAAAGCCTTCGACCTGGTCGATGAGGTGGTTTCGGGTCTTTTGCTTGTACGTCGTGATCTTATTGAATGCGTAATCGCTGTATTTGACTTCGCCGCGATGAACGTACCCCGAGACGTTAATGGCTCGCTCGTCCTTGCCCATGGCGGTCAATTTTGAATCGATCGCGAGCACGCGCAGGCCTCGTCGTTGGGCTTGCTGAAGCAAGATCGTTCCGGAGTTCTTGTCTTCGATGAAGGCGCCCACCCCGCCATAGCGGGCGCGGCAGGCTTGAGCCAATTCTTCGACACGTCGAAACACCGAGGGAAGCCAGTTCTCCAGCACGGCGCCTTCGATCTGCGCGATATCCCAGTCCAGGATGATGAGCCGTATGTTGCCGGGGACCTTATTGACCGCGAAATAGGTAACAGCTGTACCGTCGTTATCGGTGCCGGTCTTGGACGCAGTGTCGATGACGGCGAATAGACCGTCACAGTTTGTGGGGTAGGGGACTGGCTGACCGTTCAGGAGCAATTTCTCTCGGCTGAAGAACGCTACGCCGGACCAGTCAACGAATTGAGCTAAATATTCCTGGGCATAGACCAGCGGATCATTGTCTTTGATGAGGTCGACCTGGAACTGGGCTTGCCGTTCCGTCCAGGCCTCGATCGATTCCCCACGCAGTCGTATCGGCAATAGGGGATTATCAAGCGTGATCGCGTGGAATTCCTGGAAGCCGTATTGGGGATCGGTGCAGATATTGTAGAAGAAATTATCCGGGTTCTTGCCGGCGGAGTTCGAGCAAACCAGTGCCTGGCCGCCGTAGTCGTAGAGCGTAGGTTTGATGGCCTTCTCCCAAAGCGACATCATCGACCCATCGGCCTTATTGTCTCCGTCTTTCGCGAATGCTGCCTCGTCTATGGCTACACGTTGGTAGCGCCGGCCGCGCCCCGCAATCGGGTTTTCGAGCGTCCAGAAATCCAGCCGCCCTCCGGTGCGCAGCCGCATGACGCCTTCGGTCTTTGAACTTCGATCAAGGATCGGCTGCAACGCCTCAATAAGATCCGAATAGACTTCCGCCCAGGTCATGTGCTGCGGTGCGAACCAGGCGCACTCTTGGCCTTGAGTCAGGCCCTGCATAATCCAGGTCTTGGCGAAATCCGTCTTGCCGAAACGGCGCCCGCACCTGAGCGCTTTGAAGCGATGCTCGCGTAGAGCAACAAAGGCTTTGACCTGGCCTAAGTGCAGCGTCGGAAGGGTAATTATGGATTCTGATGTAATCTTGCGGTTGGACATTAGCGCCACCGTTATCCCGACCGTTCAGCCGAGTTCTTCGTTTCCATCGGATCATTCCACCATTCGATCCCGTCGCCGCTGGCTTCCTGTTGAGCAGCGTCATGGGCCTTTTGGTCGGCGGTTTGGCCCGCGTGGTCCGGCAACCAGTTGCGGATCTCGATTGTGTCGGCCGCCGCGTTTCCGAATTGTCGAGCATGGGCACGTATCTTGAGGACAAGCCCGGCAGAGACGAGGTTTCCCTTAAGCGCGCTGTCGATGATCATCTTGAGACACAGCTCGTCACGCGTGGCCGACTTGTGCCGCCCCTTCTCGCGGAATGTGACCGGCGTACCCAGGACGCGCTCGATGATCTCCGCCAAGGACAGCGATTTACGTTTGGGACGGCCTCGCGGGTTGCCCGAGATACCCGGTTTGTAGCGAGACCGTTGAGGTGGGTTCCCGTAGCCGATCCCATATTCACTCATTTGGCTGCGCTCCCGGCCATTTTGGCAACGGCCGCCGTGTAGGCGCTCTCGACGAAGCTGAGATCGAATTTCTTCTCCATATTCTGGCTTGCAAATTGCTTGTATTTCAGCAGCACACGAAGTGCCGATGCATTGCCTGACATGGCCTTGTGCAGCAGCTGGTACATAATTGCTTCGAGGGTTGTGACCCGTGTTGCTTGGCCGTTTAGCGTGATCGCTACAGAGGCCAACAACAGCCTGTCGACGGTCGCGACTGCGCTTTCGCGCGACGTGTCCGCTGGCTTGCGCTTGCGGGGATCTCCGCTTTGGCCCTTCTTCCACCGCGTGTTACGAGGCGGGCGCTTGTAACCGATGCGGCCATCGTTGGGTTGTGTGCTCACGCCACAACGCTCCGCTGACGTTTGACCTGGTCGAAGGTTTCACCGCGAGAGTTTGTCGCTTGACATGCAGTCATGCGCTGCCAACGTTCAATTGCGGTGTCTACGTAAAGCGGATCAAGCTCGATACCGTAACAACGCCGCTCTGTGCGTTGCGCGGCCAATAGCGTCGTGCCGCTACCCAAGAAAGGGTCGAGCACGATGTCGTTGCGCTTCGTCGAGTCGAGGATCGCGTCGGAAACGAGCAGAAACGGCTTCACAGTGGGATGATAATCAAGGTCCTTTTTAAAGCCCTGGCGGCCAAACCTATTTGGGATCGAATAATTCCAGACGTTGGTTCTGTTTCGACCAAACTTGCCGAGTTGGATGTTGTTTACGTGAGGCGCCTTGCCGTTTCGAAAGACTGAGATCAGCTCGTGGCGCGAGCGATAGAACGAGCCCAGGGCGCCGCTATGTTTTACCCAGACGCAAAGGTTGATGAAATCGCATTCTGTTGCTCGTGCGGCCGCCTGCAGTTCCCATAGATGCCTCCAATCAATGCAAGCATAAATCAATGCAGCAGCACGGGTGTGGGCGCATATCTGTGAAAGTCCGGCGGTCAGAAAACTCGCGAATTCCGCCTCGGACATTTCGCCCGATGCCATCAGAAAATTTTTATGCTTGATCTTCCCTTTCCCGCTGACATTGCCTTCGATCTCGACGTTATAGGGCGGGTCAGAGAAAGCGGCCGCAGCCAGTTCGTTGCTAAATAAGTCACCGTAGGCTTCGTCTTCGAGAGAGTTGCCGCAGCGCAGACGATGCTCCCCCAGGCGCCATAGATCCCCATGCTTCGAAACGGCAGGTCCCTTAACAAATTCAAACTCGTCGACTTTATCGGCGGTGTCGGTGACTTCGAGTGATTGAATGAGAAGATCGATTTCCGGCGTTTCGAAGCCGGTGTCCTCGATGTCAAAATCTAAGGCTAGTTCCGCTAGCTCCTTGAACTGCTGCGCGAGTTTCACCTCATCCCAGCTTGACCGGTCCGTGAGCTTGTTATCAGCCAGTGTGTAGGCCTTGGCTTGAGCTTCAGTCAGATGACCGAGCTGAACTATTGGGACGCGGTCGAGGCTGAGTAACTTGGCTGCCTCCCAGCGCCCGTGGCCGGCAAGTATGCTGAAATCCTTGTCGACCAATATCGGAGCATTGAAGCCGAAGCGGTCAATGCTTTTCGCAATGGCACGCACCTGTTGGCGTGAATGCTTGCGGGCGTTCGCTCGCTGTGGCTTCAACGAACCGGTAGGGGTCCAGGCATACGCAGTGGCGTCTGGTCCGTTATGTTCTTCGACTTGGCGGTCGGAGTTTGTATTACGTCGGGGGTTCATACTTTGGCGTCCGTCTGGTGAGATTGCAGACAGACTGCGCGGTGTTCAGAAAAAATAAAAAGGAAAGTAATTGCAGCCAGATTGGTTCAATTATTTTCCGCCACTAAGTGTCTGATCAGACTCATGTATTTTAATGTGACGGCAAATCTCCTTCCGAATTTTGTCCATGGCTGGCGGTTTTGCCTTTCTGAAATGATAGCGCCAGCTCGCGAATGGCTCGGAGCTGTTGGCCTGCTTTTGGCCTCCCGCGGCTACCCAATAAGCATCCGCGGCCTTCGCTGCTTTGACATTTCTTGGAGCTGGATATTCGCCATAGAGAGACTTCCAGACTTCGCTGATGACGAGCGCGCAAAAAGCTTTAGGAGAGGTCGCGCCAGCTGGAAGTGCCTTTCCGCGCCCTTTTCTTGCCGCAGTCTTTGTTGTGGCAATCTTTTTTGATTCTGAGGCTAATAGAGCCCGTTCGCGGATGGTACGTAGCGCGTTGTCCAGTGCACCGTTATTTTCGATTTGAATGCCGCCTTCTATCTCGAGGAATTCTCGGATGGGTGGATCCTGCAAGGCGTGCTGTAGGGTCGCAGCAGCTTCGGCAACTGCCAGGAGCTCATTTCGCATCTGCACCTTGGTCGGTTGCGCGGCGTACACGCCACGATCTATGGAAAGGCTCGGCAGCCATGAACGGAGAAATTCTGGAAGCCAGCTTGGCGTGTTGGTCGGCGCAAGGAGCGCAGCCGCTGCTGAAAAAGGGTCCTTGGCGTTGTTTTTCATGTGTAGACGCCGGCACAGGAACGAAGTGTCGATATGTTTGTATTCGATGAGCGAGCTCACCCCCTAGGCATTGCTTTACAATTGTTCCCTATTTGTTAGTCAACTAACAGAACCGAAATATGACTGTCGGCGTTCGCATAATGACAGGTTATGGAATGGGCGGGCCCTTCAGATTGACCTACCTTTATCGCAAGCGACGATGACAGAGCCGTTCTCGGTTGCATTCTCTGCAACGCGCTCGTCTTTGCGGCAGAGAAAAAGTTTTGCCAACGGACAGCTTGCGATGCGGTTGGATGCGCCTACTATGTTGGGCCGATCTAACGGACTGATCTCATGAAATACCCCTTCGTCCCCATCTCCCAGCGTAAGCCGCTGCGTTGGCCCAACGACAAGCGGCTCGCGGTCATGATCACCACCAATCTCGAATATTGGGATGTGACCAAGGACACGCCGAAGCCGTTCTATCCGGGTGGACCCGGAATCGTCGGCGGCGACATGCCGGGCAACATGTACGACAACCCGAATTGGACCTGGCGCGAATACGGCCAACGGGTCGGCGTATGGCGTATGTTTGACATTTTCGACGAGTTCGGCGTTCCGTCGACGTGCACCATGAACGCGAAGATGGGTCTGGAACGCCGAGCCGTGATCGATGCCGCGCTTAAGCGCGGCTGGGAAATCATCGCGCACAATTACGTACAGACCGACCTTCTGGCCGATTACTCGTTCGACGAGGCCAAGGAGCGTGAGGTCATACGCGAGACTTTGCGTGTCTATAAAGAAGTATGCGGCAAGCCGGCCAAAGGTTGGCTCTCGAGCTCGCTCCGCTGCACGCTCAATACAGTCGACATCATCGCCGAAGAAGGATTGATCTTCACTACTGACCTGCTCAATGACGATCAGCCTTATCTAATCGAAACACGGTCCGGAAAGAAGATTGTGTCGATACCCTATACGTCCGAGGTGAACGATTTCACCGTTTTCATGCGCCAGGGGCAGGACGTCAACGGCGCATTTGCCGTATTTAAGGAACAGTTTGACTGGCTATATCGAGAGAGTGCCGTAAGCGGCCGGTTCATGAATATCGGCTTGCATCCGCACGTCGTCGGCCAGCCGTTCCGCATTCGGGCGCTGCAAGACTTCCTCGCTTATGTGAAGAGCTTCGACGACGTCTGGTTCGCCACCCGCGAGGAGATCGCCGAGTGGTATCTGAAAAATCACCATACTCACATCGGCTGAGCGCCGAAGTGGCAGACAGACGCGATCTGGCCGATCGGAAATATGATCCGTCGGTGCATCGGATGTTGAGCTTCCACGATGCGTTGATGCGGTTTACCGACGGCAGCGACACGCCACGTGCGTATCTGGAGCGCTGCATTGCTCGGATTGAGGCGCTCGAGCCTACGGTGATGGCGTTCGCCTTTCTCAATCTGGAACGGGCGCGCCAAGCTGCTGACGAGTCAACCGCCCGCTATCGGGCCGCCCGGTCTTTCGGTCCAGTCGACGGCATGCCGGTCGGCATAAAGGACCTGATCGACACCCACGACATGCCGACCGAATACGGCAGCGAGCTGTTTGCTGGCCATCGGCCCATAGCCGATGCGGCGACAGTGCGGGCGCTGCGGCTCGGCGGCGCAGTGTTAGTCGGAAAGACGGTAACGGTCTGTTTCGGTGGCGGCGATCCGGCGCGCACGCGCAATCCGTTCGACACTCGCCGCACGCCGGGCGGATCATCGAGCGGCAGCGCCGCGGCGGTAGCGGCCGGGATGCTTCCCGCGGCGCTCGGCACCCATGCACGGGGTTCGACCATCCGGCCGGCGAGCTTCTGCGGCGTCTATGCACTGAAGCCGACGTTTGGCGCAATCAACCGCCAAGGTTCTTTCTCCATGGCCTACAGCATGGATCATGTCGGCGTGTTCGGCGGCACGCTGTCGGACATGTGGATTACGGCCCGCTTCATCGCTGCCGGGGCAGGCGGCGATCCGTCCTATCCGGGACTGTATGGTTCACCCTCTCCGCCCAGCCCCACGAAACCGGGACGGCTCATCCGTCTCGATACTGCCGGGTGGTCAGCAGCCGAAGATGCGGCGAAGGCGGAGTTTGAGGAAATGATCGCGCGGCTTGTCGCTGCAGGTGTGGAGATCGTCACCCGCCGTGACGACCCGGCGATCGAGGCTTATGAGGCGATGCACACGCGCACGCCGGCGCTCTGGACCAATTTGTATCGTCACGAGATGCGCTGGCCGATGCTGCAATATCGTGAGCGATTTGCCGACAAGATGCCGCCGCGGCTGCTCCAAGGCATCGCCGACGGTGCGCACATCACCCAGGAAATTTATCGGGCCGCGTTGGTCGAGCGAGAAAATTTCCGCGCGATGCATGACGAATTGTCGCGCCGGGCCGATGGTTTCATTACGTTGTCTTCGCCCGGGGCGGGCCCGATCGGCATGGACCAGGGCAGCGCTATTTTCAACGAAGCGTCCTCGATCCTCGGCGCGCCTGCTATCAATCTGCCGTTGCTTGCGGTCGATGGCGCGCCGCTTGGCGTGCAATTGCTCGGCGGTTGGCACGGCGACAAGCGGCTCACGGCCATCGGGCGTTGGCTTGCCGAATCGCTTGCCGGACGTCCCGTCTAGAATTTGCCTGCTGGCGCAACTTGCAGATTGACGATAACATTTTTCGTCCCTTCACGGAGATAGTCATGCGCCGATTACTGGGTCTGTTTGCGCTACTCGCTTTGAGCCTGCCCAGTATTACCGGGGCGCAGGCTGCAGCCGAAGGCAAGCGAGTCGTCGTACTCGCCACATCCAACGCCAATCCGTATATCGGCGCCTGGACCTCTACCTTCACCACTTTCGCGACCCAGGCCGGTATGAAGGTGACGAACCTCTCGGCGAATTACGACGCGGCGGTACAGTCGCAGCAGATCGACGACGCGATCGCGCAAAAATACGACATGATCGTCATCTGCTACGTCAATGATCAGGCAGTGATCCCGGCGCTTACACGCGCGAAGGCCGCGGGAATCCCTGTCGTGCTTTACGCGAGTCCGATGCGTAAAGATCAGGAAGATTTTTGGACGTCGTACATCGGCACCGAAAACGCCGATCTCGGCCGCTTGGCGGGCGAGGAACTCGTTCAAGGACTGGCCGCCGAGGGCAAGAAAGCCGCCAAGGTCGTCGCCATCACTGGCCTCGCACAGCAGGTCAACGTCCTCACCCGCCTGGAGGCGTTCAAAGCAGTGCTGGCAAAGAATCCGGGCATCGACTTGATCGATGTTGAGGACGGAAGCTGGAATACCGCCAAGACCGAGAAGATCACTGGGCAGCTGCTGGTTCGCTTCAGCGGACAGGGCGGTATTGATGGTATTTTTGATATGGCCGACAATCAGGCGACCGGGTCGATCAGCGCTGCCCAGTCAGCCGGAGTCCCGCTTGGCGTAGCCGATAAAGGCATCGTCATCGTCGGCTCGAATTGCATGAAAGATGGAATCAACCATATCCGCTCGGGCGAGCAATACGCCACGGCGACGCAAATCCCGACCGAGGAAGCGGAATTTGCCGTCAAAAAGATCGCCGCGTTTTTTAATGGCGGCAAGCTCGAAAAATACGAGATCATTCCCGTCTACGGCGTCACCAAAGAGAACGTGGACAAGTTCGCGCCGGGCTGCTCCTATTGATTATCAATGCCTATTCTCGAGGTAGAGGGCGTAACCAAGCGCTTTGGGCCTAATGAGGTTCTAAAGAACGTCAGCCTTTCGCTTGAGGCCCACGAAGTTCGGGCCATCTGCGGCGAGAACGGCGCCGGCAAGAGCACGCTGGTCAAGGTCATCACCGGTCTTTACCTGCCTGATGAAGGCACGCTCCGCGTCGACAGCAAGACGACCGCGATTGCCGGATCGCAGCATGCGCAGGAACTCGGCATTGCGTTTGTTGCACAGGAGCTGAGCCTGGCGCCCGCACTATCGGTGCTCGACAACATCTGGCTCGGTAACCGCGACGTGCCGTTTTTTCATCGCCGCAAGGAATTGCACGACCGCGCCCGCACGGCGCTCGATAAGCTCGGGCTGAGCGACTTGGCGCTCGACACGCCGGTCTCAAGCCTCAGCATCGGTCGCCGCCAGCTCGTCGAAATCGCGCGCATGCTGACCAGAAACGCCCGCGTGCTGATACTCGACGAGCCGACAGCGACTCTTTCCGACGTGGAAATCGAGCGCATCTTTGACGCACTTCGGGCGCTCCGGCGCGAAGGAAAATCCATCATCTACATTACGCATAGGCTCGGCGAGGTGTTTGAGATCTGCGACACCGTCTCGGTCCTGCGCAACGGCGAACTGGTCGGCACCCGACGCACGAACGACATTGATCGCGGCCAGCTCATGGAAATGATGCTCGGACGCAGCATCGGCGAGATGTATCCGGACTGGCAGACGAGCCCCGCCGGCATGATGTTGACGGTCCGGGACCTGGACGCGCCGCCCGTGGTGCAGAACTTCAGCCTCGCGGCCGAGCGTGGCACAGTGACCTGCATCGCCGGGCAGGTGGGGTCCGGCGCCATCACCGTGCTGCGCGCGCTTGCCGGATTGCATTCTGCCGCGACCGGCGAGGTCGAGATTGGTGGGAACACGATGGCCCTGCGCTCGGTCGCCAGCGCGCAAGCCGCAAACGTGCGGTTCATTTCCGAAGATCGCGCCGGTGAAGGCGTGTTCCTCCGGCTCAACGTGGGACAAAACCTCGTCGCGACTAGGCTCCGCGGGCACTCGAAATTTGGCGTGCTCGCGCGTGGCCGTTTGCGGGCAACGGCGGCCAAGCTCGCCGCCGCTGTCGGCGTCGACCGCCGACGGTTGCGCTCTCCCGCCGACGAGCTGAGCGGGGGCAACCAGCAGAAGCTCGCGTTCGGACGCTGGATCGGCGGCGAACAGCCGGGCGTGCTCTTGATGAACGAGCCGACGCGCGGCGTCGATGTCGGCGCTCGCGCCGAGATCTATCGGTTGATTAGGCAATTCTGCGACCGCGGCTATTGCGTGGTGATGGCTTCGTCCGACATCGAAGAGGTGCTCGGTATGGGCGATGTCATTATCAGCATGTATCGCGGCCGTCAGGTCGGCCGTTATCGCCGAGGCGAGGTCGACATGCAGCGCGTGCTCGCGGACATTACTCATCCGGCCGCAGCGGCATGACCGAAGTCGCATTCCCCGCCACTATTCGCCGTAATATGTTGCACGCTCGGCACATTGCGCTCGCCGTTCGTCTGGCCGCCGCGGCGGCCATCGCCATATTCGCTCTGAGCACGCCCGGATTTCTCACGCCCTTGAGCATCAATTCGCTGCTCACCGCCATATCATTCGTTGGCTGCGTTGCCGTCGGCATGACCTTCATCACGCTCACCGGCAACATCATGTCGCTGGCGCTTGGCGCGACGGTTTCAGCGTCGGCGCTGATGTTTCTTGCTTGCCTGTCGTTCGGCATCCTCCCGGCATTTTTGATTACGCTGCTGTTCAGCATCGTCATCACCGGAGCACAGGGTTTTGTGGTCGGCCATTTTCGCGCCAACCCAATTCTGGTTAGCATCGCCGCCCTGTCGTTGTTGCTCGGCGCGGCGCAATACGCGACCGGCGGACACCGCATTTATCCTAACGGCGAAGGACTGCAGATCTTCAAGGGACGCGTTGCCGGCATTCCGAAAGAGGCGTGGATTTTCTTCGGCTGCGTCGTTGTGGGCCAGTTCATCCTCTCGTGGACCCGCATCGGCCGGATGATGACAATGGTCGGCAGCAACGTTCGCGCTGCAACCGCCGCCGGAATCGATGCGACATTCACCATCACCTTTGCCTACGCAATGGCCGGGGCCTGCTCGGCGGTTTCCGGCGTGCTGCTGGCGGCCCGCTACGGTTCGGGCGACATGGAAATCGCCGCCGGCTACGAATACTCGGCGATTGCCGCCGTGCTGGTCGGCGGCACGGCAATCGCCGGCGGTTCAGGCTCGACCTTGCGCACGCTGGTCGGCGTGCTCGTCATTTCGATCATCGAGGTGGTTTTGCTGCTGCGCGGCTTCAGCGAGCAGCTGCAGCTTCTCATCACCGGCCTGATCGTGCTTTGCGTCATCATGTTGCATACGCTCGGAGAGCGGCGGTGAATTTGCAGCGTGTCGCGCGATCGATGTTTACGCCCTCGGTCCGGCCGTTCGCGATCATGCTCGGCACCATCGCCGTGCTGGGGTTGCTTGATCACGGCACCGGATACTTCTTCAGTATCGGCACTGTTTTCAGTGTCATGCAGTTGTTCGCCACGCTAGGGCTGGTGGCGCTCGGGCTGGGACTTTCCATGCTGGTGCGTGAATTCGATCTGTCGGTCTCCGGTATGGTGGGACTGGCCGGCTGCATCGCGGTCATGACTGGCGGCGCCAATCCGTGGCTCGGCGCCGTGCTTGGCGTCGGCGCCGGTCTCGTCAGCGGCATTCTCCAGGGATTGATCATGACGCGGCTGAACTTGAGCTCCGTTGGCGTCACGCTCGGCGGTTTGCTGACCTTGCAGGGCCTCACCTACGTACTGACGGGCAACCAGAATGTCAGCTATCCCAATATGACGGTCGCGCTCGAGCTGAATTCGCCAATCGCCGGATTGTTCTCGGTACGCAGCGTCGTGGCGTTGGCGATCTTTGTGATCGCAGCCCTTCTGATGACCTACACCCGTCTCGGCCGCGATGTGATCGCGACGGGCAGCGACCGCCGGGCAAGCCGCATCGCCGGACTTAACACCGATCGAGTGGTGATCGGAGTATTTGCGGCATCGGGGGCATGTTCGGCGCTTGCCGGCGTACTGCTCAGCTACAGCCTTGGCGCAGCCTCACCGGTCGGACTTTCCGATGTGCTGGCGCCGGCCGCGGCGGCGGCCATTGTCGGCGGCGTATCGGTGGTTGGCGGCCGCGGCAGCGCGTTGGGCATTGCCGCCGGCGTCCTCACCCTGTGCATTCTCAGCTCCGGTTTGAGCGCCATCGGCGTTCCACCCTACGTGCATGATCTCGTCACCGGAGCTATTCTGCTTGTCATCGCCATCCTCGACGGGCCCGACCTGGCGCTGCGCATTACGGCGTGGCGTCTTGGCCGCCTGGAACGCAAGCGGCATATTTCGGCCCGGATCGCCCCATGAATTCGAACACGCCTTCGTCCTATCCATTTGTGCCGCTGCCGGACCGCGCTCCGCTGAAGTTTCCCGACGGCGCGAACGTTGCGCTGATCATCACAATCAACATCGAATATTGGGAGCCTTTCCGGCCCGGCCAGAAGGAGCCCATGTTTCCCGGGGGGCCGGCAACGATTCCTCATGCGCTGCCGGGCGACGTGCTCGACACCGCCAATTGGACCTGGCGGGAATACGGACAGCGGGTCGGCATATGGAGGCTGATGGATGTATTCGACGCGGCCGGCGTTGCGCCGTCATGCACCTGCAATGGGATGATCCTAACCGAGCGGCGGCGCATTATCGACGCGGTCAAGGAGCGCGGCTGGGAGTTGGTGCCGCATAACTGGGCGCAGAACGATCTCCTCACCTCCTACGCGCACGAGCCTGAACAAGAACGCGCCGTCATCCGCCGCACGCTCGACAAATACCAGGAGATCGTCGGCCGCCCCGCGAAAGCATGGCTATCGTCGGCAATACGGGGCACGCCGCACACACCGGCCTTCCTCAAGGAGTTCGGCCTTGTCGCCTATTGCGATTATCTCAACGACGATCAGCCTTACCTGATCGATACCGTCCATGGCCCGATTGTCTGCGTCCCCTATTCTAACGACGTGAACGACTTCAACATGTTCGCCCGCGGCGGGTTGTCCACCCGCGACGGCATCGAGATGTTGAAGCTATGCTTCGACCAGCTTTACGCCGAAGGCGCGAACAGCGGCCGGATCATGAACCTCGGCCTGCATCCGCATGTTATCGGGCAGCCGCATCGGATCGCGGCGCTGCGCGAATTCATCGACTACGTCAAATCCCGGCCGAAGGTCTGGCTGCCAAGCCGCGAACGACTCGCGCTTTGGTATCTGGCAGAAGCGCCACGGCATATCCGCGGGCAATAACAGACGACCTGATAATGAGACTTTTCGACCAATTGCACCGTTGTCGCACATCGTAGGTCAGTGCAAATATTTGCGCACAGGATATCCGTCGGAGCATCTCGCAAAGCGCGACGTTGGCCCTCAGGTTCTTATGCTATTATGAAATCTCTCTTCGTGCCGGAAGTTGGCGCTCCGACCCCGCAGCGACTCCTAGCGGACTATTTGCTAGCTACTTATCGCGGCTCGATGCGCACCGTTTTCGTAAGGGATGTCAAACTTGGTGCCAACAAAGCCGCGACAATCGATTGTGCTGACAAGCGAATGATCGTTCGTTAAGCGCTTCTTGCGGCTCAGTTGCTTATCTTG
>Ga0302325_10012684_pt1 | contig 18047 bp, 15 predicted proteins | sample Palsa_T0_2_FD_201948 | JGI IMG/M metagenome (GOLD analysis project Ga0302325, IMG submission 201948) | Peat permafrost microbial communities from Stordalen Mire near Abisko, Sweden - Palsa_T0_2 | ecosystem: Environmental > Terrestrial > Soil > Palsa > Peat permafrost | place: Sweden: Abisko...
TGATCGGTTCGCCTCCCGGCTACGTCGGATACGAAGAGGGCGGCCAGTTGACCGAACGCGTCAAGCGCGCTCCCTATTCGATCATCCTGCTGGATGAAATCGAGAAGGCGCATCCGGACGTCTACAATATCCTGCTGCAGGTCTTCGAAGACGGCCAGTTGACCGACGGCCTTGGCAACACGGTGGACTTTAAAAACACCATCATCATCATGACCTCGAACCTGGGCGCGCGCTTCCTGGATAAGAAGACGCAAATCGGGTTCTCGGCGCCCTCCAACAGCGGGATTCCGCCCAAGGTGGAAGATCAGGTGATGGCGGAAGTGAAGAAGGCGTTCAACCCCGAATTTCTCAATCGGCTGGACGAAGTGATTCTGTTTACGTCGCTGGCGGATGAAGATCTGCTCAAGATCATCAGTCTGCTGGTGGAACAGATCAATGCCAACCTGGTGGCCAAGCAGATCAAAATTCGCGTAAACGAGGACGCGGCCAAGTACATTCTCGAAAAGACGCTGGTGGATCGCAGCTATGGCGCGCGGCCGTTGCGGCGAGCGTTGCAGAAATATATCGAGGACCCGCTCTCGGAGGCGCTTATTCAAGGTTCGCTGCCGCGGCCGTCGGAACTGGAAGTCTATCTCGGCGATACCGGCATCTACTGCCGCCCGATCGCGGGCGAACTGCAGGAACAGCCGGTGGGCGCGCCGGACGAAGAAAAATCGCCGGCTCCTGGCACGCCGCTCTATATGTTCTGACATCTCGGTGATCGGCGCGGTTTGAGTAAGAGCGCCTAAGCTCGCCATGTCCATGCCGAAGAGAACCCAGCGAGCCGCGAACGTCGCGTTGGAAGCAGCCGCGCCCGGCTCCGCTCCGATCGACCTTTCCGACCCCAGTCTCTACATTAATCGTGAACTGAGTCTGCTCGCCTTTCAACGCCGCGTGTTGGAGGAAGCGGAGAACCAGCACAACCCGCTACTTGAGCGAGTGAAGTTTCTGTCCATTGTCGCTTCCAATCTGGACGAATTCTTCATGGTTCGCGTGGCGGGGTTAATCAGCCAGATGGATGCGGGCATCCTGGATGCGGGTCCGGACGGAATGTCTCCCAGAGCGCAACTGGTGGCCATCCGCCGCGAGGTGAAACGGCTTACGTCCGATGCGCACAGGTGCCTGGAAAAGCTCCACGGCGAGCTCGATCAGGCCGGTATTCGGCTGCTCGACTACTCCGAGCTGCGCGGAACACAAGTGCGCGTCGCAAGCAAATATTTTGACGAGACGGTATTTCCCGTGCTGACGCCGCTCGCGTTCGACCCCGGCCGCCCGTTTCCGCACATTTCCAACTTGAGTCTAAACCTGGCGGTCATGATCCGGGACGGCCAAGGCAACGAGCACTTCGCGCGCGTCAAGGTTCCCGACTCGCTGCCGCAATTGATCCCCGTAAACCGGTCGCCCGTGCAGAAAGCCAAGCGCAAACGATCGGACAAGCGCGTGGAATTGGTTTGGCTGGAGCAGTTGATTGCCGCACACCTGGACGCGCTCTTTCCCGGCATGCAAATCATCCAGGCCTATCCGTTTCACTTAACGCGGGACGCCGATATCGCCATCAAGGAACTGGAGGCGGAGGATCTGCTCGAAAGCATCGAAGAAGGCGTGCGGCAGCGCCGCTTCGGCAGCGTCGTGCGCCTGCTGGTGAACGCCCACATGCCCGCCCCGATGCTGGAGATTCTTACCAGCAACCTGGAGGTGGAAGCGGGCGACATCTATCGAATCGACGGTCCGCTTTCGCTGAAGCGGCTGGTGAGCCTCTACTCGCTGGATCGTCCCGAACTGAAGGACGCCCCCTTCACGCCTGTGGTCCCGGCGGCGCTCGGGGAAAACGCCGAAGAGGACGTCTTCGCGGTGATTGCCCGGCAGGACGTCCTGCTAAATCATCCGTTCGATTCCTTTCAGCCCGTCATTGATTTCTTACAGAAGGCCGCCCACGATCCGGGAGTGCTCGCTATCAAGGGTTGCCTGTATCGCGTGGGTAGGAATTCACCGGTAGTTCAGGCGCTGCTCGAAGCCGTGGAGGAGGAGAAGCAGGTGGCGGTGCTGGTGGAGTTGAAGGCGCGCTTCGACGAGGAGAGCAACATCGAATGGGCCAAGGCGCTGGAGCGCGAGGGCGTCCACGTCGTCTACGGCCTGATCGGCTTGAAAATCCACTGCAAGGTGCTCATGGTGGTGCGGCGCGAAGGCGATCGGATTGCCCGCTACGTCCATCTGTCCACCGGCAACTACAACGCGGTGACGTCGCATCTCTACACCGATATAGGCATGTTCACGGCCAGCGAAGAAGTGGCCGAGGACGTCACGCATCTGTTCAATTTCTTGACCGGCTACTCGGCCAAGAACGATTACCATCGGCTGCTGGTGGCGCCTGTGAACCTTCGGCCGAGGCTCCAGGCCATGATTGAACGCGAGATCGCGCATCACAAACAGGGACGCGAGGGGCATCTCATTTTCAAGACCAACGCGCTTGTGGATCCAGAAATGACCCGGTTGCTTTATCGCGCATCCCAGGCGGGCGTCAGGATTCAGTTGCTGGTTCGCGGCATTTGCTGCCTCCGGCCCGGGCTTCCGGGCGTCAGCGAAAACATCGAAGTGACCAGCATCGTGGGCCGTTTCCTGGAGCACAGCCGCGCCTACTACTTCCGCAATGGCGGCAAAGAGGAGATCTATCTGGGTAGCGCTGACTTGATGCCGCGCAACCTGGATCATCGCGTCGAGGTGCTGTTTCCGCTTTCCGCTCCGGAATTGATTTCGCGCGTTCGAGACGGTTTGCTGGACGCGTATTTGAGAGACACCGCGAAGGCGCGGCACATGCTGCCGGACGGCGCGTACGAAGTCAAGCGGCCGGCCCGCGGAAAGCACCGTTTCAATGTCCAGGAATCGCTGATCCCGAGGCGCCGGCAGGCGGAAGCTTAGACTTTACAGTTTCAAGATCCGGATCGGGCCGTTGGTGGTCCTGAGGTCCAGCAGCGGACCACCGCTGCCGATGGTCTCTTCCATGTCGTTGTGCCGCTTTTCGCTGCGCGATCCGTCAAACTCCGAAGTGATGGGGGAATGCGACGATGTGGAGGCGCGAACCCGCGCGTTCGCCGACGCCGGCAGACGCAGCAGGACAGACGAATTGGTGGTGGACGCGCGAACTTCGGGCAATTGCCGGCCATCCACGGTCAGCTCGATGTGGCCGTTCGAGGAATTAAGCCGTAGGGTCGAACTCGCGCCGGGATTCGTCACTCGCGCGGTGATGCTTCCATTAGAGGTACTCGCTTCCAAGGAACCATCCTTCGTTTCCGTGCGCACCGATCCGTTGGTGGTATGAAAGTTCGCATTCCCGCTGACGTCTTGCGCGTCGATGCTCCCGTTCCTGGTCTGAGCCTCCACTTCGCCCTTGCATCGGACCACCCGGATTCCGCCGTTCGACGTGCGCAGGCGCGCGCCTCCTTCCACGTCTTCCACGTCGATTTTGCCGTTGGTACTCGAAATCAGATCCAGCAGGGCTTTGCGCGGCACGCGGATCGAAAACCGCACGCCTCCATGGCTGAAGGTGTCGGAGCTCCGGATGGCGCGAACGCTCACCGAATCCGGCATGGCGCGGATGTCGATCTTGAGGTCATCCAAGGCGCCGCGGTTGCTGGCATGCTTGGTGCCGTTGACCTCGACCGAATTCTGGTCCCAGCCGACCAGGTCGATGGATCCGTTAAACGATTCCACCGTCACTCGCCCGCCGGCGCTCAAAGGGTAGGTGGAGTGAAAATCCGATCGATACGCGTCCGAATCCCCCCAATCGCCGACGTAAACGCAGCCGTCCAACAGCAACAGGGCGCCAAGCAAGGGCAGCCAACGCGCGCAGGTTCGCATTCAGCACCTCTTAGCCAGCATACGAAGGTTTGTGCCGCAATGTTCCCACGCGTTCATTCCTTGGGTTCTGCCCACGATTGAGTATAATCATCGGTGGCGCATTGTAACGCTCCGACTATCCTGCGCGTCACTCAACAAAATGAACCGACATAAGCCGTGCATCATCGCGACTAAGTGCTTGCTCTTCCCATTGTTTCTGCTAGGTTGTCATACGGTAGAAGCCTCGATCTCCGTCACGCTCACGCCGTCCGTTCCTTCGCCGGCGCCCTTGGGTAGTCTCATCAAATGGGCGACTACGGTCAATGATACGGGCTCGGGAACGCTCTGGTACCGCTTCAAAAGCACCGCAGGCACACCGGCGGTTCTGGATCGCCGCGCCGCGACCGTCTCAGACAGTTTTCACACTATTGTCGACTACGGTCCCAACAACTCGCTCTCCTGGACTGTGACGGATCACGAAGGCACCTATTCCGTCGAGGTGTCCGTGGAAGACAAAAGTACCGGCGAGACGGCCCAAGCGGTGGCGGCTTTTAGGATGACTTCGCTGGTAGCAGGCGGCTCGCCCGTAATTACCCCGACGAATAATCCCCTGGTCTTTCTGTACAGCGCGCCGGGCTGCCAACCAGGAGAACAAATGTCGGTACAATTCACTTCGCCGTCCGGCGTGACGCAAACGACGCCATTCAAGCCATGCGCGGGCAGGACCAGCATGAATTTTCTGCTGGCCGGGATGACGGCGCAAACAACCTATACGGTGCAGCATATGCTCCAGACTGCCTCGGGTGTGGTCGCGGGTCCGATGTTGACCGCTACTACGGCGGCCATCGCGATCAAGTCGCCCACATATGATGTGTTCCAGCAAAGCGCCGCTCCAACACAGGCTGGCGTTCTCCTGCAGTGTGCACTCTATTATCCGACCCTCGCCACGGATCTGGCCGGCAATGTCCTTTGGTATTACGACGGCGACATCACATTTACGACGCGTGCCGCTCCGGGCGGCTATTTCTTTGGACTCTACGAATATCAAGGCACGGATCCGTCGCACCAGATCGTAAGAGAGTACGATTTAGCCGGCACCACGATTGCCGAAACCAACGCCGCGCGAGTCAGCGAGCAATTGGTAGGCTTGGGACGGCGTCCCATCAATGCTTTTCATCACGAAGCGAGAGCGCTGCCCGGAGGCCAGATACTGGTGCTCGCGGATAACGAGGAAATTCTATTTGACGTGCAAGGCCCCGGACCCGTGGATGTAATCGGCGACGAGATCTTGATCCTGGATTCGAATCTGCAGGTAATCTGGGCCTGGGACGCATTCGAGCATCTGGACACATCGCGGCTGGCGGTGCTTGGAGAAACGTGCCCGTCCGGCGCGGGCTGCGCTCCGTACTATCTCGCTCCCACGGCCAATGACTGGCTCCACGGCAATGCGGTGCAAGTTACACCCGATGGTCAAATACTCTATTCGAGCCGGCACCAGGATTGGTTGTTCGAGATCAACTACAACAACGGACTCGGCGATGGCAGCGTCCTATGGCGTCTCGGCAAAGACGGAGATTTTCAAATTACCTCCAGCGATCCGTATCCATGGTTTTCGCATCAGCACGACGCCGGCATCCAGGTCACGCCCTACGGGTTGCGGTTGCTGGTCTTCGACGACGGAAACACGCGGGTGCTTGCAAACCCGGGCGAAAACAGCCGAGGCCAAGTGCTTGAAGTGCAGCAGGACACCTTCACGGCGAGCTTGCAACTGAACGTAGATATGGGCGTCTATGCCTTCGCTCTCGGCACGGCTGAGAGTCTGCCGGACGGCACGTTTCATTTTGACGCCGGCTGGGTCACCGAAGACCCTCTGGCGGGCGGGAACGCGAGCCGTTCCATCCAATTCGATTCGTCCGGAAACGTGGTCTACGGGCTGGCGATCGGAACGCCCGAGTATCGCACTTCGCGCATGCACGATCTGTACACGCCTTAGCTTATGGCGCCGCCGGCTTCGGGTCTGCGGCGTCGTCCCTCACCAGGATGGTCAGGTCGGAGCGCTCGCCGCGGTAGACCACTCGCAGCTTCTGCTGGCGGATGAACGGCTCTTCGTTAGCATACGGAAGAACATACACGGCCTTCCCGCCGAGTGGAGGGTCAGTGAAACCGAAAGACTCTAAATTGTTGTCGTGAAAATAAGCGCGATAGAAATTCAGCGAGGCCGAATATTCCCAGGTCGTCGGAATCTGGCTCACGCCGTAGCGGCGAGCGACGTCTTGGAGGACCGGGAACGCCGCCCGCACATCCGCGCCGAACGCCCATTCGTGGAAATACATCAAGCGCAGGCAGCCGACAAAATAAGTGGCTCCCAGGAATAGAACCAACACGCTGAGGCGTTGCAGAATCCGGCCCGCTCGCCCTCGCCGCTCTATCGCCGTAACGCTTCCCCACATCAACAACGACAGAGGCACGAAGAACAGACCGGTTCGTTCCATCGGCAACGGAATCCGAAAAAACTTGAATTGAAGCCAATGCAATGCCAGCGTAAGCATCGCGGCGGCGCCGGCAAACTCTGCCACCGTCAACAGCCGCGCGTTTCCCCGCCGGGACTCTCGTGATAGGAGCACAAATTGCGAGATGCACAAACCGACGGCCAACAGCGGCAAACAAAGCTTGGTTTGCATCAGGGCCACGGCCAGTAGGGGATTCACCAGCGTGGGATTCAATTGGTAGAAGGTGGCATTGATAATACTGTGCCAGCCTTGGCTCAGCGAGCGCGCGCCGTAATACAGTTGACCTTTCGGCCAGTCCCACACCACCGAGCCGGCAATCGCGAAAGCCGCCAACAAGCCAGGCAGGCTCAAGACCGCGGCCAGACGCCAGCGTTCTTTCGCGGTCGGTAGCGCTTCTCGGCGCGCCCACAACCAGAACAGCAAGATGCAGGCGCAGTCGGCATAAGCGAACGAGAAATTCGCGCAAAAGGAGAGGGCCGCGCAAACCGACGCTGCAACGCAGTCGCGGCGCAAGGCTGCGTCATCGCCAGGCGTGTAGCGCAAAATTTGGCGCACTGCCAGAAACACCACGGTCATCAGCAGGCCCAGCGCCAGCCCGTACCCGCGCGCGGCTACCATGTAATCCATCACGAAGGGGTTGTAAACAAAACACACAAACAGGGGAAACGCCAACACTCGTTTGTCGCTGATCAGCCGGCAAAGACGGTACGCGGCGGTCACATAAATCGCCCCGCCCAGCAGCGCCGGCGCGCGCAACGTCAAGTGCGACAAACCGAAAAGCCACGTCAAAAGTCGAATCAGAATCGAGTTCAGCACATGATTCCCGGAACTCGGATACCAATGCGATGGCCACGAGGGCGCCACGTACCCCAGGTAAGAATCAGCTTCGTCCAGGGTTACGGACTGCAGGTCGGCCCGGAATGTCACCCAGATCAGGGCAAATGCGCCCGCGGCCAGCATCGGAAGATGTCGGGAAAACGCTGCCCAGCCCGACGCGTGTTCGTCGTTCGCGCGCGTTGGAAGCGCCGCCACGCGAGTGCCGCTCGAGGCCAAAGACATCCAGGCCCTCAATTGTAGCCGAACCCAGGTTCGTGTAGCCGAACCCAGGTTCGAGAATTCGGTAGACTGACGGCAACATGAAAGTTCTCTTGCCCGCTATGCTGGCTGGATTGGCTTCCGCTCAATCCTGGATTCCTCATGAGAGCGGCGTGTCGGTCTCGTTGCGCGGGGTAAGCGCGCTCAGCCGCAATGTGATCTGGGCCAGCGGTGCGGACGGGACCGCCCTAGTGAGTAAGGACGCCGGCGCCAGCTGGCGAAGTGGAAAGGTTCCGGGCGCGAGCGCGCTGGATTTTCGCGACGTGCACGCCGTGGATGATCGAACCGCTTACCTTCTCAGTAGCGGGCCCGGCGATAAATCGCGCATCTATAAAACCACCGATGCGGGGGCGCATTGGACGCTCCAATTCACCAACGCCGACCCGCAAGGATTCTTCGATGCTTTCGGATTCTGGGATTCGCGGCGCGGGATCGTTCTGGGAGATCCGGTCTCCGGAACGTTCGCGATATTAACCACCCAAGATGGAGGAGCACACTGGACGAAGCAGCACGGGCCCCCGGCGCTTCCAGGCGAAGGCGCATTCGCTGCAAGCGGCACCTGCATCATCGTAATAGGCAAACACGAGTCCTGGTTCGCAACCGGCGGCCCCGGCGGTGCTCGCGTCTTTCATTCCAATGACCGGGGCATAAGTTGGACCGTGTCTTCAACCCCGCTGCGCAATGACGCGGCCAGTGCAGGTATATTCTCTCTGGGATTCTCCGACGCCCTGCATGGCGTAGCCGTGGGTGGCAACTATACCAAGGCCGCCGACGGCACGCGCAATGTCGCGGTCACTACCGACGGAGGTAAGACGTGGTCGGATCCGCGCGGCGGGCACCCGGGCGGCTACCGGTCCGCGGTGGCGTGCGTGCCCAGCCGCCGCGCTTGGATAACAGTCGGAACATCCGGCTCGGACATTTCCACTGACGGCGGAGGAAGCTGGAAGTCATTTGACGCCTCGGCCTACCATGCCGTCAGCTTCGCGCCCGACGGCTCGGGCTGGGCCGTGGGTCCGGGAGGCAAGATCGCGGAGTTCCGCGATAACCGATGAGACAGCCAGGCGACGGCGAGGAGAATGGTGAAGTCGGTCAGCACATGGAACAGGAACAAGTGCCGCTCCGTCTCCCCGGAATCAGACAGCGAACTAACCGCAAACTCCGCCAGCGCCATCGCTGCCAGCGCGAGACAAAGGCCGGCGACGCGGGCCTCCGCCGAACCGCTGCCGCGAATCAGCAACCGTATTGACATCCAGCAAACCGCCGCAAACCAAACTAGAATGTGCCAAGGAGCGAAGCGAAACAACGCTGACCGGAAATCCGTCCACCAGCTAAAGGATTCGACTTGCGCTCTCGGCGCCATCCCCGACGCCCTTTCGTACTTGCCGACAATCCGCAATCTGCGATCGGGAGCGTGCGTTTTCAAGTCGCGATACATCATGGCCAGCGCGCGCCAGGGATGCCGCAGGTGGAAAAGCATTACGCGGCCCCGCGTCGCTCTCCCCAAAAAATCGTCCCACCATTTCGTTTCCGAGGCAAAATCCGGAAGCGGGTCCCGATCGCGGGCGATATAGCGAGCATATTCCGGCCCCAGCCCGAGGTCGCGCAGATCCTCATCCGGAGTGCGCGTGCTCTCGAGGATCTTCCGAAACACCACCGAGTACTGGGGCATCCGCGCGTCGGTTATAGGCATCAAGCGATAGGCCGTCCAAGCGCCCAGGGGAATGATCAAGGAAATGGCAAATGCCGCCGCTTTCCGCTTTCTCCCTTCGAATCGAAGCGCGGCCAGGCCCGCCAATATCCACAGGAACACGCCCAGCGGGGCGTGCTGGGACTTGCTCATCAAGCACAAGGCCGATGCGATGGAGAACGCCCAGAAGAGTCCCAACGATGGCCGTCTTCCCGTCGCCATCGAAAGCCACAATGCGACAGCCCACGCCAGAAACAAAAACGCGGCGGTATCCATGTAGAAGGAATTGCACATGGTCACGTAGCTGGCGTCGGTGAGGATGAAGAGCCCGGCGATCGCGGTGGCCCAGCGGATGCGTGGCGCGAGCGGCCTTATCGCCACCAGAAGCGCGATAAAACAGCCGATCCATAGCAGCGCATGGATGGAGCCCATGATGCGGATGTCGAACTGATTGGTGCTGGACGTCCATCCAATGAGCAGCGCGCCGCAAATGAGAATCAGTTCGGAAGAAAAATTGTCGGAGGTCCAATGGTAGGTGGGATCGTAGATCCACTGTGTAGTAAAGTACGAATACTGGTCCGAATCGACTTTGTCCGCAGGCCCTAGATCGAACCGATCGATCAATCGTCCGAAGTCGCCATTGTCGGCGAGGCCCACCGAGGGCGGGACGAACAATTGAAAACACACGCAGCCGGCGAACAGCACGACTAGCGAAGCCTCGTACCAACGATCGCGAGTCACGCCCTAATCCCGCGGCACCAAACGGATCATGCTTAGGGTCACCGTGAACGTGCGATCGTCGGTGGGCACGCTCCAGGACGGCGACGCTTGGATGTCGATGCGGTACTCATCGCTCTCGGGCAATTCCGCTTCGAGAATGAACAAGCCGGAACGATCCAGTTTCCACTCGCCCACTTTTTGCCCGTTCGCGATCGCTCGCAGCGCCGTGGGATGCCCTTCGCTCGCGTGGCCCCGAATTCGCAAGCGCTGCGGGCCCGGCTTCACGCGCACCAGTCGCGCCGACGCACGTTCACCGATCCACCGATACTTGTTGCCGAACACTCCCTCCAGCTCGTACCAGCCCTCCAGCAGTTGCTCCGCATGGCTGGGCAGACAAAAGTCGATGACGTCCCCCCGGTCGCCCGGATAAAGCTCGGCGCGATCCTGCGCCGGGAGCAGGTTGTAGACGCCGCCCTCGTTGGCCGCTTCATAGCCGCAGCCCGCGCAGCGCAGAGTGTCCGTCGAATCGCGATGGAGCCGCGCGCGGCAATCGGGACAACGCAGGCGCTCCTCAAACCGCGCCGCATCGAACTCGGGCCGCGCCGCCTCGCCGTGCTTGCGGCATACCGCCGCCAACGTTCCTCCCAACAGCCGAGCCGCCCGCCATTCCGAGTGATATGGATCCAGCCGCAAAGCCGTCCGCTTGACGATACGCTCGCCCCATCCGCGCTCCGGCACGAAGACTTCGTATTCGGCTTCGGCGAAATGCTTGTGCACTAGATTGTGCCAGTCCTTCAAGCCCATGGTGTGGTTTTGCCGGATGCCGAAGCTCTCTTCCTGATGCGCGCCGATCACGTCGCGCACCAGGTAGCCCAGCAAACCCCAGTCGAACAATTTGCGTTCCCAGGGCTTCATCGTGTCGTAGTAAGGACAGCGGTAGAGACGCAACGTGAGCAAGCGCTTGAGCGGCTCCTCCGCGAACAGGAAGACGCCGCCGGGAGCGAGCACGCGCTTCACTTCGATAAACACGCTCTCGATGTCTTGGAACTGGCTGAGCATCTGAAACGCCATCACGAAGCGCAGCGATCCGTCCACGAACGGCAAATTCAACGCGTCTCCGGCGACGCGAATGGGCGCGCGCGCCATGTGCCAGCGGTCCTGCAAAGCGATGCCATGGCGCAGCGAGTCCGCAGAGATGTCGAGCGCGAAGCCGCTGGCCCCGAATTCGTTCGCCAGCATATAGCTACTGTGGCCGGCGCTCGATCCGATTTCGAGGAACGGAGTCATCTCCCCGATAAAGCCCAAATGATTGCGGATCACCGCCGCGCGCCGAACGTTCTCCTCGGCGTAGTATGCGATGGCGCGGTCCGGCTCGCCCAAGGTCGCGAAGTTGTGAAACTCCACCTCGGCGCGCTTCACTGCGAACGACTGCGCTTCCTTCAAAGCAGGATCTCCAGCGCCAGCGATCGCAAGTCCGGCAGCGCCACATCCGGCCCCTGCGATCGCAATTCTTCCATGCTGGCTAATCCGGTGGCGACGGCTACCGATCGAATCCCGTTCGCCTGGGCGGCGCGAACGTCGTTCGGGTGATCTCCCACCAGCGATATGGCGCTGTCCGGCGCGATCCAGCCCTCCCGCCGGGCGCGTCGTATCGCGATTCGAACCAACCCCGCGCGATCCTTTGCCAGCTCGGCGAATGCGCCAAAGCGAAAATACGGCCGCAACCCGGCGCGTTCCATCTTGCGCCAGCCGATGCGCGTGAGATTTCCGGTCACCAGCCCCATCACCGCGCCGCGGCGAGCCAATCGGCCGAGCAGTCGCCGGACGCCGGGACAAACCTTTCTCGCGAGAACGGGTGCGCGGCGAACGTAAATCGACTGAGCGAGCATCACTACTTCCGGCATGGCTCGGCGAATCGGGCTTGGTTTCATTCCGGCCCGCGCCATCATCAACGCGAGAATATCGCGATCCAGCATTCCAGCCACGGGAATATTTTCGGTGGTCGTTTCAACGCCGGTGGTGCGGCGGATCGCTGATACCAGCGCTTGACGATGATGCTCGCCAGCGCGGCGAATCAGCGTGCCATCGATATCGAAAAGCACCAATGCGGCGGATCGTTCCAACCTTTTACTATACCGACCCGGCTGCTACGATACGAGTTTGGAGATCGACTTCGGCGGCGGCAAGAAGCTGCGTTTAGTGGTCGGCGACATCACTCGGATCGCCGTGGATGCCATCGTGAATGCCGCAAACTCCGGCCTGCGTGGAGGCGGCGGAGTAGACGGCGCCGTGCACAGCGCAGGCGGCCCTGCGATCATGCGCGAGCTTGACCAGATTCGAGTGTCGCAGGGCGGATGTCCCACCGGCAGCGCGGTGGTCACGGGCGCCGGAGGGCTCCCGGCGCGTTTCGTCTTCCACGCCGTGGGTCCGGTCTATCGAGACGGCCGCTACAGCGAGCCGGAGCATCTGGCGAGCTGTTATCGAACATGCCTCGCGCTTGCCGAAGCTCGCGCCGTCCGCAGCATCAGTTTCCCGGCCATCAGCACGGGCGTTTATGGATATCCGGTCGAAGCCGCGGCCAGCATCGCGCTTGAAACGTTGGCGCTCCACCTGCGGAATCCCGCCTCAGGAATCGAGGACGTCCTGATCGTGCTGTTCGATCAACCATCCTACGACATCCACGCCGCGGTTGCGAAGAAATTATAGTCACTTCTTCAAGAATTGTTGGATCGATTTCGTCGCCTGCCGGATGCGATGATCGTTCTCCACCAAAGCAAATCGAACGTAGCCTTCGCCCAGTGGACCGAAACCGATGCCCGGAGACACGGCCACCAGCGCTTTTTCCATGAGGAGCTTGGAGAACTCGAGCGAGCCTAGCGCGCGATACTGCTCCGGAATCGGCGCCCAGACGAACATCGAACCGCGCGGACGCTCCACCGGCCAGCCGGCGCGCTCCAATCCCTTCAACAGCGTATCGCGCCGCTTTTGGTAGGTTGTGCAGATCTTTTTCGTTTCCTTGGCACACTCGCGCAGCGCGATGATGGATGCGATCTGAATCGGCTGAAAAATTCCGTAGTCGAGATAGCTCTTGATTCGCGCCAGCGCGGCGATCAGCTTGCGATTCCCCACGCAGAATCCCACGCGCCAGCCCGCCATGTTGAAACTTTTCGACATCGAATAGATCTCCACCGCGATATCCTTCGCGCCCTCCACTTGCAGAATGCTGGGCGCGCGGTAACCGTCGAAGCAGATATCGGCGTACGCGAAATCGTGCACGATCATCGTGCCGTGCCGCTGGGCTAGGCCCACGATGTCGCGGAAAAACTGGAGATCCACGCAATGCGTCGTCGGATTGTGCGGAAACGAAATCAGAATCATCTTGGGCCGGCGCGACGAAGTCTTGTACAAATGTTCCAGCCCGTTCAGGAACGTGGCCGGATCCGGCATCGGAAGCATGCAGGCGTGGCCTTCGGCCATGATCACGCCGTATTGGTGAATCGGATAGGCTGGATTCGGCGACACCACCGCGTCCCCCGGCCCGATCACGGCGAAAAGCAGATGAGCCAGCGCGTCCTTGGCGCCCACCGTCACGATGGCTTCGGTTTCCGAATCCAACTCGACGCCGTAGTTGGCGCGGTAGTGTTTGACAATCTCGGAACGCAGCCGCGGGATCCCGCGCGACATCGAATAGCGATGGTTGCGCGGATTGCGCGCCGCTTCGATCAGTTTTTTGACCACCGGCTCGGGAGTGGCGCCATCCGGATTGCCCATCCCTAGGTCCACCACGTCCAGTTCCGCCGCGCGCGCCTTGGCCTTCATCTCGTTGATGACGGCGAATACATAGGGCGGCAATTTTTGGATGCGATAAAATTCGTCGGGAACCGAGGCCATAATCTATTGTAAAAGTATGCTCACCGATCTGGTTCAGATACGGCGTCTAGGGGAACAGAAAAGAGAAGAGAATTTCCGGCTCCGCGCTCATCTCAAAAGGCACGATCATTCCGATCGCCGCCTGCGGCGCCTGGCCGAGGAGATCGAAGCGCAAATCGATTGCACCCTGTGCGCAAACTGCTGCCGCGTGCCGGAGGTCGGTATCACGGACCGCGACGTCGAGAAGCTGTCAAAGTTTTACGGCGTCACGCCCCAGGAGTTCCATCGCGACTACACCGAGCGCAATGAAACCAACGAGCTGATCCTGAAGCGTACGGAAGCGGGCTGCGTTTTCCTCAGCGGGAATCTGTGCACTGTCTACGAGGCGCGCCCGCGGAATTGCGCCACCTTTCCGCATTTGATCCGAGGCGACGGCTCCATCGCCAGCCGCATGTGGGCCATGGTGGATCGCGCCGCTTATTGCCCCATCGTCTACAACTGGATGGAAGCCGCTAAGCAGGACCTGGGATTCCGGGGGCGATGACCGGCTCCATGCTGCCGTAATAGACTTTCGTCTGATAGAGGAAGGGAACGACGCCGTTCGCCTGATGAGCCGCGAATAAGCGCTCCAGTTCGTCCATCATCGGTTGATATGCAGCGTTGTCGCCGCGGGGCGCGTACGACGACGACTCCAACCGTCCGCGCACGCCCGTCAAATCCAATCGCTGCGCGTTCGAAAACGTCGCCAGTTTCCAATTACCGTGCCCGAAAAACGCCGCGATCTCATCGCGCTTGATGCGGCGGTGATCCACGCGGCCGTATTCTGTCGCGTAGCGATTCAATAAATCCTCATAGCCCCGCAAGAATCCGCTCTCGGGTACCTCGCGTTCGTTCCAGATCAAAACCACCCAGCGCGGAAGCCGGAGAATCCGTCGAAATTCTAGTCGCGCAGCGGCAGCGTCGAACCAGTGAAAGGATTGGCCGGCGGTCACTAAATCGACGCTTGCGTCTTCGAAACCGGTCTGTTCCGCCCGAGCGTCCACGCTGCCGAATTTGTCGTACGCGCCTAGGAACCGATCGCCGGCGCGGCGCATATCGGCGTTCGGCTCGATGCCGATCACGCGACAGCCGAAATCCAGAAACAATTTCGCCAGCAAACCGGTGCCGCACCCGACATCGGCGACCACCGAATGCGCACTCAAGCCGCACTCGCGGGCCAATAGCGCCGTGATCTCCAGCGGGTACGAAGGCCGGTAGCGAACGTAGTCGTCCACCCGCGAGGAAAATCGTTTGGTTGGATCCAGCTCCACGCGAAACAGGTCCACGCGAAAATTGTACGCCTAATCCAGCTTTTCCGTGATGGTCACCGGCTCCTGAACGCGAAAACTCAATCGCGCTTCCACCGGGATATCCACCGCTTTGCCGCGCGTGAGCAGAACCGCGCCACCACCGGCTGCCGCGCCCGCGCCGGCGCCGATGGCAGCGCCCTTGCCCCCTCCCGCGATGGCTCCGATTGCCGCTCCGAAAACAGTCCCGGCGCCCACTTTCGCGACGTCGCTACCGGTGGAACTCGCCGCGTCCTTCTGATACGGGACGGTGCGGATGCGAATTTGCTGCCGGTCCGCGGTGGCGAGCTTGATCAGTTCAATCGTCAAGTGCGGCGATCCGGTCGCCCGCCCAGCCTGCGTTGTTTCCAGGACTCGTCCCTCCAACCGCGCGCCTCGTTCGGCGATGATGAACCCGTCGATCACCAGCGGGTGCTCCAGCGTCGCCAAAAAGCTATCTCCTACGCGGCTCCGCGCCGACGAAATCGTTTCGCCTATGCGAACCGCAAGTGTCGTGCCTGCGGTAAGGATCACGGTATGGGGCGTCCTGACTTCGGGCGCGGGCGGAGTGGGGATGGTATTCTCCGGTTGCAACACCTGCGGGGGTGTAGGCGCCCTCGCGGCGGCGGGCGCGGGATCCACTGGTGTTGGAGGCTGCGGCGCTGGAGCCAAGTTGGGAAAAGGCGCGGGAGACTCCAGCGGCGGTGGTGCCGATAGATTGCGCGCCACAACTGCGAGCTTTTCGCGCTGCACCGGCGGCGGCATCGGGGAAGGCTTCTCGTGGACGCGCGGACGTAGCGCCGGCACAGGCCGACGCACGACAGGCGCGGGTGTCACTCGACCAGCCTCGGTCGCGATCGGGGCGGGCGCTTGTACAGGCGCGGCCGCCGGCAAGCTAACCGATGCCACGGCTGGCTTCGTCACGGGCGTCGGCTTCACCGGCTCCGGCTTCACCGCCAGATAAACAATCCCGGAAGCAATCAATGCCCCGCCCACGAAGGCCGATACAAGCTTCCAATTCACGCTAAATGCCCTCAAATCCTACAACGCGCCGCGCGACGTTTACGTTTCGCGGCTCAACCGTTAAAATGAGTCAAGGATGTCGTTTCCAGACGAGTTACGAATCGGTCCGGTCAGCGTCACGCCGGCTACCGTGCTGGCGCCGATGGCTGGGGTTACGGATACCGTCTTCCGGCGGCTCATTCGGAACCAGGGCGGATGCGGGCTGATTATGACTGAATTCACCAGCTCGCACGGCGTCGTCCACGCGGCCAAAGCCAAGAAACCGACCCGTACCTTCCGCTACCTGTACTTCGAACCGGAAGAGCACCCCATCTCGGCGCAATTGTTCGGCTCCGATCCGCAAGTGATGGCCGACGCAGCCAAGGCTTGCCAAGACTTCGGCTTCGACATCGTAGACATCAATTTCGGATGCCCGGTGAATAAAGTCGTCAAGTGCAACGGCGGCTCGGGATTGCTGCGCGACCTGCCGCTGGTGGAGGAGATTCTTCGAAAAGTGCGCGCCGCCATTTCGATTCCGTTGACCATGAAGTGCCGCGCGGGCTGGAACGATCGGGAATTGGTGGCGGTGGAAATGGCCAGGCTCGCCGAGGACTGCGGACTGCAGGCCGTCGCCTTGCACCCTCGCACGCGCGAGCAGGGCTATAGCGGCAAGGCGGACTGGACCCGCATCGCGGAGCTGAAGGCCGCCGTGAAGAGCATTCCGGTGATCGGCAACGGCGACATCCTCACGCCCGAGGATGCGGTTCGCATGGTCGAGGAAACCGGCTGCGACGCGGTGATGATCGGCCGCGCGGCCTCGTCCAATCCCTGGATCTTCCGCCAGATCCGGCAATATCTCGCTACGGGGACTTATGAACAGCCCGACGAAGGCCAGCGCTACCAGATCATGCGCAGCTACTATTTGATGTTGTGCGAGCGCGACGCGCCGGATGCGGCCGGCAAGATGAAACAGTTCGCCACCTACTTCACGCACGGAGTTCGCAATGGATCGAAGCTCCGCGCCGAGATCTACCGGGCCACTCAGGCATCGCAAATCCTGGATCAGGTGGATGCTTTCTTTCAACGAGAGCTGGAAGCGGTTCCCGCCTGATCGCTCGATGAAAAAAGTCCAGATCATCACGGACGGGTCGTGTATCGGCAATCCAGGCCCCGGCGGCTGGGCGTGTATTCTGCGCTTCGGCGGCAAGGAACGCGAGATCTACGGCTCGGAACCGGAGACCACCAACAACCGCATGGAACTCCAGGCGGCGGTGGAAGGGCTGCGCGCGCTCAAGGAGCCGTGCCAAGTGGAGATCGTCACCGATTCCAATTACGTCAAACACGGCATCACCGAGTGGATCTATCGGTGGAAAGCGAACGGCTGGCGCACCAGCGGAAAAAAGCCGGTGGTCAATCAAGATCTTTGGCACGCGCTCGACGAACTTGCGGCGCAGCATCACGCCGATTGGGTTTGGACCAAGGGCCATGCCTCGCACGCCGACAACAATCGCTGCGACGAGCTTGCCCAGGCGGCCGCGCGCGGCCAGTTATCGAGCGAATCTTGAGCATCCATAGGATAATCGAAAATGAAACAGGAGCTTTTATTCGTCGAATCGTTCCAGCGCTTCTGCTACTCTCCGTCGCTTACGCGCAGCAGCCGCTTCCCGACGCGAGATCGTTGCTGAAGGAATCCGCCGACGCTCTGCGCGGCTTCAAGTCCTACGAGCTCGATCAACAGGTCGTCATCGAGATCAAGGGCGGCATCGAGAGTCATCTCGAATTGCCGGTCAAGCTTGCAGTTTCGAATCCCGGGAGGCTGCGCATCGAATCGAACGGCCAGTTAGGAAGCACGGTCATCGTTTCGGATGGTGAAAATACCTGGATGTACGTGGGGTCGCCGCTCAAGCAGTACACCAAAACTCCCGCCGTGAGCAGCCCCGACGCGCTCATCAAGTCCGTGAACCC
>Ga0302325_10012686_pt1 | contig 18047 bp, 29 predicted proteins | sample Palsa_T0_2_FD_201948 | JGI IMG/M metagenome (GOLD analysis project Ga0302325, IMG submission 201948) | Peat permafrost microbial communities from Stordalen Mire near Abisko, Sweden - Palsa_T0_2 | ecosystem: Environmental > Terrestrial > Soil > Palsa > Peat permafrost | place: Sweden: Abisko...
CTCGCCGCACTTCCGGCAGGTATAGGTGTCGTCTTTGTTCGCTCGTAGAGATGCACTCCCGCAAGACCGACATACAACCTCGCGGGCGGAACGGATCAAACCGGGAAGCTTGCGTACCTGTGTTCGCTCAACCCATACGGCCTTAGAGATCGGAAACAAGACGCGCAGTCGCTTGCCATCCTTTGTTACCCGCAGTACGTCGCCGTCTCGCGGGCTACTAGGCAAACAGAATTCTGGTTTGAGTCTCACACTATCGCCACGTTCTAGTTTAATTCTAGGCATACTCCTCCCTTTGGCGTCCCCACTGCGAGGACACGAGTATAGATAGGCGCGAATCTGCCAGTCGTTCGCGTGTCTGTTCTATGCAGCCCACTGGAGGACTGGCAAGATTCGCGCCAGAATGACCGCGCATCGCACGGCCTATCCGCCGAAGTCTCTACAGCGTCCTTATGACGTTGCCGGTCTTGCTATTGAAATAGTTCGTCGGCGTGTAGTCGTCCGATTCAAGGAAATTTAATCGCTCACACAGCAAATCAATTTCCTCTTTAGACAGTGGCGTGACTGTGCCGTCCCATCCGTTGAAAAAATCGGCAAAATCCGCGTGCGCGTTCGCCTGAGCCGGAAGATTATCCGGCCCTAGTTTGCGTTGCCATTCGCGGAGTGCAGCCAGAACGGTTGACAATTCGCAGTCTGACAAATTCTGCGGGTAGTGTTGTGCGAGTGATTCCGCCGAACCGATCCGGCAGGCATAACAAAGCGTCATGGGCTTACCTGCTGGATTAAATGCAGGCTCTAAGTCTTGATTCGCTCCGCACATTTGGCAATGGTCTTTAACTTGGAGCGATTCGAGCGGACCTAGCGTGCGTTCTTGTGACGGTCCTTTGACCTTTGCTTTCGCCCGTTCGTTTGCCGTTGTACCGCGTGGCAGTTTGATTCGTCCGCTTTCCGCTTTTTTGGTTTTCACTTTGTTTCCTCCCTTTTTGGCCTCTTCAGCATCCGTCTAACGGATGGACACGGCACAAGCTTCGCGCCGTGTTTCGGCCTAGGCTTCGGCGGGTGCCTCCTCTGTTACCGTCATTGCGTCTAACGCGGGCAGGATGCGTTCCCATTCATTCCGGCTGATAACGTGGCAGCCAGCTTTAATCGTTCCGTCTGCCGATATCCGTTCGATTTTGTAGGCACCTACCGGACACGTGTGGCCGTTCGATTGCCAATCTTCGCCGCGTGAAACAACCGCACGGGCGAGAACGGATGCTCGTTTCGCGTGAGACACGGGAATGCGGGCGCCCTTTGAGGTTTGTACTTCGTTGTCAACGATGCGAAGCATGGCGGGCGCGTCATAAGGAATCCCGTAAGAATCGCCTACACCCTTGCGCCAGTTTTCGATTGCTACAGCGGCACGGGCTAGACGCTCCGCATTGGCTGTCTTTGTCTTTTCGGTTTCAATCTTGATGCGTTGCTTTTCCTTTGCCTTTATTGCGTCCAGCCCTTTGGAGTCGAGTGCGGGAATGGCGGGTAGCGGTTTGTGGCGTAGGCCAAAGAAGCGGACATACTCGTTTCGATCCGCCCGCAAAGCGATTGCGGAACTGTGTGAATACTCTTTTTGCCAAGACGAACGCGCTCGAATCGCCTTCAATAAGGCGGCATTGATCCGCGATTCATAATCTGCAACGTTTTTTTTGTGCGTGTCCTTCGAGAAAAACTTGCTTAGGTTCAAATCCGAAACATTGAACACCCGCACACTATCGGGTATGGCTTGCCGGACCGCGGATTGGTGTCGTGTCGTGGTAACGGAGTAAGACGCGGCATTAAAGAGGATGGCATCTCCGCGTTTAGTTTCCACATGGCGGGCTATTTCGAAGTGATTCCCGTAAGAGTAGATAGAGGCTTGTTGAAAATAGAGGTTGCCCGCAGAGTTTCGGGCATTGCCTTGACTCCGCCAGGAGTGCATCCAAATATGTGGCAATTCGTCAGTAGTGAAAACTTCTTTGCGACGTTTTCGTGTAGCTTGCGCTTGGCATTTTTGCTTTTCACACGTATGCGCTTCGTCTGATCTGTGGACTGGATCATGCGGGCAGGTTCGATAACTCGAAATAATTCCGGGATACTCGCCGCAATTGGAGCACTTGAGGTTAAAGCCCTCGCCTTGTGTTTCGCGTAAGGCCAGTACGTTTTTCTTCTTGCATGCGTCGCATTGTTTAATTCGGCTTGGTCTGCGGTCTTCTGTTTGGGATTGAGTACGTCTGTGTCCGTTGCTGAATCCATTCATGGAATAAGCCTCCAATTAGATTTTTTTCTCCGCCATTCGTGTGGCGGTCCTGCTTCCTGCTTAGGCGTCTTTTCTTTCCACGTTCTTAAATGAGGTAGAGATTGCTCGACGGGAGAATCCGAAGCCTGAGAGAACGTCGCGCAATTCGTCTAGCTATGGCTAATTGGCCGTCGAGTTTTCGGACTACGATTAGTTTTTGTGGCTTGATACGGAGTGTCATTGGCGGGCTGCCTTCGCCGCTGCTTGGTGTTTGCGCTCCTGGTTTGAATTTGAAAAGCTGAACATGGGCCGATTGTTACATATGTCCATACTTGTGTCAACACAATTAGAAGACCACACCTCATCTATTCTTAGGCACAGAATTGAACGGGAAACGTGTGCGAGCGTGACTTGACGTGCAGGCCGCTAGGCCGTCCTGAGTGCTTGAGTATTCGGGTTAGTTCTTGGATGGATTAATTGATCCTCTTGAATGAATGCGTTGTCATGGCGAAATCGAAAAAAGTTCTCGGAGGCAGTGGAATTTTGCAAGTGTGTCAGCACAATTATTATAACTACATTGTTATCAGCTGCTTGACAGTCACGTATTGCTACAAAAGCGAATGGTAACATTTTGTTACATCAAGGATTAGCGCAGATGTGTTGCAAGCACAGTAGCTTAGACGGTGGAAAACCATTCCATTTCCCGCAGGCGAAAGGTCACGGCGAGTTTGCAACTATCTGCAACAAAATGATAATGCCTCACTTAGCACTAGCGACGGATCGCCGCGTAATACCCGCATATTTTAGAGGGGTTCGGAGGGTAGGAATTACCGTGTCGATTTTGGGTGATCTTTTACGTGATAGAAAATAAGCATTCTTTTTTCTGGCCTTCGGCCGGCGTGCCAGCCCCCGGACCCGCCCGTGCCGGCTAAAGCTGTCGAGGCAATCCGCTTCTTTTTGTGTGTCCCCCAGACACAATTATGGGACTGCTTACTTAATTGTGTTGACACGGATACCCCGCCCATGGTAGCCTTCTTTACAGGAGGAACCCATGGACAAAATCGTAGCTCTTTACGCTCGAATCTCCACCGCGGATAAAGGCCAGGATCCGGAGATGCAGCTCCGTGAACTGCGCGAATACTGCGGGCGACGCGGTATGATTGTTGGCGCCGAGTACGTCGATATCGGCGTGAGTGGATCCAAAGAATCACGGCCTCAGTTGAACCGCATGATGACCGATGCTACCGCGGGCTTGTTATCCGCCGTCGTTGTCTGGAAGTTCGATCGGTTTGCTCGTTCCACTTCTCACTTGCTCAAGGCCCTGGAATCCTTTCAGAAAATCCACGTCGATTTCATTTCGCTTACTGAAGGCATCGATACAGGCACGCCGATGGGGAAGATGATTTTCACGGTGTTGGGCGCCATGGGTGAGCTCGAGCGCAGTTTGCTGATTGAACGGGTGCGAGCTGGTATGCGGAATGCCGCGGCTAAGGGATCCAAAATCGGACGGCCGCCGATCGCTGTTGACATGAGCCGACTGGCCGAACTAAAGTCCGCCGGCTACAGCCATACCCGTTGCGCTAAGATGCTGGGCGTCGATCGGTGTGTGCTGCGCCGTGTGGAGGCTGCATGAAGCGGGCGATCGAGCACGAGAACTCTCGAACTGGCCGGCGAAATGGCGTAGTCCATTCGATTCAATTCCCGCCCCGGCTGCACGCCGCGATCAAGAAGAAATCAGCGCTGGGTGAGAAGTTCGAACAGACGGTGCGCCGCCTACTTGGTGATCTGCTGAAAGTGGAGCCAGACAAGATCGTGAAGCGAGGGCCAAAACCCGGATCCCACCGAAAGCCCAAGACGACCACCCCGGAAACGGCATCCTCGGCGTCTCAAGAGGACGGGCGCCCTGAAGCTGGCTCGAGCCAGGAGACACAGCCCACGGTCTAACCGTCCCTACAGGCTGCATCTCTACGAGAACGGCTTAAATTGGCTGGAAAGACCTTCAGGGCCGATAGAGCTGCGCCGCCGTTCAACTATCAACAAAACATTGATTGTCTTGCTGCCGCATCCCTTAGTGATTAACTATGTCACGACCCGCGGAGCCGATTTCAACGATTGTGGGGGTCAGAATTGTGTGGGTCAGGGTGTGTCTCTCTCTCTCTCTCTCTCTCTCTCTATTACTGACCCCCACCATTTTGACCCACAGCATTTGCCCTTTTTCACTCATTTTTGGCCTCCCTTATATACATATTCCCTTACTACCTTAGTGATCGGTCTCGCCGCGTTTCAAAATTTCTTATAATATTGTATGGTACGTTTTGGATTCCGCCCGCACTGCCGCCGGGCCGCGGCTCCGTGCCACCCGGGCCGATCCCCTCTTAGTGGCTTCCCATAGTCGGCCTCCCGCTCCGTGTCCGCCGCCATTTAAAAGCTGACCCCAAGTTCCCGCGTCATTGGCTTTAGGTCGCCCATTGCGTTCGTCAAATCAACTGCTATCGCCGCCCAAGCCCACTACAGTGCGTTTCGGCATCTGGGCTTTCGCCTTGAATCGACTGCTGTTCAACAATCAACAAACATTGATAGTCATATATTGTTCTTGACTTTGTGGCACCCCTTCTGATATTCTAGTGTTGTCTGGAGGTGTGCGAATGCCTCGTCGAAAACATAAGTACAAGTTTGTGGGCGCCACCATCCCCCTTGACGAAGCAGCCAAATTGGAGAGAGCGGCTAGAAGCGCGAAAAGATCCACCGCCAATCTGATCGAGCTGATTCTTCATAATTGGTTGGTTGAGAATTCGGACGAATTCAAACGAGTTTCAAAAGGGGCTCATTTGAGGTCGATCGAGATAGAGCCCTATCCACCCCGCATGGGAGACACCACGCTCGACACTTCGACGAAAGTAGGGCGTGCGATTCGGAAGAAACTCGATGCTTTGCAGAAGAGGTGATTCGCGAGCATGAAGAGAAGAAAGAAAAAAGTCGGCCGTAAACCCATTGGCGCCGAGACAGTCGCCCGCAATAACAAAGCTCGAGCTCTGTACAAACGCGCAGTCGCCTCGAACGAGCGAACGGCCGCCATCCTGATCGAGCTAGGCCGGTGTCTTCGAAAAAAGGCACAACCTCAGGCGGAGAAACCGGCGGTCGTAATTGATATGGCAACGTCGGAGCTCGTCATTGATCCCTCGACGCCGGGTTTTATTCACGACGGGGACGTGGAGTAAAAGGAGGAACGGGGATGGCAGAGCAGGACAACTCGAATTCTAAACCAGTAAGTAATGAGGACAAGGTGAGCCAGATGCGAGGTTCAAGTTTAGCCCTTCATGACTTAGACGCCATTCAGAAGCAGACCGCGAATATACTTCAATCGTTTAGATTTGCTCGCCCGGCAGATTCAACAACCCACGAGGAATTCACCTTTAGCATGGAGCAACAAATTCAATCTATTGTTTCAAGTTGGGGTGTCGTGCGTACTCTTTTGCACTGGCCGAATAACGTTCCGTCAGCCTTAGGTGACGATATTAAAAGAACAGATCAGGAAATCGCGAAGCGCGTTAAAGAATTATTAGCCGAGTAGGGTCTCAAAAGAAGGAGTTGTGTTTGGGTGAAGCACACACAGCTATTTTCGAACAGGTTCCTGTATGAAAAACTCCAAACGAGCATTCGCTGGATTGGCCGGCAGCCCGTTGTCGTCCTCGAAAGACGTTCCGTTCGAACGCCCCGTCGCACCCCCATCCGCTGAAGAAGCCGAACGAATAATCAAAGAGACCCAAAAACAATTGGGCGTCTCTCCTAAAATACAACATGAGTTCGTGCAATCCAACAGGCGGCTGTTCGTGCCGTTCATGACCGTCGAGAACGTCGCGATGTTTCTGACTCTGCCTCAAGTGCTCTACCAGAATTCAGATCTCAGCAACAAGTCGGTCGAGAGTGTCAATGTTCCCGGCATTCCTTTTCAAACCACTAACTGCAAACGTCCCGTAGGAGAAGACGGCTTCAGATCGCCTCCCGCGTTGCGTGAAGAACTCAGACAGGTAGTTGAAGAATTGAATACAACTCTCACCGCGTCCCATTCAAAAGAACACGGCGGCTTGATTGGGGCGGAGTTGACACGAGCTCGGCGCCTGAAGAAAGCTCGCAGACAAACTCTCGAAAAACAAATCGCGGCTTATGAGAACGATCGGGTGAAAACAGATATGCCTCGAACCGGTCGTTCACCTTTTGTAATTGATTTGCCTCTCCATGTCGGTGTGCCGGATTATTTTCGAACGTGTGACGAAGGCTACACTCGAAGCTGCATTCGAAAGTACATTCAAGCGGCTTGGAGTGCATATGACCCCTCTCAATCAGAGGAGGGATCAGAACGAGGTTTCATGTCTGATTTTGAACGACATGAAAATCGCGTGTCGCCGAGTTGGGAAAATCACTGGGCGGAGTTTGAGAATGCTGTGATTCAGCGTGCTATCCGCGTCGGTGTTCTTTCTTTGTATCCTAACAGCGTGGCCTTCGAACAGTCTAAGAAAGATCAGTCCTACCGCTTCGACTTCGGCGACTGGATCAATGTTCCTGAGAGTGCTGCGGCTGCGGCGTTGACCGGCTACACCAAAGGCGCGAAGTGGGAGGAAGGAACGGATACGGGCATCCGGAGGGCCCGACCGACCGGTCATGGCCCGTCGTCCAAATATGATGTAAATGCAGGCGGCCAGGACCGCGATTAAAACCGGTTTGGCATGTTTTTGTATTGATAACGAGGGCTTTAGGGTCGTTTCTAACAGGCCCCTGAAACCTAAGCTCTACATAGTAGAGGGGTACAGAGAGACCCAAAGGAGGCGGACCGTGGACACATTTCTAGTCAAGCTGGACAGCACAGATTTTTTCACCTCAATCAAGAATGACGTCCTCTACGGCACGCCGTTCCCCGGCCAAGCCAAATCTTTTGGCTATGATGAGGCCGACAAGTTGGCTCGAGAGTTTCGAGAGAAGGGTTATCCCGGCGCCGTCGCAACCGACAGATACGGCGCGACCCCCACGGCCGCAGATTTGATCTCTGTTAAGCGCCGTGTTCAATATGAAGTCCGCTTTTCTGGTTATTACTTCGTTGGCGTTAATGCGGCCGGCCGAGAGCAGGGATCCAAAGATCATTCACAAGCCCTGAAGATGTCGCAGGAAGCGGCTATTGAGATTGTTCGAAAACTGAAACGCGCCCGCCATCTTGACGCAACGATCATCGAAGCAGGAAGTATCGCGACAGACGTTGATGCAGAGGTAGAAAAGATTTGGCCTGGTAATTAAAAGCAACTCGTCGGTTCGGTTCATCCCCAAACACGGAGGCTGAAAGTTTTTAACGGCGCAAACCGCCGTAGGGCACCAGCATGTTTATTCACAATGATGAAGATTTCGAATTCGAATGCGACACACACAATTACGGCGAGTGCATCGTTGAGCAAGAGGGCGACGGTCCTACTCGGGTAATTAGTTTTCAAGCAGCAGAACCATCTCCGGAAGACGGTGATTTTTTCTGGGACGTGGAACCCCAAACAGACGAGTATTTGGATCCCCGCGCTCGGCAGTTTGTAGAAGAGTTCGAAAAGAAACTCAAGGATATCCAGTTATGTCAGTGAACACCCAAAAATTATCCGCGGATCCCAACATGCGAGATATTCATGCGGATGAGACCCCTGTTTATCGCGAAGTGCCCATCTCGTTGAAGAATGCTGCGTATCTCATCAACACGCGGAAACTAGATCCTAATAATCCAGAGCATGCGCATTTCTTTGAGCCCGTAAAGATTCTGGTGGGTTTCAAGAAGAAGGTCGGCGCTAAGGTTATCGAGCTCGTCAAGACGCCACAGCAACAGTCTGATGAGATCATGGCCCGGGAAGAACAGCGCATCAATGAAAGCCTCGCAGAACTGAACATTCAAGGTGCACCTTACCCGGTTTTTCCCCGGTGGGTTTTCGAAAGCACCAGTATTTACAAGGGATTGGTTAAACCTATCTGTGACGCGAACTCGAGCCGGATTCCTGAATTCCTTTTTATGCCTGCGGTTGTTTTCTATCTGAATTACTTGGGAACTAAGGTGCGCATCGCAGCCAAGGATTATTCATTGGCTCTGTTCCTGATTATGATCGGCCGGCGTGGACAGACGAAGAAGTCGAGCTCCGCGCTCAATGCCGTTCAATATTTTCAGGCAATGGGTTGCGTGGGATACGGCCAGCAATCTACAGACAACGCAAACAGCCGCGCTCTGATCTTCACTCCCGGAAGCCCCGAAGGCATGGGGAAAGAAATGTGCCGCCTAAATTGCAAAAATGGGATTATTTTTTTTGACGAGCTCAGTACGCTAACAAAGAAAGCAGGCATCGACGGGTCCAACCTCACATCGGCCCTCACGTTGATTTATGAAAGTGCGACGTGGGCCAACTCGGTTAAGTCACCCAAAGACAGTTTTTCATTATTGGCCGGCACATATTGCGCTTCTTTGATCGCATGTTCCACAGATAAGAATTTTGAAGTTAATTGGAGCAAACTGGCGGCCGCGTCTTCCGGACTCGATGATCGTTGTTATTTTTTAATCCAGCCAGAAGAGCTACCCACTCCCGAACCATACACCCACGTTGCGACTGAAGAAGCCTCGATCGTGACTAAACAACTGATCGAAAAAGCCAGGACGCAAGGTATCTACAAGATCGAAGACCCCAAACGCCTTTTGAACGAATTTATGAAGAACAACAAGAGCCAGGATCGTATGGAGATCCGTGTTGAAAAATTCGCTCTTTATTTCGCGATCGATTTGGGGCGAGAGACCATAGATGAGGACTGCATTCGTCGAGCCCTGGCGTTAATCGAATACGAAAAAGCCGTCAAGAAATTTCTGCCTAGATTCGAAGCCTATAACAAGCAGGCCATCCTACAACAGCGTATGCAGCATGAAGTTAATCGTCACGGCGGCACCGTGGCCGTTCGTACTTTCGAAGACAACCTAAACATGGAGCGTTACGGCACTGACGAGTGGGAGAGAGCTTATAAAGGATTGATTCGCACGCGCTGGATGATCGAAGGCGGTAAAGGTGTGAAAGGCGATCCGCTTCGACTGATTCAGCAGAAACCAATGCCATCGCAAGACGAGGATTAGGGAGAAATCAAGATGAGCAACTGGAATGAAAAATTATCTCGTGCCCAAAAAGAGCGTTGGACTCGAGAACGAGCTCGACATTTGCAGGCTGTAGATCTCGACGCCGTTGAGTGGGGCGTCGTCGGGCCTCCCCACCCTGAATATGAGGCGACAGATTTCGTACTTGTTTCTCCCGGCCAGGTTTTTGACAACAGCACAGGCGAGGTGAGAGCCGCCGCCACATTCGAAGAAGTTCGAGATTCAGTTTTCTTGTTTGCTGTGGCCCTTGAGATGGAGAAACCGATCGTTGCGGGCACCACACTCAAGGATCTATTTCGGCGAGTCTTCGACGAATGGGTTGAACAAGAATGGCCGTCCATACATCCCTATTCTCACAAACTTTTACGCGGGTTCACGAAAGACTTTTACGCTCATACGTTAGAAGAATACTGGACTTTCTCTGAATCAGAAGATGCAGGTCAGTTTCTCATACCGCCGATGCCGACACTAAGATCTGCGAAAGAGAGGCGCGTCGATACAGATCCTATCAAGGCAGAAAAGGCAGCGAAAATAGCCCATACCCGTTGGCACATCAACGGCACATTAGACCGTCCAGCCCGTCCTAGTCCGAAATGTAAATTTTGTGTCGAACCGATTGAAGAGGCCGAGAATGACAGCTAAACAATTCGACACGTGGTATTGCGCAAACTGTGATTGTGAGTTCGATCCTGAGACAGAGGGTAAGGTTCAGTGGATGGGTTATTCGGGTTCGAAGTGCAATCTTCTTATTGATGGTCGCTCACACTCATTGGTCCGAATAGCATGGGCGACGGTACAGAAGATTCGTGAGGCCAATGAAACAGGTAGAACTTTAACCGCAGTCAGAAACGACCAATTCAATGAGGACAAGAAAGAAGAGCGCAGCAAGATCAAATTGGAGGGCAGAAAAGACGGGCCGGAAATAAACAATGAAGAATGACAAACCACTTCTTAAACAAGGACGAGGCGATTATTGGATGCTGGATTATCCAACGCAGGACAAGGCCGGCACGGTATTGGCTCACACCCATATTGAAGGATCGATGCACACGATCATTTTGAAATTAGTGGATGCGCATCGATCAGTAATCTTGGCACTCGACCGCTGTAAAAAGAAACTGCCAGAAGAGGCTAAGGCGGAAATTAAAGGAGAAGCATTGTTGGAGGGACGATCATGTTGAGCACAGTAGATGAGTTGCAAAGATCGCTGAAAGCACAGATGGTTTTCGCTGACATCATCGCGAAGAAACTAGATGCGGCCCGTAAAGTGGCCCATCCCGTCGATTCGTTTGGCCGGCCGCTGAATACGGAAGAACTGCAAAATGAACTTTACACAGCCTACGGGGCCATCGACCAAACGAATCTAGCCATCCATAAAGCAAAGAGGGCATCGTGAGCAAAAATTTATCCGAAAAAATAGCAGAGGATGTGCTGGACCGAAATCGAACGAAGACCCAAGGACTCCACATCCAGCGCGAAGAGTTCTTACGAACGCTGGCCGTTTGCACGCGTATCGCAGCCGCTAATTTAGCGGCCGGGGAGCCAGCCAACGCGGCTGTCGAAAACGAAAGCCTCCATTTGTTGAAGGCCATCGAAGACATCGACGCCAACATCACGGCGATTACAGGAGTGGCAAAACAATGAGCGAACCGATTTTTAAAGCCTTCGATAAGTGCACGCCGGAAGAGCAGGAATATTACATGAACGGCAAACTTGCCACCTTGGGGTTTTTACAAACCGACAGCGGCGCCGAGTTCATTCAAAATAGATACAACGCGGGGGTGATGAAGGGTTGGATTCTACGCAACGGCCTGCTGTGGGATTCAGTCGCCACGCTGGAAAAAGCTTATCAAGCCACGAAGCATTTGCATCTAGCCGAGGATCCAGTTCCCCCAGTCGTCGAGGCAGCCGCTCCGCCAGTCACGGCCGTAGATCTATACGGGCCTTACGCGAATCTCAGCAAGGCACAGGTCATAGCGATGCCGGCGAAAGAAATGACTAAGAATCTAAAAGATCCACAGTTTCAAGCTCGCATCGCGAGTTTGGGTATCACAAGCGCTGATTTGGCGCAAAGGAGAACAGCATGAGCAACATCAAGGAATTACAAGAAAGAGCGTTAGGCGAAGAGCGCTGGGTTAATTTCTGGAAGCAACACCCCACATATCGTAACCAGGCTAATCGCAATTTGATGGAGGGTTACATGAACCAGAACATGCTCTCTCCAGCCAGCCCGAACGGCGCCGAAGCTCTCGAGCTTGCTTTTTTGGCAACAGGCCGCAACCTCGCGGAGAACGCCATTGAATTGCAGCGCCGGCAAAAAATCGCGGATGCGGCCGAAAGAGCCGAAGCCGATCGACTGACCGCGGAAGCAGCGGAAGCCGAGCGATCAGCCGCGGAACAACCCGGCGACATCGGTCCCAACGGCCGGCCGGTGGGTGAGACGTGGAGCAAGGAACGATTGAATCAGTACTTGAGAGACCACGATTCTCGCTACAACCGCAACATAGCGCAGCCCACTCTGCCCGAAGATGTAACCGCGGAGCGAATTCAGACGATGCCTGTATCTGAACTGCATTCACTTCAGAGAAAGTTCGGACTCAAAGCATTGAACGATCGCCTTCAGGGCATCGCATAGGAGAAATGACAATGGCCACACGTAGCGTAGAAGAGATCGCGCAGTACAACAGCAGTTTCGGTGAATTTGAACAAGCAATCAATTCCGGTCAAGAACGGTTTTACAACTGCCCATCTAACGTCATCCTTCTTCGGGAGCTGATGGAGTCAACAAAACTGCCCTGGCCGGAACGATGGCAAGCGTCTCTATGGAAGTGGGCTTACGCAGAGAAAATTTCAGAATTGGCATCACGGCCCGTTGAGGTTGTTGAGAAGGAAGAAGGAGATAGGTCTGTAGTTAACGGCCGTAGAAATTACGCCGTTCATGGGTTGCCTCCGACTCAAAAAGAGATCAATAAAAAGGTCGGCGAGTTTCTGAACGAACTTACGGATGCCGTTTCAAAAAGGGCACAAGAAGAAGTAGACGAAGCTCGCAATAAACCCCGCGATACGTCGAATTCTTTCAATGTGAAGATGAGGGGCACGCCTGATCCGTCTCTTCCGGAAACAGACCCTAAGGTCCAGGAGTTTTTGGGCCAGATGCAAAAAGACAATTCCGCGGAGTCGAAGCAACTTTTGAAAAATTACATGCAGGCACGCTCGACGTACAGGAATACACACATCACAGGAGATGGACAATGAGTGAAAAAGATTTGACGCAAGAATTGGACGCACTCCGAGACCGGCTGGTTGATCTTGAAGATCAATTGATAGCTCGAGGCGTGGAGATCCACCACAATTTTGTCTTGGGCAAGCCTATTACAAATGCGAAATGGAGTAACGTGGCCGGCGAGTGGTCAGCTAAGTTTTGTTACCGCTGCGAGTGCGGACGAATTCACGGAGCAACGCTGATTGTTCCCGCGAAATCACCAGATGGCGGTTTTTATGATGTTCCCGGTGAATGCGGGAAATCAACTGCGGTTCAAGTTTGGAAGGACGGCACAAATCAGCTTCGGGCAGCTCTCACGCCCAAGACCGATACGGCCGCTGATCGGTTCAATAGTTACGGCCCCCGTTAACACCCAATAGCATTCCGTAGCACCCCAAGAAGACAAAAAGAGGAAGGATTAATCGTGTTCGCAAAGCCCCGACCAAAAAAGAACCTCAATTTTCAATCGCCCACTAGTTGCCTATGTGGAAAATGTGGCCGAAAAAAGAATCCGAAAAAACGTTTCGCGCCAGGCTGTAACGGGTTTCGTTCAAATGGCCGTGGGACAGAAAATATAGGGTCCAGACCATTCAGTCAGTAAAACCAATAGCAGTCCCGTAGCACCCCGTGAAAACACAGAGTGATCTTTCTAGCTAGGAGCTCGCCTGCATCGGGTTAAAGGTAGTTTTGACATGTCAAAGAAAGAGATTTACACAAACGCGGGTCCGAACGGCCCGTCGCCGGACACGAGTAAGAAGAGTTTTACCAACGTGCCCGATCACAAATTGGTCGAACACAAGAACCAATCCAGTCTCAAAGAAAAAGCCGAAGCGGCACAGCCCGAAACCGGCGCTCGAGACAAAGAGGCGAAACGCTGATGTCTAAGAAAAATAAAAATCTCAGCCCGGAAATCGAGGCTGTGAATCAGAAAAATGAAGGTCCGACTTTTGGGACTCGTCTTCCGGCTTCCAAAGACGGCCGCAGCGAGACGGATACACTGACGGCTTCGCATGAGATCGTGGCAGTCCATGATGCCGTTGCCGTGCCGGGCGTAGCCAAGGCGGCGATCAAAAAACAACTCGGAGAAACTCCGGAAAACCCAGCGGGAAATGCAACGCCGCTGGCAAATTCAGGTTGCAACAAGTAGGCGACAAGAAGTATCAGCGTTTGATTTTTCTCGCCATAGGTGGTTCGACCATCGCGAGAGAACGAGCGGTCCTCACATCATTGTGCGGCCACTCAAAATTGGGCGGAACTTGACCAACCCTTTCACTTGGCCAGGTTCCGTCTTTCCTTTTATCCACCTCATTTTAGGAGATTCCCATGGGGCCGAATTATGAAGGCGATTTTTCAATGCCTGCAACAAAGTGTGTTCACGGCGTTTGGGCACCCCGCAGCATAAAGCAAAACGACTGCTGTTCAATTTGCATGACACCCCTCGCCAGTAAGGGATCGACGAAGCGTGAAGTCATGGACATCGCACTAAAATCAGTCGGTGTGAGAATCAAGAGAGTTTTGAAGATGAAAGAGGAGGAGGAAGTGTCACAAAGTGTTGAGACCGATGTTGTTGAGAAAGATTCGGAGGCCCCAGAAGGATCTGAGGCCGATGCCGAAGAAGTAGTGGGGAGCATTCTAAGAGATCCCAACGGCCAACCCCATAAGGGCTGAGCTTCGTCGGGTAGTCGAGGTTATGATTTAGCCTCGCAAAAAAGTCGCGGCCTCGGAACCGCGCAAAAGTCGAGCGTCGGATTAACGCTCGCAAAAGTCGGAAGGTCTCTCACGGGGGCCTTCCGCAAATTCTTCCAGGCAAGACCTGTTGAGCATTCTCGGAATCGGCAATGCGTTGCTTGAGGCGCGACACGATCCGCGGAGGTTGATTCTAGCAGCCGTGGCATACGCGATTCTTTCGTCTGCGGGCTCGGTAGCGGGCCAGGTCGTGTCAATCAAGTACTTGTCGAAGTGGGAGAATGGGCCACAAGAGGCGCCAGTATCAGGAGTTAGCGCGACTTGAAAAAGGGGGCTTGACAAAACATTCCCTATAGGCTATATTCCTTCTGTGGAATGGGTGATTGTCTTTACTGATGAATTCGAAAGTTGGTGGGACGCTCTAAACGCGGATGAACAAGAGGATGTGGATGCCCTAGTGATTGTTCTGACCGAGAAAGGGCCCAATTTGAGACGGCCTTATTCGGGTATTATTGAAGCGTCGAAATATCAAAACATGAAGGAACTCGTCGTTCAACATAAGGGCAGACCGTATCGAGTGCTTTATATCTTCGATCCGCGCAGGTGTGCAGTTCTTTTGCTTGGCGGGGATAAGACAGGAAACGATAGATGGTACGAAGAAAATGTTCCGAAGGCGGACAAGATATATAGTAACTATCTTGAGGAAGTCACGAAGGAAGGGCTAATCTGATGCATAAAAATTATCGAGAACTTCGCGCCAAGATGTCGCCCGAGTCCCGTGTTCGTTCGGAAATGAAAGCGAAAATCATTCTAAGTGAAATGGCACTGAACGAATTGCGAGAAGCCGTGAGCCTCACACAAGAATCTTTGGCTGAGACAATGGGAGTGAAACAAGCTTCTATTTCCAAAATGGAGCGTCGCTCTGATATGTACCTCAGTACTCTACGGAAGTTTATTGAGGCTATGGGTGGCAAACTGGAAATCGTCGCAATCATGCCCGATGGCCGCGTACGTATTAGGCAATTCAATCAGCTTGAGTCTGAAGTTGAATCTGAGGATACTAAAGTTCAAACCGCCGTTTCTACCGTGTGACACTTCGCAGATTCCCTTAAGGGTTCTTTTGGTGGCTTGACTTCTTGAACCCATAGCGATACAGTTTTTCGCAAACGCCGCAACAGAAAAACAGGGTAGTAGTTAGTAATTCATTTCTCTTTCTTTCGACGCGTCTCGCAGCGAGTAGTGTTCTTATCTCCGTAAAATTCCGCACTACATGAATGTCTCATCAACTCTCGTTGCGCGGCCACTAAGATTTTCTGATCCATGATTGAGGATAGCAGCCCCTTTCCCTGCGGGGGATTTTCTTTCGAGCTACAAACCCGTTAGATGCGAAGTTCTGGTATAATTGTTCTAGTCTTATAGCAGGCCCGTGACGCCAACACGTCGCTGTACTCCATGCGTCTTGATCGGAGGGGCATCCGGCAGATTGTACCGACCGCTTGAAATGTGAGTGGCGCGGAGGACGGAAGAAAAAGAGAATGATCGAGTTTCGGTTCCGTCATCGCCACGTGCGTATCAGGAGACGAGCCGAGATAGCGCAACGGTATAATGTCTACTTCCACCGGTTAAGTAGGCGCAATAAGGACCTGTAAGACCTTATCCCCTGAAATAAATACGGACTATTCGTCCGCTTATTTTAGGTGCGCGATGTTTTCACCCAAGGCTTTAACGCCGGAAGATACTTTTAGCATTTCTGAATTTGCTGACCTATTCGGTTTCATGCCCGCCGCAATGCTCGCCGCGATAGAACGTCAACGCGGTTCTTACACTAAACCTTTCTACTCAATTGAAGATCTTGCGGATCGTTGGATCTGTAGCCGTGCAACTGTCTACGCGGTCCTCAAAGAAACCGAGTTCAAGGTTCTCGACCTGGCTCACGGGGGGAAGAAAAAAGGGTCGAAGCGTATCCCCGTGGCCGTCGTTCAGAAGATCGAACAATCTCGTATGAAAACTTTGGCTGCCTAAACGGTCTTGACATCGGTGCCATGTGGTGTATAGTGGCAGCATGCCTAAGAACCGAATGAACGTTTACATCGAACCGGAACAGAAGGAACGGCTAGAAGCTATTTCGAAGAAAACAGGCGCCCCTGTCGCCGAACTGATTCGACGGGCGATCAACCTCTTTCTGAAGGAGAAGAAATAATGTTACTCAAGATCCGCCATGCGGCCGTCAAGGTGCGTTGCACAAGAAAAGACGCGGCGAAGTTTACTGGCGCCGAGACATATTCCGTCGTGGGGAGTCTTGACGGTAAGCGCGTCCGGTTAGCTCTCGGCACAGAAGAGGAAAAGATTGCGATTCGCCGAATCGAAAAGATTAAGACTGCCTGCGCGGTCGGCTCGACTTCCCCTATGTGGACCGAACTCGAAGAATCTCTGCCTGCTACAACATTCGATTTCTTCGCCAAAGAAGCTGGCTACGTCAAGCCCACACAAGTCAAGACGGCGAACGTCCGTTCAACTTGGGTCAATTTGTGCGATGTCTTCGAATTGGAAATGAAACGGCTGATTGCCAATAAGCAACGTGGAGCGACTTCCGAAGAAGGCATTATGTCGGAAAGCACCCGCGACCGTTATAGACAGACCATCCGCCATTTTACGGCTTACTTGAAAGACAGCGACACCCTTCTGGATGACATCAAGACTTCCACGATTGAACTATTCAAAGTCGATCGGGCAAGAGAAATCGACAAGCTGAAGCAAAGCCGCGGCGGATCGAGTATCGCTCTGGATATAGCAGTCCTACATCGGATATTTGCGTTCGCCGTTTCCAAGCGGCTCATGGACCGCAAGCCAATCGATCTCAGCAATGAGTCAAAGCCCGGTAAGAATCCCAAGAACGGCGCCCGCCCATTCCTCGCTCAAGAGATGACAAGTCTCAGGGAGCACGCCGGCCAGGATCTATTTATGTTTCTCCTGCTTCGGTGGACCGGGCTCAGGGGCTCGGACGCCGTTAATTTGCAATGGCGCCACGTTCATTTGGATCGCGGCCAGAACGGGGAAATCGAAGTCCTTACACAGAAGCGCAGCAAGACCGCCATTATCCCGCTTTCAACTGAACTCCGGAATGCACTAGAGGAAATTAAAGACAAGCAAAAACCGGAGGATTTTCTTCTCTATAATCCCGAGACAAACCAGCCGTTCTCCAATCGCAAGCGGCTGTATGAACGTACAAAGGCGTTAGGCGACCGTGCCAAGGTCAACCGCGTGACACCGCATTGCTTCCGCGATACGTTTGCCTGCGACATGCTGGCCCGTGGCGCCAGTATCTACGACGTGGCAAAGATGCTGGCTGACACCGTGGATACGATCGAGAAGCACTACGCGAGCTTCATACCGGCCGCCAGAGACGCCGCGCAGAGCAAAATGGACAACGGCATCGGTATCGAGGAACGAGCGAAGATGGCAAACGCTCGCGGCAAGAAAGTCGTAGCCTTCCCTGTGAGCGCCTAGTTACGGTTAGACAGCGCGGTTAGACAACCCAAAAACGTCTGTAACTTAAAGAAAATAGGCGAGTGAGCCAATAAGCCGGATTCTGTCCGCCACGCATTCGTAATCCTGACTTGCATCAGGATCCGTTTGATACGCAGCGCGATGATCATTCCTCTAGGTCCCGGATCGCTCCGGGACTCAAGCAGCCTACCCGAGGG
>Ga0302325_10012689_pt1 | contig 18046 bp, 15 predicted proteins | sample Palsa_T0_2_FD_201948 | JGI IMG/M metagenome (GOLD analysis project Ga0302325, IMG submission 201948) | Peat permafrost microbial communities from Stordalen Mire near Abisko, Sweden - Palsa_T0_2 | ecosystem: Environmental > Terrestrial > Soil > Palsa > Peat permafrost | place: Sweden: Abisko...
TCGTTGACCACCGGCGGCCCAGATCCGGCGCCATCCCCCAGGGCCAGCGGGACAATGAAGATGCCAAGCAGCACGGAGACCAGGAAAACGGTGCTGCCGCTGTAGAGCCACTTGAGCTGCTGGCGGCGCTGATCAGCCGATCGCCGGTAGCTGGGTACCTGCACGACAAGCCAGGCGAGCAAGGCCGCTATGGTCCCGACGGCCACTGCGGTCTGGAGAACCGCCCAGGCCCCGCCTTGCTCGGTGGTGAGGCTGCCGTTGGCGGCGATGCGGATATCGTGCCCGGCGACAGCCACGACGCCAGGAGCCGAGGCGGCCAGCCCGAGCAGCACCCCGGCAGTGACCAGAGCCACGGCCATACGGTGCCAGCGTCCCGGCGGCAGTCGTCCGTCCGGGAACAGCCACAGAAGGATGGCGATGAGGGGCAGGAACAGCGGCCAGCCGTCTCCGAGCACCACCACTGCCCAGCCCAGGGGCAGTGTGCCGTGATGCATCCGGTAGTCCAGGACGGCGTACTGGTTGGTGGGGCTGACGCCGAGGAGAAGGATCGTGAGCAGGACCCATCCGATCGGATTGCGGGGGCGGCGGGCGGCGAGCAGGGTGCCCACTGCCACCGCGGGGACCACGACCGCGGCCGTGCTCAGCCCGTCGGCCACCGGCCCGCCGGGCCCGGTGTGATGCGTGAGGATGTCGAGTGGCACAACAGCTAGATCCAGGCCGAGCGTGACCACGCCGAACGCGACCGCCGCGACCGGTGCCGCCCGCCAGATTGTCAAGATCTTGCTCGTCATACTGCCCCTAGCCGAGGGGACTGGAATGAGCCAACCCTACGCGCGGAGCGTTCCGGGACCGTTACGGCTTCGAGGCGCTCATCGCTGCCTGGCCACGATCGACCGCGGGAGCTCCACCATCGTCACCATGTCAGATGAGGCTCCGAACCCGTACGCCAGCGGGCCTTTCCGCAGTTCCAGCCGCAGCCCCTCGCGCCGCTGCTGCTCGGCGGGCGTGTACCCGCCCCGTTGTGCATACCGCATGCCCTGGTCATACTCCGGCAGCCAGCCGACGTCACGACCTGAGCTCTACGAGTTCAGGAGCGAGCCCGGCCTGGCGGCCCCTGCCTGGGGGCCCATCCGCCCGCAAAATCCGCATCTGCACCCATCAGCACATGATGCCACCCGACACGCCGGAAACTCAGATTAAAAAAGGACGTATCCCATGCATCATGGGATGGCCCGGGAACTCTAATAGTGAATGGCAGTGGAGGTCTGTCGGGCAAGGGAGACACGGTGAGGATCGCGTGCGTGGGTGGCGGGCCGACCGGCCTGTATTTTGCGCTGCTGATGAAGCTGAGTGATCCCGGAAACGACATCACAATCTTTGAACGCAGCGGGCCCGACTTGAGCTATGGCTGGGGAGTGACGTTCGGTGGTGACCTTATGGCGGAGCTCTACCGCAGCGACCACTCCTCAGCGCGGGCCATCGAAAGGGCTGCGTCCCGATGGGGCAGTCAGGTCGTCGATGTCCAGGGTAAGCAGGCGGTGCGCTCCAAGCACGGTGGCTACGGCATCAACAAGCACGGTGGCTACAGCATCAACCGGCAGCGTCTGCTGGATATCTTGGTAAATCGTATACAAGACCTGGGTGTGCATATCAAGCTCGGTCACGAGGTGACGGCCCTGTCGCAGCTGCCGGAGTCCGATCTCATCGTGGCCTGCGACGGCGTGAACAGCCAGACCAGGCTTGAAGCTGGGTTTGACACCGAGGTGGACCTAGGCAGGAATAAATACATCTGGCTGGGAACGGACAAGGTGTTCGAATCCTTCACGTACGCCTTCGTCCGCACAGACTGCGGTTGGCTGTGGGCCTACGCCTACGGTATCGATGCCGATTTGAGCACGTTTATCGTGGAATGTTCGCCGGAAACGTGGCGAGGCCTGGGTTTCGAAACAATGCCGCCCGATGGCAGCCTCGCCCTGCTCGAGAAAATCTTCGCGCCCCACCTGGATGGCCATCGGCTGGTCGGGCAGCGTCTTGACGGTACGGACGTCCGATGGTCGAACTTTCGTACTATCATCAATCAGCGCTGGCATGATGGCCAGATTGTATTGGCCGGGGATACGGCCCATACCACCCACTTCAACATCGGATGGGGAACGAAACTGGCCATCGAGGACGCGCTCGCCCTCGCCGAAAACCTGCACCAGCACAGCAACATGGAGCTAGCCCTCCAGTCATATGAACGGCAGCGCAAAGCCGCGCTCAGGCAACCCCAAAGTGATGCTCGCTTCAGCGCCCAATGGTTCGAGGACCTGCCTCGCTACATCGACCTCGAGATTAACCACTTCTCTATGCTTCTCGATGGGCGCCGATCGCCGCTGCTGCCCCGCCTTCCTCCCCGGCTCTACGGCCAGCTCCTTCGGGCCACCGAGGAAATCACCGTCTTGCGTGCACTCCGCGGGAGGGTGGGGCCGAAGGTGAAAGCGATCTCCAGCCGGCAAAAGCCGAACCAGGTTACGATCTAGGACTCGCTATGCTTCAACGAGATGAATCAGATCCCATGCATGTAAAGCTTATCGACCCAAGCGATCTGGGCTCAGCTGAGATTGCCGCGTGGCACTCCATGCAGCGGGCCACGCCGTCTCTGCTCAATCCTTTTCTGTCACCCGAGTTCGCAACGGTTGTCGGTCGCTTCCGGCCCGACGCCCAAATTGCCGTGCTAACGAAAAATCAGTCTATAATGGGATTCTTTCCGTTTGAACGGCGACGGTTCGGCGTGGGTGTGCCGATCTGCGGCTGGCTGTCCCCATGCCAAGGCATCGTCCATGCGCGGGGAGCCGAATGGGATGCGCGGGAGCTTCTGCAGGGATGCCGGCTATCAGCCTGGCAGTTCGATAATCTGATCGTCGACCAGCAGCCGTTTAAGTCCTACCACGCAGCTACGGCGCTCTCACCAGTAATGGATCTTACCGACGGCTTTGATGCTTACTATGCAAAGCTCCAGACCGAGTCGCCACGCTTCTGCAAGGAACTCGCCCGCAAGACCCGCAAGCTCGGGCGCGAAGTCGGCGATGTCCGCATCGTGACTGATTCACGCGATGCCAGCGTGCTGCGCACGCTCATCGGCTGGAAGTCGGATCAGTACCGCCGGACGAGCCACGTCGACCGCTTCGAGCGGCGCTGGGTCGTCGGACTCCTCGATGCCCTCCTCGCCGCTGATAGCGACTATCTCGGCGGCCTGCTGTCGGTCCTGTACGCGGGCGACCAGCCGGTGGCCGCCCAATTCGGCCTGCGCACCGAGCACCTCCTGGTCGGCTGGTTCACCGCCTACGACTTTCGCTTCCGCGAGTACTCTCCTGGGCTGATCCAGCTCATGCAGACGGCAGAGGTACTCGCCGCCACCGGAATACAAGCGATCCACATGGGCAAGGGCGCCAAGAGCTTTGCGCAGAAACTGAAAAATAGTGACATCCCGCTCGCTGAAGGCATCGCGACCAGGCGGTCGTTGCTTGGCACCGGGCATCGCGTCTATGACGCTTCTGCCCGGTGGTCCGTCCGCACCGTTCGTAACCATCCGGGTCTCCACCGCAATGCCGATTGGATACTCCGTCACAGCGGCGTTTCCCGCCGGACCTATGGCCGGATGTGACAAGACCCGTTCGCCGGATGTAACACGATCCGGGCCCCGGCTGACACCCAGCCGGGATGCTCCGCAGCCGGGATGCTCCGCAGCCTGTGGGGTGTACTGCACACACCGCGACTGCTCGCGAGGCTGTGTTCACTGTGTGAATGAGAGCCCCGGAGTCGTGGGTGACGGAGACGGCACGGGTGAATGTGACCGCGTGGGCCTCGGTGTCGGAGTCGTGGGCGGCGGCGAGGGCGAATGTGACCGCGTGGGTCTCGGTGTCGGAGACGACGAAGACGGCGAAGGCGAGGGAGTGGGCGACGGCGAGGGTGACGGAGACGGAGACGGAGACGGTGAATTTGAGGGTGTAGGCGCCGGTGTCGGAGTCGCCGAGTGCACCGGTGCCGGTGTCTGTGATGGCGGCGGGGAAGCCGGTTCTGAGGGCGTAGGTGAACCCGTTGGTGACGTCTTAGGCCGCGGTGCGACAGGGGTCGCGGGCACGGTGGGGGCCCCGGATGGGGTAGAGGTTCCGGTGGCCGCTGCGGGCGTAAGCATGCCTGCGGGGGCCAGGCGGCTGGGTGATGGCGGGCTGGCTGATGAGCTTCGGGCCGGGGCGGTGGGAGATGCCGTGCGGCTCGGGCTCGCCAGTGCGCCCGCGGCCGGGCCGTGGCTGGTGTGAGCGGCCAGGTGGGTGATGGTGCGCCCGCCGATGACCATGACCAGGACGGCGGTCAGGGCCGCGGTGCCCCACAGGGCGATCGCTCCGGTCGCGGTCGCGGCTCCGGGGTTGTCCCGGACCCTGCTCCACCCGGGGAGCCAGGTCCTCCGCGCGGGCTCGCCGGGCCGTCCCGGATCCGCGCGCTGGATCCCGTCCGGCCAGCCCGCCACCGCGTCCGGCTTGGAGAGGTCGGTCACCGTTATGGCGGCTTTTTCCTTAAACTCCGGCGAATACCTTTTAGGATCCTTGGTCCCGGTCACTTGATCCCCGTCCTTTCCGGCGAGTATCTTATTCGATCCCTGTCAGAAAAGGACGGGTACCTTAGTTTCAATACGTACCGGCAGGGAATGTGGTTCATCCGCGCGAACCCTTCCGGCATTTGATTGCGCAGGCGTAAACGCCGGGGAGGATCAAGGCCGCGCCACCCGCTTGTTTCTCCCCCTGGGGGAGGCATGACACTGGAGCCATGGCTACCTCGCTGCCGATCGGGGACTTCTCCCGGGCGACGCACATGAGCGTCAAGACCCTGCGCTACTACCACAGCGTCGGCCTGCTCGAGCCCGCGGACGTGGACCGCTTCACCGGGCACCGCCGCTACGGCGCCGACCAGATCCCGCTGGCGCAGGTCATCCGGCGGTTCCGGGCGCTGGACATGCCGGTCGAGGAGATCCGCGGCATCCTGGCCGCGCCCGACCTCCCGGCCCGCAACGAGCTGATCGCCGGGCACCTCGGCCGGCTGCAGGACAGCCTGGCCCGCACCCGCAAGGCGGTGACCGAGCTGCAGGAGCTGCTCGGCCGCCCGGGCGGCGCGCCCGACGCCGACATCAGCCACCGCAGCGTGGCGCAGGCCCGCGCGGCCGCCATCACCGCGGTCATCGACGTGGCTGACGCCAGCGCCTGGCTGCCGGGCGCGATCGGCGAGCTGCGCGCCACCATCGGCGCGCAGGGGCTGGCCGCCGCCGGCCCGCCGGGCGGGATCTACGCGGCCGAGCTGTTCACCGACGAGCGCGGGCAGGCCACCGTGTTCATTCCCTGCGACGGGGAAGCCCGGCCGGTCGGCCGGGTGGAGCCGGTAGTCGTGCCGGCCGCCGAGCTGGCCATCATCGTCCACCCCGGTCCGGACCAGGGCATCGACCGGGCCTACGGCGCGCTGGCCGCGCACGTGGCCCGCCGGGAGCTGGCCGTGGACGGCCCGATCCGTGAGTACTACCTGACCGGTCGCGAGGACACCCCCGACGAGGCGGCCTGGCGTACCGAGGTCGGCTGGCCCATCTTCCGGACCGGCCCCGTATCTGACCACCTCAGCTAGCAGGAACCTGTCAGGCGTGCGTGGGTGGTCGTCAGCATCCGTTTGCGGCCGGTCGGGAAGGTTCCGGACGCCGGCCACCGGCCGGGGTGGTTCGGGTAGAAGATTGTCTTTATGCCAGCGGTGGTGGGAGGCCAGGGTGGCGGCGCGGTCTTGGACGGGGTGCTGGAGCGGGTCACGTTCGCTAACCCCGAGACCGGGTACACGATCGCCCGGATCGCGCCCGAACGGGGCGCGGACCTGATCACGGCGGTCGGGCCGCTGCTCGGCGCGCAGGTGGGCGAGTTCTTGCGGCTGCGCGGCCGGTGGTCGTCCCACCCGAAGTACGGCCGGCAGTTCGAGGTGCACTCCTACGCGACGGTGCTGCCCGCCACGGCCGCGGGGATCCAGAAGTACCTGGGCTCGGGCCTGATCAAGGGCATCGGCCCGGTGATGGCCGAGCGGATGGTGGCGCACTTCGGCGTGGACATCATGCACGTCATCGACGACGAGCCGGCCCGGCTGATCGAGGTCGGCGGGCTGGGCCCCAAGCGCACCGCGATGATCGCCGCCGCCTGGGCCGAGCAGAAGGCGATCAAGGAGGTGATGATCTTCCTGCAGGGCGTCGGGGTGTCGACGTCGCTGGCGGTGCGGATCTACAAGAAATACGGCGACGCGTCGGTGCCGGTGGTGCGGTCCGAGCCGTACCGGCTGGCCGCGGACGTGTGGGGGATCGGGTTCAAGACCGCGGACACGATCGCCGCCGCGGTCGGCATCGCCGCCGACAGCCCGGAGCGGATCAAGGCGGGCCTGGCCTACACCCTGTCCGAGGCGGCCGACGACGGGCACTGCTACCTGCCCGCGCCCAACCTGGTCGCCGACGCCGCCAAGATCCTCGACGTGCCGGCCGCGCTGGTCACCCCGGCCCTGGACGAGCTGGCCGCCGCCGAGGGAGTAATCCGCGAGACGGTCCCCGCTTCGGTCCCGTCCGCGCCGGCCCGGTCCGCGCCGGTCCCGTCCGCACCGCAGGTCCCCGCCGTCTACCTGCCGCCCTTCCATCAGGCGGAACGATCCCTGGCTCACGCCCTACTCCGCCTGCACGCCGCGCGGGCCGACCGGCTCAGCGCGTTCGCGGCCACCGACTGGGACAAGGCGCTGGGGTGGCTTGCCCGCCGGACCGCCGCCCAGCTCGCCCCGGAACAGGCCCAGGCCGTCCGCCTGGCCCTAACCTCAAGGGTCGCGGTGCTGACCGGCGGACCAGGCTGCGGGAAGTCGTTCACCGTGCGGTCGGTGGTGGAGCTGGCCCGGGCCAAGGGCGCCAGGATCGTGCTGGCCGCGCCGACTGGCCGGGCGGCTAAGCGGCTCGCCGAACTGGCCGGCCACGAGGCGGCCACCATCCACCGGCTGCTGCAGCTGCGGCCCGGCGGCGAGCCCTCGTTCGACGCCGCCAAGCCGCTGGACGCGGACCTGGTGGTGGTGGACGAGACCTCGATGGTGGACGTGATCCTGGCCAACAAGCTGGTCAAGGCGGTCGCGCCGGGAGCGCACCTGCTGCTGGTCGGGGACGTGGACCAGCTGCCCTCGGTCGGCGCCGGGGAGGTGCTGCGGGACCTGCTCGCCGCCGGGTCGCTGCCGGTGGTGCGGCTGACCAAGATCTTCCGGCAGGCGCAGCAGTCCGGCATCGTGGTCAACGCCCACCGGGTCAACGCCGGGCAGCTGCCCGCCCTGTCCGGCTTCGGCGACTTCTTCTGGTTCGGCTGCGAGGACACCGAAGCCACCGCCGGCCTCGTGGTCGACATCGTGGCCCGGCGGATCCCGGCCAGGTTCGGCCTGGACCCGCGCCGCGACGTGCAGGTGCTGTGCCCGATGCACCGCGGCCCGGCCGGAGCCGGCAACCTCAACCTGCTGTTGCAAGACGCCCTGACCCCGTTCCGCGACGGCGCGCCGGAACGGCGGTACGGCGGCCGGGTGTTCCGGATCGGCGACAAGGTCACTCAGCTGCGCAACAACTACGACAAGGGCGCCGCCGGCGTCTTCAACGGCACGGTGGGCGTGGTCACCGCGATGTCGCTAGAAGATCACACCCTGGCCGTGCGCACCGACGAGGACGAGCAGGTCGACTACGGGTTCGACGAACTGGACGAGCTGGCCCACGCCTACGCGGTCACCATCCACCGCTCCCAGGGCAGCGAGTACCCGGCCGTGGTCATTCCGCTCACCACCAGCTCATGGATGATGCTGCAGCGCAACCTGCTCTACACCGGGATTACCCGGGCCAAGAAGCTGGTCGTCCTGGCCGGTTCCCGCCGCGCCCTGGCCGCCGCCGTCCGGACCAAGAGCGCCGGCCGCCGCCACACCGCCCTCGCCCACCGCCTGAACCCGGAAGCGCCGCCAAGCCGGCGTCGTCAGACTGATGCGTCGATGACCCGGTATCGGTAAGCTCGGCAGCAAGCGGTCTGAGGTGATGAATGTGAGTGTGGACGAATATCCGGCTCCGTCGCCGGTGGTGGGGCGTGGCGCGGTGTTCGTGGAGCACCGGCTGAAGAGCCCGCAGGTGTCAGAGTCGGCCTATATCGCGCCGACCGCGGTGCTGGCCGGAGATGTCACCGTCGGCCCGCACAGCCGGGTGCTGTTCGGCGCCGTGATCACTGCCGAGGGCGGCCCCGTGCAGATCGGGGCGAACTGTGTGATCATGGAGAACACGATCATCCGGGGCGTGCCGGGCCAGGAAACCCGCGTCGGTGACGACGCGCTGATCGGCCCGCACGCTCACCTGACCGGATGCGTGATCGAGGGCGGCTCCCGGATCGCCACCGGCGCGATGGTGTTCAACGGCGCCCGCATCGAATCCGGCGCCGAGGTCGAGTTCAATGCGGTGGTCTTCGTCAATACCGTCGTCCCGTCCGGGGTGGCGGTACCGATGGGCTGGTTCGCCGGCGGGCAGCCCGCCGAACTCGTGCCACCGGGAGACTGGGACCGCATCCGCGCCATCATGGGGCCGCTGGACTACCCGGGCACGGTCTTCGGTGTGGGCGCCAGCGACACCGGCACGCCGATGTCCGACGTGGCCCGCCGCTATGCCCGGGGACTGGCCCTGCACCACCGGGACCGCATTGTCCCCGACCAGCGCCACACCCCGTCCCAGGCCAGCACCTGATCACGAACCGGACGGCGCGCCATCCCGCGCGCCGGACGACGCCGTCTCCTGCTCAGACGAAGCCGCATCCGGCACGCCCGTCCCTCGCCATGGCGCCACCCACTCCCCGTCGAGCAGGTCCGGCCGCCGCAGGTACTCGATCATCAGCCGCACCGATTCAGCCGCGTCCCGGGTCAGCTCATAGCACTGGGCCGCGGACCGGCAGCGTTCAGGTCCGAACGGCCGGGCCAGCGACACGATCCCGGCCGAGAGCCGGCTGAGCTCCGGGCCATCGGCCGGGTCAACGGGCCACGGCCCGGTTCCGCCCGCCGCGCCCAGCGAAGCGACTTGGTCCCCGAGCCAGCTCCACGGATCAGCTGTCAGCTTTGGATCCCAGACCCGCGCGCACGGCTCATCACCGGCGAACCGCGGATGGTAGTGCGCGACCCCGAACGTCCCCGGCGCGTCGGTATGACGATCAAACAGGTCGGCGCGCCACAACGGCCGGTCCACGGCCACGAGCTGCGCGGCCGACTCACTACCTCGGCGCGGATGTGCCGCCAGCTCCCTCAGCTCGATCCGGACGCCATGCTCCATGGAGGCATCATCCAGGTCGATCTCGAACCAGTGCCGGACGATCACCGCAGTGCGCGACAGGGCCAGAATGTGCTGCACGGACGCCTCCAGCAAGGCTCGGCGCGGCCGTCCTGGCCAGCGCTCACATCACCGCCGGCGCCGATCCGGCGCCGGCCACTGCCATTCTCCTGCACCCGCCAGCCGTCATTCTCTCCGTCCACAGGTCTTGACAATTTCTCACTCCGTGACGTATCAGACGGTAACTTTCAACTCCGGAGAGTAAACACAGGACGAGATCCGATCGTCCGGGAGAGCGGGGGAGGCTGCCGTGTCTCAGGCTGCGATTGAAGGTCAGCTACAGGTAAGCGGGGGGATCGGCCAGGCCTTGCTGGCCATGCTGGACACCCTGGCAGGGCGGGTGCTTGGGCAGCAACCCGTGGACAGCAAGGGGAATCCCACCGGCCAGGTTCTGTATATGCAGATGTCGACTGGGCTGCCGATTGACCCCACGACCTATGCAAACCCGTGGACTCCGGCCGGCGGTGACACGATGGCGAGCATCACGGGCAAGTACCAGGCCCCGAGTGCCTCCTCAACTACGACGCCGGCCGCTTCCGGAGCCTCCGGCGGAACGGCGTCGTCAGCGCCCCAGCTCAACAGCCAGCTACAGGCCTCGATAGAGGCGGCCTTCCAGACGTCACTGCTGGTCGACGAGCTCTATGAGGTAACAGGGAACGGTGTCTTGCAGCCGTACCCGACATCGCGGTCGCTGAGCTTCGCGTACGGCTCGATCATCAGCGGTATGCAGCCGCTGCCCGCGCCCCCGCCGTCGGCGCAGGTAGAGCAGGCAGTCCAAGCGGCCCTGCAGAAGCTGTACACCTATGACAGCAATGGCAACATGGTCGGCCAAACGCCTGGTTACCAGGCTTACCTAGCGAATCAGATGGCATGGGCGCAGGCCAAGGCCAACTACGCGACCGATCAGGCCTACGCGATGGCCGACCCGATACTGGGCTCGGCCTGGCCGCAGACCTCCGCGGTTGATCAGACGGCCGTCGACCAGGCATATGAGACCTGGATGGCACAGGGCGCAGCGGACATCGAGCAAGCACTGGCCACAGTCAGCAGCGTGGGGATCGACACGCAGGCGGCAATGGTCACGCAGGCGCGTCAGTTGTTCGACGCGTGGAACCTGGGAATCGCCGGCCTGCCCAGCGAAGTCAACTACTCGATGATCATCCCGACGAACTGGTACGACAGCACCGACGACAGCATGGGCTTCGAAAAGCTCACGGCAACGTCGAGTGCCTGGCTAGCACAGTCCGCGAACCAGTCAAGCAGCTTCGCCAACAACTGGTACAACGGGCAGTCGTCATCGGTCAGTGGCTCCGGCGGCGCGATGTTCATGGGCATCGTGATCGGCGGCGGGGCTTCGCATTCCGAGGGCTCGTCAGCGCAAGGTGGAGCGGCAGGCAGCAGCAGCGTGCAGACATTCGACGACGAGACGACGAACGTGACCATCAGCTTCGAATGGGGCCTCTGCCGCATCGAACGGCCGTGGCTGGTCAGTGACCTCTTCCACATGGGCGGCTGGTACCTGGTCAACGCGAAGCAGAACAGTATCAGCGACGGGACCATTGCCGGCCAGGTCTCGAATCAGCAGCAACTCATGCCCTTGATCCCCACCGCGTGCCTCGTCGTGCGCAACGTGTCCATTCAGGCGGAGAACTGGGGACAAGCTGGCACCGCGCTCGCCCAGGCCAACCGCCAGCAGCAAAGCAGCGCTCAGAGCAGTGCAGACAGTCAGAGTGTCTCGGCCGGCTACCTGTTCGTCGGGGGTCAGGTTTCGCACAGCGAGTCGCAGGACTCGGGCCAGGGATCTTCGGGCGCCCAGAGCGCTGGGAGCTTCTCGTTCAGCGGAGGCTCGGCCGGCGGGACGCTGACCATCCAGGGAAGCCAGATCCTTGGCTGGGTAGGTGAGATCGTGCCGGCTAGCCCGCCGATGGATGACCCCGGCCTCGACAAGTCCAGCACCAGCGCGGGGCAGTCCGGCAGCGGCTCATCGTCTGCGGCAGGCACGCCGGCCGGCTCCCCCGCCGCGGGCTCCGCGGCACCGGGGCAGGCACCGAGCGGGCCGACCGCGATACCGGGGTTTCCCGCGGGCAGCGGATCAGCGCCAACGGTCATCACCGCGCCCACTCCGGCCGGCCAGACCTCTTCGCCGGGCGCTTGACCCAGGAGCCCGGCATGTCCCTCACCGACAGCTTCGCGATCCTGGGGCAACAGTTCCAGCAGGCCCTTCTCAGCATCTATCAGCCGCAGGTCGGCGGCCAGACCAGCCTGGTCTTCGTCCCTGGCGGCGTGCCGGTCGCAACGTCCGACGGGCTCACCGAGCCAGGCCCCAGCGGGCAGCTCATGGTGAACCCAGCCCAGCTGACCAGCTGGCTGGAGACGGTCGTGGACTCACCACTCCAGGTCGATATCCCGGACGCCACGCTGCTGGGTTCAACGGTCACGCTGGTGTCGATGAGCGCGATTCTTCAGACCATCACCCAGTTCGCCGCGCCGTACGCCAATCCGGGAACTCCCGAGGCCACGCGAGTCGCGGAGGAAATCAGCTCAGCCGCGGCCAACGTCGGACCCGGAGTCCTGCCGATCTCGACGGTACCGTCGGACTGGCCCCTTCCAGGTTCGACCGACTGGAATACCTTCGACAGCCAGCAGGTCACTCAGACGGGAACCCAGCCGCAAGGCGGCGGGGCGCAGCCGCCGTCGACGCCCCCGCCCTATCCGAGGATCTGGCAACTGCGCGAACTGCCGCAACTCTCCGTGATGGCTCCGGCTGCCGCTCTGCCAGCAGCCGACCAGGCCAGGATTCCAGCAGCCGACCAGGCCAGGATTGACGTACCGGCACTGGATCTCCCGGCGGGTTCCGCGGTAGCGGTCGAGCCGGCCAATAGTGTCCAGGCCGGGCCGCCGTACCTGGCTGTAGCGCGCGCATTTTCATCGGGCCTGGTGTTCCGGCCGCCGGTCGCCACGTCCGAGACGGTATCGGTCACGATGTCGGTGGAGCACACTGTGGCCACGGTGAACCGCTCCCCGTGGTGGCAGGGCAGCCTCATCGCCGATCCCGGCTGGTACGTTCCCGGCATCGAGCGCGGCTGGTATGTGGGCGAGCCCGCCGATCCGGTCAACCAGCCGTACGCTTTGCCAGTCGCGATCGTGCTGGCCAGGAACTTGTCGATCTCCGGCACGTGGAGCAGCGACGATGCCGCCAGCCTGGTCAGCAGCGGCGTCACATTCGGGCCGTTCGGGCTGGGCACGGCGGAAATAACGTCGACAAGCCAGGTGACCACCATCTCCGTGCCAGGGGTTTCGCTGATCGCGATGTTTTGCGAGCCGCTGCCAGTGCTGCCCCCCAACGACCCGCCGTCGGCGACTGGGACCGTCCCAGCCGACGGCCAGGGGACGGCGGCCTCGCCCGGCGCGAGCACGGGCGGCACGGCGGCTGGGCAGCCAGCGGCCAATGGTGCGCCGGCCACCGTGAGCACGCAGGCGCCGCCGCCAGTCCCAGCACCAGGCCCGGCATCAGGCGCGACCAGTGTGCCGTCAGCGTCGGGGTCGGCACTGGGTACCGGGCAGAGCGCAACCGGGGGTAGCTGAGGTGCTAGCCGACGAAGTTAGCGACGGATCATACAAGGGGATCTCATGTACCAAGGCGTTAAGAATGTGTTCAGCTCGTTCACCGGCCCGCTCGAGGGCCGTGTGTACTGGATGTACGTCGACGTGAAAGGGCTGGTGACAACCGGGGTCGGCAATTTGATCGACCCGGTCAGCCTCGCGATTGTGCTGCCTTTCCAGCACGCTGCTACCGGCGCTGCCGCGACGCAGGCCGAGATCACCGCGGCATGGACAGACTTGAAGAACAACGGCGTCACGTTGGGGCAAGCAGGATACCAGGCCTGCGCGTCACGGAACGACCTGCGGCTCTCTGACCCAGCGATCGACACTCTGGTGAGCTCGAAGCTTGCCAGCAATGAGGCCACCTTCCTCCGGTCGTTCCCCAACTTCGAGTCCTGGCCGGCTGACGCGCAGCTCGCCGGGATGAGCATGTGCTGGGCACTCGGCCCGGCCTTCGCCTCGCAATGGCCGCAGCTCTCGGCGGCGCTCAATGCCCAGAATTGGACTGCGGCCGCGGCCAACTGCAACATTTCCACCGCGGGAAACCCCGGCGTCGCCCCACGCAATACTGCCGACGTAGCGCTGTTCAACAATGCGGCCGCGGTGGTGAAGAATGGCGCTGATCCGTCAATGGTCTATTACCCGGGAACCGTTCCCGCCGGCGGGAACGGTACGGCGACGCCGGGCTCGACTGGCGCCGGGACCACTGGCGCCACTTCATCGACCCCGGACACATCGGAGTCATCCGGCGCCAGCCCGGGGCCTGCCAGCCCGGGGGCGGGAAGTTCCGGCGCCTCGAACACGGCCACCGGCTCGGCCGACGCCAGCGATACGGGCTCGGCCGACGCCAGCGATACGGGCTCGGCCGACGCCAGCGATACGGGCTCGGCCGACGCCAGCGACACGGGATCCGCCGACGCCAGTGACAGCGACCTTGCGAGCGCTGGCAGCATCGGCCCGTAACCCTGACCCCTCGTTAATACTGGCGCGCGGACCGATGCTGAGCCGTCCGCAACCTAGCGGACACAGGCGTATTTCCCCTAACGTCTTGCACGTGCTTAAGCGCTGGGCGGCCTGGCCGCGGGGCATCCGTTGGTTGGCGGGCGTGCTCGCCGTTGCCGTGCTGGCAGTCGTCATCGCCTGGTGATGTTTGTGCCAGCTGCAGATTGGCTCGCCGCCCACGACGTCGGTCACGTCACGGGAGTGCTACAGGAGACGGCGCGTGACGACGCGCGAGGTCGGCTGCTGACACTTAGCGCGGGGCTTTTCGCCGCCGGGGCGCTGATCTTCACTGCCCTGAACTTCAACCTGTTGCAGCGTAACTCGGAACGGGCCGATCAATGGCAGCGGCGTACTTATGAACTGACCGAGCAAGGGCAGGTGACCGATCGCTATACCAAGGCGATCGAACAGCTTGGCTCCACCACAGTCGATGTGACCATCGGCGGCATCTACTCTTTGGAGCGCATCGCCCGCGACTCTCCCAGTGACCACCCCACCGTGATGGAGGTCCTGACCGCGTACATCCGCGAGCACTCCGACGAGCCACTGCACCAGCCGGCGTAAAGGGGCGGGCAAGCCTGAACGTGTTACGCGACCCGACATCCAAGCCGCAGTCACCGTCCTTGGGCGGCGGGACGCTGCACACGACCTTCGGCGGATTAACCTCCGCGGCGTTCATCTCCCTCACGCCGATCTTTACCAAGCGCACCTCGCCGGCGCGGACCTCACCAGCGCGGACCTCACCGGCGCGGATTTCACCCACGCGAACCTCGCTCCCGCGGACCTCACCCGCGTGGGCCCCGCTCCCGCGGACCTCACCCTCGCGAAAGCCACCCCGGCGAAGCTCGCCCACGCGAACCGAATGTATGACCGAGTCATGTCCGATCGCGAGCGGGTCACTGAGATCGCGCACCGCCATCTGCCGTCCTGGGACGGTCACGGGCCATTGTCGTTTGTCGCTGCGGTCGACTGCGCCGCGCTAGCGGCGGTACCGCTGGACATCAGGCTCCCGGCTGCCGGGACGCTGATGTTCTTCTACTTCGACGGCCAGTACGACAATGGCGAGACGACCGTCGGTTACTGGGATCCGCGCACCTCTGCCGGTGCCCGCACGCTGTACGTGGATCCTGGCGAGCCTGCGCGGCCCCGAGCATGTCCGGACGGCATCGCGCCCTACAAGCGGGTAGAACTCGCCGTCCAGCCTGTCGTGACGTTTCCTGGATTTGAGCATCCGGATCTGCAGGCGGCCTTCAAGGCACCCGGCGGGAACCTGCGCGCATTCCTCAGCCATCCCGTTAACGATGACGCGTTCGTCGAGGCTCTCGCCGGGCGCACGGCCGAGCCTCGCCATCGGGTCGGCGGTTACGCGGATCCGGTTCAGGGCCCAGTGGAATGGGAGGTAGCCATAGCCGCTCTAGGCAACCCGGACCCGCGTGATCTCCAGGTAGCGGCAGAGCAGGCACGGTGGACGCTGCTGGCCCAGATCGATACCGACGGCCGCGCTGGCATGATGTGGGGCGACTACGGTGCCCTGTACTGGCTAGCGCGGCGTGCGGACCTCGCCGCTGGCCGGTTCACGGATACGTCCTTCACCTGGCAATGCTCATAGCGCGGGAAGCGGGCGCCGCTAGCCTGGGGCATGATCACTTGCGTGGTTGAGTACGTCATCGTTCCCGAGAAGATCGACGCCTTCGAACGCTTCGGCCGCCGGTGGATGGAGCTGGTCGATTCCCATGGCGGCACGCACCACGGCTACTTCCTGCCGTCCGAAGGGGCCAGCGATAAGGCCCTGGCGTTGTTCAGCTTCCCCAGCCTCGCTGCCTACGAGCAGTACCGTGCCCTCTTCGGCACCGACCCGGACTTCATCGAAGCGGACCGCATCAGGGACCACAGCGGCTGCGTGCTCCGTTACGAACGGACCTTCATGCGGCCGTTGCTGCCCGGGCCTGCGGCAGGGTAAGCAGCCCACGCGGCGGTTCGCGCATCGATGGATTATGTAGAACGGTCAACGATCGCACATCCGGGCGTACCGCCTCGCGGTTGTGCGCTACTCAAAGACAATCGAAAAAAGGTTCGGCACATCCTCGAACAAAAACCCGAAAGATGGTATTCTTGTTCCCAAGCCCTCTTCCCCCTTTCTTCCGAACGAGAGGTGGTGCATGTCCTCCCCCACGTTCCCCGACCCCGACCCGGACGCCCCCGAGCCAGCCAGCTCCGGGCCATCGGGCTCCGGGCCGTCGGGCTCCGGGCCGTCGGGCTCCGGCTCCGGGCCAGCCGACCCGCGGTCACGGCCGGTCCCGGCGGGCGGGGACGACGGCGTCCCCGAACCCCCGTGGTCCGGGGACGAGGAAGAGGACAGCGCGGGCTACCTCGCGGAGCTGATGGCCGCCGCCGTCGCGGGGGAGGAGCTGACCGCCGCCGATATCGGCGGGGCGGGGTTCGGGCAGGACGGCACCGCGCACCAGATGCAGCCCGGCCCGGTCCTGGCCACGCTCGTGCACGCCGCCACTACCGATGAGAAGATCCTGGCCACGCTGTCTGATGATGACCTGGCCGGGGTCATTGTGGCGGTCCGGCGGATCGGGTCGTTCGCGGCCTGGGCCGAGCTGACCGCGATCCGGGAGTACGCCACCCGCCCCGATCCCTGCCGCGCCGCCCGCGGTACCGCTCCCGATCCCGCCTCCGGCGGCCGCGGCCGTACCCGCGGGGTGGATGCGCGTGATCCGAACGCGGCGGTGGCGGGGCTGCCGGGCGCGCCGAAGGTGCGGGAGTTCGCGGCCGACGAGCTAGCCCCCGATCTGCATCTGAGCTGGCAGACCGCGGCCGACCAGATCGCCTACGCGTGCAGTGTGGCGGCCCGGCTGCCGGTCACCTTCGCGGCGCTGAGGGCCGGGCAGATCCACCCCGTGCACCTGCGCATCGCCGACGACGAGACCGCCTACCTAGACGAGAAGTATCTCGCTGAGGCGGATGCGAAGATCGCGGCGGCGGCGCAGTCCAAGACGTGGGGGGAACTGCGGTACTACGCGCACCGCCTGGTCCTCAAGCTCGACCCGGACTCCGCCTTGCGGCGCAAGAAGGAAGCCCGCAAGGACGCGCACGTGCGGCCGTTCCGGGAGGCCTCCGGCAACGCCGGGATGTCCGCCCGCGAGATGCCGCCCGATGAGGTGCTGGCTTCGTGGCAGCATGTGGACCAGCGGGCCCGGGACCTCCGCGCGGCCGGCGTCCGCGGCACCTTGCAGGAACTCCGCGTGATCGCATATCTCGATTTGTTGCAAGAGCGCGACACCCGCTTCGCCCCGCCCGGACCCGGCCGAGACACCCACCCTACTCACCCCGACGACACCGGCGAGACCGGCGAGAGCGGTGACCCCGGCGACACTGATGACACCCGCGGCCCCGGCGAGAGCGATGGCCCGGGCGGTTCCGGCGGCCCGGGCGGCGGCGGCTCCGGTCGCGGTCCCCGCAACGGCCCGGGCGGGACCGGCGGAGGCAGGCGCGCCGGGAACAGCAGGCCGAACCTGGCGGCCCAGGTGACCCTCACCATCCCGTGGGGGACCTGGCAGGGCACCTCGGGTACCCCCGGCGAGGCCGGCGGGTTCGGCCCGCTGGACCCCGAGACCGCCCGCGACCTGACCGCCGCCGCGGCCCGGCACCCCGCCACCCGGTGGTGCTACACCGTCCTGCACCCGGACGGGACCGCCGCCGCGCACGCCTGCGCCCCCGGCTCGCACCCCGGCGGCCCCCCCGACCCCCGCACCCTCACCTTCAACCAGGTCATCCGCGGCCCCTGCGACCACGCCCAGGCCCACCGCGGCTACCGGCCCGGCCGCAAACTCCGGCACCTGATCGCCGCCCGCAACGCGACGTGCACCGCTCCCGGTTGCGGGCAGCCCGCGGCCCGCTGCGACTTGGATCACACCACCCCCTGGCACCTCGGGGGTCTCACGTGTCCCTGTAACCTCTCGCCTCTCTGCCGTCACCATCATCGCGTTAAACAGGCCCAGGGCTGGTGGCTGGATTCGC
>Ga0302325_10012690_pt1 | contig 18046 bp, 12 predicted proteins | sample Palsa_T0_2_FD_201948 | JGI IMG/M metagenome (GOLD analysis project Ga0302325, IMG submission 201948) | Peat permafrost microbial communities from Stordalen Mire near Abisko, Sweden - Palsa_T0_2 | ecosystem: Environmental > Terrestrial > Soil > Palsa > Peat permafrost | place: Sweden: Abisko...
CGAGACCATGCGCAATGAAGGCCACTCGGGTCTGGTGCACACGGCGGCCGCCTCCAACCTGGGGCAGATGCTGAACCGGCTTTGCATCGAGGAGAATGTGCCGCTCGTCAACATCGTCCGGAAGCCCGAGCAAGAGCACATCCTCCAGGCGATCGGCGCCGAGCACGTCTGAAATTCGGCGTCGCCGTCCTTCCTTGAGGAGCTCACACGCGCTCTGACCGAGACCTCTGCCACCCTGGCCTTCGACGCCATCGGCGGCGGGGACCTGGCCAGCCAGATCCTCAGCTGCATGGAGGCGGCATCGGCGAAGAACTCCGCCGCGTACAGCACCTACGGATCCGCAACGCACAAGCAGGTCTACATCTACGGCGGACTTGACCGCGGACCGACCGTGCTCCGCCGCAACTTCGGAATGACCTGGGGCATCGGAGGCTGGCTGCTCAGCCCGTTCCTTCAGAGCATCGGCCCGGCCAGACTCCATGAGCTCCGGGAAAGGGTAGGAGCGGGGCTGAAAACTACCTTCGCCAGCGCGTACACCAAGAGGATCTCACTGGCCGAAGCGCTGCAGCCCGAGATCTGCCTTGCCTATGCGCGCTCTGCCACCGGGGAAAAGTACCTGGTCGCTCCGCACAAGCAGTGACACGTCCCAGACACCCTGCGGCAGCCACGTCGGCTGTGCTCCGGACCGGCAGATCCTGCGGCCCTGCATTCACGTCGGCGCGGTCAACCTGCTTCTGCGGATCACAGACGAGGTACGCGCGGATGCACCGCTATTAGATTTTGATGGGCCCTGGCGGGCCGCTTCCGGGCGGATGAGAATGGTGGGGCGCATGCTGCCCGCCGACGTCGGTTCGGCTTGGCTCTGCGAGACCGTCCGTTAGATTGACGCTGGAGTCCTCACCTTCGGGTGTCCCCCGGTTGCGTTGCGAACGCGAGTATCAGTCTCTTCGATCACTTCAGGGCTCCGCGGGCGGCTGCGGGCCGGGTCGGCTTGTCCTCGGATCACTTGGGCCATGTGGGGTAGCAGCCTGTCTCAGGCGGTAGTTTCCACGGCTCGCACGCAGCTGCGGGGAATCGAGCTAGGTCAGGACGATTTTTTGTGGACAGAGCCGTTATGTTACGTAAGCGTGCGATTGGCCCGGAATGTGCCGTTTAGTAGAACCCGGCTCTGGCGGCTCTCTCGTACGCGGCCAGAACGTTTTCGGGAAGCTCCTGGCCCTCGGTCACCAGACCATACTGCCAAGTACGCGCGCTGCCTGCTTGACGGCGACCCGTCCGCAACCGGCCGCTGCCGCGTACCGGGAGCCGCCCGGCTGCGACGGGTCAGAAGGAAATCTCCTAAGCGGTAGGTCGAAGGTTCGAATCCTTCTCGGGGCGCCCAGTCCAAGTTAAGTTTCCAGCCCTCTCACCTGCATAAAGACAGGAAAAAGAGAGGGATTCCATCGTGCTCGAAGCGCCCCTTCTTCAGCTCTCTGGCCTGCGGGAACGCTCAGACGCGAATACACGCGTCTCAGCGGAACCGCAGGAAGAGAGAAAAACTATGATCGTCCCGCAACCGCGGCCACGGCTGCGCAAGCCGTTTGACGCGGGCCCGCTCCACCCGGAGATCGGCTCGTTCCGGCTGCACCTGGCCGCCGAGGGCAAGGCGGCTAAGACGGTGCGGATCTACACCGAGGCGGTGCAGTGGTTCGCCGCCGCGCAGCTCGTTCCGCACGCCTCTCGCACCAGGTGGGAGGAGGTGGGCCGGCAAGACGTCCAACGGTGGATGGTGTGGCTGCTGGGCCGCTACAGCGACGCATACGTCAGCAACCAGTACCGGGCGCTGCAGCAGTTCTTCAAGTGGTGGGCGGAAGAAGAACAGCTTCCGGACCCGAGGGTCCGGCTGCGCCCGCCGAAGGTCACCGGGAAACTGGTCCCGGTGTTCACCAGCGGAGAACTATCGGCTCTGGAGAAGGCCTGCCAGGGCCGCGCGTTCGCCCAGCGCCGGGACACCGCGATCATCGCGGTGTTCAAGGCGACCGGCATCCGGGGCTCAGAGCTGGCCGGGATCCGTTACGACCCAGGCGACCCGCGGCGCAGTGACGTGGACCTGTGGAACCGGGAGATCACCGTCCACGGTAAGGGCGGTAAGCCCCGGATCGTCCGGATCGGCTATGACACCGCCCGCGCCCTGGACCGGTACATCCGCGCCCGGGCCCGGCACGCGCAGGCGTGGCGGCCGCAACTGCGGCTGGGCACCACAAACCGGGGGCCGCTGACCGCCAACGGCATTTACCAGATGATCGCCCGCCGGGGCCGCCAGTGCGGAGTGAAGGTGTTCCCGCACCGGTTCCGGCATCACTTCAGCCACACCTGGCTGGACCGGGGAGGCGCCGAGGGAGACTTGATGCAGCTGAACGGCTGGACCTCCCCGCAGATGCTGCGCCGCTACGGGGCCAGCGCGCGCAGCGCCCGGGCCCGCCGCACCTACGACCGCATCATGGACGACCGCCCATGATCAGACCCGTCACGGTGCCCGGCAACCATCAGAATCTGGCCAGCGTCGCTGCCGGTGAGGCACGGCAGTAACAGAGCGTAAGCGGCGGCTGGATCCTCGGTCCCCGCCAGTTGAGACAAGCAGTACAGACTGATCTGGAGCGCCATGCTCTGCCGCGACTCCGGCGAACACGCCCGCTTCTGCCGAATTGGGTGCCTTGTCGGCATGCATGCTTATGCACTGGCCGGTATGGTCACTCATGGTTCAGCCAACCCGGTCGTGTTACCGCCAAGATTGCCGCGCAGCCATGTCATATCCGGAAGGAAGGCTGATCGAGTATGGACGTATCTCGACTGGTCGGCAACCGCCTGCGTCGGCCGGCCTGGCCTGATCGGGCTCGTCAAACCTGTATGCCTCTCCGGCATCCTCCCGGGGGATATGACTGGGGAATTCCGGCCCCTAAACTCATCGATACGACCCTGATAGGACCGTTCCGGGCAGAGCGGGGAGGGTGGATGGGGCGACTGATAGTAGTGCTGGATCCGGGCGTGGTGGTGACTCCGGCCGACCTGGCAACGGCCTGGGAGAGCGATGAGGAGACTCGTGCCGTAGGCACAGCTACCGTAGAGACGGCTGCGCCGGGAGATTTCTTCGGCGTGCTGGAGCTAGTGGTAGTCCCGCTCGCGGTCAACCTGGCCACCAACGTGATCACCGTCCTGGTAGGTAAGCTGATGGCTAAGCTCCGTCCTGAGCGGCCGCATCAGCCCGACCTCGAAATTGCCGAGATGACGCGGGACAATGGCGACCGGATCGTGGTCGTGCGGCTGCACAGAACACACCAGTGACAGGGATCCGGCTCACTGAACTGGGCCCGGGCGAGGACGGGGGATTTCGTATTAGGGTGAGTTTTCGGTGACGACGCCGAGTATCGGGTAAGAGTCAGGGACCCGGGCAATAAAGCACGTGAGAAGAGGCTGGCCTGGTATTCCGAGGAGTACCTGAGACACCCGTTCCTGGATAAGGACCTGGAGCGGGCGGCGGTTAGGCAGATCACCGACTACGGCAGATCACTGTTCGAGCCAGCCTTCGGGGTGAAGCCAGTCACGATTACAAGAACCTGCGGGGCGTTCGTAGCCTGTGAACTGATCAGCAGGGCGCGCAACTTCATGGCAAGCAGGTTCGGTACTGTGTTCGAGTGCTCGAAGCCGGAATTCGCGTCACGACCAGCGCTGGCAGAGCGCGTCAAGCTTGCAGATCCCCCACTTGAGGGCGGTGGACTGGACGATTGGGAAGTTGGGCGATTCCTTGCAGGTGCGCGCCCTTGCTGCCGATCAGACGGTAGTCGACGTCCATTAGTTAGACCTTTTCTCTTATCGTCATATCAAGGATAAAGTGGTTATAGACAGGTAGATGAGGGGAAGTATGTGGTGAGGCCGCAGGTTCAGGGAACCGCGCGGGCGCGAGCCATTGATGGGATCTGGGTCGAGCTAGGGGACGTGATGGCATCGGCCGAGGGCGAGCGGTTGGGTTCGACGCACGTGAGGTGGAGTTGCGTTTCGCAGTCGACATTCCGCTGGACCTGCAGGCTAGGGCCGGTCTCAGAGTCGGGGTTGAAGACCCTTGAAGCTACGGGCGGTGCCTCTCCTAGCTCTGCCAATCGCCGCAACGTGATGCTTCGTCCTGCAGACACCACCACCGGCCGCTCTCCGCGGATGGCCGATGATGTCAAGCTGCCGCCGCGCCGAGATTTGGAGTGACTCTGGTGGACTCGTCGCGGCCGGACCCCTCTGTGAACACGCTAATCTCACTCGCTCACAGCCTGAGCCAGCATGGACGCTTTGCTGAGGCTGCCGAAGCCGGATCGACGGCTGTGAGCATCCTGCGGAAGCGAGCTCGCAGCGGATCGGCTAGCGATCTGGGTGAGCTAGCGACTTCGCTGCTTATCTTGGGCTCACTTCAGGCACAGAACAATGAATTTGATGCAGCAGGGGCAACAATCCGCGAAGCAGCGATGATCTTCCTCAGACTCTGCGAAGACGACCTAGTCACTTACTTCCCACGCCTCATGAATTGTGTGCCTAATCTATGGGAGATCGTGACCGAAGAATCGGATGCCTCAGCCCTCTCGAGCTATAACCGTGTTCAGAGTAGTATCATCGCAATGTATGAAAAGGTCCGTACGGCCCATCCCAGCGTATATCTCCCAATGCTTGTCTTCAGCCAGCGCGGCGCGGGGATAGCAAAGATTCGAATGCTCATAAGCAAAGGAACGCAGGAGCCGCAGACGCTGGATCAGGCGACTGCGGCAGTATCCATCTACAGGAGGATTAGCGCTCTCGACGATGAACTATATGGCCCGCTTCTGGCAACCGCCCTGACGGATTATGCGGATCACCTTGACGCTGCTGGTCGCATGGAAGAGGCCGTAGCGGCATCGGAGGAAGCCGTTGGGCTGTGGCGCGGCGGAAGCGGTTGGGCTGATATCGCCAAGCGCAGTAGCCTGTTCGAAGCTTCAGTCCAGACAGCGCGGCGCCTAGCTGCTCTGGACCGTAACGCTGAGGCGCTGACGTTCGCTCGTGAAGGCCTTGACGAAGCACGTCGTATCAACGTAGCGGGGAGCAACCCCTTGATCCTCGCCGGTGCGCTGCACAACTGCCTATGGCTCGCCCAAGCCTGCGGTAAGCCGGTCGATGTCGGCTACATTACCGAGTTTTCGAATGTCTGCATGGAGTTGGCGGCCGATCCAGATGATAGGCACCTTCCCGAATTTGGCCGGAATCTAATAAATGTAGCGTACTCCTTGAGCAAGGATGATCTAGACGAGTATGCCCTGCTTTCTGCACGTACCGCGGTGCGAATCTTCGAACAGCTGAGTAAAGCCACGCCAGGACGATACCCGTCAGAACTGAGTCATGGCAACCTTATTCTCGGCGCGGTTTGTCGGGCGATGGGTCATTATTACGATGCGGTACAGCCGCTGATGCGTTCCGCCGCCCTGGCGGAGGAAATAGGTGACTCCAGAAATGTCACCGACGCCCGGAGTGAACTGACCGAATGCTATAAATGTGACCCCCAAGCTGTGGGCGCTGCATTGCAGAATGTAATGCAGGAACCGCTGCCACAGTGGCTCACCGATCATGACGAATGAAGCCCAAGGCAGCAGGCTGGTCGGTCGAGTGGATGGCCGGATACGCTCTGAATACCCAAATAGGAGTGGGGTGGAAGAGCCGATTGTTGGCGGCCCTTGACCCTGGTCGTGGGATGGACTCTGCCGGGCTGGTGGCAGCCTCGAACGCGGCGCTGCTGGGATGTGCGGGTGGACGCAGCTGGCCGTGGTCAGTTCGTCCCCAAAGTGGTGAAGTTGGTGAGGGTCTCGCTGGCCGTCAATGTTGCGTCCAGCGCCGTCCCTGACCTCCTCTGGAGGCTTGTGAGCGGCATCCGGCACGACCACGACTCGCCGACAGGGCTGGGTTGGCCGAGGCGCGGGCTGGCGGCGGTGACTTGGTGATGGTGATCCGGACTGGAGGTACGCGCTCGTGACAGTCATCAGGGTCAGCGAGCATGCCGCGGAGCCGGATGGATCGTTCGTTGTCCGAGTGGCGTTTGGTGAGGCCGCAGAGTATGAGGCGCGGGTGATGGACCCGGCCACCGAGGGATCGGAAGGGCTGCTGGCGTGGTATTTCGAGCAGCATCTGCGGTTCCCGTTCCTGGACCGTGATCTGAGGCAGCAGGCGGAGACGCAGCTCGGCGAGTACGGCCGGTCGCTGTTCGCTCAAGTGCTCGGCGGCGAGGCAAACCACGACTACCGCAAGCTGCGTGACCATGCGTTTGACGGGGACCGGGTGGAAATCAGCGGGTCGGCGGCGTTTCACCTGCTCCATTGGGAAGCGCTGCGCGATCCGGACCTGGATGCGCCGTTGGCGGTGCGGCTGCCGGTGACCCGGCGGGTAGACCTGCTGCCGTCGAAGTTCGACCTACCACCAGAGCGAGCCACGCTAAACATCTTGCTGGTGACCGCACGCCCATTCGGGCGGGGAGATATCGGCTACCGGACCATCTCCCGGCCGCTGCTGGACGCGATGCGGCACAGCATCCTGCTGGTAACCATTGACCTAGTCCGCCCGGGTACATGGGAAGCGCTGCGCGCGCACTTGCGGTCGATGACCGAGCACCACGGATCCGGCTGGTATCAGGTGATCCATTTCGACCTGCACGGCGGGTTCAGCGAGTTCGCCGACCTGGACCAGCAGCGACGCGAGGGTCAGCTGGTTTTCAGCGGAGTGCCGGTGCAGCCGTTCGAGGGCAGGCGACCTTTCTTGTTTTTCGAGGCCACGCAGGAGGGGAAAGCCGCGCCGGTGCCTTCGGTCACCGTTGCGTCGCTGCTAGCTGAGCACCGAATACCGGTCGCGGTTCTGAACGCCTGCCAGTCCGCGATGCAAGCCGGCAGCGAGGCCAGCTTGGCCCAGCAACTGGTCGAGGCTGGGGTCCCAGTGGCTGTTGGCATGGCTTATTCGGTCACCGTGTCTGCCGCGGTCATGGCGATGCCGGTCTTGTATGCGCGACTAACGCAAGGAGCCGACCCGGTTACAGCAGTACACGCCGCACGGCGTGCCCTGTATGAAGACACCGGCCGGCAGGCTTATTACGGGCAGCAGCTCGACTTGCAGGACTGGGTGCTTCCGGTGGCGTTCCGTCAGCAGCGTGTCCAGCTCCGGCTGCGAGTCATGGATGATGAGGAACAGGCTCGCTTCTACCGGCGGCAAGCCGCTGTGGGCAGCGAGCCGGCCACCGAGTACGGGTTCGTTGGTCGTGACCTTGACATCCAGGCCATCGAGCGGCGCGTCCTTACCCGCCCGGACGGGAATGAGCTGCTGGTGCAGGGCATGGCGGGTGCCGGGAAATCCACCCTGTTGCGGCATTTGGCCTGGTGGTGGCAGCGCACTGGCCTCGTAGGCGACGTGTTCGCGTTCAGCTTTGAGGAACGTGCCTGGACTGCCAGCCAGATCATCCGTGACATCAGGACGAGACTGCTCAGCCCGGTGGAGCAGGCCCGCGCCGACACCATGCCTGGGCCGGCCCAGCTGGAACAGGTCGCACAGCTATTGCGCGGCGCCCGCCACCTGCTCATCCTGGACAACGCCGAGTCCATCACTGCCACCCCGGCCGCCATCCCGCATGCCCTCGACCCCAGTGAGCAAGCCCAGTTGAAAACACTGCTGGCACGGCTGCATGGCGGGAAATCTCTAGTCCTGATCGGCTCCCGGGAAGGCGAGGCATGGCTCGCCCCCGGCACATTCGACAACAACGTCTACCTGCTGCCCGGACTCGATCACCAAGCGGCTTCCACCCTCGTGGACCGCATCCTGCGCCGCCACAGCGCCACCGGCTGGCTCCACGATGACGCCGAGCGAGAGGCTCTCAACGACCTAGTCGACCTGCTGGGCGGCTACCCGCTGCCGATGACCGTTGTCCTGTCCACCCTCGCCACCGCCACGCCCTCCGGGGTCCTGGCCGAGCTCAAAGCGGGAGGCACGAGCCCGGACCCGGGCGGGCAGATAATCCGCGCCGTCGAATACAGCCACGGCAAGCTCGATCCCGCCCTCCAGGCCGCCCTGCTCCTCCTCGCCCCGTTCACCAACGTCATCCCCACCGGCCCAGCCCTCGGCTACTACCACGACCTGCTACTCCAAGACGCCAGCATCCAGGCCATGAACCCGGACAGCCTCGATGCTGCCATCTCCGAAGCCGTCCGGGTCGGCCTTGCCACCCCCCACCCCAAGATCAAGAATATGGTCCATGTGCAGCCGGTGCTGCCCTACTTCCTGCGCGCCCGCCTGCGCCAGCAAGACCACCTCCTAGCCGCCATTACCGAGGCGCACTACCAGCACTACAACGCCATCGGCCCCGGACTGGGCCAGCTGCTGATCTCTCGAGACGACCCCCAGGCGCGCGCCACCGGGCAGGCCACTACCCGAGCCGAATACGCCAACCTGACCGCTGCTCTGAATCATGGGCTCGAGACTGGCCAGCTGATCATGATCCTCATAAGGCTGCTAGAGGAATACCTCGACCAGACGAAACAGCAGCTTGCCCGGCGCAAGCTGCTCGATGATGTGTTGGCCCGTTACTCCAAGCCCGCCAGCCTGCTACAAGCCATCGAACTCGCGATGGTGCACCGTCTTGCAGGGATCACGGCACTCGAACAGTTCCGTCTGGAAGACGCCAGGGCGCACCACGAGACCGAACTCCGACTCCTCCAAGGAGCCGAGGAAAGACAAGAACAGGGCTTCACATATCACCAGCTCGGCACGGTCGCCTACAAGCAGCGGAAGTTCGCCGAGGCTGAGGCCGCCTACCGGCAGGCGCTGGACATCCAGTTGGAGTTCGGCGACCGGCAACACGCGGGCGGAACTTACAACAGTCTTGGCGTGATCGCCGCCGAGCAGGAGCGGTTCACCAGGGCTGAGGCTTGGTACCGGCGGGCGGTGGACACCAGGCTGGAACTCGGCGAGCGGTACTCCGCAGCCGAAACTTACCTCAACCTTGGCGTCATCGCCTATCAGCAGCGGCAGCTCGCTGAGGCTGAGGCCGCCTACCGGCAGGCCCTTGACATTTTCCTTGAGTTCGATGACCAGCACCACGCGGCCCAAGCGTATACAAATCTTGGCATGGTCGCCGACGAGCAGCAGCGGTTCGCCGAGGCCGAAGCCTGCTACCGGCGGGCCCTTGACATCTTCCTAGGGCTCGGCGACCGGCACTCCACAGGCCAGGCCCACTACAGCCTTGGCACGGCAGCCAGGAGGCAGGAGCGGTTCGCCGAGGCACAGGCTCGCTACCGGCAGGCCCTTGACCTATTCCTGGAATTCGGTGACCGGCACTTCGCAGCCCGGGCCTACCACAACCTTGCCACGGTTGCCCTGAAGCAGGGACAGTTCGCCGAGGCCGAGGCCGTCTACCGGCGGGCCCTTGACATTTTCCTGGAATTCGGTGACCGGAACTCCGCAGCCGAAACATACAACGGCCTTGGCGCGGTCGCCCTGCGGCAGGGACAGTTCGCCGAGGCTGAGGCCGTCTACCGGCGGGCCCTTGACATTTTCCTGGAATTCGGTGACCGGAACTCCGCAGCCCAGGCCTACCACAACCTCGGCACGGGTGCCCGGGGGCAGAACCGGTTCGCCGAGGCTGAGACCGCTTACCGGCAGGCGCTCGACATGCTCCCGGAGTCTGATCAACGCCTGACATCCACAATAAAGACGAGCCTGGGCGTAATTATCGCCGAGCGCGGCCGGCACGATGAGGCTACGGCCATTGTGCTTGAAGCAGCGGTCGCGTGGTATCAGCTGACAGGAGACTGGGACCCGCTTGATATGCGCTGTCTCAAGCGCGAGCGCAGGAACATCGGTGACGAGGCGTTCATGCTGCTAGTCGCAACAAAAGTTCCGCACCACGTCCAGACCGCACTCACCACGGCAATCGACGGCGTAGCCGACACGTGAGTCGCTCCTGATTCAGGAAGTAGATGTCGACCGATCCAGACGAGCGGGTTGACCAGCATGCATAGTTATGCATCGCCCTCTACACGTAGAATGCGCACTTTTGCCGCGGACAGGGCCGAGCATCATGGACACGGCGCGAGACCTCGGCCATGCCCATGTAGTCGGCAGCCGTGAACGCTGCCAGCCGAGGACGGCGGCTGACGGGAAGTCTGTCACGGAGAGCAACCTGAGTCTTGGCGCGCCCGCGCAAAATATCCGCCTTATGCGCGGGCTCCAACTCTTTCGGGATGACCGCAGACGTCACGTAGAAAAATTAATCTGTGGCACTTGAGCGCTCATGTTGCTGAGACGCTCGATCATGCCCGATGGGTGCCCTGGTTAGGCGCGCCGAACCGTGTCTGCCCTGTTCAGGGCACAATTGATCAGTCGCCTGTTAGACGAAAGCGTCGTTGCCAGAGTCTCGCCTCTAACTCCGGCCTGGCATGGGCGGTGATAACGGGTGAAAACACAGGCGACCCACTGTAAGGTCAATCTGTGTCATGGGTAGATGTAACCAGCGCAATCAGTACTGCCGGTGCTGCAATTGTGGCCCTAGGCCTTGGGCTTAGAGGAATATATTTGGACCGCCGCCGCGAACGCGATGAAGAATTGCGGCAAGCGAGGCTGGTGATGGTCAGTGAACCATTTTTTATAGATGCGACAGCTGAGTCCGATCATGCTGTTCTCGTAAAAGTCTATAACTATAGTGATGCGCCTATCCATGATGTGTCGGTACACATAGACATTTGGCGAAGCGGAAAAGATACTGGGACGCCTCCGGATGATAGCGACGGCTCCAGATTCGATTTTTTGAGCCCAAGAGAAGAGCACGAGGTTATTTTCGACTTGTCTGAAGATGATTACACCAGTGTAGGCAGTCCAAGGTTGAGGTTCTTGGACTCGTCTGGGCGGCGGTTCGAAAGATATGCTACTCAAGCTCAGCCGGAAAGGATTTTGCGTGAGCCGCGACTGGCTATCCGGGTTGTCAATGGGGAACCGATAATTGTAGCTCTCCCACATGAAAGTAGACTTAAAGTCATTGTTAAGAAAGCGATTCCATCGCGACTGGTCAACAAATGACGGTCACTCATAATTTGATGGATATCGGTTCGCCTGCAAGCGAATAATTCACCATGGTTCGGCAAAGCCGGGTGCGTCATATTAGTGGCGAGTGACGCCAGAACTGGAATATCTGCATATAGATGCGGAGCCGCGGAGCTCAGGCGCCAGTCGCTTATATTCGGCGCTCGGCGCCGCTTGAGCTTCGCGGATGCAGTCACGCTCCGCTTTCGATGCTCGCCATAGCCACCACGCGGGTATCCTGCGAATTAATAGCTGGCGAAAATTGCGTCCTTCTCGCCTGCCTGGCGCCTTGTAAGCTCGCAGCCGCGGTGCCAGCCGGGCATTGGAGCGTGAACGACGTGTGGCAGCAAGACATCGGCGTGTACGCGGTTCGCTTCACCGCCCAAGGTGACGAATGGTGTCATCACCTGACGGTCGCACTCACGGGGGATAGCCATATGGCCGCCCGCGGAACGGACGGCACGGACGCGGTCGAGCTTGGCCCGCCCCTTGTCGGGTCGGTGCATAGCAAGCTACTGGTTCGGCCGCATGCCGACGGGATCAGTTGCGTGGTGACCGGGGACGGCGATAGCGCGCCCGCGGACCAGGTCGAGCCCTGGCGCTCTGCCGCGGATACGGCGGTGTCCTTGCTTGGCCGCCAGGACCGGATCTTCGCCTGGGAGGCCATCCTCGGCACCGCGCCGCAGACTGCCGGGCTGGACCGGGCCGGGCTGCTCGGCGAGGCCCAGAACTTCGGTCCGGTGCACCTGGCACCTGGAGGCGTCTGCATGCGCGAGCAGCTTTTCACCGAGCGGCTCGGCGGTTCCGGGATTCGGCACAGCTTCCCGCTAATCGCCTCCGGGGAGTACACCACGTACGTGTGGGATCGTGCGGCGCAGATCGCTGAGCTGTGCTCGCGCCGGGCCTGCGCTCTCCTGTCGCTGGTCACCGGCGCGGTATGGATCCCGCGCAGCCATCCCACCCAGCTCACTGATGGAGCCGGTCCACTGCAAGTTCCGGCGGTATTCGGGTATGTCCCGCCCCTGCTGGGTGAATCCGGAACCAGTTGGCACGGCGAGATCCCTCCGGATGCCGAGTCGTTCCCGCTGCCGGGCTGGGCCGCGCAGGCATGGCCGGTCCTCGCCGACGACCGCGACCTGGCGACAGCTCTCAACGCAGTCTACGAAGGAATGCGGCTGGAACAGCAGCACCCGTCACTGGCTCATCTGACGTTCGTGGCAGCGATCGAAGGATTCGGCGCCCGTTTCGTCGGCGACGCGCCCTGTGACTGCAGTCCCGGCTGCACGCATCAGAAGAACGTGGCGCAGAAGCGGTTCCGCAAGGCGCTCAAGACCGTGATGAGCAACCGCGAGGTCGAAAAGATCTGGGAGACCGCTTATACGCTGCGCTCCATCACCGGCCACAGCGGCTCCCTATTCGGGTCCGAACGGACGTACGGCTACTCCCATTACGGGTCGCTGTTCGATACAGCCGAGGACGCGGTCTTCGACTACGTCATCCTCGGCCAACTCCGGAACGCCAGCCGTCTGGTCATTGCCAAAGGCATGGGCAGACCCGGCTGACCGAGGCGGATCGGCCCTGACGAGCGTCCGCGCCGTGATGCCGCGTGCCGGGGCGATCGCGGCCAAGCCCGCGCATTTGCCGTTTCTGGGAGATGGCCACACGTCCAGCGGCCAATTGGTCACCAGAAACCGAGGTCATTGCATCGAGCAGGCGGCCCTTCCGGCCCGCCGACAGCTTGAACTTCTGCGTGATATCCGCCGATCTGCGCGGGTTCGGCCAGTCGGCATGGTCGGCAGTGCCGGACCGCGAATGTGCGTTCTGGTGCCGGCTCATGCAGTTGGACACATCGGATAACTCATGCAGTTGGACACATCGGATAAAGGGTTAGATGCTTCTCTGGTGGGGCCGTTTTTCATCTGGCTGCTCCAGGGTGCTGTCGGCCCCGCCGCAGTCGGGCTGCCGGTGACGTGGGCTGCCGCCGATCTGTCGGCGGCGGCCAAGCGGTGGTTCCGGCGGGTGCGGCGGTCAGATGGGCTCAGCCGTATCGTCCGGGCGGCAGCCGGGGATGATGTTGGTGTTTCTGATGCTGAATTCGCGGCTGTCCGTCGTCTGCTGGAGAAGGAGAGCACCTGGGTGGTGGTGGGGCGCGGCACGGTCGAGGATCTTGCGGGACGGATCGCGTCATGCCTCCCGGGGCGGACTGATGAGGGTTCGCTGGCGGCGGCGAGGGCTATCGCGGCAGGGTTGTTGGAGTTCGCCGTTTATGATCTTGAACCTGAATTGTTCCAGCAGGTGCTGTTCGCCCGGCTAGACCGGATGCAGGCCGATCAGGCCAGTGCGCTGGATAAGGCGATGCTCAGCGTGCACGCCGACCTGGCCGCACAGTTCGCCCGTCAGGACGCCTCTGACGCGGTGCGTTTCGCGCGCGTGATGGGCCAGCTAGGGCGGATGCTGGACCGGCTTCCCCCGGGCCCGGCAGATCACGGCGAGGTGGCAGTTTATCTGGCCAGGCTGATCACGTGGCTGAATATCGACCCCTGGCCGCAGGACACGCGGTTCGATGGGCCCGCGCTGAGTCCGGCGGCCATCGAGCGGAAGCTTGGCGTCGTTAACACCCGCGACCCGGAATCGCAGTATCTGGACGCCGATGAGGTAGCCCGGCAGTGCGCCCGGCTGGTGGTGCTTGGCGGCCCAGGTGCAGGCAAGACGTGGCTGGCCAGGCGCACGGCCCGGCTGTGCGCCGAGGCCGCCCTGGATGCGCTGGCGGCGGGCGCGCTGCCGGAAGAAGTTGAGCTGCCGCTATACACAACGTGCGCGCGGCTGGCCGCCGCGCCGCCCGGCGACGGCATCCGCCGCGCCATCGTGGCCAGCGCATTCGGTCATCTTCCCGACCTGGGCGGCTCGCGGGTTCAGGCTGCCCTGCAGGTGTTGTTCGAGGAACGGAACGCGCCGACGCTGCTGGTGGCCGACTCCCTGGATGAGGCACGCGGGGCCGACGACCGGATCCGCCAGGCCGACACGCTGCCCCCGGCCTGGCGGATCACGCTCACCAGCAGGCCGGCCTCGTGGAGCGGCCAGCTCAGCATCGGTAACGCCGACCCGTCCCGGCTGGTCTGCGCCTTGCAGCCGCTGCGCTATCCCGATGATGTCGAGGCGTTCATCGACGGATGGTTCTGTGGCCGGCCTGGATGGGCTTCGGCCCTGACAGCCCAGCTCCGTGATCGCCCGGCGTTCCAGCAGGCCGCCACCATGCCGCTCATCCTGGCGTTCTACTGCATTGTCGGCGGGGATCAGCCACTGCCCAGCCGCCGCTCAGGCCTGTACGCCAAGGTGATCCGGCGCATGCTCACCGGCCGGTGGCGTGACAGCGGCAACCGCGACCCGGATCCGGACGCGTGCCTGGAGATCCTGCGCGGCTGGGCCTGGTCTGCTGCGGCCAGCGACCGGGTATCAGGAGTCGGCACCTGGGCGGATGAGTTCGCTACGCCGCGGATCAGGCTGGGCCCGGATGACCGGGACGCGCTGGACCACGTGGCGGCATGCCCTGGCGGGTCGCCTTCGCCCTTCAGGAGGACGGCTGGATTCTCCGCAACGCGGTCGTGTGGCACAAGCCGAACGCCATGCCAGAGTCGGTCCGGGACCGGCTCAACTGCCGCCACGAGCTGATCTTCCTGCTCGTAAAACAACCGTCCTACTGGTTCGACCTCGATCCCATCCGGGTGCCGCACTCCCGCGCGACCCAGGCACAGCTCCGCGCGGCACCGAAACAGAGCAGTCGGCGTCCGGCTCGCGGACCCAAAGGCGGGAGCAGACCCCCGAAGTACGGGCCGCATGCTCGTGCGATAGTCGCTGGGAGGCGCTACGGGAACCTGCAGCACGCCCGTAGTCATCGGGCCGGCCATCCGCGCGGTCGCAATCCTGGGGACGTCTGGGCGATCCCCACGCGCCCTTACCGGGGTCCGCACTTCGCCGCGTTCCCCATCGAGCTGCCGTTGCGCTGCATCGCGGCTGGATGCAAGCCGGGCGGCATCGTGCTCGACATGTTCGCCGGGACCGCCACGACCGGTGTAGCCGCCGTCCGGCTCGGTCGGCGCTTCACCGGCATCGAGCTATCGGCGGAGTTCGCCGACCTTGCGGCGGACCGGCTGCGCGCGGCTAAACGGCCCGGGGACGGCAAGCCATGACCCGGCAACAAAGGGCCCGTTCAGGGCCTCCCAAATCGCGTTCGCGGCCGTACGATAACAGGCCCAGATCAGCCCGAAAGCGGGTACCAGGCGGCAAACCGGGCGACGACCGAATCCGTGTCATCTTGCCGGAGGAGCCACCCCGGCTCAGTCCAGGAGCGGCCAGGGCCCTGCTTCGGATCCTGATCAAGGCCGACGCCCGGCTCGGCGACCGCAACGGAAGAGGAGGCGCGACGTGATCAAGTTCGGCTTCTACGGCCGCGTATCGACCGAGGACCAGCAAGACCCAGAGTCGTCACGCGGCTGGCAGCTCATCCGGTCGCGCACGCTCATCGAGCCGCGCGGCGGGGTGATCGTCGCCGAGTTCTTTGACATCGACAAGTCACGGTCGATCCCATGGCCGCGGCGACCGAATGCCACGGCGCTGCTCGCCGAGCTGAAGAACCCGGATCGCGGCTTCGACGCGGTCGTGATCGGGGAGCCGCACCGGGCCTTCTACGGCAACCAGTACGGGCTGACGTTCCCGCTGTTCGAGCACTACGGCGTGCCGCTGTGGGTGCCCGAGGTCGGTGGCCCCATCGACCCGGACAACGAGGCCCACGACCTAGTCATGTCCGTGTTCGGCGGCATGAGCAAGGGCGAGCGTAACCGGATCAAGATCCGCGTCCGGACCGCCATGTCCACCCAAGCCAAAATCGAAGGTCGGTTCCTCGGCGGCCGTCCACCGTACGGTTACAGGCTCGTGGACGCCGGGCCGCATCCCAACCCGGCCAAGGCCGCAGACGGCAAGCGCCTGCACGTGCTTGCTCCCGACCCGCAGACCTCAGACGTGGTCCGGCGGATCTTCGCCGAATATCTCGCGGGCAAGGGCCTCAAGGCAATCGCCGAAGCGCTCACCAGTGACGGCATTCCCAGCCCGTCCGCGTACGACCCGGCCCGCAACCGGCACCGCTGCGGGATCGCCTGGGCGTGGACCGCTGTCGCGGCGATCCTGGCCAATCCCCGCTACACCGGCCGCCAGGTATGGAACAAGCAGCGCAAAGACGAGGTGCTGCTCGACGTGGACGACGTGGCCCTCGGCAACGTCACCAAGCTGCGCTGGAACGAGCCCGGTAAGTGGATCTGGTCCGAGCGGCCCGTCCACGAGCCTCTCGTGGACGTCGAGACGTTCGAGCGTGCGCAGACGGTCCGCCGCGCGCGGGGTGCCGCCGATGAGCGGTCCCCACGGCGCACACCCCGGCCGTACGCACTTCGCGGCGTTGTGCGCTGCGGCGTCTGCGGTCGGCGGATGCAAGGCAGCTGGAATAACGGGGCCGCCTACTACCGGTGCGTGTTCCTTAGCCAATACGCGGCCAAGAACAAGGTCAGCCATCCGCGCTCGGTCTACCTCCGCGAAGACCAGATCCTGCCCCGGCTGGACAACTGGCTGACTACGAAGTTCAGTCCGGGCACGTTTCCGGCGACCGTCCGCGAACTCGAAGACGCCCAGGACCGCACCGGGGCCCCGGCTGACGCTGGCAATGAGGCCGTAAAGCAGGAGATTGCCGACTTCGACGCGAGCCTCCGTCAGCACCGGGCCGCGCTCGAAGCGGGCGCCAGCCCGGAGATCGTCACCGGCTGGATCAACGAGACCCAGGCCAAACGGGCCGCCGCCGAGGCGCGCCTGCGTCAGCGGCCAGCCGGCCGCCGGCGGATGACCAGAGAGGAGATCACCAGCATGATCAAGGCGCTAGGAGATCTGATGACCGTGCTCAGCGAGGCCGACCCGGCCGACAAAGCCGAGCTCTACGGGCAGCTGGGCGTGACCCTCACCTACGACCCCGCCGCCCGCAGGGTCAAGGCAGAGGCCAGACCAGAGTCGATCATGTACGTAGGAACGTGTCCGAGGGGGGACCGACCCCATACCCCCATATTGCTCAATAACGTCCAGTGCCGAGATCGATCTGTAATGCGTCAGCAATTCCTTCCCGGCCGTTAGGTGGTTGACCTGCAAGGATGCGTATTTGAATCGGGGCGTAGCATGTGAATCGCAGCCACGGTGGCTGATGAAGTCCGCATGCGAAGCCGGCTTGACATCCCGTAGAACCCGATTTGAATCCCCATGGTGCAGGCGTGGGCTACGGGTAGGGCGCGGGCGGATCCAGATTGCCAGCTCTGCGATCGCGGGGATTGAATGTCAGCAGGTCGGCCAGCGCGCGACTGGCGTCGATGACCACCCGTTTGGGTAATCAGTTGTGACGCGTCAGGGGATTAAGAGTCTGCTGGGGCAGGAATTCTTAGCTACCGTCTGGTGTCACACAATGCCAGTGCCTGCCAGGTTGCCAGCTCGATTGCTCATGATCACGCGGAAAGTCAGCACGGAAACCTCCTGTCACCACCGAAAGTGCGACAGAGCCATTTACTGCACAGTCCACGCCGCGACGACGGAGATGTGACTGTCAGCAGTAAGTAGCGCCGATATCGCAGCGTTACTTGTCGCGATCCGTGGAGTCTGGAGGAGGTCGATCCGCGCGGTCGTAGGCTTCCTGCGACGCCGACACGTCGCCGAGATGCGCGATCGACCATTCCTCCAGCGCGCGCAGCGGCTCGCGCAGGGTGCGGCCCGCCTCGGTGAGCGTGTACTCGACGCGGACCGGAACTTCGGGGTAGACGGTGCGGCGGACGAGCCCGTCCCGTTCGAGCCCGCGGAGAGTCTGGGTGAGCATCTTCTGCGAGACGCCCTCAATGCGTCGGCGCAGCTCTGAGAAGCGGGCGCTGCCGTCCCA
>Ga0302325_10012691_pt1 | contig 18046 bp, 9 predicted proteins | sample Palsa_T0_2_FD_201948 | JGI IMG/M metagenome (GOLD analysis project Ga0302325, IMG submission 201948) | Peat permafrost microbial communities from Stordalen Mire near Abisko, Sweden - Palsa_T0_2 | ecosystem: Environmental > Terrestrial > Soil > Palsa > Peat permafrost | place: Sweden: Abisko...
CGATGAGGCGGAAATTGCTTTTGCCTCTGTCGCGCAGCTTTCGCGCTGGATCGAGCGGCGAGAACTGACCTCGGAGCGGCTGACGCAAATTTATTTGCGGCGCATTGAAGAGTTCGACCCAAAGCTGCGTTGCGTGATTACGCTACCGCGCGAACATACGCTAGCGCAGGCTCGGAAGGCAGACGCGGAGATTGCCGCTGAACACTATCGCGGGCCGCTGCATGGGATTCCGTGGGGTGCAAAAGACCTTTTGGATACGGCGGGAATTGCGACGACCTACGGAGCCGAACCGTTCAGAGATCGCGTCCCTACGAAAAACGCCACGGTTGCGGAGAGACTGGAAGCCGCCGGGGCGGTGATGATTGCGAAGTTGAGCATGGGTGCGCTGGCGCTGAACGATATCTGGTTTGGCGGCCAGACAATGAACCCGTGGCTCCTTGAAGAAGGATCTTCGGGTTCGAGTGCGGGCCCGGGTGCGGCGACGGCAGCGGGACTGGTGGGGTTCGCGATCGGGAGCGAGACGGAGGGCAGCATTGTGAGCCCGTCGATGCGCTGCGGCGTGACTGGACTTCGGCCAACGTTCGGGCGTGTGCCGCGCACCGGCGCAATGACTTTGTGCTGGTCGCTCGATAAGCTGGGGCCGATGGCGCGCAGCGCGGAAGACACGATGCTGGTGCTCAAAGCAATTGCTGGCTCGGACGGGACCGATCTGGCAAGCTTGTCTTCCATGCCCCTTCGATTCGACGCCGGGGCAAGTGTGACTGGGCTGCGAGTCGGCTATTTTCCGGCTTGGATGAAGGAGGCTCCCGCAACGGACGTGGATCGCGCGGCGCTCGATACGGTGAAAAAGCTGGGCATGAAGCCGGTCGAAGTGTCCCTGCCGAACTGGCCCTACGACTCGCTCAATGTGATCTTGTTTGCCGAAGCAGCGGCGGCATTTGAGGAACTGACGTTGACCCATCGCGTGGATGAGTTGAAAGCACAGGTGCCCGATGCGTGGCCGAATGTCTTCCGGCAGTCGCGGTTCTTGTCGGCTGTGGACTTTGTGCAGACGGACCGATTCCGGCGCAAGGTGGCGCAGGAGATGGCGCGGGTTTTCGCAGAGGTCGATTTGCTGCTGGTACCCTCGCTGCGCGATGAGACGCTGACGATCGGAAATTTCACGGGGCATCCGTCGCTGACTCTGCGGGCTGGATTTGTGGAGGTGTCGGAGGCGCGCAGCGATTGGGCTCCCGATCCCAAGCATCCGCTGCCGAAGTTTTCTCCCCCTCGGCGCGTGCCGCATGGGGTTACGCTCATAGGGCATTTGTTCGATGAGGGTACCGTTGCACAGGCGGGGTTGGCTCTGGAGAAGGCTTTTGGAGTTGCTGGAGAGCGGCCGCCAGGATTCTGAAGCCAGTTTTTGCGGGCTGGAATTGGACCTCCAAGCGGGCCGACTCACTTCTTGGACGATGGCTTTTTGATCCCCGCCTTTTCGATGTGCTGCACGCGGGCTTGGCGATATGCGCGCCAGAATGTCTGGGCTGTCAGCGGACCGAGATCGGGCGATTGCGCCTTCTGTTCGCGTTGAAAGATATGTGCGTAGAGCATTGGACCCAACAGCATCGCGAGAGCCGCGTTGATATCGAGGTCCGGCGGAAGTTGGCCGCGCTCGATGCCACGGCTCAGAATTCTCCGAATGCACTGGCGGGGAGGTTCCATCACGCGATGACGCCATGCCTTGCCAAACTCGGGGTGCAGCGCCGAGTAGGAAATCAGGGATGGCATCATGCGATCCCGCGCCAATTCGAATTTGTCCGGCGGTTTACGCGTCAGCACCGCGGCCAGGTCGCGCTGCAAGTCGCCAGTATCCACGTCTTCGGGCTCTGCGCTGAGACCGTTGACCCACAACATCATCTCGAGCAGCAGCGCTTCCTTGTCCGCCCAGTGGTTGTAGATGGTCGCCTTGCTGACTCCGGAAGCCGCGGCGATCGAGTCCATGCTGGTTGCCTCTATGCCGCGCTCACTGAATAAAGTAAGCGCGGCGTGGAGGACTTTTTCATGGGCAGCGGAACTGCGGGCTCTTGCCATTGCTAGATTTCTATCTTAGAGAATCGATACGCGCCAAAGACCAGAAAGATGGCGCCCACGACTACCAACACCATAAGATCAAGCCGCGGATCGAAAGCGGTGTTCGATGCTCCCAGCACGTTCCGCATCCCGTCTATGCCGTAGGACAGTGGGTCGACGCGCGTGATGTATTTGAGAACGCTTTTCGCATCGTTCAGTGGAAACATCGCGCCGGAAAGAAAATAGATCGGCAGGACAAGGAAGTTCATGATGAGCTGAAATCCCTGCATGTCCTGGAGGCCGGAGCCGATGGCCATCCCGAGCGCGGCGAAAAGAATCGCAATGAGCACCATGAATCCGAGGGCGAGAGGGATAGCTGAGAAGTGCGCCGGCCGAAACCCCGCAATCAAACAAATGACCATCACCAACAGGCCCTGAATGCAAGCGACGGTGGCTCCGCCCAAAGTGCGGCCGATCATGATCTGCATCCGCGAGACCGGCGCAACGAGTGTTTCCTTGAGAAAGCCGAATTGGCGATCCCAAAGAAGGCCGAGTCCAGAGAAGATCGACGAAAACAGGACGGACATGCCGATGACGCCAGGTGCAATGAACTGAAAATAATCGCCATTGCCGGCACGCTTAAACACCGGTCCCAGCCCGAAGCCCAGCACAAGAAGATACAGCAGGGGTTGACCAAGAGACGCCACAATCTGCGCCCTTGAACGTGTGTAGCGTTTAAGCTCCCGCAGCCAAAGAATATAGATTGCGTTCATCGTCTGCCTCCACTCCACATCTTTGCGAATTGCCGCATCTGATCGGCCGAGTTCGCACTTTCGTCGCGAATGGTCGAGCCGGTCAACTTCAGGAATGCTTCTTCGAGGGTCTCGGTTCCGGTTTGTTCTTTGATTGCCTTCGGCGTTCCCTGGGCAACGAGCTTGCCGTGGTCGATGACGCCGATGCGATGTGCGACGCGATCGGCCTCGTCCATGTAATGCGTGGTGAGAAATACGGTGACGCGTTCAGACTCGTTCACGGACTTTACGTGGGTCCATAGCTGATTGCGGCTTTGCGGATCGAGGCCCAAGGTAGGTTCGTCAAGAAAGAGGATTTTCGGCGTATGCAGAAATCCGCGAGCAATTTCGAGGCGGCGCTTCATGCCACCGGAAAACTTCTTGACTTGTTCGTTGCGCCGATCCCAGAGCTCGAAGAGCTTCAGCAATTCTTCGGAGCGTTGGCGGCGGATTTTGTGCTGCACGTGGTAGAGCACGCCATGGATCTCCATGTTTTCCCACGCGGTCAGATCGCCATCGAGACTGGGATCCTGGAAGACGATGCCGAAGCGCTGGCGTGCCTGATTCTGGTGGGTCTGGGGGTTGAGACCGTCGAGTTCGATTTCTCCGCTGGTAGGCTTCAGCAGAGTAGTGAGCATTTTGATCGTTGTGGTCTTCCCTGCCCCGTTGGGGCCGAGGAATGCGAAAATTTCTCCTTCGGCGACATCGAAGGTCACGTCGTCGACAGCGGTAAATGTGCCGAAGGTTTTAACGAGATTGCGGACACGGATCATGGAGAATCCTCCGGGGAAGATACAATACTGAACGGTTCAGTTCAGTTTGTCAACCGGTAGATATCCTCAGGGCGAAGGAATCTTTCGGTGCTGATGGTGAGTGCCGCCGATGACTATTTCTTCTTCGCCACTTCCGGCTCGGGCGCCGGTTGAACCTTCGGCGGCGTCGCGGCAGACCGAGGTGGTTCTCCGTTTTTGTTCCCCGGTTGCCTTCCGCTTGGGGTGGAGGCGTCTTTGTTCCGACTGCGCCGATCGAACGCCAACAACCGATCTGTCTGATATCCAGCAGTGGCAACCGTGACTACCGCGTCTTCAACTGCTTTGGCGATGGCCGCGGCAGCGGACCGATGGGGTTCAGAATGACTCGCGAGCCGTAGCAGTGCGGGGAGCTGGAGCCACCAGACCAACTCTTCAAAGGGCTCTTTCACGAGATAGTCGTGCCCGCCCGCCTCGTGAACGCCTGTCAACCAACGCACGTCCCGATCACGCCATAGAGCAGCCGGGAACGTAGTTTCGAGTTCGCCAGGCGCGGTGCGAGAAGCTTGCACAGGCAGAGGAAGGTTTGCCTTCTTGTCCTCAACGACACGTGCAGGTGTGCCTCCTGGCTGGGACGTCCCCGCGACGGCCTCAGGCCGCGTCGGCGAGGTCGCGCTCGTCGGTCGCGCTGCATCAGCTTGGGCGAGGAGCAACACTTTGATCCGTGCCGTGGCCCGCCAACTCTCTTCATCCTCGATGCCGAGTTTGTGAAATGCGTGGGCAAGCGGTTCGCGCAGACGCAGGCGATCGAAAAGTGCGAGCGCCGCGCGATGAGGATTCTCTGGATCGACAGTGGACGCCAGGCAATCGATGACGCACCAGCCGAATACCGGACCCCATAGTGCAGTTGCGGTAGCGCGCGGGCTCGGACTGGGCAATACGTGACGGGCAGTTGCAGGCCACGGCACCGGGAATAAAGCTTCCACCGCAGGAAGATGCATGGTGGAGCGCAGGCAGTCGCGGAATGAGCATGCGCGCAAGCTCGCGACTGGATCCTCCGCCTTCAGGTCGCCTAGCAAGGAAGCTGGGGCTTCTTGCGCGGCCCGGAAGAGTGCTTCAAACCGCGTCGAGGCAAGCTCGATGAAATCACTGCGTTCGCGCTGAGTCTTTCGGTCTGCCGCTACGGTAAGGGGCGGCTGCTCCGCGAAGTCCGCGAGTTGGCGCACGATCTCGGGATCGAGCAGGGCATCGACGGCATCATGCACAGGCTTCAATTCCATCAGCACGAGGGCGTCGTCGAGATTAGGAACGCCACGTCCGTTGAGCTGCTCGCACAACCGATCCCACGGCTGCTCCGCTGTAGAGCGCAATTCGCGCCAGCCAAGAAAGACATGAGATTGGTATGCGTGCAGGTCAAGGGTGAGCCCGCGCTCGGCAAGCACATTGGCGCGGCGGAGATATTCGAGGCCGGAGAGAGAATCGCGCCAGGCGAGGATCACTGCAGGATCTCCAGTGACCGCCAGGCCTTCGCGCAAGCGCTGCTGGCGAAGTTGAGAATTCGACTTGTCAGCATAGGCCGCGGAGAAGTCGATCGTCCCATGCGCGGTGCTAAAGCGGTTGTTGTAAATGACGACGGCGCGCTCATCGCCGCTGCGGTTGGAGTAGGCGAAGACATTCTCGTCGACCGAGCCCGAAGCTTCGAAGAAGTCGTAAAGCAGGAAGTTGCTGCTCTCTGCAAAGAGCCAACGCTTCTTGAGAAGCGGGGCAATTTCACGATCGTGGCGCTCGACGAGCCAGTGATTCGGCGTCTCATCGTAGCGCGGCCGCTGGTATTCCATCCCGTACTTCTCGGTGAAGCCTTCGACCTGGCCATGGCCAAACATAGGCAGGCCAGGCAGAGTGGACATGAGCACGGCGACGCCGAAACATTTATCGCCGGTGCCAAATTGATCTATGGCCGTGCGTTCATCGGGATTGCTCATGAAGTTGACGTAGCGCTTCATGATGTCGGGATCGAATTCGAGCGTGTTCTTGATGACCGAGCGGTATTTTGCGTTTTCCTCGTCGCGCATCATGTTCATGAAGGCGCTGTTGTAGACGCGATGCATGCCGAGGGTGCGGACAAAGTAGCCCTCCATGAGCCAGAAGGCTTCGGCAAGAAGCAACGTGCCGGGGACCTCGGCGGCCACGCGGTCGACCACTTCGCGCCAGAATTCATGCGGCATCATGCGATTGAACTCCTCGTCGCTCATGCTGTATTCGGCGCGGGATGGAATCGCGCCGCTCGATCCGGGACCCGGAAACCAGAGCCGGTGAAAATGGCGTTTGGCCAAAGTCATTGCGGCGTCGAAACGAATTACCGGGAAGAGCCGAGCAACGTGAAGAATGGTCTGGATGACCTGCTCCCTGACGGCGGGATTCAGATAGTCGAGTTGCGCAGTATCGTTCCAGGGAAAACTTGTGCCATCGTTGCCGTGATAGATGTAGCGGGTCTCGCCACTCGCGCGATCGCGACGGCGGAACACGACAGCCGCGTCGGTTTGTTCATAGTAGTGGTCTTCAATTTTGATTTCGACACGGCCATCACTGGATAGATCGGGCCCTTCAAAACTGTAGGCGGGATACGGAGGCTGGGGGCGCGCGATGAACCAGTCGGGATGTTCGACGACCCACGGTGAATCAATACCCATGTGGTTGGGAACCATGTCGCTGGCCAACCGGATACCGTGGTGATAGGCACGGTCGCGGAGGTTGATGTAGGCGCGCTCGCCGCCCAGATCTTCGGCAATCTTGTAATCGAAGAGCGAATAGGCCGATGCCACGGCGTCAGAGTTGCCGCAGAGAAGCTTGATGGTTTTCGAAGCGCGACTGCGTTCCCAGACGCCGATGAGCCAGAGCGAGTTGAGACCGCGGCGCGCCAATGTATCCAGCTCTTCATCGGGAATCTCGTCGAGCCGGCTGATGTGGCGGCCGTATTGTTTGCTGAGCTGCGCAAGCCAGACATAGGTGCTCTTGGCGATCAGAACCGTGCTGGGCATCCATGCCGTGTCGGCGCTGAACTTTTCGTATTCATAAGCGGGGTCGCCGAAGACTGGCACTTCGGACCTGCTGACAATCGAGGGCCACTGTTGCGTACCGCTTTCGCGGCGGCGTCGTGCGGCCTCTTCCGCAGCGGCGCGCGCGCGGCCTGCGTCGGGATTGAACTGCATCCAGATGGCGAGTTCTTCTTCGCGCAGGATTTCGCCGGCGATCATGAGGAAGCGATCCATGGTGTCGCCGAGAAGTGACTTCCACAATCTGCGGATCAGAGAGAGCTGCTCGCTCAGGGACCGTGGGGCACCTGTGGCGGGCGCGCGCAAAAGGTCGATCAGGCTCACCTGGCCTGTACCTTCGACGGGAATGAGCGGGCGCGTGGCAAAATACTTGGGAAGATCCTGTGTGACCTGGCGGTAGACAGTCTTTTCGGCGAGGCTTTTTTCCTCGAAGAGTTCGTCAAAAGGTTTGAAGGCCTCGTTGCGATTCGCCGCCCAAAGAAGAAAGAGCTCTTCGAGAGCGACGGCGCGGTGCGGCATGCCATCGGTGGCGCCCGAGAGCCATTGCTGCGAAGATTCAAGTCCGCGCAGAACGCTCTGGCCGGGAAAATGCTCGACAAAGGTCAAGAGGAGCTTGTCGATCTCCGCCGCGCCGACCTGGGCGGAGAACCAATCCAACGCAGCGGTCATCACCTCGGGGTCAAATTTCTTGCGGTATTGCGCCAGCACGACGTGGCTGGCCTCATCAATCAAACCCATGGCAAAAAGTTGGCCTGCATGAACCGCGCGGTCAGGAAACTTGGCCGCGTCGCGAACCTGGTTCATCTGATACGCGAAGGCTCGGCATGCGGCTAGGTCGGCAAAAACGACATTGCCGTTAAAGGAAAACAGCGAATCCGCAAACCGATAGCGTTCCCGTGCTGTTCGCGAAATATGAAATTCCATCATGTGACCTGCGCTCCAGACTTTCGATGCCGATTACGAATCCCGGGACGCACCGAAGGGAAAAGAGCCCTCGGTTCAGTCTGGATTCAGGACGTAGAACTCAGCCAACGTCGAAGTATTACCTATGAGTGAGCAGGAGGGGTGGGTTCGTCAAGACCTGCTGCAGTTGGATTTCAGTTAGGGGCGACCTTGCCGCCTTGGTACCTGCCCGGTAAACTAGGGATGCGCCAACAATGCCAGTTCGCTTCCCTGCTCTCTGCGCTTTCGCGGTAAACGGGATGAGCGCTTTGTCTTGAGGGGTGCTGCTGCCTTAATGGATTTGGATGCGGGCCACCGGGACTTGCATTTCGATCGATGGCAGCATTTCTGAAAATCGGAGAGGTGGCAGAGCCCGGTTGAATGCACCTGACTCGAAATCAGGCATAGTCGAAAGGCTATCGGGAGTTCGAATCTCCCCCTCTCCGCCATATTCAATTCACTTAATTAGAGAATTCCAACCGCCGTTGACGGCAATTGTGTGCGAATGCAGGGCGCTTATCCAGTTGTCTTACCCGTGGGAACGCATCCAACTTCAAAATGGAGGTCTCATGGTTGATAAGACGAAATCTACGCAGACGCAACCCGCCGGATCGGTGAAAGCCACTCCGACTGTCGATGATGCAATGGTGAATGACTCGCTCGGCACCATTGATATTTCGGATTCCACTGGATCCGATCCCGAAAAAGAAACCGGAGACGCAAAGCGCAAGAACAAAGACACCGGACGCCAAGACTAACCTTCAGTCTTTGCGCCTGATCCCGCCGTTGAAACCTCTCTGCGATCTCCTTCTTCCGATGGGAGCGAACGGGGTTCAAGGCCAATTCCGATTCCCATTGAAGAGAAAGACGACCCCGAGGCGCGCCGATTTCCCTACCCTTTTGTGGTTTTGGAGGTGGTGGCGCGCCAGGAATATGAGTGCGATATGCTCAGATATTTACACAGGATCGCTTGACAAACGTACACAAGGTTACCTATCGTTAGCAATTGGAAGAGGAGACTGCTAGCGCAAGGCTAGTGAGACTGCTCACCAAATAGCTGCTCTGAGGTGTTCAGAGCAGCAAATTGCAATATCGGCAACCTATTCTCGACAAACTACTCGAAAATCCGCGGCCGGGGCTCAACCCTGCCCGCGCATGAAGGAGAAGCGAAGTTATGGCAGCAACATCTGTTACGACCACATTCACCCCGCTGCATGACCGGATCCTCGTCCGCCGTTTGGAAGAGGGCGAAACGGTTCGCGGGGGCATCATTATTCCCGATAGCGCCAAGGAGAAGCCCCAGGAAGGCCAAGTCATTTCGGTTGGCAAAGGCAAATCGAACGACGAGGGCAAAGTCTTCCCGCTCGATGTCAAGGCTGGCGACAAGATCCTGTTCGGCAAGTACTCCGGCACGGAGATCAAGATCGACGGCGAAGAGTTTCTGATCATGCGCGAGGAAGAAGTCCTCGGCATCGTGAAGAAGTAGTCCTGGCCGGACGGGCGGACCGCGCTTGCGCGCGCCCAGCGGCAACGATTCGAAACTGATCACTGTTCCCTGAACACAGATCACTGTTCCAAGGAGAGATACAAGCAATGGCAAAGCAAATTCTGCACGGTGAGGACTCCCGTCAAGCGATCCTGCGCGGCGTGAATATTCTGGCCGACGCTGTGAAGGCGACGCTCGGGCCTAAGGGCCGGAACGTTGTAATTGAGAAGAAATTCGGCTCGCCCACCATCACCAAGGACGGCGTGACGGTGGCCAAGGAAATCGACCTGAAGGACCCGCTTGAGAATGTGGGCGCACAGCTGGTGCGTGAAGTTGCTTCAAAGACCAGCGATGTGGCCGGCGATGGCACTACGACTGCAACCGTGTTGGCACAGGCCATCTTCCGCGAAGGCGTAAAGACGGTCGCGGCCGGCGCGAACCCGACAGCGTTGAAGCGCGGCATCGACAAGGCCGTTGTGACGATCATCGGCACTCGCGACAAGGACGGCAAGTGGACCGAAGGCGGCGCACTTGGCAAGCTGTCGAAGCCTGTGGATGAAGGCTCTGTGGCACAGGTTGGTGCGATTTCGGCCAACGGCGACCAAGAGATTGGCGACATCATTGCGCACGCGGTGAAGGTTGTGGGCAAGGATGGCGTGATCACTATCGAAGAGTCGAAGACCATGCACACCGGTCTCGAGACAGTCGACGGCATGCAGTTTGACCGCGGCTATCTGAGCCCCTACTTCGTGACAGACACGGAGCGGCTCGAAGCGGTTCTTGAGGATCCGTACATTCTGATTTACGAGAAGAAGATCAGCGCGATGAAGGATCTGCTTCCTTTGCTCGAGCAGGTTGCTCGTGGCGGCAAGCCCCTTCTGATTATTGCTGAGGATGTGGAAGGCGAAGCGCTCGCGACTCTCGTCGTGAACAAGCTGCGTGGCACCCTGAACGTGGCAGCCGTCAAGGCTCCTGGGTTTGGTGATCGCCGGAAGTCAATTCTGGGCGACATCGCGATTCTCACTGGCGGCAAGGCCATCACCGAAGATCTGGGCATCAAGCTGGAAGGCGTGAAGCTCGAGGATCTGGGCCGTGCCAAGCGCATCACCATCGACAAGGACAACACGACGATCGTCGACGGCGCCGGCAAGTCGGGCGACATCGAAGGCCGCGTGAAGGAAATTCGCTCGCAGATCGAGAAGTCTACTTCCGACTACGACAAGGAAAAGCTGCAGGAGCGGTTGGCCAAGCTGGTGGGCGGCGTTGCCATCATCAAGGTGGGCGCTGCGACCGAGACCGAGCTGAAGGAGAAGAAGGCTCGCGTTGAGGATGCGCTGCATGCGACCCGTGCGGCAGTCGAGGAAGGCATCGTTCCGGGCGGCGGCGTAGCCCTGGTTCGTGCAATCCCGGCCGTTCAAGAGCTGATCAAGAAGCTCGAAGGCGACGAGAAGATCGGTGCACAGATAGTGCTCCGTTCGCTCGAAGAGCCACTGCGGCAGATTGTTGCCAATGCCGGCGAAGAGGGCGCGGTGGTGGTGGCCAAGGTGCTTGAGTCGAAGGACCAGCACTACGGCTACAACGCTGCAACTGGCGTGTTCGAGAACCTGGTGAAGGCTGGTGTCATCGACCCGACCAAGGTTACGCGCACTGCACTTCAGAATGCGGCTTCGATCGCCGGTCTCCTGCTCACCACCGAAGCGTTGGTTGTCGAGATTCCCGAGCAGAAGGCTGCTCCGGCAGGCGGCGGCCACGGCGGCGGCATGGACGGCATGTACTAACCACCTGCGGTGGGGCCAACTACGCCTGCGGCGTAAAAACCCCTCCAGATGCAGCGAAGGCCCTCAGCTTCGGCTGGGGGCCTTCGCTGCATCGGTTCTAAGGCTATCCGGCGTTTATCGATCTTGGGGGGCGGAATTGTTGTTAAGCCCGCCCGTGCCCCCAAGGCATCTTCCATAAGATTTGGTTGGAAATTGGCAATAGAAAGGCGTGCTCCGCGAGGCCAGGGGAAATTGAGCCACTTAAAGCACGAACGATTCAGGATGCGATTGCAGTCACATTGGACTGCGAGTTTCTAGAAATACTGGAAACCGGTTGGGGCCGAAGCGGGCGCAGCCAACCTGCGGCCAGCCAGGACTGTGGAATTGAGAACTCCGACCAACCGCAATCCAGGCAAACCTGGATATCCGGCGCAGGCGTCATCGGCGGGTGGCTCAGGGTACGCGGGCTATTGCGAAAGAGTCGAATCTCCGCCGGAATCGTCGAAATACACCCCGACTCGCACTTGGGACAGACCATTAGTGCACCTCTTATTGCATAGTTTTCTATAGGGGGAGATCAAAATCTAACTCAAGTTTTGAGAAAGAGCAACGAAAATAGTGCACCTTTTTCTTCTGAACCGATGAAAATGGCGCGAAAGTCGTACGTCATGGAGGGCTTCCCGGCTGCTTTTCAAACTCGGCGGTCCCGTCTGAGCCAACCGTGATGCAGCTGATGGCTCGGCGTCAGAAGCTGGTTCGAGGCGCAATGAAAGACGGGAGCCTCTTCAGCTCCCGTCTTCCGCGTCAACTTTCTAATTCGACCTGCTAGAAAGTCAGGTGAAGGCCCATCGTGACGGCCCGGTTTCCGCCGATGGTGCCGGTAACGGAGCCGAAGGTAGCGCCGTTATTGGGGCATCCCGCGGACGAAGCATAGCTGTAGGAGGTGCAGGTGCCCTGGCCAGCCGTGAGCGTCGTGGGGATGGTAAGCGATTTACCTGATCCATTCACCACCGGAGGCACGTATTCGTTGGCCAACGCGGATTGCTGATCGACCGGGTTATTGCTGGTCGCGATCTGGCCATAGTTGAGGTAGCTGTTGTTTTGTGGGCAGGTGTTGTTACCGCCGCCGATTGCTACAGCGCTATTGGAACACGCATAACTCTGCGCAATCTGTGTCTGGTTTTGCGGCACATCCAGGCTGGTAGTGTTGAACACGTTGAAGACATTGAAGGCGTAGATCAGGCCAATGCGTTCAGTGAACTGGAAAGCTTTGCGGAACGAGAGATCCAGCCGCCTTTGGCCAGCCTGCCGAAAGAGATTACGCTGGTCGCTCGGTGCAAAATCAGTCTCGTAAATGTCCTGAGGATCTGTGCCCGTGGAGACCGGAATTCCCTTCTCTCCCGGCGACAGGTAGTTGATGGCAATCTGGGTGGGATCAATGGTTGGAATATAGTCGCCGCCAACGCCGCGGAAAGAACCTTTGTTCCCCGTAAAAGCAGACTTCGGATCACTTGGGTTCTTGATTGCAAGGACCGGGTTCATCAGGTTGGGATAGTTGCCGACGTACAGGCTGCCGGACGCACCGTAAAACTCATACAAGGAATATGGCTGCCCGCTCTGCACAATGCCCACGCCGGTCATGTTCCAGCCATTTGTGACATAGGAGAGGAGCGAGTGTGCCTTGGCAACATCGGGAACCAGCACTTGAAAGTTGGCGGTGAAGACATTGGTTCGATCAAAATCTGCGGATGCCCATGAGTCGCGGAGGCGATTGGGATTGTCTCCAGTGAAGAAGATTCCGATGTCGCTTTGCTCATCGAGAGCATGGCTCCATGTGTAACTGACCCCAGCCTGAACATTGTGCGAAAGACGCTTCTCAAGGTGAGTTTGCAAAGCGTCGTACGCGGAAACTCCAACGGTTTTGAAAAGCGCCGAGTTGAAATTGTAGCCGACATAAGGAACGCGGAAATCGATGTTCCCGCCGCTGGCCGTATTCCATGGCTCACCGGCAATCGAGTTGAAATCCGTTGTGCCGTACCCATCAACGTAGGTCGAGTTCTGATTAAGGACCTGCCAGCCGTAGCTCGCCGTCTCGCCCCAGATTGGATTCTGCGGAGTCGCGATTCCCGGTTCGTTGAAAGGAACAGGAATGACGGAATGGCGGCCGCGATTGCCGACATAGCCTATATCGATCAGAAGATCACTACGCGGTTGCCACTGCGCATCTAAGGTGTAGTTGATGGTGTAGGGCAACACATTGCTATTGGCATACGCTCCAAAGTCAATGGTTGGGGTGCAATCCAGATAGTTTTCCTGGTTATCGATCGCGCCGCAATTCGGTCCATACGGCGGATCGCTTCCCGTCATGTTATTAAGCTGGGTCTGCAACGATGTGGTGAAGAACGAGGGATTCGCGCTCGGTTGCACGTACGTGGGTGTCCCGATAGGATCCGCGAGGTTCTTCCCGTTGCCGTTAATGTAAGTCGCGAGAGGGGCGGATTGTGTTACGCCGAAGACCCCTCCGCCACCAGAAGCGCCATAGGGTTGCGAAAGATAGCTAAATAGCTCGCCGCGATCGTAATACACGCCAGCGCCGCCCCGTAGAACGACTTTTCCGTTGTTTTGCTTCGGAGACCATGCGAATCCGAGACGCGGGGAGATTCCCCACTGACGGCCATTGAGAGTCGAATCGCTTCCTGCCAGATTCGAAGTGGGGACGCTGCTGCGATAGCTATTGTTGGGAGCCACGACAAAGCCTGTATTCGCAACAGTAAATCCAGTGGTGCTGGTTCCAGTCACGTTATAGAGGGACGGATCGAAATTGAAGAAGTTCCCGTATTTCTCGGTTAGACCGCCGTGGTAGTCGTAGCGCACCCCGGCCGTGATGCTCAGGTTCGTCAGTACCTGCCATTTATCCTGGACATAACTCTGGATTTCGTTGGAACGATAGTAGCGGTCGGCATTATTTTTTCCACTCGACGGGTCGATGCTGTCAATGACGTTGGATTTGTACGCGTCCCCTTCAAGGAAACTCTCGAAGGTCTTGGCTTCCACGTTCGCCAGGCCATTGCGATTGTTCTCGATGTTCAATTGTGTATAGCTATAACCGCCGCCGGCCACGATGGTGTGTTTGCCGATCGAGAAGATCACATTGGTCGAAGGATTGAGCCTGTTTTGAAAGAATCCTGTATTAACGGTTGTACTCTCTGTGCTGTAAGGGCCGACTCGAACCGATGGAGCATCCGTCGCGAAATTACTAGCGAATTCCAGCAGATCCAACCCAGGCATCACACCGGGAGTATAGAGTCCCGAGCCGGTGCCGATTCCGAATGTCGGTCCAAGGGTGGCATCGGGGGTGACCGTCTGCTTGTCGAAGCTATTCGAATACATACGCACATAACCCAGGCGCTGTTCCCAGTTCAGGCGTGGACCAATGGATATGGTGTTGTCGAGCGCGCCCACTTGCGAACCGTTGTTCTGCGTCAGCGGGAAGCCGCCCACCTGGGCAAGTCCATAGGGCTTACTCACGGGATCGTTTTGATAGTAATACTTGAACGAAAGGCGATCCTTTTTGGTCAGATCGTAGGCCAGGTTTGCTACTGCCTGGTCGGTCGTCATCACCGATGTGCCCTGAAGAGTAACGTTAGGGACACCGTACTGGTACGGGGCGCTCGTCTGCGCCGACGGAATCATGTATTGGCCGTTGGGTAGCTTCGCATTCATGATGGCCGCAGCGATGGGACTGATGGTGACCGAATGCTGCGATCCGTCATTAAACCAACTGGTGAGCGCATTCTCCAAGCCGGTTGTTGAGCGGTCATCTGTTAAGCCCGAAGGCACGTTGAGCTGTGACAGTCCCGTGGCCTGATCGGAGCTGTACTGGTGTTCATAGGCGGCGAAAAAAAACAGCCTGTCTTTGAGCACCGGTCCGCCCACGGTCGCACCCGTGGTCCAGCGATGGAGTGCCGGATTCGCCAATGCCTCTGGAAATGCGCCAACACCCTGCTGGGCGGTGAGGAGATATTCCTGCTTGAAGAAAAAAGGCGCGGCATTGAGGGAGTTGTTCGCGAACGTGCCGTAGGCCTGGCCGTGCCATTTATTGGTGCCCTCGGCCGTGTTGACGTCAATCTGCGCGCCGGCGGTGGCCCCCTGCTGTGCGTCGTACATCGAGGTGTTCACACGCAACTCCTGAATTGACTCCGGAGGCGGCGAAGGCAGGCTGTTGCCGTTGGATTCGTAGACGGAGGTGCCGGTTCCATACTCGCCGCCGATAGCGTCAGTTTCGCCAACACCGAAGTTGTACCGCTGCGATGCATCTCCGCTGGAAGTCATGCCGTTGAAGATATTGGTCACATCCACGCCGTTCAACTGCATGGTGTTTGAAGTGGCGCGTTGACCATTGGCCCATATGTTTTGGTTACCCAATCCCGCATTGGAGTCGAGATTGGCCAGCAATTCGGCACTCACTCCGGGGGAAAGCACAGCCAACTGCGTAAAGCTGCCAGTGGCCAAAGGTGTCAATTGAATTTGCGCCGAATCCAGTGTGTAGCCGTTTGTAGTGTCAGTGGCATTCAGCAAAGGATTTGCCGTTACTTCCACCGACTCGGATACCTGTCCGACTTTGAGGGCGAGGTTCAGCGTTGTGGCGCTCGCCTCCTGCACTGCAATCGCCTTCGCTTCTGTTGTATCGAATCCATCGTGGCTCACTCTCACTGTGTACGAACCAATGGGTAGGTTAAAGACCTGGTAAAAGCCATTGGTTTGGGTTTTCACCTCTTGGGTATAGTTCGTCGCTGTATCGGTGACGGAGACGGTTGCGCCGGGAATCGCAGCGCCCGAAGGATCCTTGACCGTGCCATTGATAGAGCCAAGCGTTTGTTGGGCAAAGGTGGAAAAGACGAATAGAACGGTGGCCGAAACCAGCAGACAGACTTGAGCGACACGCCTCCAAAAGAGTCGAATCATGGTCTCCTCGCAGATCGTTTTTGTCTTTCAGGTTTAGCTTGCACGATTGCGGCATGCTTGCCGCTGGTTCAACAATTCTCAGACTGAGTGGGATTGCCAGGAAAATCGCATAGCTGAAAACGCCAGGATTTAAATAGTTTGCATGAAGGGGGCTCGATTTCCAAATAAATTTTCAAATGCAGATGTTTTCGCCGCCGCTGCCTCTTGGAAAACGGCGGTGAAGACATCAACGGATTGTCGCGGCGTTGTCGGCTGCCGAGTTTTGGACGGGCCGACGTTCGAATCATTGCGCGCAGGCGGAATTCAATCCGAAATTCCGCCTTGCGCGAATGACCGCGAAATCCAGTGGAGGAGCGAGCTCGACTTCAGCGTACGCTGCCTTTACCCCACAGGAGGCGCACGCCGGCCCGGAGATTGGCGGGCAGACTGATGTAGCCAATAGGCGCCATGTGCTGGTTGTCTGTGAGGTTCTCTGCCTGACCGTAAACTCCCAGCCACGTCAATAATTGATAACTCGCGCCAAGATCCAGTTTGGCGAATCCCGGATCGAGATTGCGATTCGGCAACAGAAGGCTGTTGCCTCCGTTGATGTCGTAGCCACCCAAAAAATCTGAGTCGTCCGAGCGGCTGACAAAGGCGGACGTAAACATTACGCTCAACTTCTTGGCGGAGTAGGTTGCTGTGAAGAATCCAGTGTGTGGCGGGCGCCGGAACGGGCGCGCTCCCTGAACCGGCGAATCCGAGCCGATGGGAATGCCATTGTAAGTCGGAAGAGGGCCGAGAAGCGCCACATCACTGTTGGTGAATGAGCGCTGGATTACCGCGTCAAGATAGGTATACCCGCCGCGCAGAAAAATACTGCGGCCGATACCGCCTTCCACCGTAGCTTCGACCCCGAGAGCGCGATACGCTTCGGTATTCAGGCTTTGCTCATAAGCCCCATTGGCTTGCAGAAACTGCTCCAATTGGTTTTGCTGAGCTGGAGTTAGGTTGGGCAGCAATTCCGGAATCAGATCGAGGCCGACATATTCGATTTGGCGCCCAAACTCGTTGTGAAAAAAACTGGTACGGAAGACAAGACGCTGGCTAAGAAACGACTGTTCAATCCCGCCCTCGTAAGTTCGTGCGGTGGGCGCAGAGAGCGGCCTAATGCCGAGTTGCTGGATCGTAGACTGTCCGCCGTTCGCTTGGAGAAAACTATAAAGCGAATAGAACTGATCAGTCAGCGATGGTTCGCGTACGGCGTCGCCGTAATTAAAGAGTATTCGTGTGCCGCTGAAGATGCCTTTTCGCGGCTTCATGGCATAAAACGAAACGCCCGCGCGTGGATTAGTCTGGGTTCCGAAGAGCGAGTAACGCTCCAGGTCGCCGCCGAGGGTGTAGAAGAATCGAGTCTTGAAGTCGCCGTGGACCGCAGCACGATAGTCGTAATTCGTTCGCTCCACCGGAGCATAGTAGAAGCTGCCGGGCTCCGATCCGCGCTCGTCCTCAAACTGAAATCCGATCTGCGCGGCCAGGTGCGGAGTGACCGTGTAGTCACCTTGGTACACCAGCGCGTCACGATTTGAGACCAGCTGGTTCTCTTGCGGATACGTGCCGGCAAAGTCCAGCAACACCGGCCCGCTGACGGAATAGCCGTTGGCGCCGGTGATCGTGACTGGATAGCCGAAGCTATCTCCATATTGGTCGAATAAACCTGAGCCCCTTTCGGACCACAGATGATATTGTTCGCGCTTGCGAGTCAGACCGTAGCGCACTGAATTGTGAAAGGCCGCAGTGGTCTGGTTGTCGAACGAGGCGCTGAGAAAGAGGTCCTGATCTTTTTGCGTGGCATTGTTCGCGACTTGATAAAACTGCCAGGCGCCGGGTACGCCGGTGGCGTCGACACCATAGTGGACCGTTCCACGAATTTGTGTGGACCCGTTCGGCTGCCATCCAAAGTTGCCCGCGGCTGTAGCGACGTGAAATTCATCCAGGGGAAGATTATTGTTCGTCTGTAACCAGCTGAATTCCCCTAGATAGTCCAGCTTGTTATGTGCGCCTGCTATCTCCAAATCCTCTGCGGAAGTGAGAAAATTGCCCGCATCTCCATGAAACAGAAATGAGGGAAAGCTGGTGGTGCCGTGCGGAGTGGTCAGGCTCACGACTCCGCTCTCTGCGTCCGCGCCGTAGAGGCTTGAATCCGGGCCACGGTAGACTTCAGCGCGTTCGATGGCTGTCGTGGCAAGCGGTCCAAAATCGAACCGTCCACCCA
>Ga0302325_10012693_pt1 | contig 18045 bp, 14 predicted proteins | sample Palsa_T0_2_FD_201948 | JGI IMG/M metagenome (GOLD analysis project Ga0302325, IMG submission 201948) | Peat permafrost microbial communities from Stordalen Mire near Abisko, Sweden - Palsa_T0_2 | ecosystem: Environmental > Terrestrial > Soil > Palsa > Peat permafrost | place: Sweden: Abisko...
GCTCGGAGTTCTCGCCCGCAACGGCTTCGTAAGTAAGAAGGCGTTGGGCCAAATGTCGCGATTCTGGAAGACTCACGATTTCCTTTTCCGTGCAAGGCGCGAACGCTGTACTCAGTTCGGCTTTGGGCTTTTAATTGCCGCCACTACCGCCAATACGGTCGCCGTGTTTAGGACGTTTCCCGAGATAGTCATCAGCGCTTCTGTGACCGGCGGATATTGCTCCGCCAGTCTCTCGAGACGCGCACTGACGCCTTGGAGATCATCGACTTCGTTGACGATCGCTTCAAAGCCGATGGGTATATCGCTCTTTGAGGGGAACCTAAAGTCTGGGAGAATTTCGGACGTCACCACCTGCAACGTCATAGCTTCGCCAACAACTCGGACAAGCAGCCCGAGTAACTGGGTAATGAGGATTATTCCGGACTCCCTAACTTGATCCGCATCGACTTGCGGCCGAAGCGCGTCTAGACCCTGTAAGGAACCATCCGCCGCGACCTGCACCGCGCTAAGACTGGGAGCTTCCGCCCTGGCCAGCGTCAAAGCACGAGAAAGCAGCGAGCGACAACCGGCAACTCCCGCGAGTGCACATAGAGGTTGGCGCAAAGTCTCGCAGACGCGAAAGGCAGCGAATTCCGTCGGCTCGGAGGTTTTGCGCGCAGCGTTTTCGTAAGCAAGAAGGCGCTTGGCCAAATCTCGCGTCTGTTGGGGAAGCGTCATTTCCTTTCTCTTGCCGTGCAAAATGCGCGTGAGCGTTGGACGTGAAGCGTTCACCTTTAATGTTACCCGCTTCTGGGTTGCTCGGATAGGGCCCATACCTGCTTCATCGGATGCCATTGGCTCGACGCGTGCCCCAGGTCGCCGTACAGCATGGCCCCTAGTCGGGATGATACGGCCCGCTAGTCGTGGAGAACGACGTTGAGAAGTGAACTATGAACCTGTAACCCGCCTTCCGCACTCCCGGCGTAGTCAATGAATCCCAATTTCCTGAACCGGTTCATGAAAAAGCTCACCCGCGAACGAGTGGTGCCCACCATCTCTGCCAGCGTCTCTTGACTGATTCTCGGAACTACGGATTCAGGAATCCCTTCCTTTCCAAAATGAGCGAGCATAAGAAGGACACGGGCCAGTCTTTTCTCGCTGGAATTAAACAGTTGGTCAATCAAGTCCGCTTCGTATCGGATGTTCCGCCCCAACAAATACGCCGTAAACATGTCGGACAACGTATGTTCGCGGTGAAGCGCTTCCATCATTGCCTTTTTCTCGATTCGCATGAGTTCGCAATCTGTCATCGCGGTTGCAGTCCCCATGCGCAGAGGCTGTCCCGCAAGGCCACCTTCTCCGAAGAAATCGCCCGGATTCAATATGCCTATCGTAGCTTCCTTGCCGTTTTTGGCGACGACGGTGAGTCTTACTTTCCCGTTCTGGATATAAAACACCGCGTCACACGCTGCGCCTTGAGCGTAAATGGTTTGTTTTTTTGCAACCGGCACAATTTTCCGGCCTTCACCGATGGTGGCAAGGAATTCCTGGGGGTTGAACTCGCGGCCGTTCTTGGAAGCTAGACGTGGACGCGCAGAATTCCGCGTTCTTTGGAATATCGGATCAGGTTGCCTTTGACGGGCGAATTTCGTTGAACCTTTGGGCTCGCGAGGCGAAGCCATGGGCGCACCTCCGCTAACTCCACCTTCGAATAATACATTATACCGCCTCCGCCGGTGCGCGATCGAGATATTCTGGGCATCGCGGACGTTTCCTCTGGATAGCAACCGTCCATGAAACCTCAGATATAGAAAACTGCATCAGCCGTGTCTCCCTAGCGTGAAGACTGCTGGTTTCTTGCGAAATGCCACAACCGTCCTGCCGCGCCGATGGTCGCAAGAAATTCCTTGGCGTCAAAGTCACGCCCTTTCCTAGCCAACGTGGTTGGTGGTGCCATCAACGGTTTCGCAGCATAGCTACACTCGTAAAAATCTTGGCACAATTCAAAACGCGAAAACTGTTCACTTTTGCTCACTTTTCGACGCTGTTGGCTTCCCCACATGAGGGTGCGCTAGGGGACAGACGGACATGACAGACGCCATGTTAAATCCTCCGCTATGGCGAAGAAGAAAGCCCAACCCCTTCCCTGTACCCACATTCTGGATTATTCCGTCAGCATGTCCGCGTATGAAAGGGAAAGCCTTGCGGCGGAAGCAAAACTTGCCGCTGATAGAAAAATAAACAGGCAGGCGAAGACCTGTGCCTCTCGAAAACTTCGAAAGAACTGAACGACCGCGATTCAGATTTGGGCGTTTAGAATGCCAGTCTTGCACATGTCGCGGCTTTCGTTATCTTCTAGATGGACTCGCGTCTCCGATTCATCTTGCCAGTTTCTTTTTCTCGTTCCAACGTAACCGGAGAGCTTCCGACATGGCTGCTCGCGCATCTTCGGAGATCTGTCCCGTCGGCCTTCGCTCGCCTCCGATAGGCCGCGTGCCTTGATGTGAAATCTTTCGCACTGCATCGCAGAATGAACTTAGCTGTTCAAGCCGTACACCCTTCTTAAGCCACGAATGACCGAGAGAGAAAGCGACCGCACAGCGATTTGCGATTGGTGGAAGCACATAAATAAAATCAATGGCCTTGTTGTTTGCGTTCAAACACACGAGTAAGGAGATCAGCCGCTTCTCATTCCGTGGGACTTGCAGTATCCAAGTGCAGCCTTTGTACTTGTTTTCCCGGCTTCGACACGCTCGAACGGCCACTCTAGTGCCGTCTTTTAGATGTAGGCAGTCCCGGCGAACGGTACCACGCGTTTGAATGGAAACCTCGCCGGGGAATAGTCCTACAAGCTTCTCCATCAACTCCCTGCGCACCTTGCGGATTTCGGTCCTGTGAAGAATAGTGGCCTTTAAGGGCGAATCGTAGCCCGCGAGGTCATAAGCACGCAGAAGGGAACCAAACCGTCTGCTGTATCCGTCCTTGGAGAGAGTATTCGGCACACCGCGTATCCGCTTCAGTGAAAGCTCACCTTTATCTCGGAGTATCGACCTTAGGACGTCGAGCACTTGTTCATCCGACAAGTTGTACGATCTATTGCGGAGAACCTTCTGGGCCAGCTCAAAGGTCGCCGAATCAATAATCGCCTCAAATGCATCCGGCACGACAATCCACTCTGTTTCTGCGTTAGGTTTCACGCGGGACTTCAATCGGCTTTTCCTCCGGTTATAGACCAAGGTGCCCTTGTATTTGGGATTGGTCAGAATCCCCATAACACCCGTACGCTTCCACTGCCGTCCATCAAGGAACGGAACTTCCAACTTATTCAATTCGTCGGCAATGCCTTGGATGCTTCGGTTTTCGAAGATCAACATGCGATAGATTTCTCGAACCCAACGGATCTCAGTCGCGGGGCCATGAACCAGTTTGACTCGTTCGTTGGACAGGCTTTTTCGTTCTCCGAATCCTAGCTCTCCCTTTGGCGTCTTGTTCGTTGAGACAAGCACTCTTCGGAAACCGTAGCCGGGTTGTCCGCCCGTCCTAAATCCGTCCCGAGCAACCCGGCTTTCACCTGCAAAGACCTTTTCGGATAGTTCGCGACTGTATTCGGCCGCCATGACCCGTTTGAGCGTCTTCAGAATCAAACTTGCAAGATTCCCGTCATTGGAGAAGTGCTCAGCACAGTAGTGGACTTGTACTCCAGCCGCTTTGCAAAGGAACTCGTAGTGCGCTGCCTCATCCGGGTCCTGAAAGCGTCCCCAACGGCTCACGTCATACACAAGAACTGCCTTGTAGCATTGCTTAGCTCCAACGACATCCTGGATCAGTTGAGACAATCCTTGTCTTCGCCGAATTTCCAATCCGCTTTTGGCCTCATCACAGTAGGTTTGGCAGATTTCGAAGCCGTTTTCCTGTGCGTAATGAGCAATCCTTGCACTTTGAAAATCGAGCGAATACTGCTGACGCTCAGTGGATACCCGGAGGTATTGGGCGGCTGGGACATTGGTCACGGGGAGCTCCTCGTCATCGGAAAGGATTGTTCATCAAAATGACGACACTATGCTAGTCGGAATCACTGAATCAGGAGATGACTTCCGGTGCCAGCAAAGAGTGGTTTTCGGGATGCCCTCAAACATGGGCGGCACGTGCACGGATAGCCGGGGAAGCCGGGGCGCACTGTGTGAGCACAGTCACGGCAGACGAACCGACCATCCTTATAAGCGATCATTGACCTGAAGTCGGCACCCACCACGCAATGAGGGCAGCGAATGGTCAGAACGGTGTCGGTCAGCATCGGATTCTCGCTCGCTGATCTGGTTAGCAAGCGGGATTCCAAATGAACTATTCCCTGATCCGGCTGAAGGTCAAGAGGATCGTCGGAAGCCACCTGGTATCGAGCCGACTTCCATGCCGAAATTTGGGCAGACGTGCCGAAAGACCGGCAAATCAAACAGCTCTATCGAAATGGCCAGAAAGCAGTTCGAACGCAAAGCCCAACGTCAAAACAGGTGCGTGAATGCTCCAAGAAACGCGCTTTTCGAGATGGCGCGAAGTTATTGATTTCAAACCCGGACAGAAGTGTAACGACGGACCGTCTGCATATTTCAGGCTTTGGGAAGAAACCCTTTGGACCACCCTTCGCTGACGCAAACCCTGCTTTCATGTAGAAGCCCTTCGATTTCCGAATCGCTGGCGAACACGATTCGGATAGTCTTGGGCGCGCAGCATCAGCGTGTGCGGAAATAAACTGTGCGCAAGCGTCGAGATGACACAAGTGTCTCGAAGCGAATCGCCGAGCCGACAAAGTTCCCGCCGCATGAAGAGGCTGGCCAAAGCTATCGCACAGCCAGAAACGAGTATGCACCCGAGGGCGTGAGCACTTCGGAGTTGCCCGCGTTGCAGAAGTGTAGTATGACCGACCCCTCATCACCGGGATAGCCATTGAGAGACACATTTCCGAGTCGCTGAGGCGGGGTAATGCTGGCAATCTGATCCGACCTCTCAAGGCCCTTCGCTTCGCCGATTACGTCGAAGCAATTTTGAGGAGGCACACGACCCGCGGGTACGTTCTGAATACGGTAGATCTTCATTTGTGAAATCGGAGAACCATCCCCCAACGTGAAACTGTTTCCCTCGCTTATCTTTACTGACACCGCGAAGGTCTTTTCTTTCGAAGTGAGCCGTTCTAGCCAATTGGGATGGGCGCCGTCGCCAGTCGCATGGATATAATTGGTAATCGACAGCGGAGCTCCAAACGCTAGCTGACCTGCACTCGGCGCAACTCCACTAGTACTCGGTACATCCGTTCCAATCCATGTATCATTCGCGCTTGCCGGTGGGCGATATCCCGACGTCGATTGAGTCAAAGCAGGCTGAGAATCGACGAGCGTGATGATGTGATGCGCGTTAAGCGTAGCTCCCGGCGTAGTCGAAAAGTTCAAACGGCCCTTGGTTAAAGTCATGCCGTTAGACACCGCCGCCCCGTCCGTCAAAATGGTCGCCGTCTGATTCGGAACGCTGTTATTCGGGGAAGTGATGCTCGCAAGACACGTGGTATAGCCGCCTGGCGACGCCGCTCCATAGCTCGAGCACCGATTAGCAACCTGAAGTGGATTTCCGCTCAGCCCAACGCCGACAACGGGTCCTTCTTCGTTGTCCACCGAGATGCTCTTGTTAAGCGATACCAGCGAACCGGGCCAGAAGTTCAGGCCTCCGCTGTAATTGCCTTGCTTAATCGCGTACGCAGTGGTGGATGACGATCCATTATCTGTGTAAGTGCACACCAGTCCCGAGCATGCCGCCGACTGAGTTAGCCCTTTTGCTACGTATCCACATGTCCCACCCGCTCCGCCCAGGCATCCGCCATTGTAGGGATAGAGCGCGCCGACTCCAACTGGAGTGGTCGTGCGGATCACATCGTAGCTAATGGCATCGGTGCCGTTTGCCACTCGCGGCCAACGCACCGGAATGGAATCGCTTCCGCTCGATAGCCAGTTCAGGACCTGCATCGGAGAAGTTTGCATGTTGGCCGTGGTGTCGTGGGCCACGATGAAATAAGAGTAAGGCGTGGATCCGGTTCCACCCGTTGCAAACGCTCCTTGAGTCCCACCACTCCCGGCGACCTGAAAACTCGCAGCCCCACTCGATACACCTGCAATAAGGCCCGCCACTCCAAGACCGGGAAACGGAGATCGAGCCGCAGAGAGTGGGTTTAGACCGGGGTTGCTTTCCGAATAAATGTTCTTGAGGTAGGCGCCCTGATAGTTCCCAGTAGCGTTCGATGAGTACACTTGCCAGGGACCCGAGGCCTGACAAACGGTATTCTCGATATACAAACCGTTCGAGTTATACACCGTCGCGCAATTCGATGTGTTCGCCGTAATGTTCGAGTCGCGTAACGTGATGACGGGAGCGATTTGGTGCCCAATATTTTCCGCGCCGCCCGAAAAAACAAAAGAACCAGTCCAGTTGGAATTCCCGTTGAGACTGATGGCGTTATTGTTGAAGTGCTCGATGATCGCATCTTCATCGTCCCACATATCGAAGAAATTATTGAAGTGTCCTACCGCGCCGCCAAAATCGTAATGCACGTCGATAAAATGCGTGCTGTTGGCGTTATCCAGAAACGCTTCATAAGCCAGGGCCACCACTCCGGGAGTGCTTTGCGAAGCAATCGTGGCGGGGCGGACATAGCGAAATGTGGTCGAGGAACCCGTACAAGCGGCGGGCGTAGCACCCGATCCGCAGTCCGTAACCATGGCATCGCCCCAATAGCTGCGATCGTCGGTAAACAGGATCGCCACGAAATCGCCGGGACGAAAATTGTGTGCAGTAGATGTTGTGATCGTCGCGTACCCACCCGCAGCGGACGTAGTGGTAATGCTGACCCCGGCATAAGCGGGGTTAGTCGAGTAATCGACGGGTGTGCGTAAGGACAAACCCTGCAACGTGTCGTTGGCGTAGTCGTTCGCGTTCAGCAGATCGCCGATCTGCACGCAGGGGCCGCGGCCCAGACAGTTCAACGATGTCCCATATCCGCTTAACACGGATTGGTTACCGTGAAGAAAGATCGTCCCGTATATGTTGTAGTTGTTGATCGACCAGCCCGAGCCCCCGGTATAGGGGCCGTTCGACGGGATAATCACGTTGCATTGATCGTTGAAATAGGTGGTTGCGCTTGTTCCGCACGCTACGTTAATCGTCTCTTGGATGCCCGATGAAGCCGAACTGATTGTGTATCCAGCCGCATAGGAATAGAACGGTGTGAACGTAATCGTACCCGATGCAACTCCTGACGTACATCCACCAGGGCTGGATAACACCCGGACGCTTTCACTGTTCCCTCCTCCCGACAGAAGGACTTGATAGCCGGCCCCACTCGTCGTATCAATGCCAACCGGACATGGAGTTAGCATAACTGTTGCCTGCAATCCGCCAGTTAGCGAACTGGAGATGGTTTGTGTCCAATTCAGCGCCGTCGTGGCATATGTAATGCCCGCCGGTGCGTTGCTACCGCACAAGCCTTGCGTGACAGTCTCGTTCGTGCAGGCGAATGGTTCCTTCACAGCGGACCGAGATTGGCCCAAAATGACAACTGCAGCAGGAGGGCCGACCTCGTCTGCACTGGACACCGACGTTCGACCAATAGTTTCCAATGATAGCAACATTACTGCAAAAATCATCCTTCGCATCGCCACCACTCCTTTCTAGCGTGAGACTTTCCAGGACAGAGTCAGAGCGCTCGCCACTCAGCTTCGGCTTCAGCACGGGGCCGCCCTCTGCTGTTTCAACATCCGCTTCGCTCCCTCGTCGGATTCGGACAAATTATCGGACACGGTTTCTTGACCGGGCAGACCCGCAGTTTCCCGTATTCACGGTTGTGAAGGCGGCAAGATGGAAATTCAGACAACGACACTTTCCCTTTTCCTAAGTGCTTTCACGGCCTTGTAAAACTCAGACAGATTCTGCAGGGGAGTACCCGTGCGCAGCATCGGATCACCGTTATACGACTTGTGAGCCCTACCTGGAATGTCAACTTTCGGCAACAAATGATAATTCGCAATGCGGTCTCTACGAGGGTTGAGTTTACAAAGCAACGTGATGTTTTCACGCTCAGCAGAAGTCGGTCGGACGACCCAATATTTTTGATGCCCGTCGCGTTGGTAACTAATGCAAAGTAAGACACCGACCATGAAACTATGATCTATTTCCAAAATCGATCGACCCAAATGTGGCAGGCTCTCGACTCTCACGTGCTCTGGAAAAATCTCGCCGAGCTTTTTCACTAGTTGTCTTCGCAATCGCAACAAAGGTTCTGCAAGTTCCCCATGGAACAAGTCGTGAGGTGGAAGCTGATAACCAACCGCTTGGTAAAGTTTTTTGTAGTTTCCAAAATGACTGCGGAGAGTGCTGGTAGCGGGCATGCCAGAAGTTCTTAGAATGAGGCCTTCACTGAGGTACCCTTTGGCAAGAAGCAACCGCCGCAACTTGTCAACTATTTCCTCGTCCGACCACCGAGAATCTGCTTTTCGCGGTAGCGCCGCTTGGGCTCGGTCAAAGGTTGCACGATCTACAATCGCGGCAAATGCATCCGGCTTCTTTATCCACTCTTCGGGCGCTACCGCCGAACGCTTTTCACGTAAACGCTGCGTACCCCGATGCCAGACGTTGCATCCGGCATATTTCGGATTAGTAACAATATCGTGGACATCTTTGCCGAACCAGTGCTTTCCACTACTCTTGAATATCCCTTTTCGATTCAGTTCGCGTGCTATGGCAGTGCATCCGAGTCCGTCAAGAGCCATTGCGAAGATTTCACGCACGCGTTGCACTTCCAGGCGCGGCCCTGGAACCAGTATTACGCGATCGGTGGTGAGACTTTTGTGTTCACCATATTTCAAAATTTGTTTTCGCCTACCATCTGCGGATACCATCAGTCGTCGATACCCGTAACCGGCAGAACCTCCCACCCAGAAGCCGAGTTGGACGATTTTTGTCTTACCGCGAAATACTTTTTCTCCGAGTTCGCGGCTGAACTCGGCTGCCATGGTCCGCTTCAAAGCCTTGAATATAGAACTGTTTGCGGTTCCGTCATTTGTAAAAGGCTCAGCACAATAGTGAAGCGGTATACCGGAACTGGAGCACAGAAATTCATAATGTGCGGCTTCATCATTATTGGGGAATCGACCCCAGCGGCTGACATCGTAAACTAGAATTGCTTTGTAACCAGTATTGCCACTCACGACATCTTTGAGCAGTTCGCGAAGTGCGGGGCGGTTCCTAGCGATCACCCCACTCTTCCCCGCGTCCGCGTAGGTCTTCACGATCAAAAAGCGGTGATGAGCGGCATACTCCCGAATGGCTGTTTTCTGATTCTCGATGGAGTATTCCTGAGCTTCGTTTGACATACGGACATACTGGGCGGCTGGGATCGGAGGGTCAGGCTGTGGTGGATGTTCTCGGTCGAGACTCATCTCGTGGCCTTCGATCCGCGCGGAGTATTGATCTGATGCCCTTTATCAAATTTTAACGACTCTTCTGTGGAAGTACAGAGTGCGCCTCGCCAAACTCCACATGGCGCGAACACTCTCAGAATCAGCCAATTGGCAGGCGAGGTCGTGTGCGGGGCAAAATGCATAACAATCCTACATGAACGAGATTTTCTCTGCTACGGAGTTCTTGCGGGACCACAACAGACAAAGACTTCGCATTTTGGGATACTTCGGGGGCGACGGTTAGCGAGCAAGACTTTCAGCGCGGACCAGCCTCTCAGGCGCGGGCGGAGCGCAGTCTTCGAGTTCAGGGTTGGCTCTTCTGTACCCCAGCTCTCGCAATATGCACGGCTTGCCGATGGCAGTTTGAGGTTCCCTTGGACCGTCTTGGCAATATCTTGGATGCACAGGCCGACCCCCAACTACAGTTCGACCGGCACAAGTGCGACTAGTCCGCTTACGCCCGTCCTCAGAACATATTCAATTCGTTCGCGATCTGTCGCGTGACCGTATACTCTTGGTCGTTGGCTGTGACAAATTTGTCGGCGCGGAGGCTCCGCAGCACAGGATCATCTTTGCGTGGCCGCAGTGCCAGAAGAGCGCGGACGAACCTTTCTCGCTCGGACTCGGACACATCTTTGCGAGCCACATACACGTAGTCGAGATAGGGCTTCGAGGTATAGAAGACACGGACTTTTGTGCTATCTAGTTGCCCGCCCTTTATCAGGAAGTCGAAAACCGTTGCGTCGAGAAAGAAAACTAGAGTTCTAAATGACAGAGCAATGAGCAATTGTTGGACAGATGCTAGAGCTGCGATCTGCAATCCTTGAGTTGGCGCGGATCAGGGAGGGGGACTAGAAATCTCTCGACAACGCTTTGACCCCGTTTCACAAAAAAGGGGCGGGCCTCTTCGCTCGCCCTTTTTTCTACTCACGCTCAGCGTGCGCCAGCGTAAAACGAGGTCTTCCCAAAGAATGTCTGTTCGATCTGTCATCGGTTACGCCATCAAAACAACCTACCATACTGCTCGTGCGTCAAGCGACCCTCTGCTGCAAAGTTGCATGTATTATTGGTGGTTAACGGTTCCAGCCTGCACGCTGCTGCACTTTACAAATGAGTACCGCCTACCACGCAAAGTATTTCGCGTTCGAACTGACAAAGCGATGCGCGTCAGACAGCATGGAGAAGCTCGCCGCCTCGCTTGCCGACGCTCAGGTGGACCTCAATCCTCATCAGGTGGAAGCAGCCCTATTCGCATTCCGCTCCCCGCTTTCCAAAGGTGCCATTCTCGCAGATGAGGTCGGGCTGGGAAAGACAATCGAGGCGGGAATCCTCCTCTCCCAGAAGTGGGCAGAACGCAAACACAAAATTCTGATTATTGTTCCAGCCAGTCTCCGCAAGCAGTGGCATCAAGAACTTTCGGACAAGTTTTTCTTGCCCTCGGTTCTGCTCGAAACAAAAACCTTCAACGAGCAGCTAAAGGAGGGCAACCTCAATCCGTTCAACCGAAATGAGATCGTGATCTGCTCCTTCCAGTTCGCTCGTTCGAGGGAGCCATACCTCCGCCAAGTCACTTGGGACCTCGCTGTCATTGACGAGGCGCACCGACTTCGTAACGTTTACAAGCCCACGAACAAGATCGGTAACGCCCTCAAGAGTGCGCTTGCACCGTTCCCAAAGCTCCTGCTGACAGCCACACCCCTTCAGAATTCTCTACTTGAACTCTTCGGGTTGGTGAGCATCATTGACGAGCACACTTTCGGCGACATCAAGAGCTTCAAGAGTCAATTCTCAAAGCTCGATGGCGACTCCGACTTCCACGCGCTCAGGGAGAGACTGAAACCGATCTGCCAACGAACTCTCCGGCGTCAGGTGATTGAATACATCCCTTTCACTAACCGGATCGCACTGGTTGAAGAGTTCATCCCCAGTGACGCCGAGCAGAAGCTCTACGATCTGGTTTCCGACTACCTACAGCGCCCGATACTCTTTGCCTTGCCCTCAAGCCAACGCGCACTGATGACTCTCATCCTACGTCGGCTGCTGGCGTCATCCACATTCGCGATTGCAGGCACGCTGGAAGGGCTGGCGAACAAGTTGGAGCAAGCCGTCAAGCTGCAAGAGCCAGTCGAAGAGCCGCCAGCCGACGTACCGGAAACCTTCGAGAGTTTCGAGGAACTCAACGACGAGTGGGAGGAAGAGGAAGATAAAGATGGAGATGGAAACAAGAGCAAGGGTAAGGTCTTTACTCCAGAGCAGCTTCAGATGGTGCGGGCGGAAATCGAGTCCTTGCGTTTGTTCACTGACCTAGCCAAGTCGATCCTGAAGAATGCTAAGGGGGAAAGGCTCCTGACAGCTCTGAAGCGGGGTTTGGCGGAAGCCACGCAGAAGGGGGGCGCTCAAAAAGCCATAATCTTTACCGAATCGACCCGAACTCAGGAATACGTGCGCTCCATTCTCGAAGAAGCACCAGCGTACAAAGGCAGAATCGTGCTTTTCAACGGCTCCAACAACGATGCCAAATGCAAGGAGATTTATCAGAACTGGCTGAAGAAGCACGAAGGCACTGACTGGATCAGTGGTTCTACGACGGCTGACTTGCGAGCGGCTTTGGTCGAATACTTCCGAGATGAAGCCATTATCATGATCGCGACGGAAGCCGGGGCCGAGGGCGTCAACCTCCAGTTCTGCTCGTTAGTCATCAACTACGACCTGCCTTGGAACCCCCAGCGTATTGAACAGCGAATCGGACGCTGCCACCGTTACGGGCAGAAGCATGATGTGGTCGTCGTCAATTTCCTGAACGAAAGAAACGCTGCAGACCAGCGCGTCTACCAACTATTGGATGAGAAGTTCAAGCTCTTCAGCGGCGTCTTCGGTGCCAGCGACGAGGTCTTAGGAAACATTGGGTCTGGAATGGACTTCGAAAAGCGAATCGCCGACATCTATCAGAGGTGCCGTACAGAACAGCAAATCCAATTCAATTTCGACGAGCTACAGCAGGAGATGGAACAGCAGATCGACGAACGGATTAAGCAGACCCGCCAGAAGCTCTTGGAGAACTTTGACGAAGAGGTTCAGGAGAAACTTCGCGACAACTTCAGGGAGAGCAGTGAGGTGTTGGGGAAATATGACAGTTGGCTGTGGCAGTTGACCCGGTTCTATTTGCAGCCATATGCCAAATTTGAGGACGGAGAGAATGGATTCACTCTAGTCACGAATCCCTTCCCAGAGGAACCGATTCATCCCGGTCCGTACAGGGGCGGGAAGAATGTTGAAGACGCTAACCTTTATCGGCTGGGACATCCGCTCGCGCAGAGTATCATTGAACGTTGTAAGTCGATGCCGCTAGAGCCCACGAGGCTGGCGTTTGGTTATGCTCACTCTGGCAAGAAGATTTCGATTCTGGAGCCGCCGATCGGAAGGACTGGATGGCTGAGCGTAGCGGTGTTGACCGTGGCGTCACTCGAAACCGAAGATCACATGCTCTTGGGCGGCGTATGCGACGATGGCACCTCCCTTGATCCCGAGCAGTGTCGGCGTTTGTTTTCTCTGGACGCCGTAGAAATGTCGTCGGATCAGACCTCCGTGAGCGACAGCCTGCAAGCTGTCCTTAATGAGCAGTTGAAGCGCCAGCAGAACGATGCCTTAATGAGGCTGACCGAAAGGAACAGCTCCTACTTCGAACTCGAATTGAATAAGCTCGACCGTTGGTCGGACGATCTAAAGGTGGGCTTGGAGCAGGAGTTGAAGGAGCTTGACAGGGAGATTCGCGAAAAACGTCGGTCAGCACAGATGGCTGTGGCTTTAGCGGAGAAGTTGGCAATTCAGAAAGTAGTTCGTGAACTGGATGCGACACGAAACCGCAAGCGACGGGAGTTGTTTGACGCTCAGGATAGCGTAGATCATCAGCGCGAGGAACTGATAGCGACTATCGAGAAGAGACTTCAGCAGCAGATTTCGTTGATACCCATATTCACAGTGCCGTGGTCGCTGGCGTAGGCAGCTTATCGTGAAAAAGACCCCTAACTTAAGATGGTGTTGAATATCAGCCGCTATTAGGGAGGCGCTATGAGCGGACGGATGAACTGTGACTGGGTTTGCCCAGAGTGCCACACGACGCTTGCCGGACCATTGGTGCCCGAGCCCGAGGCGAAGGAAAGGTTACTTAAGCATCAGCAGGAACGTCACTGCCGGACTACTAGGCAGAGTACATTGCGAATCGAGCGACCTTCCGAAGTTTTGACATCGTCCCCGCCCATCGTCTCACCATCGACTTCGAACGTGAATAAAGGAAAACATAAACTACGAGCAAGAGAGTTCTTCCCGGTCGCCTTCAATACTGAGCGTTCGCCGGACACCCCAATAGTTGGGTGCACGTGCGGTAAGACAATTGGATTCACAGGCTGGCACAAAAAGCGATGCGCCTTGTTTCTGTTTCAGCCTTCAGTTGCAGAGAAACTCTTCTTCAACACTGAGCGTGAGCAAGAGGTGGCGCGTGCAACCCTGAGCGTTCTCAAGCAATCTGAGCGGCTGGCTCGCTCGAATGATCTTAAGAAACCGGAGAACATCCAAAAGATTTTGGAAAGAGTCCAAACCGCCACTGCTCCGGCACAGGGCGAATTGGCGGTCGTCGCTGAGCAGGTGGATGTTCCGAACATTGTGTCGAAGACCATCGACTTCTTCATTGACAATTCAATCGACATTCCCAAAATTGTCGTGGTTCCCAAGGGCGCGGCGAAGACGCGCTATCGCGACTTCGATCTTAACCTGAAGGGCATCCGACTCCAGCCAGTCGCCAAAGACATTCTCATTGCCCATCTTCACGATCAGACGCGATACCGCCCGGAAGCAAGGCTCGAAGACTACGTCGTGCGAGGTTTAGTGGACTTCGATGACGTGAGCTACGACGATCACCGCGAGCTTCTTTACAAGCTCGCGCACGCGGTTGTCCAGCATCTCCAGTCCTATCTGGGCAACGAGGACGACGTTCGGAATGTGCTCCAATTCCACCAAGCAAACCTTGTCAACATTGTTCACTCCCAGTTGCAGGAACACTGCGAGGAGGAGGTGACCGAGTACGAGGCGTATGTAAAACAAGGGTTCAGGACGATCAGACCAAACAGCTATGCCATACCCGTGGGGGAAACCCCTCGTAATTTTCGCTTACGTGTGAAGAATAATCTTCGGATTAGAGGTATGTTGTTTAGCGGATTCAAAAGGTGCCTCTCGCCATCCCAACGCTTCCAGTCCGACGCAGAGCGCTGTTTTGCCGTCCTGTTGGAAGACCAGAGCGATCCCAGCATCGTGAGGTGGTTTAAGCCGGGCAAGGGAGTCTTTCAAATCCACTACAAGGGAGACACTCCTTACGAGCCAGACTTCATGGTGGAGACGAAGACAGCCAAGCTGATTTGCGAAATCAAAAGCATGAAAGACATCACAACAGACGAGGTGCAGGACAAAACTGATGCGGCTGTGAAATGGTGCGAATATGCGACTGCGCAGGAGAACGAGAACGGTGGGATGCCATGGTCGTACTGGCTTATTTCAAACGATGCCGTTTTTGTTGCTGATAAGCTCCAAGATTTGGAGAGAACTTCGGCTCGAACGAGCAAAGGAACAGCACCCCTTCCCCGGCAAGCCATCCCAAAAACAAACATGCCTACGAGCAAAGCAATCAGCGGTGACGTGTCTTCTTACAAAATCGCGCAGTTCTATGCCGATCTTGGTGACCAGAATCAAGCTTTCAAATGCCTCAACGCTGCGTACCAAAGACACGACATCCTGCTGACCAACCTTCGAACCGACCCCCATTTCGATACCCTGCGCTCCGATCCGCGTTACGCCGAACTGGTGCGCCAAATCGCTCGTTTTCGTTAGGTCATCGCTCTTCGTTGTTGGCTGGATTTTGGAGAGTTCTACCCCTGCGCAGAGTCGGTTTATGGCTGTCTTGCAGTTGCGGGGAAACCTCATTCTACTGGGTTCTGGCGGTCTGCGTGCAGCGGCATCATTCTCCAGAGGGATTCATGGGACATGGACTAGTGTTCAGCCCGCAAGCTCAAACTTGACGAGCCATCTCCAAATAGCGACAGAATGCGTTCTCCTGTGTGGCGCGGATCGCCTGCTCCAGTCCGGCTGAACAATCTACCGCCACTCCACCGGGGAACAACCGGCGGGCAAGGAGCCCAACTTCGTGACCTTGCTGCATGATTGCGTAGGCGGAAGCGTCCGGCTCCGCCGCCAGTTCCGGCGCGTGAACTTGGAACCACAGATGCTTTAGACACTGCACGCCAGCGACGAATTTGGATTTTGAAATAGTGATCGCCAATGTGCTTATTCCTCGTCGTCAGTGCCATGCAAATGAAAACGATAGATAAAGCAGCGGTTCAAGGGAACTTCAGTTCGTAGCCAAATTTCTCGTATTGCTCCCACGTCATGTTTCGGGTGTGAACCACGTCCTCTCGTTCCGGCAGCATCAGCATGAAGATACCCTCGTCGGTAACCTCTAACACTTTGAACAGGATGCTTTCGGAATCGGCGATTATCGATCCGCGCTCAACCATCTCGTCCTTCATTACCGTATCACTCCGCTTGCGCGTGCCGTGGGCATTTTCGTTTCGACAGCACTCTCGCAAAGTTCCTGCAATCTGCCCCGGAACTTGGCAAACAGCCCCGACGCCGAGGAGATCGCCTTTGTTGCTTTCCTAAACTCGGCCTCGATGCGATCAAGATCGGAGAATGTGCGGCGGACTTCATCAGAGAGGGCAGCGTTCCTTTCCAAGAAATCAGAGCCCTGCGTCCGCATCCGTTCGAACAGGGGTTTGAGTACGTCAAGATCGCGGGGTAGCCATTGGCGGGTCGTTCGGAGTATCCATACCCCGTTCTTCTGTCCCCAGCGGGTCTCCTTGTCAACCTGTCGAAGCTGGCTATCCTCCTTAGCGATGATGATCCCAACAGGCACGTTGCGCTCCTTGGCGTCACGAACGAGTTTGTCAAGGTCGCTCTCCGTTACAGCGGTTTTGTCTTTGTTATCGACCAGCATCTTTGGTTGCGCTGGAGCACCACTCGGATCGCGGTACGCCAAGAGGAAGTCGCCGTTCTTCGGAAGCTTTTCGCTGACGGAGATGCCCGCCCACGTCCGCGCCTCGTCGGCGAAACTGACTTCTTCCAGCTTGCCAACACGGGCAACCTTTGCCATCTCGGTTTCCAACTCCTGATTACGTTCCCGAAGCTGGGTGATCTCCCTGAAATAGTCCTCGACTCGACGATTGAGGTCTTCCCGTTGCGATTCCCCAGAGTGGAGCCTGTTTTCCAGTTCCGCTCGCACCCGCTGGACATCGAGAGCCTTTCGCTCGTCGGCGACTCGTGCGGCAGACTCAAATTCTTTGAGCCGACCACCAAGTGTGTGAAGTTCGTCTCTGTGGCACTGTTCGATCTCTGCGGTTCGCTTCGTCAGTTCGGTCTCGAAACGAGCCCAGACAGTCTGCTCATCGTTGTGCTGCTTTTGCAGAAGCAGGCGGAAGGCTTCCTCTGCGCTTAACTGGGCAACGCGGGCGAAGTCCTTCACACCGAGGCGATCTAGAACCTCGGTGCGCTTCAGTTTGCCTTCGCCCAAACACAGTGGGCACTCGATGGCGTCGGTCGGCATTGGTGATCGTGTGCTCAGAATGACCTCCGTGGGAGTGTGGAAGGGGAGGTTGGGCAAAAGATTCCGCTACTACTTGCGCTTACCGATCAAGAGACCGGGGTCGGCGGTGTTTATTGAGACTAAATTGCCATGGTCGTCGCGGGTAGTGTCGTACCGTTCGCTGGTGCGACCCGACAGTTTGTTGTCTTCGTCGCGGACGACGGCGGACTCGTCGCTGAAGCCGCTGGTGACCGAACCGATGATCCGACGCTTCCCGTCCCGAATAAATTCCTTCTCTAGTGACATGTGTCCTCCTACCTATATATACCAACGGCGTTCGCAAAATCGCTAGGAATCCCCAGAAACTTTTCAGGAGTAGCACACCCGATTGCAGAAAGTAGCACACCAGTAATCCGTTCTGGTGATTACTCAAAATATTGTCCTGAATTCCTATCGATTTTCGAGATCAACTGGGTATAACAGCAATGCAGGTGAATGCGTGTACCCCTACCACAGCGGAGATAAAGAAATCGGCTTGGAGGACCTCATCCAAGAACAGCGAAGCCTCGCTCGTTCCAAGAACCCCTTCGAGCAGGTGGTCGGCTCGCTCTGCATCGGTGCGATTCTGAAGGAACAACTTGTGCGTTTGCCCAACAGCGCCATTAGCCGACTGATGACCGATTACGTCTGGAGCGATCTGAATCTTCTGGGGCCTGAGAGTATGGTCGTTGAAGTTGCCAGCGAGCGGCTCATCGAGAAGTACGGGACATCGATGGTTTGCCCAGAATGCGGTGAGGGGTTGCGGAGGACGGATGAATAGACCTGACCTAGCAGTGCGGCAAGTACATTTGAGGGTAAACAAGATCGCATTCGAGTCGGTGCGAGTTCGGCACGATCATCGCTCGCGTGATTTCGACATTGTGATCGACGATCCCCACATCGGACGCT
>Ga0302325_10012694_pt1 | contig 18044 bp, 26 predicted proteins | sample Palsa_T0_2_FD_201948 | JGI IMG/M metagenome (GOLD analysis project Ga0302325, IMG submission 201948) | Peat permafrost microbial communities from Stordalen Mire near Abisko, Sweden - Palsa_T0_2 | ecosystem: Environmental > Terrestrial > Soil > Palsa > Peat permafrost | place: Sweden: Abisko...
CAAAGCTGAAGGGTGCTGCTGTTCTGGCTGTTGAGGGCTGGATCCTCTTCCGGACCGATGCCGACAGAACGGACCCGGCTACCGCTAACAGCTTGATAAAGGCGAACCGTGAGGTGGCGCCTATATCTACCTGGTTTGACTATCTCGCTGCCAAGTATCCTGCTACTGGCGACCTTCTCGGCTGGAGTCGATGGGAGACCGGGCTCTGGGAGCATCGCCGCGCTGGATTTCTCAAGTTCGAGACGGAGGGGATCGACAGAGCGTTCGCCTTACGGCTCATCGATGGTTACGGCGAATTGCCGTCCACAAGCGACACAACGACCACCGGCAGTCGATATCAGCTCGAGAGCCTAGCCTAGCCTCGCAAGTCGATCAGCTCGCGGCCGACAGCTCAGCTCTGACCCTGGGATCGCGGGTGGGCGATTCGAAGCGGGTCCAAGCCGTTCGGGACGGCTTAATGGACCTCAAGTCGGAACTCCTCAGGGCGGAGGATGACGCTCTTATTGAAAGCTCTCTGGCACCCGAGCGAGTCGAGACGTTTCGGAGCGCAGTGATTGATGCGTGGAAGCATCCCCAGCATCTTCGATCCATCGTGTCGTCCTCGATATGGCAGCCGATTGCGGATGAGGTGAGCGACGCTGAGCGAGCCGACCAACGTCCCGGCGGGTTTGGCAGTAATATTCGAGTTCCGAAAGAGTACTTCGTCGACCTTCAAACCGTTCACGCTGATTCCGCCGATCTTGGGCGCGAGTTTGGTGAAGGGGTCGGACGAGGCGAAGACGTATTGATTTTGTCAGAACTCCAGTCCACGCTACCCACTCTGAAAATTCCCTTTGACGGATTTGCCAAGGAGGTCGAACGCTCAGTCGACCACCTGACCCAACGTGGACTGCACCCAACTGTGCTTATTATCAATTCGTGGGAGTTGCTCACGGCACTTCGGGACCTTGTCGTCACCCCAGATCAAGTATGGGCGACCGCGGACCCTGACAAAGCTCCTCGGTTCAAGCGCACCGACGCACCACTACTTCTTCGGTACGAGGACAGTGAGAACGTGTGCATCGTTGCCGACTTCCGCGCCGCTATCGCTATTCGGCAGGGTCTCGCCCAGCCGGAGTCACCCGACGACTTCATCCACGAGGACGGATGGCTTCTTATCGGAGTGGCTCCAATTGGCGCATCGGAGGCTCGAGAGATCCTCGCAGCGACCCGAGTCGCTGAGGAGTCGACGGTGGCTGAGAGTCCGGACGAGACAAGCGAGCGAAGAATCCGCAAGCAGGTTCATGTTCGGGTTCTTGAATGGATACTGATCGATGTCGTGGATCCGACGGCTGGCACGATCATTCGAGTCCAAGGAGTCGGATGAGCCAGAGTGCCCGGTGGCCCCAGCCGCCGTGTTGGGGCGACGATTCCTTCCAAAAGCAGCCTGCTCAACCTCAGGTCGTCCCCGCCTGAGGCGGTCGTGATATTAGGGGTGCCGTTAAGGAACGTGGCACCATCCGACAAGTAGGGGTGTCCCCGTGTCGCCAGCTCTGACGAGGGTGTTGACGGAGAAAGATGGTCGAGCGCCGTCTGGCGCGTTTCGAACTCCGCCTGGGGCGCTTGCGGCGTCGAAACGGCGGTGAGCGTCGGGTGGGGCCTACTGCCGTCGGGCGAGTTCGTCCCGTGCGTGGTTGATCAGGTCCTCGAGGGGTCGAAGATCGGTGCCGCGTCAGAGCCTCCCGTATCCAGAGCCGTTGGGTCGGACGATGAGCATGGCGACGGGCTGGGTGAGGTCGTCGTTCGCCGGCGGCCGGGCGGATTCGTCTTGGGCCAGGACGTGATCGCATTGTTTGAGGAGGTCGGCGATGCGCCGGCCTCGTCAGCGTCGGGCCGGGTCAGGAGGCGCCCGTGCAGCATGCCGTTTTCAAGCCATGTGTAGTAGCGCCCGGACTAGGCTTCGTTATGCAGGGGGCTACCTTGGTGCGCCCATCGGGGCACCCAGCGGCATCCGGCGGGCCCGGAGGCCGGCGTCGTCACGTTCGGCGGTCGCCGGTCCGGATCGTCGCGCGAACCCGGCCGCCGGCACACGCCGCGGTCACAGGGGCCCCGAGACGCTAGAATCCGAGGCCACCGACGCCTATGCCTGCAACGCCGAGGGTCACCACACATGTCACCGGGCGAATCGACGTGCGGATCTCGGGCGGGTCGGGCGGGCTGATCCTCCTCGGTCGGCCGAGCACGGAAGACGACCGCGAGCTGATGACTGACCTCGACGTCCTCGCCCGTTCCACAGAAGACGAGAAGGTCCGCTCGTATGCAGAAGACGACGAGGACGTCCGTCGGTCGACAGAAGACGAGACATTCCGCTCCGTCGTCCACGTCGCCGTCGGCTTCGGCTCCTGGGCCACAAGCGGCGTCGTCGGCGCAAGTCTTTGGGCCAGATTCCGCACTGCCGGCAGGCACGTTCGCGAACTTGGTGACGACACGGCCACTATCAACAGTGTGGAGGACCTGGCAGCTACCGTCGAACTCGCGGCACCCCGGATCTGGCCCGACCACTTCGCGGACGCTCGCATCGTGTCGGCACGCCAGATGGCCTCCGGGGATTGGTTGGTCCAACTGGCCGCCGGTAACGACACGGCCAGGCTCCAAGTGACGAGGTCGGGCAAAGTAATCGGCTGGGAGCGGTCCTGACCTCGAACACCGGAATCCCGATCACCACCCGGTCGTCGTCGAGACCTCTAGCAGACGGCGATTCTCCATGTTTAGCGACACACGAAGACTCGCTGGAGATGACGGGACGTATTTGGACGTAAAGAGGTCGGGAACCTTGCAACCCAAGGTGAAGCGGGATCGGCAATCAAGCGAACAACAAGAAGACCACAACAGACGTAGATATAGCCGACTGCAACGGGTGGTAGGCGGCATTCCGCGCATGAGCCTTCCCGTCCCTCGAAGCCCCCCCACCGGTTAGTGCCCCAGGAGCTGGTAGGCGAGCAGCGTCGCGTCATCGTCATTGAAGAGCGGTGTGGTTTCTCGCGCCTCTCTGAGGGCCCGATGGGGATCGCCGTGGTTCTTGTATGCGGCGTAGAAGGAGCCGGCGAAGCTGGCTGCGGTGATGTCGTTCACGGGCCAGAGGGCAGCCAGCGTCGCCGCCGTGCCGGCCACGGTCGCCGCCGTGGCAAATCCGACGGCCTCGTCCAGGTTGGACTCGCCCAGTGACGCAGAGAAGCAGGCATTGATGAACAGAAGGCGCAGCCAGGAGAACTGATGTGGGAACCCGCCGAGTTCGTCGGGATAGAGGTTGCCGTCGGCCAAGACCAGGGCCGGCTCGTCGGTGCCGTGCAGGGCAAAATGGAGGACCCCGAGCTGGCCCAGTTGCGCCAGTTCGGATCTGGTCACGTCTAGACCACTTTTGATTCGGGCGCCCAGATGCGCCTGGAGGTGGCGGGCCTCATCGACGGTGTGGGCGAGGGTGTCGGTGTCGGTGTGGGTGAGGGTGTCGAACATGCCCGCCGCCTGAGGAGGTACCGCACGCTGGGCATGATCGTGGGCGATCAGGTGCAGGGCACCTGACGCGTGGATGCGTAGTCGCGGCCAGCGAGCCTGCCACGGCAGGCTGGCCAGCCGCCCGACGGGAACCAGCCAGGCCTCGTCACCCCACCAGGTCGCGAACGGCCCCAGGGTGTCCGCTACCTCCTCCAGAACCTTTTCCACGGCGTGCCGGGTCGGGGCAACGACATCCAAGCCGCGGGGTTGACGCAAAGGGGGGAGCAGGGCAGGTGAAATCGCGGAAGGACGCAGACGGCGATACCAGTCGTCGACGCGGTCGTCGGTGAGCGCGGGGATCAGAGCGTGGAAGCGGTGGCCTTCTGGTCGAAGGACGATCAGAAAGCCTCCCTCGGTGGTCGAAGCGAGCCAGCGGAACGGGATACCGACACCTTTGGCGGCATCGGCCAGTTCGTCAGGGCTGCGCCGGATTCGCACCGCACCCGGCGCCTGGTTCAAAGCGGCCTCCGCTGCTCGAATCTCGCTCCAAAGCGCCTCGGGGTCGCGGCCTTGGGCCTGGGCGGCGGCGACGCAGCGGGTTAGTTCACCGAGACGCCCGGCGGCGTCGGACGTCGATGCTTCAAAGTGTCGCCATAGCGGACTGCCGAGCTGTTGGACGGCGACCGTGGTCAACGCGCCCTCGAGCACGCCCAGCGCAGGGGAGGGGTCGGCGCCATTTGACAACAGTTGGGCGTAGGCCGCGACCGCCCCGATGCCATCGACCGCCCTACGTAACTCCATAGCATGGCGGCGGCGGATGTCGGGCTCGACCGCCTCGGGGAGGATACATAGACGTTCGGCGCCGTTAAGCACGGCGGCGCCCACGGTGGCCGCCACGGCCCGGACCGGCGGCGGACCGTACTTGGCTACCCGAAGAATCCGGTTGGCCCAGATCGGTCCCGCATCTGTTACATCGAAGCGTCGGACCCGCCCGCTGTTCAGCTCGGCTGCCCACGCCGCCATGACCCCGCTGATCTGGGCGACTGCGTCGAGCTCGTTGCCCTCGACGGAGGCGAGACTCCAGGTGTATCGGGCCAGGTTGTTGAGCAGGAGCGCCCGGTCGGGGTAGCCGTCGGGCAGTCCCTTAAGCGCCCGGGCGGAAAGCTGTAAAGCCTCGCGCAGGTCAGCGGTGTCGCCTTCGGTCTTATAGCGGGTCCAGAGGTGGGCTGCCAGGTTGTTCAGGCGCACGGGTCGACCGACTCCGGGTTCTCGAACAACGTCAAGCGCCTGGCGGGCTACCTGCACTGCCTCGGTCAAGTCTGCCGACGATCGATCGTCGCCCGAGAGGGCCAAACTGTCGGCGAGGGCGGTCAAACAGTTGGGATCACCGGGAGCCTGATCGACAGACTGGCGAGCCAGGCCAATCGCCTCGTCCCGGTCACCCCAGGTCCGGTAAATCCTCCATCGCATTCCGAGCAGGGCAGCGCTGTTGGACAGCACTCGGGGGCGATCCTGGCTTTCCACGGGTGTCGCCTTCCAGGCCTTTTTGCTCTCGGCAATGGCGTCGTCAAGGTCGCTCCGCCGTCCGCCGGCGGCAAAGCGCGATGCCAGATGGGCGGCGAGGTTGCTCAGGCGGGGCCCGATCTCGGTGCTTCCGGGACTGGTTAGCGCCAACGCCCGTTTTGTCAACTCGATAATCCGGCCCCATCCGGCAGGATCGCCGCCGCAAGCGCGCAACCTTGTCGCCTCGAAGGCGGCAAGATTACTCAAGATGGTCGGGAATTCCGCGGTCGCCTCACCGAGCTCAGCGGCCCTGGAACCGACGCCTACGGCCTCATCGATGTCGCCCGGATTTCCGGTCTCTTGGAACCGTGCAGCCAAGTTGAGGGCAAGATTGTTCAGCAGGTAGGGGTCCGTGGGGACTCGATCTGCCGCCTCACGTGCCCTCTCGATGACGACCTCAAGCTCATTGGCGTGCTCCGACATGTTTCGACCATCCCGGTTGTGGTGACGATGCCCTCCCCGGGCGCCCGTGCCGCCCGCTCGCCTCGGCCGTGGTGGATACGGGGGTTAGTACCGGCGTTCCCACGCAACAGACTTGCGGATTGTCCTTTGATAAACCCGGCTAGTTTCAGCATGACAACCGTACCGACAACGCCAACGAACATCCATTCGGAGAACCTCCAACTAGCAGAACAAGGGACGTCTGTCGGTTATGGTTCGCGATTGATTGCGGATACCGCCTCCGCCTGCGACGTGAAGCTGCCGACCTTTTGGCCGCCAACGTATGCCTCGTACCGTGCGTCAGGCGACGTAGTGGGCCTTGGATCGTGAAGAATTGCCGTCTCCTGATTTCGCCTGATCCTGTCTTGCATTCCGATCTCCTTCATTTCGGCGAAATGGCTGTTGTCAACTTCATAGCGCTTTATCTGGGGGTCACGCGACACGCGATATTCTCCTCGCCATAGGGATCAGTACCGGTATGGTGGAGCAGCGTTGGGCAGGTGTCAAGAGCCTGGACGCAGGATGAGCCTTTCGGGTAGCTCCTCGTGTCCGTCCGTCGTCTGGACTGAGCTATCATGGGTGGGCCAGGCTCGGAGACTGTCCCCTGACTCCCGCTTCGCCGAACTGGTCGACGGCTGGCTGGACGACCTAGGGACTACTAAGCCTGCCGCCAATACTGCTAGTCCCCATAATCGTGGTTGGGGACTGGGGAGGTCGACTGCTATCCGGGAGGCGGTTGCCCTCGGCTAGAGGTGGCTAGACCTGTCCAACGGACGTTGACTTCTCCTTTTCTGTGCCTTTGGTCGTCGACGGAAGCGGCGTGGCCGTGTGCGCAAACCGGACACCCTCTGCAGAGCTCACTATGAGTCCGCGCTTCTCGCTCGAGCGTCGAAATGACGTCTGTCGCGACAAGACCTTGGACCTCTTCGTAATGAGCCGCATCAAACTCCTATCGGAAGCGTCTGAGTCTAACAGAACCGGCCAGGATCCGGTCGAATAACACCTCTGTAAGTCTCGCACATCCGCTGTCCGAAGCCGCGGATACAGCATACTTGCGAGGTGCTGACGTGCCCTACCGACCTCCCCGACCAGGCGCTCGCGAGGTACGTTGACTCGTTCCTCCAGCGTGCACCCTGGCTCCGACGGCGTGTCGAGACGGTCGCGTTCATCGACGTGGACACCGTTGTCCGTCGAACCACGCTTGACGTTGGGACTTCCGAAGTCGAACTCGCATCCAACGGCTGCCCGATCTTCCCTGACCGGCCCCTCGTTCCGTTGGCAATGCTGAAGAAGGACCTGCTCGTCGACTTTGACCTTCGTGACCGTCAAGGCGGAGCCCTGGCGGTCGTACCCCGAGATGTAGACTCCTTCTTTGCTTGGTCCACGCTCTGCGTTGAAGCCGAACGCGTGCTGGGCACGGAGGTCCTGGTAGCTTCTGCACCTGTTGCCACGCGCCTCCGCGAGCTGGCCTTTAACTTCCCGCATCCCGGAGACGAACCTTATGACGCCGCCCTTCGCTCGTGGGAAACGCCGCCAGGCTGGACCGACCCCGATCGCAGCGTATGGCGGGCTCTTCTCGAGGATGAACCGTTCGTCCGGCTGTTGCGCGACTTCACGTTCAACTTCATTCTTATGACACAGCTCGAGACAGGTTCTGCGATTCAGTTGGTGAAGTTCTCGTACCAACAGCATTTGCCCTACTCTGGACTGCTTCTGCTCGAACGTCTGGGCGTCCGCGCAACAGAACTCGACATCGTTGCGCCGGCGGTCGGCTGGGCGCGTTCGTATCACCTCAGAATCGAAGCGCCACAAGACCTCACCTTGACTGACGTTGCACTGTTTCGGATTCAGCGAGAGCACGTGTCAACACCTGTGCCGGCTGAGTCGTATGAGGCACGGATAGGAGCCGAGTCGGCTCAAGTCTATACGACGTCTTCAATCGAGCCGGCCGACCATGTCGTCGCTGTTACTATGCGAGTGCCTGTTGTCGGTTACCTGCGTGCGGTATGGCTTACCAGCGTGGCTACTGCCGTGATCCTTGTAACAGGACGTTGTTTCATTGGCCGAGTAGAGACCGCCATGCAGCAACGAGCGGACGCTGCCGTGGCTTTACTCCTGGTGGCCCCCTCTCTTCTAGCTGCCTATCTCGTGCGACCCGGCGAGCACGCTATTGCGTCGCGCCTCCTTCGACCAATCCGGTATGCCGTAGCTTTAACGGGATGTTTGAGCTACCTTGTAGCCGCTTTGCTAGTGCTCGGCTGGCGGGGATCGACTCTGCAAATGGCGTGGACAGTGATCGCGTCGGTAGCTCTTGTAATCGCGATCGCGCTCACCGTCGTAGTCTGCCTCACGCAAAAGGACCTAACAGAAGCTGCCACACTGGCCACGGAAACAGATCGGAGGACGATCGTCGTACTTGATGTTTAGGTGAAGCGCCCGTTTGTAGATCGAGTCGTTGTCGACCAACGGCGAGTGGATCAAGGTAGTCGCCTTCTGCTCCGTCTTGGGGCCGCGACCGGCCAGGATGACGTCGCCTGCTCACGGCCCCTGGTCCGGAGCCGACAGTGCCAGCGCTTGGGAAAACAACGCCAACACGATGTCGTCGGTAAGAATCCGTGTCGTCAAGGTCCAGGCGTGCTGTGAAACGGGGTGGATCATCATCGATCGTTCTCGGGGGTCGAGGAAGGTTTGCGCACCAAGGCCGTGTGCTCGGTCGCTCGGACCGTATTTGTACGCGCGCGGGCGCGCCACCGTCCCACTAGCCCCATAGTCGTATTGGGGTGATCCCATCACGAATTGGTAGACCTTCCACTTTAAGCGACCAGCAACGAGTTCGTAGGCAACATTCGCAACGAGTCGCGGTCTCTGATCGTACCGACTGTTGATGTTCAATTCTCCAGCGAGGACCATCGTGTCGTCTGGAATGCGCTCCTGGGTCTCATCCCACAATTCGATGCCCACACTCGCGTCGCTGCTGCTGAGTGTAAGGACTGCGGGGAACCATCCCAGCTTGGCCGGCCCGTCCAGTCTCGCGTCGGGCTCTACAGGTTGAAGTTGGTCAAGCGAATCGTCCATGATCTCCTTGAGATCGGCCATGGCCTGGCGGACGCGCTGTCGATTGGATTCCTTCTCTGCGAGGGAGGTGGCGTTCTCGGCGGCTTCGCGGGCTCGCTGAGCGGAGTGCTCGACGACCCGCTCGGCAATGATGGTCTGCACCGGCGTCAGTTGCGACGCGGTGCGGCGAAGCTGTTCTTCGACGGCGCGAGCATCCGGGGACCGGTCCGACGGGCTCTTAGCAAGGAGTCGCAGCACCAGTCGCTGTACGACCGGAGGAGCACCGGGCGGCGACGACGGGGTATCAAACTGGTGCTGGTGTCGGTAGGCAGCCTCGTCCGGACCAGCGAAAGGTCGTGACCCGGTCAGGACCTCGTAGGCCATCACGCCGAAGGCGTAGAGGTCGCTCCTGACCGTCGCCGGCTGACCGGCCCACAGTTCCGGTGCCATATACGGGTAGGTTCCCGCACCGAGAAACGTATAAGTACCAGTCGCCTCCTGCAGGTTGCGCGCTAGCCCGAAATCGGCCAACTGCCACCGTCCGTCATGTTCAAGAACGTTGGCTGGCTTCAGATCGCGATGGAGCACAGACGCCGCCGCAAGCTCGACGAGCCCGTTCGCGACCTGAAGAAGGGCATCGAGCCGCGCGGCCTCATTGAGGTCGCCCGCCTTGATCGCAGCGGCAAGCGATCGACGTGCCAACGGCATCACCATGAAAAGATCGTCGCCGTCTCGTGCCACGTCAAGAGTGGGTGTCGTGTACTGCGAGGGAATCAATGCCAACACGGCCGCGATCTCAACCTCACGTTCCCGCCGCCGCCTGTCAGCCTCGGTGCTGAACCGAAGCGTCACTCGCTTGATCGCGACCGCTGCGCCCGTCGGATCGCTGCCGCGGAACACCTCTCCCATCCCGCCAGGATCGCCAATGCGCCGGCTCGGATCGTAAGACCACGCAGTGCCACTATCGCCGACGATCGTCTTCACGTTCATCATTATCCCCCGTAGGATCAGCCCTGACAGCCACGCCGGTCATTCTCGACCCAACGGAGCGACCCCATGTCGCCGTTTAGAAACTTCACACCAACCGAATAGCAGCCTGAACACCTCGACGGCAGCCCGATAGCAGCCATCCCACGACCCCGATACCCCCGTGGTCCAGCCAGCCATCGACCAGCTCCGCGAAGCGGGAGTCGGGGGACAGTTTCCGGGCCTTGGCCACCACCCCATTCTAGTCCCCATAATCGTGGTTATGGGGAACTCCCTGGCAGCGGGTCCTTTTCGCAGTACTCCGATTGTCATGGCTCAGTGGAGAGTTGGCGCCTGCTCAGTGGAGTTGGCGCCGACGTAGCGCCGCTCAGTCTCATCGGGCTCAGCCACACCTCACCCGGAAATCCGCCACCTTCATTGAGCGGAACTGACCAGCTGCGGACCTGCCTGGCTACCGTCCACGGCATTGACAGCGCTCGGTCTTGTTGTCCAACGTGAGCACAGCGGCTCGGATGTCGTCGGTGGCGATCGCCTTCTTCTGCCGGGGCGCCACGCCAAGGTCGCGCCTGGCGCCACTCGGGACCGTCGCCCTGGCCACCATCGGCACCGTGGCCCTGGCGTCACTTTACATAACTGACATTCTCGGCGGTTTGGGGGAGCGGCGGGCCCATGGGTCGAAGGATGGCTGTCCCCTCAGCGCCTCACACCCGGCTACTGCACCTTTCCAGCTTATCTTGGCTGTACCCCTAACAGGCTTCCCGAGGCCGGCTGGACTATGCACCACACCGAGCATTCGGTGCCGAGCGACATCGCGCACCGTGCGAGCCGTCAAAGCGTCGGGCTCGACGGTGTCGGCGCCGGGAAGATCCAGGAAATGGCGGGCCGTCACGAGAAGCTCCCTTCGGGCAAACCGATGTACGCGGTCGGCGTTTTACACGCGCCTCGGCTGATTGATTAGCCGAGCCGGCCTACCTCGGAAAGTTGCCGCCGCAAGAAGTTGAGGGTTCTCGTCGACTGCGGCAAGGCAAAGTTCAGCACCTTGCTGCTCTGCTGCTGCAAGCGCCTCGAGGGACATCAGGTTCAGGCGAACGCCTTCCTCTAAGAGGCGAGCCATCGGCCATGCCAGCTCGCGAAGCGAGAGAAGCCCAATCGTTTCAGGCAGCGCTGCTGCGGCACGGACTGCTGAGGCGGCGACCTCCTGGTCGACGCGGCCGAGCGAACGGGAAAGCGAGCCGATCACAGCGTGATTGCCAAGAGCACGGCACAACCGGTGATACCACAGGCCGGTCGTGAACATCCGACCGCCAGGGCGGCGGAGATCGGGTGGTTCGTCGTTCAGCAGTACGTCGAGGAGCAGGTGATCATCGATGACGACGTCCACGGCGGCCGGGCGGTCAGGCAAGTTCGGGTTCGTCCGCGGCCACCTGGGCGGCCAGTTGGGCGTAGCCACCGGCGTCGGTGATGGCATCGCGAAGCAGGGCTCGCAGGCCACCTCTGCCAGCGGGAACGATGAGCAACGCGTCGCCTAGGTCCGCCACCTCGACCGACCCCCCTTCGCCCAGATTCCACCGGCGCCTCGCCTCGGCGGGCAGTGCCATCTGACCCCTGTCGGACACTCGGAACTCTGCGATATTCATGGGAAGCACCCTACTGCTGGCAAGGCACGTTAACAAATCCGCCTTGTCAGGGAGCCCCCGCTGATGGTCGGACAGTCACTGTCATTTTTCTTGCGCATCCACTCTCATTTTCCCTGCGCTTGACATGAGACCTGTAAAACGACGCTGGGATGTCAGTGGGAACGAAGCGAAAATGGCATTGGAAGCGCAGCCGTTTGTGAGTGCGTGCGCAGGGTCGTGTCAGTGGGAACGCAACGGTTTGTCAGCGATGCCCTGAGGTTTTGACAGTCCCGCAGGTTCTCAGGTTTCGTACCAGGCAGCCGATGAGCGGTCGTTGTCTGGCAGGTCGTCCGGCGAGCCCCATCGATCGAGGCCGAGGCTGTAGGCGACGGCTGGATCGATGTCGATCCGGTGGCCGTGCTGTCGGATGAGGCCCGCTCTTCGGTGTAACTCGAGATCCTGACGACCGGCGCGGACCCAGACAGGTCCGCCGCTCGGCCGCCATCAAAACGACCTCGTCATGAACCGACCATCCGGGCTGCCCTGGCCCGGGCCGTCACCGACGGCCGCTACGCCCCGGCCACTGCCAACAAACACATCGCCGCCCGCCGAGGCGCCCTCAAGGCCGCGTGGCGGCTCGGCGCCCTGGCCACCGACGACTACCTGCGGGCCGTGGATCTCAGACCAGTGCCCGGCAGCCGACTCCCCGCCGACCGCCACGTCGAACACGACGAGCTCGACGCCCTGCTGGCGGTGTGCGCCGCTGACAACCGACCGACCGGCGCCCGCGATGGCGCCATCATCGCCTTGGGCTATCTCTCCGGTGGTCGCCGAGCCGAGTTGGCCGGTTTGAACCTGGGCGATATCGACCTCGAACACCCGCCATCCGAGTGGTCGGCAAAGGCGGAAAACAACGACTCGTTCCCCTCTCCCCCACCGCCGCGCCGCTTCTTGAGAGCTGGCTGACCTGGCGAGGCGGCCAGCCGGGCCCGTTGTTCTGCCGCATCGACCGAAGCAACAACGTGCAGCACGGGCGTCCCCTCAGCGGCGAAGCCATCCGCCAGGTCCTCCGCCGGCGCAGCCTGGCCGCCGGGGTCCAAAGCCCTCTCACCGCACGACCTGCGCCGCAGCTACGCCGGCGACCTGCTCGACACCGGCGCGAACCTCCCCGCCGTCCAACAACTCCTCGGCTACGCATCCCCGGCCACCACCTCCCGCTACGACCGCCGGGGTGACAAGGCCCGCCGGACCGCCGCCGAACGGCTCCACCTCGAGAACCGGTGGCCGTGGTCACGGTCATCGGCCGGAAACAGATCGCCGACTCGATATCCGAGGACGCCCCAGGGGCTTGGCTCATACTGCAAAGGAGCGGAGCATTATGGGCGGATCAGGAGGAGGCTCATCCTTGGTTGAAGGTCCCCACGAACCGGAGTCGTACCAGCCCGGCGACGCCGTCGAGTACCCGGTGTTCGACCTCATCATCCAGACTGGCGAGGTGGGCGTCGTGACCGGCGTCCCGGACAGATGGGTGTAACTACAGGCGTCATTCTTGTGACTAGTCAATGAACTTGTCACATGTCACCTGTACGGATCCGTTGAAGATCAACACGCAAGCGAGTCGAACATGCGCAGTAAATTGCGCAACCGAGGCTGAAGATGCGCAATCGTCTAGCGCCGGGGTCCCGGGGTGGCTGTAGCCGGATTGGCTCCCTGCCGATTATCGGCGACCTACATGCGGTACGACGAATATCTATCTGGCGACCTCCGGGCGCGATTATGTGCCCGGAGGAGACCGCCAATTCGCGACTGCCGCCCCGGACCTTTCGGCCTGGGATCACGGGGTGACCTGTCCGTTACCTTCCCAGGCGAAGGGGGGAGTCGAAAAGCAGTTCCAAGGCATTCGCTCCGTCGAGGTAGCGACGTCTGCCCATGGACTGCAGAGTTCGAGGGTGACATGCTGAGCCAGCGTGCCTTCCCTTGAGCTCCACCTCCGCGACCTCAGCACCTCGTTGGTCGCGGCATGGGCGAAGGCGTTTGCGGCCGTCCCGGGGGTCATCATCAGCCGAGGGGACATATTCTCGTCGCAGCCGGGCTCCCTCCCCAACAACGCGCCCATAGACATTGTCGCCGACGCGATCGTCAGCCCTGCGAACAGCTTCGGCTTCATGGACGGCGGCATCGACGCCGTCTACACCCACCAATTCGGCTTCGCGTTGGAGGCTCGGCTCCAGGCGCTGCTCACGGCCGACCATGGCGGCGAACTACCTGTTGGCTGCGCGGTCATTGTTCAAACTGGGAGCACCGAAATCCCATGGTGCATCAGTGCGCCGACGATGCGGGTTCCCGAACCCGTGCCAGACACCGTCAACGCCTACCTGGCTTTCCGGGCTGCACTTCGGGCGGTGCTGGCCCACAATGCTTCCGGCCGCCAACCGATCCGGCGCATCCTCTGCCCGGGGCTTGCGACCACGACTGGCCAGATGCCCGTCGACCGTTGCGCAGCCCAGATGCGGGCAGCTTGGGACAACGTACTCGGCGAAGGGACACCGCCTCGGCCCTCCTGGCACGCCGTTGCCGAGTTGCAATGGCGACTTCTGCCGTAGACATCCGCGCTGCTCACGGGTTGGTGGGAGCCGCCCAAACGCAAATCGGTCACGGACCCTGCATTGGCGCCTCGAGGACCAGCTGCTCCTCAGGGGTTCCTCCGCCGTTGAACTCAGTCTGATCCAGCAGCTGGTCAAGGACCCCTTCAACTCGACCAAGCGCACAGGTGCCACCCCTTCTCCAGAGGCACCGCCACCGACGTCTCCCTGAAGAGGTATGGCTGGAGCATAACGATTGGTCGGTACAACTGAGCCAAACCGATGCTCGCTGTTCCTAGCCGATCAGATCGACGACTCCGTGCTCGGCGTCGGCCAGCCCCTCACCGGAAGCTGTCATCCCGCTCAAGTAAGGCTACGTCGCCCGCCGGCAACAAGAGGTCGGACGTAGGTTCACCCGCTCAGTCTACGACGCCCTGGCTCGGTACTCCTCAAGGGCATCGTCTGGGACGTGCTCTATTCCCTTCACCATGACATATCGGATCTTGCGCTCGTGAACGAGGCGGAGAAGATCTTTGGTTGGCATCCCGAGACGCCGAGCGGCCGCCGATGCCCTCAGGAGTTCAACGTTCATCTCCACCTCCAGAGGTTGGTCGAAGCCAAGTTTACGGCTCAGAGCGGCCGCTTGGTGTTCGAGCTGCGCCACGACGGCGAGGTGATCACTGTCGGCGAGCACGTGACGGGCGTCCTCGAGCGCATGGGCTCTCTACCGCGCCAGATTGACCAATCTGAGCCGCTTTGGTCGCGTTGCAGCTGCAGACGATGGAAATGTCGCGACCGATATCGACGATTCAGCTGGCGATGCCAGCCGAGCGACCTAAGGAGGCCGAGGGCCGGTACGCCCCCTGGCGGACGGGGGGTGTGTGAGTAGTGGGGGTGTCCACCCCCACTACTCACACACCTTCGTCCGCCACCGCCAACAAGCACATCGCCGCTCTTCGAGGCGCCCTCAAAGCCGTCTGGCGGCTCGGCGTACTGGCCACCGACGACTACCTTCGGGCCATCGACCTGCGACCTGTGCCCAGCAGTCGTCTGCCCGCCGGCCGCGACGTCGAACACGATGGACTCACCGCCCTGCTCGCCACGTGCGCCGCTGGCGACCGCCCGGCAGGCGCCCGCGATGGCGCCATCATCGCGTTGGCGTACCTCTCCGGAAGCCCCCGGGCCGAACTCGCCGGGCTGCACCTCGCTGACGTCGACCTCGACCCGCCGCAATTCGTGTGATCGGAAAAGGCGGCAAGCAACGCCTTGTGGCTTTCCCCGGCCGGGCCCTCTGTCTGAAGGCTGGCTGGCCTGGCGAGGCGACCCGCCAGGCCCTTTTTTCTGTCCTATCGACCGGAGCGACAAGGTGCAGCACGGGTGTGCCCTCAGCGGCGAAGCCGTCCGCCAAGTTCTCAGCCGACGAAGCCTCGTCGCCGGCATCAAGGCTTGTCCCCCCACGACCTGCGTCGCAGCTACGCCGGGGACCTGCTCGACGCCGGCGTCGACCTCCCAGCCGTCCATCAACTCCTCGGCCATGCCCCCCTGCCAAGACCTGCCGCTACGACCGCCGAGGCGACAAGCCCGCGGAGCCGCAGCCGAACGACTCCACCTCGAGAACGAACATGAAGCAAGCACCGGCGCCCCGGTCCATAGGGGGCCATCAGCGACCGCTCAGGATGGCCAGGCCGCCGGTACAGTGGATCCGTGACGGAGCCGGCGGGAGACGCGGCTAATGCCCGTCGAAGAGCCGCTATAGCTGGGTTCCTCGTCGGGCTTATGACCTTCGCGATTCAAGCGGTAGGAGCGATCGTCGACATCAAGCGGGTCGACCTCGACAAGGCGCTCATTGTCGAGGCGGTCGCGAGCATCCTGATTGGGTTCTTTGTCTCAATCGTTGTCCGATCCGGTGTCCGATCCGCCTTCCGCGCCGCGAGCACAGCGCAACTGTCCGCGAGAAACCGTATCGTGGCACCCGGTATCCGCTCCGACACCGACGGAACACTGGGAATTCGCCGAGAGCCCTCGTATCGGGACCGCCTTCGCTCCTACGACGTGAACGTGGACGGTCAAACCGTCGGCGAGATCGCTCAAGACTCGTCGCACAACTTCCAAGTCCCTGCCGGCCAGCACGACGTGAGTCTGCACATCGACTGGTGCCGTAGTCCGACCGTGACAGTCGATCTCCCGCCTGGCGGGTGCGCTTCGTTGGTCTGTCGACCCAGTGGCAGCCCCTGGCGAGTGTTCTGGGACGCAACTCTTGCGAGGAATCGTTATATCGTTGTCGAGATTGTGAGCCCATCGCTCTACGATTCTTCGCCAGGCAGCGCGTAAATCTTGACGACCAGACGCTCAGTTGGTGCGGCTGCGTCCAGAACGCTGCTGCAGACAAGCCAGGTAGTCAAGCCTGACCGGATGGACGGCTGGGCCCCGTCAGGCTTCGTTTGTCGGGTCGAGGAGCATCAGCGTGCCCCCGATGGCGGTGACTTCGTCGGCGCTCATTCCGCGGCCGCTGAGGACCACAGTCACCGCTGGGAGCACGACCTGCAGGTTGTAAGTGACGTGGCGCAGCAAATGCAAACGTCCACGAAGGCCAGACATTTGTTGTGCGCGTCGACGCTCAGGACGCCGCCGGCCCGGAAACACACTGACTCCCTGGGTCCCAACGGCCCGACTCGCATGACCAGGGACACCCAGGCCGCGCTCCCTTGGCCCACCTGGCTGACGATGTCGCCCGCCACCTCGATGGGACCACCTCTCCGCCAGTGGCATGGGACCGGGTCCGGGTTGCCGTCAGCGTTGACGTGGGCGATGTTGTCAGGGGCGTCGGTCGTGGTCAAGTGCGGAGCGACGGTTGGTTGTTCGTGTCCCGGAGGGGCGAGCCGGCCTGGAGAGCACTTGGTGTGCCCCGGGAGGGGGCCCCGGAGGGGCGTGGGGGAACCGGTAGGTTCCCCCTGAGTGCTTTCAGGGCGTAGCTCCTTATCGTCCTTGACTTTGCTTTGGTTGTGGGTTTTCGGTTGCGGGTTTGCCGGCGACGGGTTTTTGGCGTCGCCGGTAGCTTTCGCCGTCGAGGACGAGTTCGTAGGCTGATGATTGGAGCCGGTCGATAGCGGATTGGGCGAGGAGCGGGTCGGCGATGAGGCCGAGCCATTCGATCGGTTCCCGGTTGGACGTCACGATGGTGGCGGTTTTCTGGTGGCGTTCGACTATCAGCTGGTAGATGTCGGCGGTGTTTATGGCGTCGAGGGGTTGGAGACAAAAATCATCGATTATGAGCAGCTCGACGCGTAACAGTTTCCGGAGTTCTGCGTCGTGGCTGTTGTCCAGCCGGGAGACTTTGAGGCGTTTGAGGAGTTGATCGCCCCGCTCGAAATGAACGCTGCGGCGCCGGCGTATCGCGGCGTGCCCGAGCGCGGTCGCCAGAAACGTCTTCCCGACGCCGACGGGGCCCAGGATCAGGGCGTTGTGGGCGGCGTCGATGAATCGCAACGAGATGAGCTCATCAAGGACCTGATGGTCGTAGGTGACCGCCGCGGTGTCGTCGAAGAACTCGAGACGCATGGTCGCGTCGAGCCCGGCGACGCGGGCTCGCAAGTCGGCCGAAGAGGTGTCGCGCCGGGTCACTTCGTCGGACAGGACCAGTTCCAAGAACTCCCCGTGGCCCAGATTTCTGGCTTTGGCCAAAGCGAGACGCTCGGGCAGGGTGTCGAGGGTGCGGCCCAGCTTGACCCGGCGCAACAAGGCCTTCAGCTCGGCACTGACCGTCGGTGCCGGCGCGGTCATGCCGCACCGCCTGCGACCCGATCGGAATCGGTGACGGGCTGAGGTTTGTTGGTGGCGAAATGCTCGGCGTCGCGGGAGAACCGGGCCGGAGCGGCGGCCGGCGCTGCCACGGCGTCGTCGCGGGCGGCGGTCTCGGTGGCCCGTTCGATCATCCGGCCGATCAGCGCCACGCTCACCGCCTCAGCCTCCAACGCCCGCTCGCAGGCCGCCTCGACCGGCCCCGGCCCCCAGTGTTTGACCAGGCCCAGCAGGGCGTACACCTGGCGCATCTTGGTCCACGGCAAGGGGTGATCGAGCACCGCGGCGGCGTAGGCGCCGATGGCCGGCCCTTCCTTGGCGGCCATGCGCTGCAAGGCGTTCAGGTCCCGCAGCGCGTACGCGGTGCGCTCAGACGGCAGATCGGCGGGGTCGGTGACCCGCCCCCCGGGGCGGGTCCGGGGATGCACTTTGATCACCGCCCCCCGATAGGAGACCCGAACCACCTGGCGGTCAGCGCGCACCTCCACACGGCATCCGATCAGGTTGCCGGGGATCGAGTAGATGGCCTTGG
>Ga0302325_10012695_pt1 | contig 18044 bp, 19 predicted proteins | sample Palsa_T0_2_FD_201948 | JGI IMG/M metagenome (GOLD analysis project Ga0302325, IMG submission 201948) | Peat permafrost microbial communities from Stordalen Mire near Abisko, Sweden - Palsa_T0_2 | ecosystem: Environmental > Terrestrial > Soil > Palsa > Peat permafrost | place: Sweden: Abisko...
GGCCATCCCAAAGCCGCGTCGATGTAAGTAAGGTGTGCTTCCGAGAAATGATCCGTTGTCGCGGCGGGCTTGTGCTCGCTCTTGGCGGTAAAATAGGACTTGAAGAAGGCCGCGGCTTCAGGCGTTGCGTGCGACGTGTCGACGACGTTTGGGTAAGGCGTTTGTGCCTGGGCACCTGCCGCGGCCAACAATACGACGGCGGCGGCGCAAATTGACGTAACGTGTTTCATGATTTTCCTCCCTCGGCATGTTTGCCGTTGTGAGCCAGATTATCCTTAATGCGTGCGCTCTGTCCAAAGTCGACAGGTTGCAACAACGTCCGCCAATATTGGCTCCGTGGCTTTGTTGCCTGCCCACGCTTCTTCCCAATGCTTGCCGTGGGCGCCGGAAACGCGTAATCGAACCCGCAAATTCGCACCGTGTAGTCTCGTGATGGATGCACCGTCGCAAAAGAAATCAAAGCTGATCAAGGGCGCGACCGGCGACTGGGAAGTGGTCATCGGCATGGAGGTGCATGCCCAGGTGACCTCGCAGGCCAAATTATTCTCCGGCGCTTCGACGGCGTTCGGCGGCGAACCGAACTCGCACGTCTCATTGGTCGATGCCGCAATGCCCGGCATGCTTCCGGTGATCAACGGGGAATGCGTGCGGCAGGCGGTGCGTACGGGGCTCGGGTTGAACGCCAAGATCAATCTCAAATCGGTGTTCGACCGGAAAAACTATTTCTATCCCGATCTGCCGCAGGGCTACCAGATCAGTCAGTACAAATCGCCGATCGTGGGCGAGGGCTATGTGACGATCGATATTGAGGACGGGAAGACCGCAAACATCGGCATCGAACGGATTCACCTTGAGCAGGATGCCGGTAAATCGCTGCACGATCGGCATTCTACGATGTCGTTCGTCGATCTCAATCGTTCCGGTGTCGCACTGATGGAGATCGTCTCGAAGCCCGATATTAACTCGTTCGCGGATGCCATGAGCTTCATCGCGAAAGTGCGCATTATTTTGCGCTATTTGGGAACCTGCGACGGCGACATGGAAAAGGGCAACCTGCGCGCAGACGTAAACGTGTCGGTGCGGAAACCAGGTGCGCCACTCGGGACACGCTGTGAGATTAAGAACCTCAATTCGATAAACTTCATCGGGCAGGCAATCAACAGCGAGGCGCGTCGTCAGATCGAAATCCTGGAGGAAGGCGGCAAGATCGAGCAAGAGACGCGTCTGTTCGATCCGATCAGGGACGAAACGCGCCCAATGCGGAACAAGGAGGAGGCACACGACTACCGCTATTTCCCCGATCCGGACCTTCTTCCACTCGAGATCACCCAAGCAGAAGTCGACGAACTTAAGGCTAACCTGCCGGAGCTGCCGGACGCGAAGCGGGCGAGGTTTGTGCGAGATTATGCGCTTGCCGAGCACGAAGCGGCCAGACTGACGGCCGAACGCGAAACGGCGGACTATTTCGAGGCGACCGCCAAGGGTCATGACGCCAAGGCCGCGGCCAATTGGGTAATCAACGAGCTCGCCGGACGACTTAACAGGGAAGGCAAGGATATTGCGGCCTCGCCGGTGAACGAGGCGCAGCTGGGCGCTATCCTCGATCTCGTCGCCGATGGCACGATCTCGGGAAAAATCGCCAAAGACCTGTTTGAGATGGTCTGGAATGAGGGCGGCGACCCGCGCGCGCTCGTCGAGGCGCGGGGATTGCAGCAGGTGACCGACGTTTCAGCGCTCGAAACGCTCGTTGACGACATCATCGCCAAGAATCCCGACAAGGTGGGCGACGCCAAGACCAATCCGAAAGCGATCGGCTGGTTCGTCGGCCAGGTGATGAAGGCGTCCGGAGGTAAGGCCAATCCGCAGGCCGTCAACGAGCTCCTCAGGAAGCGCATCGGGATCTGAGCGCGACATTTGACGATTGTCGCGTCCGGAAAAAGCCGTCGGGCTTTCTGTGCACCAGACGAAACGAAGGTGAGAATCTTCCGCGCGGGAACGTCGCGAGGCTCGGCGCGCGGTCGCGAAACGCGCCGCCAGCGCGAATCGGTTGGCACCGATTCGCGCGTTTTGCGCCTAGGGACGGCCGTCTACACGCCCGTAGAGGGGTCCGGCGCAAATTTTTTTTCGCGTGGTGAATCCTTCGAAGGCGGCGTCAATGTGTGCGCGGAAACACGCACAGGCCGCGCCTTGCGCGCGCGCTGGCGGCGCCACATCGCGCAACGAGATGTAACGAAAACCCGCGTTTCATCGGCACTTCTGCGTCGCGTCGAAATTTTCGCGCGCGGTCGCGCGGCCGAAAAATTTCTCGGCGCGCGGTTTGCCGGACTTCGCTTCGCGTTTGCGCCGCAGCAACGGGGCGCGGCACTTACACACAAAATTAAGTGGAGTCACTGTTATTTTTTTCCTGCTGTAGTAATCGGATGGCAGTGCACGTCGATTCGCGACTGCACTGTATGTCGCCATCCACTCATGGCTAGGAGGGCAGCAATGGCGAAGAAGCGAAAGACGAAAGCAGCGACGAAGAAGACAGCGAAGAAGACGACAAAGCGGAAGAAGAAGTAGTCGTCAACGCGGTCATCGGTCTTCGGCATCGCATGAAGCCGAAGGTCGCGTCACACGGGCCGGCTGTCGTCGAGGACCGATCAATGATCGCCCGAGACGGGCCGGCTCAGGTGGACAACAGAGGGCGTCGGCGAGACGGAGACTTCAGCTTCACGATCGTTCGTACAGCGCGCGCGGTGGTGGAGAGAAGGGACGGACAGTCCGGACCTTCCCTTGGTAAATCTCCAACGGATGTAAGCCTCACGAATCTCGCCGACGCCCTTGGCATGTCGGAATATTCTCCCAAGGACTTTCAGGCACTTTTATCGGCGTCGTGGCGGTTGTCCGCGGCGCTGTTTTCATGTCGCCATTGCGGGCGCGAAGCGACATCGCCATTTGAACCGGATCGTTTCGCCATGCTCGCCGCGATCTTGCGCGTCCGGCAAAACGACAGACAGCGAAAGTGACGTCATGCCGCGCGCATCAGGCAAGTCCTCGAAGAAAAAGCCGGCGGTCGCCGCAAGGCGGGCCGCGCCAAAGCGGGGAACCGCAAAGCAACCGGCGCCGCGCCGCCGCGAGCCGATCGAGCTTTATTATTGGCCGACGCCGAACGGCTGGAAGATTTCAATCATGCTCGAGGAATGCGCACTGCCGTATGTCCTGCGTCCCATCAATATCTCCAAGGGCGAGCAGTTTAGCCGCCATTTTTTGGCGATCTCGCCAAACAATCGGATTCCGGCCATCGTCGATCCCGACGGCCCGGGCGGGCGGCCGATCTCGGTCTTCGAATCCGGCGCCATCCTGCAATATCTCGGCCGCAAAACCGGCAAATTCTATCCGCGCGAGGAGCGCGCGCGTATCGCCGTGGATGAGTGGCTGTTCTGGCAAATGGGCGGGCTCGGCCCCATGGCCGGCCAGGCCAATCACTTCCGCCACTACGCCCCGAAAAAGATCGAATACGGCGTGGACCGCTACACCAATGAGGTCAATCGCCTGTTCGGGGTGATGAATACACGGCTGGCCGGTCGGGATTTTTTGGCCGGCCGGTATTCCATCGCCGACATGGCCAGCGTCGGCTGGGTCAAGCTCGCCGAGCGCATGGGCCAGGAGCTGCCGCAATTTCCACATCTCAATCGCTGGTTCGAAACGATCCGGGCGCGGCCGGCGGTCAAGCGCGCCTTCGCGATCCGTGTCGAGGCGGCGTCGGCGGTCGACATGCACGATCCCAAGGTGCGTGCGGTATTGTTCGGCCAGCGGGCAATTTAAACCGCCGCCACTTGAAGCCCTGATGACGCAACGCGAAATCCGGGATGGGCCGCGAACGGAGGTCCAACCGCGTCAGCGGTGCAGCCGAATTGCGTTCGGCGCAGTCCGGGCTTCGACCTCAGTTCGACCGCGTCCAGGTCTGTCCCTTGCAGATGATCCCGCCCATCACGCAGCCCTTGAGCTCTGCGGAGTTGGCGCCGTTCATGGTGAAGGACCCGGTATAAACGCCGCCGTCCTCGGCGTTGTAGACTTGGCCTTCCCACTTTTCGCCGCCGCTCGGCTTCATGCTGAGCACGATCGGGACCCCGAGGAGGGGCCGGCTCTGCTTGGCGGCGTCTTTGTTGTTCTTGTCGGTCTTCGGCAGGTGAGTCTCGGGATCGTTCGGCTCCGCGAGCCAGGACAGCGAGCCGCAGATCGCTCCGCCACAATTGACGATTTTGACCTTGGCCTTTTTATCCCCGGTCAACCACGTGCCGAGCGGATCGGCGGCGCGTGCGGGCCCGGCCAAAACCAGCGCCAACGCGATCGTCGAAACGACCACGGCCGCCGTTGTGCGATGAATATTCATGACCGCCTCCCGATGCGTTCCCGCTTGCTAAGGTAAAAGGATAGCTTACGAAACCGGCATTGCAAGCTTCTTCCCTCGCCGTGAAAACCGTGCGCGCCCACGCTGCCGCTGCGGCGTCAGCAGGATCGCCCAACCGTTGCTTAATGCGACGTTTCGGCCTTCGCCCAATCGCCGGCGCGGAGTTCAGTTTTGATTCATCGCATTACTTAAACCACCGTTCAAATGTTCCGACGATTATCCGGATATCGCGCGGCAAACGACGCTGCGCGACGTCGCGAAGTGGACACGCGACACCGTCAAAAACAGGGGAGTGGACTATGGCTCGTTTTGAAATTCCTGACGGCAACGCGGCGCCGCTTGGCGAGGGTCGCGCATCCGGGGACATGCTGTTTGAACTCGGAATGATGTATTCGATCGGTCGCGACGTGCCGGTCGATCTGGTCTCGGCGCATAAATGGTTCAATCTTGCGGCGGTGAAGGGCAACCTCCAGGCAATCCGGCTGCGGCGCGAGATCGCCGATCAGATGTCGGAGGGTGAGATTGCCGCCGCACAGCGCGCGGCGCGCGATTGGCTCAGGGGAACCCGGGTCGAGGCGCCGGCGATGGCGGCCTGACGTTCGGCCCGTGATGTTCGGGCGGCGATGATGGCGGAGAGGAAGGGATTCGAACCCTTGATACGGCTTTAGACCGTATAACGGTTTAGCAAACCGCCGCCTTCAGCCACTCGGCCACCTCTCCGATCTGCCGCTATCACTATGCGCTGCCGGGACCGCAAGCAAGACCACTTTGGTCAGCATGCCCAAGTAGCAATCCATGTGGTAGTAATGGGCCGCAAATGACTGCTGTGATGCCTCGGCAATATATGTTTGCCCTGTGATAGCGATGAGCCGATTTTGCCTCGCCGTCGTCGTCCTGTTGTGGGTGTCGGCAGCCGCCGGCAACGCGCAAAGCAATACGGTTGAGCGCGAGATCAAGGTGGTGCCGGGCAAAGACGTGCGTGTCGGCATCTACACCGACATACGGCCGGATTGCACCTCAGGTCCGCTACCGGCCATCAGGCTGGTCACGCCGCCCACCCACGGGGCCGTCATCGTCAAGCGCGGCACGCTTAAGGCCACCAATCTCAAGCAGTGCCTCGCCACCGAGGTGCCGGCGTTCATCGCCTTCTACCGCGCCGCCGAAAGCTACAGCGGCACCGACGAGTTCGTCCTGGAGCTCAGCCTGGCGGGCGGCCGTAAGCAGCTCCAACGTTTCCGGGTGAATGTCTCGACCAGCCCGGGCGGCGGCCAGGGTATTTAGCTTCGTTGGCAGGGTACGGCGCGTGCGCGATCGCCGAGCGACCGCCACATGGTCCTTGTCCTGAATGCGGCGCGGCTCTGACAAGGTCAGCGCGCTTTTGCGCGGTCAAGCAGGTGGCGTCTTACCCGGCTGATCAAGCAAAGCAAAGTCAACATCCTTCGTCTCGGGACCCCAGGCAGCGCCAACAAAAATAAGAACCGCCCCGATCACCACCAGGGCGAGCACCGTGTATTTGTAGGGCATCAGCGCGGCGAGTCCTGTCTGGTAAAAGACGTAGAACGCCGGCAAAATGATTGCGAGGCTGTAACCCAGGCCGAAACCTGAGGCCCGAACTCCGGTCTGGAACCGTTCGTTGACATAGACGGTGCCCACGGCGCCGGGTGCGACGACCAGGACTGTTGTGACGGTCGTCAGCAAGACGATGGTGCATAGGCCGTCCGGGGGCGTGCCGATCAACAAGTAATAGAAGAATGTACCGAATGCGGCGCTCGCAAAACTTGAGAACATCAGATATTTCCGGCGCCCAATACCTTGGCTTATCACGCCGCCGATTATGTAGACGACAGCAAGCGCAACGTAGGCGATGACCAGGGCGATGGTGAGCGTCGGACCGGTCACGCCCTTCTGGGATGCCAGTAGACCCGGCATAATAGCCAAAGCGGCGTTCAAAGACAGCCAGAAGCCAGTCATCACGACGAAGACCTGAAGGAAGCTCTTAAGATTTGCCCTCCGGAACAGGGCCTGGAGGGGCGCCCTGGTGCGCGATGACTTTCGCCAAACGTCCGATTCCTCCACCGACCGGTGATAGTAGACCGCAAGCGCGAAAGCCATTGCTGCGCCGACCAGGAAGGGAATCCGCCAGCCCCATTGCACGTAAGGCGAATCCAGTTCCGTCACTGGAAATCTGACCAGCACGGCAAGCGTCACCAGTGAGATTGCGGCCGTGCCCAGCGACGACGCGCTCTGAATAAGCGCGCCGTAGAGCCCCCGCTTAGCCTTTGGGCAGTATTCGATCGCGAGCGGACTGGCCGCCGTGTACTGCCCGCCCAGGAAAATACCGTCGATGAGGCGCAGCCCAATGAAGACGAAGATCACGTTGGCGCCCCATCGCTCATAACCTGGCAGCAGCGCCATCAACAAGGTTATCACGCCGAATCCCGTCACGGAGATCACGGTCACGCGCTTGCGGCCGACGGTATCGGCGAGGTGGCCGAAGACAAGCGCGCCTATCGGCCGGCCAATCAGCGTCGTCGCAAAGATCATTGCGGACGCGATCGCCGCGGTCGTTGGAGAAGTGGATTTCGGAATGAAGTAGACGATGGCGGGCGTCAGCGCGATCACCGGAAGGAAGATGTCGTAATTGTCGACGAAGAAACCGAAAAACGCTCCCCATATTGCCTTGCGCGCCTGCGGGCTAAGCACCTCGGCTTGCGGTGGCGGCGCGGCGCCCGCCCGTCTTGTGTCTGAGTTCACCGGGCAACTCCTTTTGCTTCATCGCCGAGATGGTCCCGGTGCCGCCTCGGTCTCGTTCGTCAGAAATTTTTCGATCAACGCGGTTCCAGTATAAGCGCAATGGTTTCGGCAGAGTTCGGCGACGCGACCCCCGTCGCCAAATCTGTAAAAATGCGCCATTTGGCGATGCTCCTCCTGCGCTCGGCGCAATTCACCCGTCTCGGAAGCAAGAATCCGGATCAAGGGCGCAACGGCGTCACGCAGCATCCCGATTTGACGACGCAAATGCTTGCGATTGCAGCTTTGATAGAGACGCTCGTGAAATTGCTCATTCAGTCGGGCGTAATGATCGAACGCGGCGTTACACTCGATGGCAGTGTCGAGCGCGTCTACGAGCCGGTCGACGGCGTCTGCATCGTCCGTCGTCGTTCGTTCGGCCGCCAATTGTCCGGCGCGCGCCTCAAGCATCGCGCGCATATCGAAAATATCCTCGATTTCATCACGTTTCAAAGATACGACGAAATACCCGCGGCGCGGTTTGAGTTCGACAAGCCCTTCCGTCGCCAGACGGTTGAGGGCTTCACGCACCGGAAGCCTACTTAGACCTAGGAGTCGTGCGATTTCCTCTTGGCGTAAGGCTTGCCCTGCCTGCAGCGCGCCGGAGAAAATCATCTCACGCAACCTCGCGTGCGCGGCTTGCTGAGCGCTCACCAACATGTCGCCGAGATTTTCTGTCATGATCGGACGCGAACCTTAAGCCGAGAGGTCGAAAACTCGCGTGCGCTCTCAGTTCGGGACGCGCACCTCTGGGTCCTGCTGAAGCACAATTGTTTATTCCTTGCCGTACCCGTCTGTTCCCTGCCAGCCGTGTTTTGAGATATCAAAAATGACTCCGTCGGGGTCCTTGAACTTGCGCTCAAAATTGCCCTGACGTTCATCTCCGAGGTCGAAGAAAAATTTTCCGCCGTTCGCCTCGATGCGCTTCTGGGTCTCGGCAAGATCATCGACCTGAAAGCCGAAGTGGTGTGCGCCGACGAACCCGCTTGGATTCCCAAGGTCGGATGCTTTGCTGCCTTGGCTGCCCTTGAAGTTCAGCAACGCGAGATTGATGACGCCGTCGCTCATGTAGATAGCGGAGCCGATCTCTAAGTCCTCACGCGCGATGCGCTTGAGGTCGAATACCGACTGATAAAACGCCGCGGCCTTGTCGAGATCGTTTACACAAACGGCGAAGTGACGCAGACGGGCCATGGGAATCTCCAGTTGTGCGGGTAGCGTCCCGGTCGGGTTAGATTGGACGCTACAAGGATTCTTAACCGTGCGATTGACAATGCTAACCCAAATTGGATACAAAATCCAAGTCACCTTTTGAAAATACTTTGCAGCGCCCGGGAGCTGTCAACGGATCGAGTGTGCTCGATGGCGAAAAGCGAGTTGGGAATCGGCGCCAGACTTCCGCGGCTTGAGGACGATCGGTTTCTCGAAGGTCGGGCTCAGTTTTGCGCCGACATCGTCATTCCTGGGACATTGCATGCGGCTTTTGTTCGAAGTCCACATGCGCATGCTCGAATTCTCTCGACCCAAAAGCCCGCAGGATTCGAGCGGCGGGTTTATTTCGCCGACGATCTGGTTGGTGTCGGCAAGTTGCGCTCAACCGCCAAGATGCCCGGTTTCAAACCGTCTGATTGGCCGATTTTGGCTAAAGGCAAGGTCAGGCACGCCGGTGAACCAATTGCACTGGTGATAGGGGCGACACCAGCCGAAGCAGAAGACATTGCCGCGCTTGTTGAGGTGGAATTCGAGCCTTTACCGCCGGTCGTCTCAATGGCGGACGCTCTGAAAAAAGATCGGCCTTTCGTCCACGAAGAATGGGGCGACAACATTCTCGTCGATCTCAAACTTGAGGCCGGAGATCTTGTCGCTGCGAAAGCGGCCGCCGTTCATGTCATCGAGCGCAGTTTCCGGATGAACCGGATGCATCCGTTGCCGCTTGAGGGCCGGGCGTGCATTGCGAATTACGACTCGCGGCTCGACGAACTGATCGTCTATGTTGCCAATCAGCTTCCGGTTCCGCTGCAGATCGGTCTGTCGCAAGTTCTCGGAATCAGCCAGCGAAGGCTACGCGTCGTTGCTCCGGACATTGGCGCATCGTTCGGGCTGAAGACATATCTCGAAAGCGAAACCGTATGCGTCGCCTGGGCGGCGATGCAGCTTCGTCGTCCCATACGTTGGATACAAGACCGTTACGAGTCCCTCGTTTGCGATGCGAACTGCCGCGACTACCATTGCAAAGTCGTCGGGCACGCGGATGCGAGCGGTCGCGTGTTGGCTCTGGAATGCGACGTAACCGTCGACTCCGGCGCATACTCTCCTTGGCCCTGGCCTGCCGGAATAGAAGGCGGTTTAGCGATCGGCAATATGCAGGGCTGCTACGACATCCGCGCCTTTCGGGGCCGGGCGATCAACGTCGTGAGCAACAAACCCGCCGGCCAGCCTTTTCGCGGCGTGGCGCGCCCCTTATCGTGCATCGGCCACGAACTTCTCATGGACGGCATCGCGGACGTGGTGGGTATCGATCCGATTGAAGTGCGGCTACGTAACTTCGTGACGCCGGCGCAAATGCCGTATCTGTCGATTACAAAGAAAACGCTAGACAGCGGCGACTACGCGGCCGCGCTCAAGCGCGCCGCCCAACTCATCGATCTGCCAGCCGTGCGCGCCCGCCAGAAAAAGGGTGAGCCGGACGGCAAATTGATCGGGGTGGGCTTTGCCTCCTTTTACGAGCAAACGGCTTACGGCACGGGTCCGTTCGGATATTCGGCATGGGGGATCGAGCTCGTTCCCGGGATGGAACCCGCCGTTGCGCGGCTCACGGGCGATGGTGAGCTTATCATCGAGGTGGGCTCGCATTCACATGGCCAAGGCCACGAGACGGTCTTTGCCCAAGTAGCGAACGAAGTCCTCGGAATTGATCCGCGCGAAGTTTCGATCAGGTTCGGCGATACATCGGTCTCGCCAGTCGGAACCGGTACTTACACGTCACGCTCCATGGTCACGACGGGCGGAGCGGTCGCCGAGGCGTGTGAGCTCTTGAAAGCGCCAATTATCAAGATCAGCGCGCACTTACTTCAGTGCAAAGCCGCCGATGTCCAGATCAGGGACGGTAGGGCGCACGGCCCAAATGGCAGTGTCGCGTTCGGGGAAATCGGCCGTGCATGGTACCACCATCCTGAAGACCTTCCGGCTGATATGGGTTCCGGCGGACTCACCGTCACCGCCGGCTACAAGCCGCACGACCCCGGAGTTTTTGCATATTCGGCACATGCCGCAGTCGTCTCGGTCGATCCGCAGGTCGGCAACGTCGACGTGATCGACTATGCGATCGTCGCCGATTGCGGCACGCGGGTTAATCCGCTGCTGGTCGAGGGCCAGGTCATTGGCGGCTTCTCGAACGGTCTCGGTAACGCTCTCTACGAGGAAAGCACTTACGACGACATGGGTCAGCCGACAGCGACGACGTTGGCTGATTACACCGCGCCCACCGCGCCGTCGATGCCCGATGTCAAACTTGAATTCATCGAGACGCCATCGCCATTCGCAATGTTTGGAATGAAAGGTATCGGCGAGAACGGCGCGATCGGTCCACCGGCTAGCATCGTCAATGCAGTGAACGACGCGTTGCGGCCGATCGGCGCCTCCGTGTCCGAGACGCCTGTGACCGCACGTCGTGTTCGCGAAGCCATCGCCCGCGCGGGTATGGTCAAAACATCATGAAACCTGCGGAATTTTCCTATACACGTGCGGTTACTCTCTCCGACGCGCTAGGTAGTTTCGCGTCGTCGACACTGGGACGCGTCATTGCCGGCGGCCAATCGCTGGGACCTATGCTCAATTTGCGATTGGCGGAGCCGAGAGAACTTATTGATGTCTCGCGCCTCGTCGAGTTGCGCCATACCAGGATTGAGGGCGATCGGCTGGCGATTGGTGCGTGTGTCACCCACGCCGAAATCGAGGACGGCAAAATACCCGATGTGACGGTGGGCCTGATGCCATTCGTCGCAAGCGGTATTGCTTACCGCGCGGTTCGCAACCGAGGCACTATCGGCGGCAGCATCGCCCATGCCGATCCGGCCGCGGATTGGCTCACAACGACAATTGCCCTGGACGCCTCACTGCTACTGTCGGGAGCTGCCGGTCAGCGTGAGGTCAGGGTTTCGGACTTTGTCCGCGGCGCTCTGGATACGGCGATCGGCGAAGGTGAAATCATTACGTACGTGTTGGTACCGCGGCTTTCGTCTGCCGCATGCTGGGGCCATGCGAAATACGCCAAAAAACCTGGCGATTTTGCACAATCCATGGCCGTCGCAGTTGTTGATCCGGAAAGGAGAGGTGCCCGCATTGTGCTGGGACAACGCGCCGAGCCGCCAAGGCTGATGTGCAACACATCCGAACTCTTGGCGGCGCGGGGCTGTGCGCCACCTCCGCCGGATCTGGGTGCGGCCATCGAGGCTGACCTCACTGACGCGCAAATCGAAGTGGGCGACCGGTCTATGCATCGCGCCATCGTTGCCCGCGCTGTCCAGGATTTGGCGGCATGAAGACGATCAACATTCGGATCAACGGCGAAGCGGTATCGCGCCCGGTAGATGATCGTTTGTCGCTTGCTGATTTTGTACGGGATCATTGCCTGTTGATGGGTACGCATGTCGGCTGCGAGCAGGGGGTGTGCGGCGCGTGTACGTTGATGATGGACGACAAGCCGGTTCGTTCCTGTATCACGCTTGCAGTTGCCGCCGATGGGTCGGACATTCGTACCGTAGAGGGTTATGGCGACGATCCGCTGATGCGGGAAATCCGCCGTGCATTTAATCGTCGCCATGCGTTGCAATGTGGCTTCTGCACCCCCGGCATGTTGGCGACGGCCTATGACGTTCTTTCGCGCATCGCTGATCTTGATCGCGATCGAATTCGTAGCGAATTGGGAGGCAATTTTTGCCGCTGCACAGGCTACCTGCCGATCATTCAGGCCATCGAAGATGTGCACGCACAGCGCGGGCGATCGGCTTCGAAGTCGGTAATCCAAGCTGCAGAATGACCCGGAGCATCGAGGAAAGGGATCAACGTGAACAAACGCATAGTGGTCAATCGGAGGCAGATCCTCGCCGCTGGGGCTGGCGCATTCAGCACCGGACTTCTGCCGCGAGTCGCAATGTCGCAAGGCGCTCCAGTCAAGGTCGGCGTCATTCTCTACCTCAGCGGCGTCCAGGCCTTCATGGGGCAGCAGACGCGAAGGGGAAACGAATTCGGCGGGACGTTCGCGAAGGAGGCCGGTGGACCGAATATCGAGTTCATCTACGGCGACGCCGAATCTAAGCCGGAAAATGGCCGAGTCGTCGCTGAGCGTCTGATCCGTGACGGTTGTACACTTCTCATTGGCACGAACGATTCCGGCAGCACGATTTCGGTCGCGCAGGCCGCCGAAGCCGCCAAGATTCCTTTCCTGATCAATATCGCATCCGCGCCGCAGATCACCGAACAGGGTTTTACCCAGATTTTTCGAAACTTCCCTCCGGCTACCACGCTTGTTGGCAATGCCGTCGCTCGCATCAAGGAGCTAGGAGCAACAACCGGAGTCGAGCCCAAGACGGCCGTTATTCTTCACGTCAACGATACGTTCGGCCAAGGCATCATGAACGGCGTTGATATCGTCTGGGAAAGGCTGCAGGTCCCAATCAAAATCGTGGACAAAATCGCCTACGACGTTCATGCGCGCGACCTTTCGGTGGAGGTCGCAAAGGCTAAAGCCGCCGGTGCCGATCTGTTGATGCCGATCACGCGCGTCGGCGATGCGATCCTCATCGTTCGCGAAATGGTGAAGCAGAATTGGTCGCCAATGGGGATCATTAGTCCCGGCAGTCCCGGTCCATACGAGAAAGCATTTACGGACGCGCTTGGAAAATACGGCGACGGCTACATGTCATGCGTTCCCTGGTATAATCCAACTAAGCCGGGCGCACGCGACATTGCAGCGCGATTTGAGAAAGAAATGGACGCCCGCTTCGACCTTAATGCGGCATTTGCTTTTGAGGCCGTTCAGATCGCGGCCGATGCCGTCAAGCGCGCGAATTCCAACGAACCGGCGGCGATCCACGCGGCGCTGAAATCCACTGACATCAAGGATCACATTATTTACGGCGGCCCCATTCAATTCGACGAAAAGGGCCAGAATCTCAACATTGGCGTCGTCATGCTGCAAAATCAGAACGGCCGGCCGGTCGTTGTAAGTCCCGCCGACGCTAGTGAAGCAAAAGCCGTATTTCCGCTGGTGCCGTTCGACAAGCGTTGATCAGCGGCCACTCGTCTACTGACGTTTGTCCAATCTAGGTAACCGCCGTGGCGACGCTTTATCTGAACGTGATCGCGGGCGGAATACTGATCGGCATTGTCTATGCGCTAATCGCACTTGGGCTTACCATCATTTTCGGCGTAATGCGCATCGTGAATTTCGCGCACGGCGAAATGGTGGTCATCGGAATGTATGTCGGGTACGGACTTTGGTCGGTGACCAAAATCCCGCCCTGGATGATCGCACCGGCGGCTGCGCTTGTACTGTTTGTTTTGGGATACGCGCTACAGCGCGCCATCGTGAACTCTTTTATTGACCGCCCGCAGCATTCACAGTTTATCCTTTTCATTTCTTTCGCGCTAATAATTACCGGATTGCATCTGGTCTTCTTTGGCCCGGATCCGCGACCGATCGGGATGATCGAGAGCATGCAATCCTACGCCATCGGACCTCTCCACCTTGATGTTGTACGCTCGCAAGCCGCGCTGATGGCGCTCGCTTTTGTCGCCGCCCTGATTCTTTTTCTGCAGCAATCAACCTTTGGCCGTTCGATCCGGGCGGCGGCCGATAACCTGATCGGTGCTAGGGTCATAGGAATTCGGGTCCACACCGTCTATTCGGTAACCGCCGGTATCGGCATGGGCTGCGCTGGCGCCGCAGGTACGCTGGTCGCACCGATCTTCGACACCCAGCCCTTTCTCGCGACTGATTTCACTCTGATCGCCTTTATTATTGTCATCGTCGGTGGTCTAGGCAGTTTGACCGGGGCCCTACTGGGCGGGGTCCTGATCGGGTTGTCCGAGGCATTGGCCGCACTAACGATTTCTCCCGCGCTCAAGACGGTGTTTTCGTATGCGCTGCTGGCGCTTGTCCTGGTATGGCGGCCGAATGGTTTGTTTGGCGAGCAGGAACGATGAAACGAACCCTTCGGCCTTCGTTCTGGCCGGCCGCTGTGTTTTTCGTCCTCGCGGCGGCGTTCGGACCTCTTTTTGATTCTTTCTGGCTCAGTCTGCTGACGCTGGTCTTTTTCTATGCGTTCATGGGGCTGAGCTGGAACCTGATGATGAGCGCTGGCCTTCTTTCACTTGGCCACGCGCTCTTCCTCGGTTTAGGCGCCTATGCGGCCGCAGTTCTTACAGCGTCGACTGGCATTAGTCCGTGGCTTTCGATCCCGGCTGGCGCCGTCATCGCCGCATTGGCGGGCAGCGCGATCGCTTGGATTGGTGGACGGTTCTCAGTGCGCGGGGTTCAGTTCGCGGTGCTGACAATTGCTTTTTCGGAGCTCACGCGCGTGCTGTTCGACAATTGGGATTTGGTCGGTGGCACCGGTGGGTTCTTTCTCAAGGCCATCAATCCGGACACCAATCGTCCGCTGGTGACCCTGCGCGGTGGCCCCCTGTATTTCTATTTTGCGTTTCTCGTAATAACGGCCGCAGCGTATTTCGTCATTCAGTTATTAATGACGTCGCGGTGGGGCTTTCGCTGGCGCGGAATCAATGAGGATGAAGACGCGGCACGGGCACTTGGCGTCCCGGCGCTGCGAAGCAAGGTTCTGGTCGTGGCCATCAGTGCCGGTCTCGCGGGACTGGGAGGTGGTCTGTTCGGTTTGATGCAAGGCAGTTTGTTTCCCGATTCTGTCATGAGGCTTCAGCTGTCAATTGAAATTCTGATCGCACCAATCATCGGCGGCATCGGATCGCCGTTCGGTTCGATCGTTGGCGCGTTCTTCGTTGTGCCACTGATGGAATTTTCCAACACGCTCAGTCAGCGGATAGGCTATTACGGCCTCAACACCCTGATCTATGGCGTCGTCATTCTCGGCATCATCGCCTTTCTCCCCGACGGCATCTGGCCGCGCATTTTGCGATACATGAATTTAATTCGTGCCGCATGATTCTCCAGGTCCGAAATTTAACCAAGGCTTTTACCGGGCTTGTCGCCGTCAAGGACGTTTCTTTCGACGTCGCAGCGAACGAAATCGTCGCACTGATCGGCCCGAACGGCGCCGGCAAGACCACGTGCTTCAACATGATCGCGGGCGCATTGAAACCATCCTCCGGCTCGGTTGTACTCGGCGACGAGATGATCACCGGACTGATGCCCGAACAGATCGCAGTGAAGGGGCTCGTGCGAACCTTTCAGATTGTACGGCCGATGCGCACTATGACCGTGCTGGAAAACGTCATGATTGGCGCATTTGCGCGGACCGCGAACGTCGAGCAGGCATCGGAGATCGCCGCTGAATCCATCAGAAACGTGGGTTTAGAGAGTAAGGAAAGCGCGCTCGCCAGCGGTCTGACGCTTCCTGACCGAAAAATGCTTGAATTGGCGCGCGCGATTGCGGCGCGTCCAAAACTCCTACTTTTGGACGAGGTTATGGCCGGACTGCGGCCGCTCGAAACCGATCGCATCGTCGAAATCGTGCGTGCGTTGAAAGCAAGCGGCGTGACGGTACTTCTGATCGAGCACGTTATGCGTGTCGTCGTCGCTTTGGCCGATCGCATTATCGTTTTGCATCATGGCGAGAAACTTGCCGAAGGTTTGCCTTCCGAGATAGGAGCGAATCCGAAAGTGATCGAGAGCTATCTTGGCAGAAGGGCGAAGCTCTCATGAGCGAAGCCCACCTGGACGTGCGCGATCTCGAGGTGAGTTACGGCGGGGTGCGCGCGCTTAATGGAATCAGTTTTAGCGTGCCGCATAACAGCCTCACGGCCATCGTCGGGGCAAATGGTGCCGGCAAGACCACGTTAGTGCGGACGGTGGCGGGTATGATCCGCCCGGTGCGGGGGCGCATTGTCTTCGAAGGAACGGACATCACCGGCCAAGATTCGAGCGAAACGTGCGAGCTAGGGATCGGCCAGGTAGCTGAAGGTCGCCAAATATTTCCGAATCTGACAGTTGCGGAGAATCTTCGACTTGGCGGCGCGCTCCGGCGATCTTCAGGATCCTACGGCGCCAATCGCCGACGAGTCTTCGAAATGTTTCCGAGACTTGAAGAGCGCCTAAAGCAAAAGGCCGGAACTTTGTCAGGCGGCGAGCAGCAAATGCTCGCAATCGGTCGTTGTCTGATGAGCAGTCCAAGCTTCATCATGTTCGACGAGCCATCGCTTGGACTTTCTCCGCTCATGGTTGAGTTCATTTTCGCGACTATTCTCGAACTGAAAAAATCTGGCGTGACGATTCTACTAATCGAGCAAAACGTCGCGGAATCGCTCGCGCTCGCCGAATTTGCCACCGTGCTGGAAAACGGCGAGATCGCGTTGTCGGGCCCAGCGGCCGAGATCGCCGATGACGACAGAGTACGCAAGGCCTATCTCGGACTGTAGTGGAGACCACAGCGCGATGGAAAAACGACACGCCGAGATCGTCGGTGCCGGCTTTGCCGGCCTCACGGCTGCTTGCGCCTTGGCGCAGCGCGGTTGGACCGTTCGCGTGCACGAACGCTCCGATCAGCTACGAACGGCCGGCGCCGGCATCTACATTTACGAGAACGGTCTGCGCGTTCTCGAGGCGGTGGGAGCATACGAAGCGGCGGTAAAGGAAGCACCCTTGGCGCATACTCGTGAAATCAGGGACGGACGAAACCGTTTGATTTCGGTGCACCGCTGGGCCGGCAGCCGCGTCTACAGCGTTCTCCGTCAGAACGTGATCAACGCTCTCGCTGCGGCCGCGCGGCGCGCGGGCGCCCATATCGTGACCGAGTCGACGGCGACGGGCGCGACCTCCGACGGCGTACTCAAGCTCGCGAACGGGGAGAGCGTCAAAGCAGACCTGATTATCGGTGCTGACGGCAGTAATTCCGCGTTGCGCGATTCGCTCGACCTGCTGTCGAAGCGAAAATATCTTGTCGATGGCAGCACACGCCTTTTGATCGACAAAACCGAGGAAGAGCGCGCGCCGAGCGACGGTGCAAAAACAATCGAATATTGGTCAGGCACGCGCCGCGTGCTGTATACGCCGTGCAGCGAGACGGACATCTACATCGCGCTGACGATGCTCGATGACGACGTGGCCGGTAAGGCGGTGCCGGTGTGTAAGGACGATTGGAAGCGCGCGTTCCCGCATCTTGGTCCGCTGATCGACCGCGTCGGCGAACAGGGACGCTATGACCGCTTCGAAATGATCAAGCTCAAGAGCTGGTCCGCCGGGCGGGTGGCGATGATAGGGGACTCCGCGCACGCCCTGCCGCCAAATATCGGGCAAGGAGGCGGTTGCGCGATGATGAATGCGCTATCGCTGGCGGTCTATCTCGAACGTGAAAACGACGTGGCGGCCTCGCTCCGAACCTGGGAAGCGCGGGAGCGACCCATGACGGAGCATACACAGCGGATGTCTTACATTTTGGGTTTGCCGACGACGTGGCCGCCGGCGCTGCGTGCCGCGACGCTTGGCATTGCCGGCCGCTCGAAGTGGTTCGTTCGACAGCGGACGCGTACGGCGTTGCATCGTCCCACGGGAACATAAGACCTGTAGATCTGTCGCGTGGATCGATTGCAGGAGATCGGTTAGATTAGGACTGCATCGAGTCTCTAATGGCAAAACTAAGGCACTGATTTAGCTCCGCTTTAAGCG
>Ga0302325_10012696_pt1 | contig 18042 bp, 11 predicted proteins | sample Palsa_T0_2_FD_201948 | JGI IMG/M metagenome (GOLD analysis project Ga0302325, IMG submission 201948) | Peat permafrost microbial communities from Stordalen Mire near Abisko, Sweden - Palsa_T0_2 | ecosystem: Environmental > Terrestrial > Soil > Palsa > Peat permafrost | place: Sweden: Abisko...
CCTAAACCTTGGAAACTGCTGGGGAATCAGGCTACAGCAAAAGAGAGCGCGACTATATCAGCCCGGAAAGCGGCTGGGCAACGACATTTGCCCGAGTCCCGCATGTAGACGCGATCAAGACGTTCGTACCCGATCGAGCCATCGATGACTTCTGCACGCCGCCGCAAAAAACACGGCAATGCGTGGAGAATCCCGCGCAGCGCGTCACGACTCGTTCAACGCGCTCTCCGCTCACGCCGCGGCGACCTCGTCTTCTCCCTTGCCGAAGAGAGCCTCGACGAACTCCTCGGCATAGAACTCGCGAAGGTCCTCCGGACGCTCGCCGAGGCCGATATAGCGCACCGGTACGCGCAGCTCGTCACAGATGCCGAGAACGATGCCGCCCTTGGCGGTGCCATCGAGCTTGGTCAGGACGATTCCCGTCAAGTCGAGCGCCTCTTTGAACAACAGCGCTTGCTGCAATGCGTTCTGCCCGGTCGTCGCGTCGACGACGAGCAGGGTCTCGTGCGGTGCACCCTCCATGGCCTTGGCTACGGTCTTTCGAACCTTCTTGATCTCGTCCATGAGCGGCGCCTTGGTGTGAAGGCGACCCGCCGTGTCGATCAGGAGCACATCGATGCCTTCCTTGGCGCGCGTCGTCGCGTCGAAGGCCACGGCGCCCGGATCCGCGCCCTCCTTGCCACGGACGACTTCCGACCCAACCCGCTTGCCCCAGACTTCCAGTTGCTGGACGGCGGCCGCTCGGAACGTGTCGCCTGCGGCCAGTAGCACCTTCTTGCCGGCGGCGGTGAACCGCGTCGCAAGCTTCCCGATCGTCGTCGTCTTGCCGACACCGTTCACTCCCACCATCAGCACCACCGTCGGCCGTGCGGTGGACGTGATCGCACCGCCGCCGATCGACAGGATGCGAATGGCCTCCGCCCGCAGCGCAGCCCAGACGGCATCCGAGTCACGAAGCTCGTTTCGGGCCAGCGAATCCCGGAGGCGCGCCAGGATGGCCTGCGTCGTCTTCGGTCCGACGTCGCTCGAGAGCATCACTTCTTCGATCTGCTCGAGGACGGCGGGGTCGATCTCTTTCTTGCCTTGGAACAGGGCTGTCAGGCGCGCGACGAAGCCGCCTCGCGTGGCTGCGAGGCCCTTTCGAAGACCCGCCACGTCTCGCTTCGCGCCCGGCGGGACCGATCCGGGCGGAGTGCTGGGGACGATTGGCTTCACCTCGACGGGGGCCACCGGTGCGCCTGCCGGGGGCGCCGCGGAGGGCGCCTTATCGACTGCAGCCCCGGGCGGAGCGGCCGATGCTCCCCGCGCCTTGGCTTCTGCGCCGGGGGCCTTCGGGGGCTCCGTGGCCGAGCGCGCCGCTACGCCAGGCTTTGGCGCGAGCGACACCCCGGGCGCCTTCGATGGCGGGGCTTGAAGCTGGCTCGCGCCTTTGCCTCGCGAAACGGCGAGGAACACGGCGACCACGACGACGACAAGCGCGACGACGATGGAGATGATCATGGCGGACCCGCGCCACCCACTGCGGCGGCGGGCGACTATAGGGACCGTGGGCGAGCGCAGTCAACGTGCCGACTGGGCCGTGGCAGCCAGGCGTCGTCGGGGCTACCGGGGGCGCAAGGGGTCGCCCGGTACATCGGGCTCCCGCGTCTCGCCATCCGTTGATTTCGACGCGTCGTCGGGCCCCAGTCGCTCGACCTCGGCCTGAACGCGTGCGTCGACCGGCGCTCCGCCGAACGCTGCGACCTCGACAGCACCGGCCCATTGTTCGAGGCGGGCGGCTTGAGTCCGCTGCTCGAGCGCAAACTCAAGGCGGCCGGCGGCTTGACGCACGTGCGCTGGCGTGGGCTCCGGCCGCGCATCGAAGGGTCGACCGCGTCGTTTTGCCCAGGTGACCAGCTGCTCGATGAGGAGGCGTCGACGTTGAACCAGCGCGACTTCGATCTCCCCGGGCGCAGGGAGCGGACGCCGTACGGCTGCATGCGTGGGGCTTTCGATCACGAGCTCGTCGCCAGGCATGGTCTGGTCGGATCGCATCGCGAACGCACCCTCGGCGTCCGACCCCCCCTGGACGACCACCTGGACGTGGCGAAACGCTGGCCGCTCGATCGCAACGCGCGCCCCTGCGATCGCCCCTCCGTCGTGCGCGTCGACGATGTGTCCCGTCCAGCGCCCGGCGTCGCCTGGCCGAACGAGCTCCACGCGCGGGGCTGGAGGGCGGACGCCTTTCGAGCGCGTCGCATCGGCGTTCGGGGTGCGCCGCACGGAGAACGGATATCGAGCGACTGCGAGCCAGAACAGTACGGCGGCCCCGGCCGCGATGAGGGCCACGTGGCCCCATGGCCCTTGCGGTCGGATCTGGACCACGACGGAGCGGTCGGGCGGTGCTTCGAGCCAAGGTGCGTCGGGCACGTACCGCAGCGTGAGCTTGGCGTCGCCTTCGGGTACATCGAGCGGATTGAACCGCGCGACGACGAGCGCCGAGCCGCCCTCGAGTGCGGCGGCGCCGAGGATCTCGGCCTCGCTTGATGGGCCAGTGCGCACCTGGATCGTGCCCGTGGGTACGACCTTGCAGCGGTCCGGCGCGCACGTTGCGGAAGCCGCGACCCGGATCTTCAGATCGTCGACGCCCGTTGCTGGCAACCGATCACCGACGGCGTCCGTTAGCTGGACGCGCACCGCCGTGCGCCGCTCGACGGCGACGGACTGGCTGGTGGGTGCCGTGATGGCGTTGCCAGCGAAAGACACCCGCAGCTCCCCGTGCCCAAGCGGCCCGAGGCGCGACGCCTGCACTTCGAAGAGGCCTCGGCCCCCGTCATCCGTGGTCGCCTCGCCCAGGGCCGTCCCATTCTCGTTCCACAGGGTGAGCGGTAGCTTGGCGCCGGGCCCCGTCACCGTCTGGCTGTTCGCCGGATCCTGCTCCTTGGCGCGAACCTCGATCGACGTCGTCTCTTCGTCGAGCGACAGCGGGACGCTACCGCCGGATCCGGCGGCGCCTTCGAATGAAAGCGTCAGCGATCGCAGCGTGAGGTCGAGCGGCAGATCGAGGGTCGCGCCGTCGATGCCATCGGACAGGGGCACCTCGAAGTGCGCCACGTACCGAGCGACCGGCACCGTGACCTGTACGCAGAAGCGCCCACTCGGATCCAGCGGCAGCAAGAGCTGCTCCGGCGAACCGAGGACGGCTCGGGGTGCCCCGATCTGACACGACTCGGGCGCGGCCGATGCAAGTGCCACCGGCCCTCCTCCCGCCGCTTGCGCGATGCGCAGCGTCACGGTCGCCGATGTAGCGTCGCCGGAACGCGCGCCCGAGCGCGCGGACGTTTCGTCCGTGACGCGACCCGCGATGAGGAGTCTCCCGGACGATCTCGTGGCGTGTGCGTCGATGCGGGCGATACCCCTGACGTGTACGCGCACACCGTTCTGAGAAGCCCACGCCTCCGGTGAAGCCGCACACATCGCGTACGTGGCCGCGTACGTGACCCATCTCGCGCATGCGGCGAACGTGGCAAACGTGGACGGAGCACCGACGAAAGCGCGGAGCGCTGTCCACGCGGCCGCGTGCGTCCGGGGGTTCATGGTATTCTTGATGTTCGCATGCCCGTGCGGGTCCCGACGACGCCGACGCACCCCCGCCGCGTTCTTCGCGCTCTCCGCTGGGTGGCCTTCTTCACGCTCCTCGCACCTTCTGCTGGGGCCGACGGACGCCTGCAATTTCTCGCGGACCGGCTCAAGTTCCCGCCCACGCAGGGCACTCCGGACGACTTCCGCGTGCGCACGAACGCGGCCCTCGCGCTCGGCGCAACCAACGACGACGCGGCGGTCGCACCGCTGTGCGGCGGGCTGGATGACCCGAGCGACGTCGTCCGTCAGGCCGTCGCGGTCGCCCTGAAGAAGCTGGCCCGCTCCGCCTCCCTCGATTGCCTTGGGCGACGCGAGGCGATCGAGGCGAACGCTTCGGTCAAGCAGCAGATCGCGCGGGCGCGTGAGGCGATCGCCGCCGCGTCCGTGCGCCCCTCGGCGGCGGCCGGTGCGGGCCCGTCCGCTGAAGCCGCCATCGAGGCTCCCAACGGGAACGCCAAGTACTACGTGTCCGTCTCGCACGTCGCGAACAACACCGCACGGCCCACGACGGACATCGATCGGGTCGTCCGCGGCGCAATCGCCTCCAAGCTGCTCACGCTCGGCGACTACCAGATGGCGCCCGACGGCGAGACCAACGCCGCCGCGAAGACGACCCTCAACAAGCGAAAGCTCAAGGGGTACTACCTTGGGGTCAGCGTCGACAACTTTGACTATTCCGACGGTAGCCTCCGCGTTCGCGTGAAAATCGCGGTATTCTCGTACCCGGGGAAGGACCTTCGGGGTGAAGTGCCAGCAAGCGCGTCGCTCCCGGGGTCCCGCCCGGGCGACTCGAACGCAGAAGATCAGCTCATGACGGTCGTCGCTGGTCGCGCCGCGGAGCTCTTCGCTCAAAACTTCAGGTGATACGAGCGCCCACGAGGAGCGCGAAGGAGACGGAAGGGCCACTACGATGACCACGGCATTGACGTCGCCCCCGGAAAACACCGCAGCCTACAGGCGCAGCGTGCGAAATTACCTGCTCGATTCGCGTTTTCAGCTCAAGTACTCCGCGGTCCTCGTGATCGTCGCGATCGCGATCAGCGGCGTGATGGGAGCCGCTCTCTACACGACGACACGAGCCGTGTTCGACGAGAGCTCTGCGGCCGTCGAGGAGAGCCGCAAGGTGTCCGAGGTGAGCCGGATGAACGTTCGCGAGTTCGCGCCGGACAGCCCGGAGCTGATGGCGGAGTTCAACAAGGAGGTCCTCGCGCACGATGCCGCGTTCGCCGACACGCAGGAGCTGCTCCGCAACCGGCAGCGCACCATGATCAAGGTGCTGGTCGGCGGGCTCGCGCTGATGGTCGTGGCCATCGGATTGCTGGGCATTTACTTCACGCACAAGGTGGCTGGTCCGGTGTTCAAGATGAAGAAGCTCCTCAAGCGAGTCGGCGAGGGGCATCTGCAGTTCGATGGGCGGCTCCGCAAGGGCGACGAGCTGGTCGACTTCTTCGACTCGTTCACGCAGATGGTGTCCGGCCTGCGCGAAATGGAGGCCAATCAGCTCGCGGAGGTCGAGTCCGCGATCCAAGCCCTCGATCGGGGCGGGGCCCAGGAAGCCGCGTCCGCGCTCGGACGCTTGCGCGACTCGATGAAGGGCGCTCTCGCCAAGTAGCGTCGCGCGGTGCGGCGCGCGTGCGCGATCACGCGCTGGGCCGCAGCGCGTCCTCGACGTACTCGACGAGCGTCTGGCGACCGCGGAACGTCACCGCGGCTACGTCGACGCGCAATCGCTCCACGTCAGTCCTCCGCGCGAGCCGCTGGCGCCAGAGCCGATCGACCGCTGCTCGGAGACGGGCTCGCTTGCGCCAGGTCACGCTTTCGAACGGCCCCACGAACGAGCCCGGTCCGCGGGTTCGTACCTCGGCCACGACGACGAGCGGGCCGCGCTGCGCGACGATATCGAGCTCGAAGGGCCCCACGCGGAGGTTTTGCGCGAGCAGTCCGAAACCGCAAGCGAACAGATAGTCCGCGACCGCGAGCTCGGCACGTCGCCCGAGCTCGTGCGGCGACATCTCAGCTACCGCCCGTGTTGTCCGAGGGTCCGCAACTGGTCGAGCCGCTGCCACACTCCCCGTCCGCGCCACAGGCCATGGTGGAAGCGGACGTTGGAGACGCCGAATATGCGGTGCCGTCGCGGATGCAGTAGCCGCCCGTCAATCCCTGATCGAGTCCGGCGCCAAGCGAGCTCACGAGCTGCGTGCAAGAGAAGCCGCTCGGGCACTTGCAATAGTTGGCACCGTCGTTCGTCTGGCCGCTCAGGTTCTCGCAGCGGCAAGAGCAGTACACGGCGTCCGCCGTCTGACGATCGATGCACTGGGGCGCTACCGCGACGCTCACGTTCGTCTGCAGGCCCGGCGTGACGCAGCCGGCGGTTGCCGACGACCCCGCGGGGGCGGAGCCGTTGGCCTGCTGGCCATACGGGCACGTGACGCGCCCTTGAAAGTGGTTGATGAGGCACAGCCGCGTCAGGCACTGGAAGCTGCCGGGGACGACACCCACCTCGCCAAAGGCTGCGCCGGCGTACGTCGGATCGTACTCCTGCTCGGGGATGCACGGGTCACCGACGCCGCTTGGTTGGCAGCCGGTACCCGAAAGGACACCAACGCCAAGAATGGCGGCGAGTCCGGCCAGGATCGTTCGGGTCATCGTGTCAGCTCTCTCCCTGAGGCGCGGTGCATGCTTTCGAGTGCAGGGCGGCGGCGGCACGCGGTGGACTCAAGCGAGGCTCGCTCGCGCGCCGGAAAAAGTAGTCGAGTCGCGCGAAACGCGTCAAGCCGGTAGCGTCCTTAATTCTGCGACGCGAAGCGCACCATTGCGCTCCGCGCGTTCCGCGAGCTTCCGCGAAGGGGCGGGCGGAGTATGCACCAAATGGGTGCGCGTTGAGTCCCGATGGCGTCCCAGCACGTCGCGGCGGAGGCGCAACGGGAACCATCGAGAGAAGATGGGAGCGTCGTCGTGAGGATCGAGAAGGCGCCATGAATGTCGTGCCCCTGATGAATGTGCTCCCGATGCGCTCCGCGGCAATCTGGACCCACGGCGCCGAACGCTTTGTGAGACGCGCTTCGGACGCGCGGGGCGCGAGCACGCCGGGTGTCGTCGCAACCGGCGTGAATTGCCCGACGAGTGCAGCGTCGGGCGAGCGGACCCCACCCGTCGCGACCTCTGGACGACGCAGGAGGACGGGGCTTTTCGCCTTGACAATGATGAATCGCGCTCCGTACCATCTCCGCGCTTGGCGGGACTATCGCGTGGACATCATTAGGCTTTTTGCTGACTCACGTGGGTTGCCCTGCTTGCCTTGCGAGTGAGTCGATGCGCGTGACTGATGTCTGCCGCCGTCGCGGCCGACGCATTGGCTTCGTCGCTCTCCATGCGACGGGAAAAGCAGCTGCAGAGCGTTGTGACCGTGGGCCGAGAGTGACCGTGGGATTCGAATCGATGAGGGAGCACGACGATGCGTAGATTGCTCATGGGCGTGCGCGGCGTTTCGATGGCGGCCGTTGCAACGGCCATTTGCCTTGCCGGCCCTGTGGCCGAAGCGCAGAAGAAGCCGAAGAAGCCCGCCGCAGCGGTGCCGCCCGCCGCCCCGGGCCCCGTTGACATGGATGCCGACTCGCCCGCAGCGGGCGCTCCGGCCCCCGCTGCCGCAGGGGGTGCTCCGTCGCCAAGCAAGCCGGCGAAGTCCGTCGACAACTCGCCCCCCGCAGTGGCTGGGCAGCCCACGCAGGCGGCGGCGCAAGCCAAGCGCCTCTACGAGAGCGAGAAGTGGTGGGACGCCGCCAAAGCGCTGTTCCGCGTTTCGAACGGCGAGACGGGCGACGACCAGGGCAACCGCGAGATCGCGCAGTTCAACCTGGCGAAGGCCCTCTACAAGCTCAGGTTCTACCAGGGCGCCTACTCGATCTTCAGCGAGATCGCCGACCGGCCCAATCACCTGAAGTACAACGAGACACTGCTCTGGCTGGCGAAGCTTGCGACGGACCTTCCGGAGCCGGCGGACATCATCGAGCGCGTCGGCAAGTACAACGAGGCGCACGTCGCCAAGTTCAACAACAAGGAGCAGCAGGAGCTCTACTGGCAGCTCAACTACCTGCTCGGTCGCTACCGCTACCGCAACGGCCAGTTCCCCGAATCGCTCGCGCTCTTCGAGAAGGTCGATCGCCGCAGCCGATACTACGTCCAGGCTCAGTTCTTCGGCGGCGTCTCCAATGTCCAGCTCCGCCAGAGCAAGCCCGCGGTCGAAGCCTTCGAGCGCATTCTCGGCGCCATCGAAGAGGGTGACGTCGAGGTCGAGGACGAGGCGCGCATGCGCGACCTCGCTTACCTGTCGATGGCGCGTACGTTCTACTCGGCGAGCGTCAAGCTCGACGATCAGACGAACGCCCCCACCGTCGACCAGACGCGTCTGAGCGCGGCGGTCAAGTATTGGAACAAGGTGGACCAGGGGAGCGAATACTGGCTCGACGCGCTGTTCGAGGAGTCGTGGGCGTACTTCATGGCTGGTGACTACAGCCACGCGCTCGGCAACATCCACACGCTCGAGGCGCCGTACTTCCCGCACTCGTACTACCCGGAGGCCGACGTCCTCAAGGCGGTCATCTACTTCTCCAACTGCCAGTACGACGATGCGCTCATCATCGTGTCCAAGTTCCGGGCCCACTACGAGCCGATCCGCGATGGCCTGGCCAAGGTCCTCGAAAAGTTCAAGAAGGGGACCGGGCAGGAGACGGACTTCTACAAGTTTCTCAAGGACGTCCGCGACGACAAGGCGCAGATCGACCCGAAGATCGCGCCGATCGTGAAGACGTCACTTTCGGATCGGCAACTCCTTCGCAACCTGGAGTACGTGCACCTCCTCGACGAGGAAGACGCGCGCTTCAAGAAGGCGCCGGCCAGCTTCCGCGACGCGAAGGTCGCGGATCTGGTGAAGGACTCCGTGCACGACGCGCGTGAGCTGGCGATTCGCAACGCGGGTGACCTGGCCCGCGGTCGTTACGAGCGAAACCTGACGGACCTCAACGAGCAGCTCCGCAACGGGCAGAAGATTCTCATCGACATCACGGCCGCCCAGCGAAACCAGCTCGACGAGGCCATGCAGGGTGCGCAGGTGACTCAGGAAGAGTCCAAGGCGAACATCGTCCGACCGGACGAGGAGCACGTCATCTGGCCGTTCGACGGCGAGTACTGGCGCGACGAGCTCGGATTTTACCGCCAGACGATCACGTCGAAGTGCGGGAGGTAGCGATGAATCGGGTTCTATCGGTGTGGGTCTTCGTCATCTCCACGGTGCTGATCGTCGGCGGGGTCGCCGTAGACGCGCGCGCCGACACGTCGGACCCGGACGGATTGGGCGGAGGCGACAGCGCGCCGTCGAAGCCGGCAACGGCGCCTTCTACTTCTTCTCCAGTGTCCTCCTCCGCGTCGTCGTCGGGGTCGTCGGGCGGTTCGGCATGCGTGACCGACAGCGCCAGGAAGTCGCTCGACGCGTGTCCAGGCGGCCCGCTCGCCGGGATGACGCAGCCGTCGGGCAAAGCCCCCACGATGTCGTTCCACTCGAAGGTGGAAGACATCAAAAAGGGCGACAAGAAGATCGAGATCGGCGGTCCGGACGTCTCCCAGCTCGCCGGCATCCGTGACCTTCGAGCCAGCGCGCTCAAGCAGCGCGTCCTCGCGCTCCTCGTCACCGAGATCCAGCAGCTCGAGTCGCTCTACAAGACGACCGAGGTGCGGTCGAAGGATCGGCCCCAGCTGCTGCGCCGGCTCGCCGAGGACTATGTCGAGCTCGAGAACGCAGCGTTCCGCGAGAAGACCGAGGCGGAGGTCAAACGCGACGAGCTGAAGGCGACCAACGCGACCGAGGCGGGCAAGCAGCAGAAGATCGCGATCTCGCGCAAGGGCACGATGGAGCGCGCCCGCAAGGCGGCCATCAACTACTACCAGACGCTGGTCAACGACTACACGGGGCAGCCGTCGCAGGCGTTCCCGAGCAATCCGCCGCCCGCATACCCCACGCTCGACGAGGTCTACTACTACCTCGCGTACGAGTACGAGCAGTCGGGCGATACGCAGAACGCGCGACGCGTCTACCTCGACCTCATCACGAAGACGCCGAACTCGAAGTACATCGTCAATGCGTACCTGGCGTTCGGCGAGCTGTTCTTCAACGAGGCCATGGGCGACCCGTCCAAGTGGGAGCCTGCGAAGCAAGCCTACCAGAAGGTCACGCAGAAGCCGCCGCCCGACAACAAGGTGTACGGCTACGCCTGGTACAAGCTCGCCTACGTCTTCTGGAACATGGGCGATCTGCCCCACGCGCTCGACGCGTTCAAGAAGACGATCGACTTCGGCGTGCAGTTCGGCGGTCCGCCCAACCCGCTCCCCAACGCGAAGAAGCTGGCCGAGAGCGGGCGCAAGGACGTCATCCCCGTGTACGCGCTCGCCGGCAACCCGAAGGATGCCTACAACTTCTTCAAGAACCTGAGCGGCGACGCATCGGGTGAGAACGCGAAGACGTTCCGCATGATGGACGACCTGGGCCAGAACTACCTGGACACGGGTCACTATCCCGAGGCGATCGACCTCTACAAGGACCTGCTCGTTCGCGATAACGGCGGCGACCGCGGGTGCGACTATCAGTCGCACATCACCGAAGCCACGATGGCGATGAAGTCGGGCGACAAGCCCGCGATCATCGGAGAGCTGAGCAATCAGTTCAAACGCTACCAGGCCTTCAAGGCCGACCAGCACTCGGCCGAGTCCAAGCAGCGCTGCGCGGGCAAGACGGCGGCGATGGCGACCGAGACGGCGATGGCGTGGCACCTCGAAGCTGTCGGCACCGAGGGACAGCGCGGAACCGGGGACACGCGCACGATGGACTTCGCGGCCGCGCTCTACAAGAAGGTGGCCGAGAGCTGGCCGACCGAGGAGTTCTCGAAGTTCGAGTTCCCGCGGCTCGTCAAGGAAGATTGGCCGACGATCTACAAGATCAAGTACGACATGGCCGACCTCCTCTACTTCCGCGAGAAGTGGGCGGAGTGCGGCCCGGCGTTCGACGCCGTCGTGCAAGAGGATCCGAAGGCCCCGGAGGCGGCGGAGTCCGCGTACGCGGCGGTGCTTTGCTACCAGAACATCTATCTGGCCCAGCACGCGAAGGGGTCCGACAAGAAGGGCAGCGGCAACCTCCCGGGTGTCGGAAAGGACATCAAGGGGGACGAGGACGCGAAGTACCGCCCGAAGGACATGACCGACGCGCAGAAGTCGATGGTCTCGTCGTTCAACCGGTATGTCTGTTACATCCACCCGAAGCCGGACGACGCCGACGGCCAGAAGCAGCTGGCCGAGGTGCAGTACGCCCGATGCCGCCTCTACTTCGAGGCGCAGCACTGGGAGGAGGCGGCCGCGTGCTTCAAGGACGTGGCGTACAACCATCCCGAGAACGACGCCGCGGTCTATGCCGCGCAGCTCTACTTGGAGAGCATCAACGTCCTGACGTTCCACGGGTCGCCAAACCGCAACTCGTGCCTCGACGACATGATCACGGACGTACCCAAGTTCCTGGATCTTTTCTGTACGGGCGACAAGGCCACGAAGAACGAGGACACGTGCACGCTCCTCACGAAGGTGCAGTGCGACATCCAACGCCTCCGTGCGCAGCGCATCGTGGAGGACGCGGACAAGGGCGGCAACAACGCGCTCGAGCTCTTCGAAAAGGGTGGCAACGCGTACTTCGCCCTCTGGGACAAGTACGGAGCCACGCCGCTCCGCGCGAACCAAGCGCCCCAGTGCGAGCGGCTCGATGAAATCGTGGAAAACGCCGCGCGCGCCTTCCAGGCGGGGCACCTCGTGGCGAGCGCGATCCGCGCCCGACGCGTGCTCCTGAACCCGACCTACCGGATGGAGAAGGGCGAGCTCGCCAAGGACGCGGAATTCAAGATCGGCGGCAACTACCAGGCGATCGCCGTCTACGACCAGGCCGCTGATTTCTTCGAGCAGTACGCCAAGGACAACCCGCGCCGCCACGACGCGGACAAGGCGTTGTCGGACGCCATCGTCCTACGCCTCGGCCTCGGGCAAGAGGACATCGCCGTCGCCGACGTGAAGCAGTACCAGAAGGACTACGGCAACTCGAACGCCAACGAGACGGCGCAGATCGCCTTCGCGATCGGCGCGCACTACGCCGACAAGGAAGACTGGGAGAGCGCTCGCAAGGCGCTGACCGGCGCCATGGGCACCCTCGAGAAGGCGCCGCCGGACATCCAGGTGCAAGCGCACGCCACCCTGGCGCGCGCGCTCATGCGCCTCAAGGCCGAAAGCAGCGGTCGCGCCGAGTACGAAAAGGTCCGCAAGCTCTGGGGCGACGGCACGACGGTCCAGCAGAAGATCAACGACGCCTACAAGAGCGAGGGCGAGGATCAGCGCGCCCACCGGCTGGGCAAGGCGCTCGATGCCGTGGGCGAGGCACTCTTTTTCGCCGGAGAAGAGAAGAAGAAGGAGAAGGTCGATTCGCTGCCCTTCCCCGTCTACAAGGGCAACGGCAAGAAGGACGACGTCCTGAAGTACATGGACAAGTCGGTCAAGCCTTGGGTCACCAAGAAGCAAGAGGTGATCACGGAAGTCGACAAGGAGTACCAGAAGATCACGGAGCTTCAGCCCGTCCCGCCGCCGCGGTGGGTCATCGCGGCGGCCTCGCGCGCGGGCCTCATGTGGGGCAACTTCGTCGACGACTTCCGTCGCGCGCCCTACCCCAAGGACTGGGACAAGAAGGGCTTCGTCCCCGGCACGGGCGACACGCTCTCGTGGTCCGAGGTCAAGGCGAACTACCTCGAGAGCCTCGACGGTGCGTCGGAGCCGATCAAGGTGAGCCGAGCCAAGCCGGCGCTCAAGCGCTGCTTGGACGACTCGGTGAAGTATCAGTACTTCGACGAGTACTCGCGTGACTGCGAGAAGTGGCTCGCGAAGAACTACAAGACCGAATACCACATCGTCGACGAGCTCCGCGGCGCGCCCACGCTGTCGAACGGCGGCCTGGATGACCGTCCGCCGCCGCTCATCGTGGGGGGTCAGCTCTGGCACCCCGTCGACACCGGCCCGGTCACGGAGAAGGCCGAGATGGTCAGCTCGGGCGGCTCGGGTAGCAGCGAAGAACCCAAGAAAAAGAAGAAGAAGTGAGCGCGCCCATGAACAACATCGGAAAGGTGGTGGTTGCGGCCGCGCTCACGGCAGGTCTCGGATGCGGGGGCGGTCACAAGGAAGCTGAGAGCCCCTCGGACGAGGCGCCCCACGCGGGTGGTGGTGGCGGCGGCGGAGCTGCAGCCGCCCCCGTCCAGAGGGCGGCGCAGGAGCGCTTCAACGCTGCACTCGACATGCTGAACGGCCATGACAAGGCCGCTGACTGGAACGACCAGGCCTGCTCGGATACCGCGAACGCGTTCGAGAGCGCGGCGTCGGCACAATCGAGCGGCAAGTTTCCCGAGGCGACCTACGACGCGGGGCTCGCCTACCAGCGTTGCAACAACGACAAGGAAGCAAGGTCCCACTTCCAGAAGGCGTTGGCGGACGACCCCAAGTTCCACTTCGCCCGCGCGCAGCTGGCGCTCTACCAGTTCAAGGCAGACGGGAATGTCGACGCGGCGATCAATGCGCTCGAGCAAGCCGTGAACGACGCGAACTTCCAGAACGTTCCGGCGCTGGTCGACCTCGCGATGTTCCAGATGCTCCGCGACTCGGACACCATCGGCGCCAACTGCCAGTCCAAGGCCGGCGACCTGAAGGACTTCGACTGCGCGAAGCTCAACTTGCAGCGCGCGCTCGCCATCGACGACGGCTACATGCCCGCCTTCAACCAGCTGGCGCTCTTTTACTTCGGCAGCGCGAAGAAGAAGGCCGGTGCGCGCAAGTTCGGCCGCACGATTGCCACCAACGCCGCCATCGCGAAGCGCGGCGACGTACAGCAGCTCGAGCTGGCGGCGCTCGTTTGCGGGCAGGCCGTGCGCAAGAACAAGGGTTACGCCCCGATCCACAACACGTCCGGACTGATCTTGAACGAGCTCGGACAGGTCAACACGGCGGTCAAAGAGTTCTCGGCCGCGGCGCAGCTCGACCCGCACTTCTTCGAAGCGCAGATGAACCTCGCGGCCATCAACCTCAGCTTCCGCGGGTTCGACAAGGCCGAAGGCGCCTATCGCAAGGCGCTCGAGATGCACCCGAACGACTACGACGCGCACCTCGGGCTGGCGCTCGCGCTTCGCGGTCAGATCGACGATTCGAACTACGACAAGCAGGTGGCCGCAGTCCAGGCCGAGCTCGACGCGTGCAAGAAGATCGACGAGGCGCGCCCGGACGCCTACTTCAACGAAGGCATCCTGACCCAAGAATACAAGGCGAAGGGCGCCGGCGGGACGGACAAGGCCGTCGTCGTCTACGGGCAGGCGAAGCAGGTGTTCCAGGCCTTCCTCGAGAAGGCGGGAGACAAGCCCGAGTACGCGGGTGCCGTGAAGAAGACACGAGAGCGGATGCAGGACATCGACGACACCGTCACCTTCCTCCAGGCGGGTGGTCCGAGCACTCCGCCGCCGGCGAGCCCTTCGGCCCCAGCCGGTGCGGCGCCGCCCGCAGGATCCGCGGCGCCAGCGGAATCCCCGGCGCCAGCGGGATCGGCTCCCCCGGCAGCTCCCCCCAAGTGACGAGGCCCATTGCCAAAGGGAAGGGAACTTATCGGCGGCTCTTGCTGTCGCTGCCTTCGAGGGCAGGAGTGGCCCGCAGGGGTGGCCCAGCTGCGCCGCGAGACGCCGTAGTGACGAACAATCCGTTGACCCAACGTCCTCAGGCACGTACACTTATACTGTAATTCCAGCGCATCTTTCCGTTGATGGTGAATCGCCAGACAATGCGACTGGCCGCACCGCTGGAACCGACGAACTCGTCGACAAAGCCCCTCTCAGCTCCGGAGTGATTCATGAAGCGCACGAACAAATGGCTCCTGGTCCTGCCTGCGGCGGTGGCCCTCCTGTCGATCACGTCGCCGTCGCGCGCGCAAGACGCCGCGGGCGGTGCAGGTGCGGCGGGCGCGCAGTCCGGAGCGTCCGGGGACTACGGGTACAAGTTCGAGGACGACCCGTTGGCCGCGGGCGGCTTCGGTCCCTCCGACGCGACGATTCGCGTCCGTCCGGGGCCAGTGCGTACGACGCTCATCCGGCCACGCACGTCGTTCGTGCCGGAGATGCTCAAGTCGGTCGAGAATATCTGAGGCGAATCGATGGATAGCCAGGGTAAGGCCAAGGTTGCGCTGACGTTCGCCCTGTATCAGGGCGATCAGCTGGTTCGTCGCGACACGATCGCGCAGGACATCGTCAAGGTCGGGAAGGACCCGCGCAGCCATTTGCGCGTCGACGACGACCTTGCCTCTCGTATGCACGCGGTGATCGAGGTCGCTTCGCCCTCGGACATCACCCTCATCGATCTCGGCAACGAGCCGGGCACGCTCGTCAATGGACAGCGGGTCAACAAGTGCAAAGTGCGTCCGAACGATCAGATTCAGATCGGGTCGACGCTCATCGTCCTCGAAAGCGCCGAGCCTGCGACAGCATCCCCGCCGGCCGCCGAGGCCCCTGCGGCCGCGGCCAACCCTTTCGCCGGTGCCAATCCTTTCGCCGCCGCTGCGCCTGCTGCCACCGCAAATCCCTTCGCCGGCGCCAACCCCTTTGCCGCCGCAGCCGCTCCGGCGGCCGCTGCCAACCCGTTCGCGGCTGGGCCTGCTCACGGCGCGGCGCCGTTCGCCGCACCGTCGACGCCGTTCGTCGCGCAGGCCTCTGCACCGCTCCCCACTGGGCCAGGTCTGGGCCTCGAACCGCCGCTCGATGGCGTGGCCCCCGGCTTTGCGTACTCGATGGTCAAGAGTGGCCCGGACGTCAGCCCTGACGAGGTCGAGGTTGCGCACGTCTCGGCGATCGAAGTGATGATCCTCTGGGATTCGAACGTGCTCCACGTCTCCCATCTCACGCCGCCGCGCTCCTTCTATGTGGGCGAGGAGTCGGGCGACAAGATGGGCTGCGACTACTTCATCCCGAGCGAGACGCTCGGGACGACCCGGGCGCCCATCGTGGTGTCTCGCGGCGTCGGCGCGGCGCTCGTCATCCTCCCGCGCTCGCGGGGCTACGTCGATGTGCCCGGGCAAGGCAAGCTCAGCCTCGCGGATCTCGTCTCGTCCGGACGGGCACGCCCGTCATCCGAGATGAGCGGGGCCTACGAATACGAGCTTCCGGCGAATGCCAAGGCGCGGATGGAGCTCGACGGCAGCGCGCTCGTGTTCCAAGTCAGCGCGGTCAATGCGGGCAAGCGCCTCCCCGTCGGCTTCATGAGCACGATGGAGCCGGCGGCGCTGATGTTCACCGGCCTGTCCTTCCTGCTTCATATGGGGCTCATCGCTGTCTTCGCGTTCTTCATGCCGCGGATGAACGGCGACGACAGCGAAGACATCGATCGTGATCAGATCCTGATGATGCAGAAGCTTCTCAACGCCGCGGCGGACCGCGAGCAGGAGGAGCGGAAGGATCAGGACGTGAACGAGGCCCAGCCCGACCAGAAAGAGGGCGGGACGGGAACGCGCGCCAAGGGTGAAGAGGGTTCGATGGGGAACCCGAACACGAAGGACAGCGGCCACAAATACGGTGTGCAGGGTCCCAAGGACAATCCCGACCCGCACCTCGCGAAGCAGGCGGCGCTCCAGGAGGCCGCGCAGTTCGGCATGATTGGCCTTATCTCGACGATGGGCGGGGGCGATCCCAACGCGCCCACGGCTCCGTGGGGTCGCGAAGAGTCATCCGGCTCCGACGAGAAGAGCGCGCGCGGCAACATGTTCGGCGACACCATCGGCGACTCGTTTGGCGCCGGGGGTCTCGGCCTCTCGGGCGTGGGCGAAGGCGGTGGCGGTCGCGGCGAAGGCATCGGCCTCGGCAACTTTGGTGGCCTCGGCCACGGTGCCGGCACGGGCACAGGCCAGGGGATCGGCAACGGTCGGGGTCGACTCGGTGGGGGTCACAAGGTGAGCTCGCCGAAGCTTCGGGAAGGAGCGACGCAGGTCAATGGTCGCCTCCCGCCCGAGGTCATCCAGCGCATCGTGCGCCAGAACTTCGGTCGATTTCGCCTCTGCTACGAGAACGGCATGCGAGCGAACCCGAACTTGCAAGGTCGCGTGAGCGTGAAGTTCATCATCGATCGAAGCGGCGCGGTGTCGATGACGGCCGACGGCGGGAGTGACCTGCCGGATCAGGGCGTCGTGCAGTGCGTCGTGCGCGGTTTCGGCAACTTGTCGTTCCCGCAGCCCGAGGGCGGCATGGTCACGGTCGTGTACCCGATCATGTTCAACCCGGGGGATTAGGAAGCGCACGCCGTCGCGCATCGCGTGATCGCAAATCCGGTGGGGAGATCGAGGGGAGCGGAGGTCGCTCCCCTCGACGGTGACGCGACCCGCGGAGGTCGCTCCCCTCGACCGGGACACGTGTAATCGTGAAGCCCGAACACACTCGCATTTTTGCGGGCTGGTTGCTGTGGACGGGCCGCATTCGCTTCTCGTAGACTGCCGCGCCATGAGTCTCGCGAAGGTGCTCGTTGCAGCCGGAGTGGTGTCTGTTGCTGCGTGCAGCCGCAACAACATCGAGGCCGTGAACCTTGCCAATGAGGGCGACCAGGCCAAGGGCGCGAACGTCGACGAGGCGATTTCCAAATACGAGCAGGCCACGAAGCTCGACCCCGACAACGCACGCATCTGGTGGAAGCTCGTCCTCGCGTACGAGAAGAAAGAGGCGTGGCAGAAAGAGGCCACGGCCTGCGCGCACGCCGAAGAAGCGGCCGAAAAGGCCGATGGCAAGAAGACCCACGCGGACTACTACTTCCGCCAGGGCTACGCGCTCGAGCAGCTCGCGGAGGCGGGCGGAAGCTGGGCGGATGCCAAGGCTCCCTTCCAGATGGCCGCGCAAGTCGACCCCAACTACGCCGACGCGTACGGCGAGTTGGCTTGGGTTCTTCTCCACGCGGACGACGAAGTCGGCGCGATGCAGAACTGGACCAAGGCGCTCCAGACGAGCCCGGACCGTACCCAGTACTACGTCTCGCTCGCCGACCTCTACCGCCGCGAAATGTTCTTCGACCAGGAGGAGCAAGTTCTGAAGGAGGGGTTGTCCTACGCCAAGGAGGACGACAAGCACCTCTTCAACCTCCACACCCTCCTCGGCGACGCATACGAGACGAAGGGAGACCTCTCGCGTGCCGTCTCGGAGTACGAGGCCGCCAAGAAGTCGTGCGAGAGCAACAAGTGCAACGACCACAAGGAAGCGTACTTCTACCTCGGCTCAGCCTACGCGGAGCTCAACCCGCCCAAGAAGAACGAGGCCATCCAGCAGCTGCAGTCGTTCTTCAAGATCACGT